>Ga0056128_1013094_pt1 | contig 10068 bp, 7 predicted proteins | sample WorMetLIZISLAND2_FD_71113 | JGI IMG/M metagenome (GOLD analysis project Ga0056128, IMG submission 71113) | Marine gutless worms symbiont microbial communities from Max Planck institute for Marine Microbiology, Germany - Olavius geniculatus... ... | reverse complement strand
AAGTAAAATAACATAACAGTTTAGAAACATAGGTCTATAATTTAAACAATTAGCAAGCAATCAATAAATTATTTTAAAAGAATGTAAAATGACAAAGATGAGATATGACAGCGGCGTATTCTAATCTAAGGGGGCGTTATCGATCGCTCGGTCGGTCATTCCGCATTCCGCATATTACTCACTGTTCCGCAGCCTACTTCCGCAGAATTCATTCCGCAAATTACTTTCCGCATTCCGCATTTCCGCAAATTACCAACACCCGCGATAATACAGTAAACACCGAAAAACCTATAGGGTTTGGGATGCAGGCTGGAAACCAAATAGTGTTGATGCTGCAGTTTTCGGCCCTAAACTCATAAGTTTCATACAAGTCACATACATTTAGTAGGAATAGGATTAGGGTGTGAGCGTTAGTATTGGCGCTACCCCTTACCTTAACTCAGAACTCTTTCTTTTAACCATTGGACTATAGACTGCTGACATCTGAGATGATTAGAATTTGTGTGACTTGTTTATGGCTTATGAGTTTTTGACTTTAAACTGCAACATCAACTAAAAAGTTACACAGTCAGCTCCTAACGGAGAGAAACTTTGACCAACTGTCAATTAATTTCTCAGTATGGTTGTTAATGGTTAACCATTGGGTAAAAATTTACATTACTTCCGTTACCCCAGATTGCTTCAGAAGTGACTGAAATAGGTAGAATTAGTGTTGTTATACATGTTTCAGACTAATTTAATTATGGGAAACTGCAAAAAATTGACTATTGAGACCCGAGAACAAAGTTCAGTTTTAACGTGAATTCCATCATTCTAAAGAGGGATTTTTTGATGGGGCATATAAAGAAAAATGGGCTAGGTGTTTTTGGGGGAAAGACAAAAAAACACACTAAATGACGCCACCTAGCAAATGACAATGTACTAAACTGAAGAAGAAAAAAAATTTTATAGCTGAATAAGCCGCATCAACAACCCATAAAACTAGCTAAAACAATTTAGTGACGCCACCTAGCGAATGAATATTATACCAAAAGAATTTTTTAAAAATAAATAAGCTCACTAAGCAGCAATGTAAATAAATGAATACAAAAATGGCCAAAAACACTAAAAGCAAACTGCCATTTTCCTGGGAAAAACAATGAAGTTAATGAACTGCAGATATTGAATAAGCAGCATATAAAGAACGAAGGAGTTAATATTATTGCTTATCACCACTCAAAACCCCCAAATTTATTCTCGGGTAGCTATATGTCAGTCAATTGCAATTTCAGAGAATGACTGAGTAATAGCTTTATGTTTGCATTATTCTTTGTTTCTGTGCATGGACTGTAGCAGTATGGACTGTAGCAGTATACTCGTAGAACTGTTGTGTGCATTGTACATTTTGCTGTTTTTTAGTGTTACCATATGAAAAAGTATATTTGGACAACATTCCATCAGCAGAGTCGTATGAACAGAGCTATATGCATCGAGATGTTATCTCACATGTCTTTGTTACAAAGTGAGGATTTTGTTGTTATTGGTTATTATTGAGAGAGTTAGGTAACTATTTTAGTGAACAAATGAACCCTTACTTGTTGCTTGGTTCTGTAGTTTAGCGGACAAAAAACATGTCGAATCTAAATAGTTGTGCATCTATGTACACAAGTTTTACATTTTGAGGGCAGAACATAATATTTATGGTTTTTAGCGCCACTGCGCCACAGCTGTGCATAACTGGTGCTATTGGTACAATGTGTCAGTTGTGTCTGTCTCTAACGGAAGTGTGTCTGTCCGTTTGTAATGGATATATTGTGGCTAAATGGTGTGAGATACAACCTACAGGGTGCAGCAAAAAAGTGGACCTCTAAAGTTTTGTGCTGTTTTCTCAGCAATCGTTTGGAATTTTAATTTGAAATTTTACAGCATCATTTAGTAAAACCTTTCACATCTAACTGCCAAGCAACATGCGATTCTGTTGAAAAACGACGAAGTTATAGATATTTAACATGACTGCCTACTGATTTTTCAGCATTAAAAAATGTTCAAGCTACTAGTTCAAGCTACTACACCAATGCAACAACATCGTTGAAACAACACGGTTAACTAATAAACCAATGTCACTTCATTGTCAGTGTGAATGTTCGAAGTGTCCACCACCAGCTCCAAGCTCCAAAACAAGCCTTCAGTCACTTACTTTGATAAGTCTTTCACATCCTTGTTGCTTCCTTGACTTTGGCGATTGTTTTCGGCTTTGTTCTAAGCTTGGAGTAAGCCTTCAACATTGCACCACACACGTGATAGTCCATTGGGTTTACAGTCGGCAAATTTGGAGGCCACTGATCTTTTGTGATGAAGTCTGGACAGTTGGCTTGCAGCCCGTTCTGTGCGCTGCACACTGTGTGTGCTGGCACGCCGTCCTGCTAGAAGATGAATCTGGTGGGCAGCCAGCGATTGCTTTAAAAGAACGATAATTAAGTGATATTTTATGAACAAAATAACTTACTGTTTATCACAACGTCATTGTGACATCATCAGCAGTAACGTGGTTTTTGAAAATTAAATAGCATTTTTAGCTTGAACATTTTTAATGCTGAAAATTTGACAGGCGGTCATGTTAAAAAATCCTTAACTTTGTCATTTTTCAACAGAATCATTTTTCTTGGCAGTTAGATATAAAGTGTTTCTCTAAATAAAACTGTAAAATTTCACATTAAAATTCCAAACGGTTGCTGAGAAAACAGTGAAAAACTTTAGGGGTCCCCTTTTTTGCTGCACCCTGTAGGTTGCTATTAATCACCAATATGAAGTCACATTTATGTACTATCACATCAGATGAAAAGCATCGACCTTGGATAGCTTTGAAAGTCAGTAAGTGCTATCGTGGCTAAACAGTAAGTGGTGAATTGCTACAGAATGGCTACACATAGACCACGACAACTGGAACAGGACCTGATATAAACTCAGGCTGTGTTGCATTTCGTGGCCATTAGGTCACATTTCTTGTCCAGCAAGACACCTTAACAACGAAGATCTTCAAAATGCTACTTGTATATTCTTTTTATAGCTAAAATGAAATATAGCAGTTTATTATGGTAACATACTCCAAGATAACACTTGGAAAATACCTCATGTAGAAAGTTTTTTTTTTAATTTTCTTGATAAATGGCAGCAGCTATGACGTTTTGCCAGTCTGCTCTAGATTTGATGAGTTGTTATGAAAGTGAATTTGATAGACATGTTGCTAGACCGTATAGCAATTAGCTCTTGATTTTTGTTGTATTATGATGGTGGATGACTGTTGTCAGCGTGAGATATTTTTGGTACGGTACGATCTGTAAACATTTCAGGACGGATTTCATCATCACTACAAGTGTTGACGGTCATCTGAAATTCTGGAAGAAGAAGGAAGACCAGGGCATTGAGTTTGTCAAACATTTCCGTTGTCATCTTGGTTGGTAAAATTTTTTGCATAATATGGTCTCTAACAAGATGGTCATGGTCATTAATAAGCACTTTGTACCTCTCAGTCCATCACAGGCTGAACGGTAGTTTAAGCCCCGTGTTAACGGCGACTTTTCTTCCTAAGGGAAAGCCAAAAATTCAACCCCACACAAAATCAAAACCCCTCATCGATTTGAAATAAAATTTGGCCCCTTTGATTACATCAACGAATCGACCTGCAATGCAAAATTTTATGCAAATCTGTCTACAGGTGGCTTCTGGGCAAATAGCTGAAATATATGCAGAAATTTTTCTGATATTAATATACTTTTTTCCAACAAACCTACAGGTCAGACCTCTAGGCGGATCTTTGTGTGCAATGGCTCAAACGATGCAGATTTAAACAAGATTTAAACTTTTTTGGGTTAAAAGATTACAATTTAATATTTAACATATTTATTCGAAACATTTCAAAAAATTACAATGGCACCTATGGGAAAAATTAAACAAATCTCATAACTGTCATAACTACGGTTGTGTATAAGATAGGGTCGTAATTTTTGGTTGTAGGGTATGGTTTTCAGTGATGTCCAATCTAACAGTGTCATTCAAATTTACCCTGGACTCCCCTGGTTGCCATGGCAACAAAATTTGGGACAAAGTGGGCTATAGCTCAGCTTCTGTAAGAGATATCTACGAGATCTTTGTGTCTATAGGGGAGTTTTCAGGGTTGGGTCATCGAATACTGCGAACAAGATTTTTCCCCCAATGACACCCATTGCCATGGCAACGAAATTAGGGACAAAATGGGCTATAACTCTACTTGTGTAAAAGATCTGCGAGATTTTTGCATGTATAGGGGCGGGGGTTTGGGGTTGGGCTGTTGAATGCTGCCAATCGCATTTTTCCCTGACTGACCCTTGTTGCCATGGCAACGAAATTTGGGACAAAATTGGCTATATCTCGGATTGTATAAAAGATATCTGCAAGATTTTTGCATCCGTTGGGGGGTTTGGGGTTGGGCCATTGAATTCTGCCAATCAAATTTTACTTCGAAAACTCCCATAGCATTGAATGGATGGTCACCTGACCCCAAAACCTCAATTATCTAGGTCAGATATTTCCGTAATTGATCACCCGTAGGAAAACGTTATTTTAGTAATAGAACAGCAAATATAAATGTACAAAAGATCAGTTTATACACTTGTTAACGGCAACATTTAAGGACTTGCACATCGAAAACAGCAAAAATTACAAAAGATGATATTATTCAGCAGCACGTTGACACACAGTCAGTGTGATGCGGGCACAATCATTTTTTTGAAATTTTTGCTGTTTTCAATGTGTGGGTCCTTGAATATTACCATTAACAAGTATATAAATTGATGTTTTGTGCATTTATTAACTGTAACTGTTAACTGTACTTATGCAATATTCATTAGTTTTTGCAGTCTTGTTTTTTAGCTACAGATTATTCATTGAGTCCGAAAGGTGCATTGTGGTAGTTGGTGCAGTGGCAGTTGTCAAAAGTGCAAAAGTGCCAATTAAAGCTATTGAATATATGTTTGACCTGTTAATTTTAAACTGTCCAAGCTACATTCTGTGACTTAATGTAAGCTGTGTATTAAGTGTGTAATCAGCAATAACTTTCATGTTTGGTTTTTAATCTATAACATTTTGCTTTATATCCAGTGTATTTAGTGTCATTGTGGAGCAATTGCCCTCAGTTCCATCCAAAAAAAAAATAAAATGTTTCTCCTAAAAATATTCTGCCAAAGTATAAAACTTGTTTTGCAAGTCCTCTATTTCGATGCATAATTGGAATTTTGAGCACTCGTAACTTTCTCCACTGGAAATTTGCAGCTGTTCGTTGAAAATTACACGTGCTGCTGCTGAGTATGTAGTTCACTATTTTTTTGGTCCGTGTGTGTGCTGTGTTTAGGACCAATATCTGATTTGGCTGTTAGTGTCAATGGTGAACTGGCAAGTACTGTGTCAGACGACAAAGTTGTGAAAGTTTTTGATGTCGTCAACTTTGGTAACTAATTTGCTATGTTGTATGCTCTTTTTTATTAACTGTAGCTACTATATTTGTACTGGAGTACAAGGTGGATGTTTGATTCTGAAGCAATCAGGTATTTTGTAGTTGCATTTACTGGCAAACAGAGTTGCACTTAAACAGTTTTCTCGTATTCATATGATTACTTTAAATTTTTGTTGTCAATTATTCATTTAAGGTAATGTACATATTTTGCTTTTGTCTGGCTAGTTTAATTTAGCTAATCATACTCTGCAGTCTACGCTCTTTTAAAAAATATCGCCCCTTATTTGAAACTGGTTTTGATACCCGGTAGTATTTAGCAGAAATATTACCAGTGTAAAGCACTTGTTACTGTAATGGTTTGAATTGTGTTGTCAGTGCTTTGACCGATTTTTTTAGTTTTTTTTCTATTGGGAATATTTGTCAGAAATTGCTAGCTCATGCTACAAGCTGTTGTTAGTGTGCATAAAAGAGAACTTACGAATGAAAATGTATTTTTGCTTTATAATAACTTAGCCACAGACGGATGTTATCAAAAGATCAGTTTGCAATCTGAAAAAAAAATTATAGTGCAAACAAGCGGGTGAAATTTTCTGAAAGGCAGCATATATGACATCCTGTATGTTTTCTATGTTCACAGACATGATAAACATGATAAAGTTAACGTATGTCAGCCGATGTTGTTGCTGGATCTATTCTCCTGGTGATGCTGTTCAAGCTGTTGCTGTGTAAGTGACTGCTACTTCCATTGCTACTACGCCGTATCCTGATATTAGCGATGAACATTGCTTCAAGCACATAAAATAATTCCAGGTCTCTCAGTTGTCCTGAAATTCCTGATATTTAACAGATGTCCTGAAATTGTCCTGAAATTTTACTTATTTGGTCACAATGTCCTGATATGGACCTATGTTATGCTGTCGTTACGGCATTGCATTCATTTTGTACTTTTCTTAGTTAACAGGACTCTGTCAGTACTTTTGGCTTACTTACTTACTACAGTTTCGTCTTAGTATGTTCATAACAGTGCCTTAGTAACATTTTAGGACTGCAATACTGATCTGCTTCAATGAATAGCATTTATAGGGACAGAAAAACGTGCATTTTCTGTGTCGTTGAGCCATGCGAAACCGACAAAAATGTCCTGAAATTGTCCTGAAATTCTGTAAACATTGGGTCCTGAAATTTCACTTCTTGTTACTGGGAGCCCTGTTATTCACTCATATAGTTCTTGGATTTCAATGAACAGTTGAAAATGGCACTGTCTCTCTACTGTTAACTGCTACACCTATAATAACTAATTTGTTATTTCTGCCATAGGTTTTTGCTCTGATGATTCTCAGAGAAATAATTGAAACTGTTGACACCAGACATCAGATTATTCTGCTAAAATGCAGCAAATTCAATTTCTGCTAGGGGTCAACCCCAAACCTTGCTGGGTAGCTTACAACATTTTCCCAGCTCTCCTAGCTGAATTTTAGGTGTCCTACTTCTAAGGGTAGTGAGGGGAAGGGAAGGTGAGGAGAGGATAGGAGTGGAAGGGAAGGGGAGAAGTGAAGGGAAGGGTGTCCCAACAATTTTTCGCACCCCCATTTGCGGTTTTCTAGTAATATTCATTGCTGTTGTGTTGTGGTCAGAGCTGACAGGGACAGTAGCAGCATTTGCGTTTACGATGGCCAAGGGTCAAGCGACGTTCTTCACACATTTGACAAGCTGCATATTAGCCCTGTGGTTTTAATGAAGGTAACCGTTATGTTTAGTGCTTCACTTTGCTATGAATGTTTTGCTTGGATTTTGCTGCTCATGTAGTATGTATGTTAGTAAATAAAGAAATACATTTGTGTTCTTACTTTGCTATGAATGTTTTGCTTGGATTTTGCTGTTTTTTTAATGAAGGTAACCACTGTCCAATAACATAAAGTTGGCCTGTTTTCATGTAATGCTGCATAGGTATGGCACATAGGCAGCGTTTAGCCTTGAGCAAGGCTTGATGATCTAGTTGTTAATTTCACGGTGTTACGCTATTGCAACAGTATAACGAGTTTCAGTTCAGCCTAGTTGGTACCATTGTTGGTCGCATCAACTAAGTAAATCAGCGTAGGGCTGGGTTAGTACTTGGATGGGTGACTGCTGGCAGGCGAGTAGATTGTCTTGCTATGTAACCAGCCATCCAGGTCATCTCAGCCTGGCCATCCCTCGGGTAGGCACAGTGAGTACCAGCAGAAGCCAGGACATAAACAGACACGTAGTGTGATGCACTCGCCCTGTATTCGTTGTCTAGCAGTGGAAGCTGGTGTCTGGCTGAGGGGTAAGCAAAGTTCTATGAGCCTTGTGGCTTGGAAATGACTGCTTTCTTTACTTACTGTAATTCTGTTACACTGTCGTAGTTCAACTCCGTCTTTGAGACGGTGGTGTCGGTGGATTCAAGCGGTATGCTGGAGTGCTGGACCGGACCCAAGCACGAATATCAGTTTCCTCACACCGTCGACTGGGCGTACAAAACTGACACAGATCTCTACGAGTTCGTCAAGGTCTGAGCGTATGTCACTGTTATATTGTAGCGGTATTATCTGCACTGCATTTCAAAATACCAGACTACTGTTGCATCTTCAACTAACTTCAGCATTCCTGATTCAGTATTCACAAATTTTGGTACTAAGAATTGTCAAGCAATACGCATTTAACAGCACTTATTGCTTTGCGGTTCAAGATTTTTCTGTGTTACTTGCAGTACACATGTAACTGCACAGCGGTACTCCAATGGAACAACAACATTAGTCATGAAATTAGTTTGGGTGAGAAGTTAACGCCTATCTGGTCCACTACAACAGTTCTCATATGTTTGCCATTTGGGATTAGTCTGACTGCTACAGAAAACGTAAGCCATCTAAAAGGAAATTGAGCGGGTAGTGTAAACACTCTGTTACTCGTTGTCTTTAGGTAGATTCAGATTGAAGCAATAAGCAATAAATTATGTATTCAAGTCATCAGATTAGGATCTTTATCTACGGTAATTTACGGTTGACGTTCAGGCAACCACTGCTGTCTTTTTTCAGGTTTACTTACTGTCTGCCGCAGCAACACTTGACCAACAGTCATTCCGATGAAGGTGGTAGCGATTGCTGAAAAACTGGATAAAGATTGTACCGAGTTTATATAATTTAACGTGTTCTGAGTTGTTAGTTTTGTGTCGTGATACATTGTTGGTCATGTGCCATGTAGTGTCAGACATGTCCGACTGGTCTAGAATTTTCACCCGATGGAAAGCTGATGGCAACGCTGGCAAAGGACAGAAAGGTGACTGACCATGATGTATTTTTCCTTTCTGCTCTTAATGATTAATGGCTGGTATTCAGTCTTTTGACTAACTAATTTTTTCTGCTGGTGGTGGCTTGGTCTAGCATCAACAAACTTATTCTATACTTAACCAGCTTAGGTGTGTGACCGTTCGCAGGAAACCAAGCTACTCAGATCGACTCTGCCTGTAAAGCGTTGATTACAAGTTTGACTCATGCAAGCAGCACTAGCGATCGCAGGTTTGTGGTCAGACTGGGGAGGACGCAGAGATGCAGACACCCAGTGACAGATGTCTGACAACAAGAGTCTCTTATGGCAATTAGAGCTGTCAAACTAACGCATTAATTAATGTGTTAATAAATTAATGCGTGTTAACAAAATTAACACGCGTTAAAAAAATTAACACACATACATATATTTATGTTAGTTTACTAAATTCTGTGAAGCAGAAGTTCCAGTATTCCATTAAACTGTGGTTATTTGACAATCAAGTGAATTCTAGTAACTGAACTGTAGTTGCCATTTCATCACTGTTGTAAATAAATAATTATTCCTACAACAGGCTAATAGATTTCTATGCTAGAGTTATGACTTCAGTTATTGTTGACTATACATTTAAAAATGTGTTTCTAACATTTATATTCTACAGGCAGGGCCCCCCCAACCGTCACAGGGCCTGGGATAACTTACCCCCCTACTCTGCCTCTCAACAGGCCTGGGTGTGTTAATAACGTATTAATTAATGCATTAAAAAATAATGCAGTGCGTTTATTTGTTAAAAAATTAATGCTTTGACAGCTCTAATAGCAATACAAGACAAGTGACATTGGGTGACGTCAAGTGTTGGTAAGATTTTGATCGGAGGCCTCGTGACTGATGGACTGGCTGGCACATGTGGTTTCCTATTCGTGTTGAATGATGACCATGCATCTGTCTTGCGCGGTTATAGAGATATGCAGCTTCAAAGATATTGGGGTCACAAGTTTGACCTTTTGGTGTCATGAGATGTCATTGGTCACATGGTCGTCGGATCTGCCGACCCCAAATACCTTACCTAGAACCAAACCCAGAGCGAATCTAATGCTTGGTTGCTGAGATTTATCCGTCTGAAGATGCAGATCTCTTGGACGCCGTACCATCAGTGAGCAGAAACAAGTAGAGCTGTCAAGGCGTTAATTTTTTTAATACATTAACGCAGTGCGTTAATTTTTTTAATGCATTAATTAACGCGTAAATTAACGCACCCAGTCCCGTCGAGAGGGAGAGTAGGGGGATAAGTTATCACAGGCCTCGCGACGTTTGAGGGG
>Ga0056128_1013093_pt1 | contig 10068 bp, 7 predicted proteins | sample WorMetLIZISLAND2_FD_71113 | JGI IMG/M metagenome (GOLD analysis project Ga0056128, IMG submission 71113) | Marine gutless worms symbiont microbial communities from Max Planck institute for Marine Microbiology, Germany - Olavius geniculatus... ... | reverse complement strand
TTTGTCGTACTATCTCGGATAGGCTTCCCAGATCAACTCTTCGCAGGACTTCGTCGTTGGAAATGTGGTCACGCCATGATATTCCCAGAATAGTGCGGAGACACCTCTGGTGGAAAACGTACACTATCCAGTGTCAATAAAACATACACTCGATGAGAAGGGTGACACCATGCAGTGCAGCTTTACTCGGTTTTGTTAAGCATGCTTAGTAGTGTTTCCAATGTCTTATAGTTCAGACTGCTTTCCTACGAGTGGCCCATTGTGACTACGCATCTATTATGCACCGTAACGGAGATATGGCACTATCAAAGATGATGGGGTCACGCCCTTGACCCTTTGGGGTCACGTGATGTCATCGGTCATGTGACCGTTAACTCACGGTGGCCAATTTCCTATGGGTGGTCCATTGTGACCATGCGTCTATCTCAGTCTAGATTCCCCGAAAGATCACAATGTCATCAAAGTAATAGTGTCAAATCACTGCAAGTGCACAATATCACAGATTACTGAGCTGCTCATGAAAAAAAACATTTAACACAAAAAAGCACCTTCCCAGCAGTGTCCTTTTCACAGCCACATTCGCAGTTGAGTTGGAGGTTGATCGTCAACTTCTCCGTGAGTCCGACTGGGTAGATGTGGAAGGTTTTGTTCCACTGACGTCTGTCTGCAGGACACTCCTTCACCTCAATAGTCACTTCATATGACACCTGGCAGTGCAACAGATAAACAGATGACTAGCACAAGCTTATTAGATTCAACAGATGCCAAGGTTTAATCATGCGGATATATTCCGGAATCAGCTGGTTTTAGAACAGGATAAACTCACATGCAAAACACTCAAAAGCTCACAAGCACAGAGTATAATAAAATTCTATACCAAAAATACATAACTAAACTAAGTCTTGAAACTATGTTGATTACATCGCAGCTAAAAGCTCCAAAACAGTTACATCACTGTTCTTTAAAAATATCTGTAAGTCATCGGCCAATCATTTCTCTGTTCATAATATGTGACAGCACTTGACATACTGAAACAAAAAACCAATACCCCCCCCAAAAAAATCTGTCAAGTTTACGCAACACTATGATGCAATGATGCCAACCAAATGCAGACATTCAGTCAGAACCTTGTTATGTTAACCCTGTGTCTGTGAACTTGCAGCTCTAACCTATAGGGCTGTGAAGCCAAGACGGGTATCTATTATAATGTGCAGTGTTATTATTGCTCATGATCGCCCTCTCAATCTAAACCAAATTTGTGTGATTTTTACACACATTATACTATTTATCAGTTCAGTTTCATAAAATCCATTGGCATAAAAAGATATCAGCAGACAATGGGATAACAAGGATGTAATAGCAAGATCACACATGAAGACAAAAACAGCAATAGTTCAACTGTTCTATGCATTACGAGAAGCAGCAGTGTATCTTTTGCAGATGTAATTAATAGCATTACAAAGAGAATATTCAGAAACGTACATTTTGAGCAATAGCAACTTTATCACACTTTGCTGTGTCACGCCAATCTTGACTGCAACACCACAACATCCAAATATTATATTCATATATATTATATATATTATATTCAGCATTGAATACAATGTCCGTATGTTATTACATGCAATCTGCTACTAATACAGTCCATTCAAAAAATCGAGTTCATATTAAATGATCAAATTCACTTCTTTTAGGTTCAATTTTGACAATTCTAAACTGGAGGCTCTGAATACATTGATTATATGCACAGTGACGAGCATCAAATAATCCCAAAAAAATGCAGACAGTAAATTCCGTGCAATTTCTTTGCAATTCTGCAGAAGACGTACTCGATTACTAACACTGTGTCAACCGATCATAAGTGCCTACCCAGCAAAATCTGCAAAACCATTATGCTGTACAAATGCTTATATCATTCGTTCTCCTATATCTCACCACATTGTCTGCAGTGTTATGCCTGTCCGCAATCTCACAAGTGTAATGACTGAAATGTGTCTTACGTCTGTTTACTACATATGCACCTCACGGACGCAAAACACAGGTTTGATCACACTTAGCGTCATGAAATCTTTCATCACGATTTATTATTACTATGCCTCACTACTCTCACACAATACACTCCAGACTGTGGTGAAATGTGCACTAATGTACTATAGTGAAAAGAACCAGCTGTAAGGTCAAAGTACAGACTCGACACAGTGAGCTCGAAATGACACGTCCACATCCTCGGCTCCTTCGGTCTTCAGTTCAACAGAACCAGAGATTTTCTACACACCACAAACACCATCAATGCTGATCACATGACTTAGGCACAACTACAACAAATGCATTCAAACACTATACCTTTCCACCACACATCAGATGCAAATGCTTGGGAAAAGGGAATGAATCATAACCCCCCCCCAAAAAATAAACATTTGACATCACCAAAACAGTTTGCTACAGTTAATTCAGGGAATGGCAACTCACGAGAGAGAAGACATGAATAACAGTGCATCTTAATCTATCTTAATATATCTCGCATGTATGGATAAAGAATAAACTACAGTAATTAACGACAAAACATGCTGACCTATAAAACAATGTCCGAGAAATTCCACAGCAAAAAGCATAGATCTCACAGAGCAATGATATACTTCAATATAATACAAAATGACAGAAAACCGCATACAGCATTTGTGAATATCACAAAATTAGCATCATACAGTGCCTACGAAAATATTATTTAGTCAGAGTATCAGTCTACTGCAGTACTACTACTGTTGCATTAAGAACTTAAGTTCTACGTCACCATTCACTGCTGTGTTTCAATGACATACATCAAATCCCAATCCCGATTGCTTTTCTGACTTTCATGCTAACCATTTGACAATGTATTTTAACAATACAATGCTGAATATCCGTGACTAGTGGAGCCTCACGTCGTAGTTTTCCTTGACAAGTTCCACAATGTTGGATGAGTCGTTGGCCAGCTCACCGACAGTGCTGCCCTCAATCAGTTTACTGAGCTCATGGTAGACCGGGATCTGGTCCTCTGTCACTGCAAAGATGATAGTCACCTTCGTCTGTGCTATCTTGTGTGCCAGCTGACTGATTGACGGATAATCCTACAGCCATGATTTAATACACACACACACACACACACTCACATGCCATTCTAACAGCCACAGCCCACGGTTTTTATTAAAAGCCAAACCCAGCAAGTTTTATTAGGTTTTGAGTTCTTATGGTCAAACGTACCCCCTCTCTCACAAACCATTTAGCTTTTTAAATGGTATGGGCTGGTAAAAATCCCAGTCTGTCACCTGCTTGCATCCCTTAATGATTCTTCTGATGTAGCAATTGAGTGCTTAATGATTCGTCGGCATAAACCAATCACATAAACAGATTTCAGAGAAACACAAAAACAATCATAAACCGCTGCTGCAGCCTCATCTTAGCAGTGCCAATCTTAAACTCAAAACGGTTGATGAAGACGTAGAGCCCCAGAACTTTGGAGTTCACACTGCCTGGAGAAAGGCCAAGGATAAGGACATCTGGCAACAAGTCATCAGTATGGCAACACTGACAGGAGTTTGCCAAGAAGAAGAAGAAGACAAGTTCTTAATTAGAGCCTTGTCTCCACTGCTAAATGGCACACTACATCAATGGTATATCGTCACTGCATTAAAAATTATTATGTAGTACAATATTATCTGCTTTTGTTTACAAATACGAAAAATGTATGTAAAACTGAACATAATTTCATTTTCGTATAAAAATTAACAAAAAAAAATTGTTTCAGAACACAATTTTTTGCATATGTATTATAGTGACTGTAGTAAGTTTTTTAAAAATGTATGTTTCACATGGTAGAGTAACAAAACAGTTAAAGTGTGGTCGGATATTTAACAAACAAGTTATTGTTTACTGTCCATAGCATATGTCAGTGATAAAATTTTGAAAATTAGCTAATATCTGGCAAAAATATAGAAAAAAACAAAGTGAGACATTTTTTGGGACACAGTGTAGTTTGACTGAAAATAGAAAAGTGTTTCACAATAGTGTGTCAACTACTGGCCTGTTTAATATTAAAATGTCGAAAGACAAATGTAAAGATACCTGGTTAAGACTTTCGGTGTACATTCCATGCGAGTCCAGATGACAATGGCCATCGTTTGGAGTCACAATACCACCAAGCTGCGCACAACATGTAAGATGGCTTCTGTAGACAACTGTAAGGTGGTTCATGTAGAATTTTCCTTGAATTTATTACAGCAATATTATCCGAACAGAACTCGGAAAGCGAAGTGCGTTAATTAGCTGTCAGAAAACTCAGTAGCCTAGAGTGACGTCAAGAGGCGTGGATTTCTCGGGCCTAACTCAACTTAGGTCATAGCGATTTCCTGGCTACACGCCGTAGCTCCCAAAATGTAAAACACTTTTAGGCTCCACCTCCAGGCCAACACGAGACTCAGAGGAAGCCTTTTAAGGAGCAAAGATGATACGGTTCGTAGTCTTAGCCTACTGCTACTTAATATTCAATTTCTTCCCCAGGCTACCACCCAAAAACTAAGTTTAACCATGACCTTCACTTTAGGAAAGCTCAGACAGCTAGGGAAAGTCCAATGTTTATATTTTTTACAAGTAGCTGACGTCCCAACAGCCAGGACGCCTCGCTATACCAAACATCCAGCACCAAACGACCTTTGAGAATACTTTTCCTACAATAACAGCATCTAATTAGCTATTCGTTAAATTAGCTTCCCTCCAAACGCACAGCAAACATCATCATCAACAACAAATACGTTCAGAAACTGATTTCCAACATACAGTGAGTTCAGCTCGCAATCGGGTAACTATCACAATTAAGTGGTTACTATTTGGATCACTGACTGTGTATGTCTGTAAGACTTGTTCACAATATTTTAGTATTTTCAGTCAGACTGGGTGTCACTGTTTTGAAAAATAATGGAATACAAATTTCAATTTTAGCAAGAAAATTCTATGAGACTTTATTTCTGGATAGGTCAAACACCACTAATAGACACCACCTTCTGAGGCAAGCAGTAAATATAAGCCAATACACATAACCTGAGAAATATAAGGTAACAAGCCTACCCCGTATCTGACGTAGCAGTAGCTCCTTTTTACTTAACAGATGACCATTTTAAACAACCACAATTTCTGAATTTCTGCTTCTTACAGAGCTAAGTTTTAGAGTCCGTACTGAGAGCAGAATGAGACATACCTTGCCGTCGCCGGCATAGTGGAAGCCAGCATCAGTTGAGTAGAGAAGCATCTTTCTGGACCGAGGTCTCCAGCCAATCTCGTGCTGTACATTCAACACATACAGACGTCATTACTATCAGCATTCAACCGCACTCTGTGACATTGGCACAAGCATGTGTTTAACACATAAACTATCATTTCTATGATCAGTCAGCATAGCGCAAAGTGTAAAACATTAAACTGCTGCTGCTAGTTACAGTATCCAGTTTCCCAACACCACCCAGTAGATTTAAGCTGCAATGGGACCCCAACAGGCACAATTATAGGCCTAAACAACAGTTTAAAAAACCTATGTGAGAAAATCCCAAAAAAATTTTAATAAAAATAAATGCACAGTAAATCTCACAGCATATCCTGCTCTTGAACTGGCAATATCTCGAGGGTGTAAGTAAGTTTTCTCCGCATTCGGTTCTTTAGAGATTAAAACTTACTGCTATCAAAAAAAATGTGCAGCACCTGCACTGCCATGCAGTGTCTCGGTGTGACATTTGCCACTAATTCAAACTGAGCAATTCTTCCGGAGTTACTCCAAATTTGACCAGTTCAACAAAAAGCAGCACACTTGTGTATGTGATGTGTACAGCAGATTGGGTCAGGTCTCTTGAGACTGCTCTTCAGCTCTACCACGAAATAAGACAGAGACATCAGAAACCGAAGATAAAGTAGGTATGACAACACATATTCACTGACCCTACATGCTATTGCCTGCATGATGGCATCAAAGCCGCCCTCCGGAGCATCAAGATTACCTGAGATCGGACTGCGCTCGACCTCCACCTATCGACATACATCAGCCAGAGGTGTTACTGCAAGCTGACATTAACTCACTATGAAACTAGGACATGGATCATTCTACAATATCCCCTAAAACACTGCTATATACATGCTGAACGGTCGGTCAAAAGCAGAAGCAACCTCAGCTGGCATTGTCTGATCCTGCAGCCATTTATCTGAGATGTGTATCATTTTTGAGACTTCATTGACATCCAATGACCATTCGCTTCAACCTTTTCAGCAAAAATTTGGCATACTAGTTACTAGTACCATGTAAACATTCACAGTTACACATGCTTTGGTTATTCTATGGAGTCTACACTCTTTTGTTTTAGAGTTAAAAACGTGTATGCAACACATGGATGAATGGATAGATGGATGTGACCTACTAAGACAACCATTAATAATCACAACAATCTGTCTCTGGCACAGTGCTGAACTCACCCTGAATCTTGCAGTATCTTCGGTTAAGTTCAGCTGGTTGTGGAAACCATATGGCGCAGCACAATCGTCACATGGAGACAACAATCTACGCAATCATCATAGCACATTACTAGGAGACTCCAATGTTAACATAAAGCACAATTAGTTAACAGACCTAATACATGCAGAACATTACTCACTTTTTAAGCTGTCCCAGAGTCAAGATTTGTGAAAACTACAGCTCAAGCCAGCCAGCTCAGTGCTTCATCAAAACCAACAGCATCAAAGTATTGAAAATAAGAAAATCACACGAAACATGGTTTAAAATCTTCTGTCAAAAAACTGTAAAAGCTACAAACAAATGTTGTTATAACTCACTTCTCCGGTACAGTGCTGACATACGGCATCGTCTTTTTGTCGACAAATGAACCAAAGCCAAGCCGAAAGTTCTGAGTAATATTCTTCATCTTGTCGGCTGTTGATATCAAAATCACACAGCATCAAACATTCATGCACTACAGGCATTACACACTGTATGAACTACTGCATAACATGAAAAAAAAAATTCACTAAAAACAGTACGTTTACACCACAAATCAAATCACGTTAAACAGTAAACTGCACAACCTTTACAGTTAAATGAAGTGTACAAATGACTGACTGTATAATGGAGAGGAAGCACTAGACACAGACCAGACTTAGTGTTTGTTTGAATTTGGCAGGAACATCCTCGCGGTATGTAACAAAGCCACCGAGGTCTATCTAGCCTGGCCATCCTTTCATAGATAGGCACAATGGATACCAGCAAAAGCCGAACAAGCTCAGCACAGACTGCACATGGTCTCACAGAGCAAACTGGCATCTGGCTGAGTGCTAAGGAAACTGTTACTCTATAAGCCTTATGATTCTCAATTTACATTACATTTTTACATTACCATTACCAACCTATGAGCTATTCCCCACATACAGTTATGCTAGCGACTACTGAAAAACATCTCAATATCTATGTGGACAATACTGACCGAGCAAGTCACCAAGCAGCGCAAGGCGCGCTTTGTCATCTTTCATGGAGTTGGACATGTCCATCACGTAGTAAAGGTCGACCGGATAGTTCTCTGCTTGGCGAAACTTCACCGAAAACTTGTACGGAGAATCTAATATTAAACACAATAGCAGCAACAGCTGCAAATCATTTTCCAACAATTAATGCATTCATCAATATTATATATTTATTATTTAATCGTACACGAGGTACAGAAAAAAAGAAAAGGAACGACAATAAAAACGCAAAAAATGTAGTCAACCAAGTGCATGAGTACTTCAAAGTTCTTGCTTAAAGGTACTAATAATGTTCGGATACTACGGAACGAGTGTCATAAACAACAGGTTAAGTGTAAAATTTTTCACTTCAAAATAAATCAAACAAGTACTGGGTTGACTTTTAAAATTTAACATCGTAGTAATGATGACTATGAAGCATTAAAACCGAAAGAGACCCTCTTACATCAAATGCCAAAACTTTCAAGGCCCTATTCGGTTTTCAAAGACTTCCACGGTCATAAAAATGGAAACTTTTCTCACCTACTTTCGAGAAAGTGTAGCCATCCTGTGATGATGGTGATGATGATGATAAACATATGTACTTTAACGTGGCGTAAGACTGCAAGGACACTAATAATAACAGTGAGGTGCAAAAGTAATCAGGCAAAACTGAATCAACAATTCACCCACTTTCTCTCATACACCCAAAAATCCCCCAATTTTCCCTTTTCCCTCCATCTATGTGGCAATATTACTCACTTGGCCTCAGTTTAATTGTGATGTTCTGAGGTGCAAGCTGGATTGCTTCTCGGCCCTGCTCTGAGTTGCGTGGCGGCAAATTCTACAGTAGCAAAAACAACAATTATGACTGATTCCATAGCAAAATCAGCATTTAAAGCTCACAGGAAGTTTTTCGATAGATGTGAATTAAAAAGGGCAATCATAATATCAACATCGTCAAAAAGTTCAGTCCGCTGCAACATGTCACGTACGTTTAGCACAGAGAAGGTCAGACAATTTCAATCCCATCCGGGTATGGAATAACAATCATAGAAATCTGAATGCTTCTGTGATGCATACTTTTAACGCCACAAATGCAAATATTCATTCTCTAACTTCAGATCAGTCGGCTTTCTGCTTCTCACTAATGTGTTTCTATACAATGGCCAGAGCCTTGATGTACAAACGCACAGCTCACGAAAAATAGGGAAACAAGAAAGAAAGTTGACAAACCGAATTATAATTAATTTCATCCTGAGGACTTTCAATGTGTGTGTAATCACAGCCGCTTGCAACAAGAGCTGCAACGATATCACATCGTTCCCTGCTCTCAAACGCCTCTATCTACAAGCAACAACATTACATGAAATAACACTAAACTACATAATTCTCACAGACATAAACATCAGCTCCATGGGTGTAACTGTAATGTGATGGAAATAGTTGAAAGTTCCCGACATCCTTACAATATAAAAGCACCAATACTGCATTAATACAAAGTGCTAAGTGCTGGCCAGGGCAAACATTCTGAAATCGATTACTAAACAGTTGAACATGCACTGGTGGTAGACAACAAGGCGAAGCTTCAGAACTATGTGGTAACTTTCTTTCCGCTACACTAAGAAACCAAAGACTGACATACGGTAAACAGGAAACAATTAGTACCACAAATTATAATGCAGAAAACAAACTGGACATAAAAAAGATAGCAGCTGTGAAAATGTGCGCTTACTTCTTGCTTGCACCAGCCGCACGGAGGCCCAGCAGCCAAGCACTCGCCACAAGTCTTCTGATCCAGACAGTGGTTCTGTATCAGTTCTACAACCGACAGCATGCATTACAACACAAGCTAGCTCTGGGCAATATTTAAAGGGCAGAGGTGGAGGGAGGGCTTCATGCCATGGTTCAACCCTTATCAAAAATGTTGGACAATTTTTTCACTTGACAAATCAACAAAGCACAACCATTTGTTGCATATAAATGACTAAAATGTTGCCATGAGATGCAGCAATAAAGAAGGGAAGAGAACAGATGGGGGGAAGTAAAAAGAAGAAGAGGAAAAGGAAAGTCAAACCCTCAAACAAAAAATTCTGGCTACAGCCTTGAGCACTGAGCAAGCTTCGTACATCTCTAACATCTTCACTGCAGCTTTGGCCACAGAAGCAGATTCCATCATGCACTGACAAATTTAAACCTGAGTCTGAAATAACTGTAGGCCTACAATGGTTTGCCTAAACTCAAATTAACCATGCAATTGTTACTGTAAACATTGCTTTTTTCTGATGTCCTTGAAAGAACTGAAATCAATAACAGGGTAAGCATCAACGAATTTACCGAATAGTAACAACATGCAGTCTTAACTTGTAAAGATCTGTTACAGTTCATGAGATGTCAGTTTGATGAAAGACAGCGGTTAACAATAAAGGTAAAGAAAGGTAAATGTCGCATATAGCTCCTAATGAGCGAACCCATCTCAGAGCTACGGAGCGTCACTTGTCATATGGGATCACACAGTGTTACCTGCCACCCGACAGAGGTGAATGCGCCCCGCCTTAACCC
>Ga0056128_1013091_pt1 | contig 10069 bp, 6 predicted proteins | sample WorMetLIZISLAND2_FD_71113 | JGI IMG/M metagenome (GOLD analysis project Ga0056128, IMG submission 71113) | Marine gutless worms symbiont microbial communities from Max Planck institute for Marine Microbiology, Germany - Olavius geniculatus... ... | reverse complement strand
TGCTCGCCATGGCCCCCCCCTTTGCCAAATCCTAAATACGCCACTGGTTGTCCCTTCAAAATAAATTTTGACTGAGACCCCCTGCTGTTAAAAATGAAAGCAGAGCAGCATTAGTAGCAGTAGAATAGCAGTATGTATGCAGTCGAACAGCAATAAATCATAATTTGTAATCGATAAATGAACGAATAAACTGTGAACAGTCACTTCACTCATTTGCATCAGCAGCAGCAGCGTCGTCATCGTCGTTAAGGCACATACAGGGCGACGAAACTGAACTGAACTAACCTGACACGATTTGGTTTTTGACGAACTGACCAATGGGCAAGCAGTGCAAGCCCACTGGTGATTGGTTGACGTTTATACGCGAGCGTAGTCACATAGGCCGCCGACGCCATTAGATAGTGCCTGCTGTAATTACATTACTGCTAGCCCATTGGCCAGTTCAGTTCAGTTTAGCTACGTCACTGTCTTTGCACCTTTATAGTTTTGTGCACAGCCTGAGTTGTTGTTACAATGATAAAAACACTGAACATCTACTATATGCAATGTTGCATATACTCTAGCAAACGCGAAATGAACTACATCTATTACAACAACAACAACAACAAATATTTGTTCAATATTAGCTAATATCAACAGTAATTATCCACGAAGTGGAAGCATAAGCCAATCATGCACACACGTAGACATTCTGACACAACATTTATAAACTTGTAAAAAATTAACGAAAAACGTAACATTTTACCATTAATTTTATTTCTCTAATATTTTTAAAAATTTTTACTCTTCGTGCACTATGTTCCTAAAAAAGAGTCACGTTTGTACTTAATGTTTACAAATGTTTCATAATTTTTTTACAGAAAACATCAATATTAATATTTTAAAATGCTTTCCAAACAGACAACAGTTTTGATAATTTCTCAGGGCTTGAAGTAAGATGGCATAAACTGATAGGGCTTACAGACACTTTCTTGGCTGCCTGGAAAGTATATACTGTCAGTTCTTTTGAGATAGTTGCAAAGTAACACATTTAATAGCCAATATTTGATCTGCAACCACACTTTAGCAGTTTTCATGCTAGCAGTGATTATTTTTTCCACTTCAAGCAATGCAAATCAAACTTTACTACGACACACATAACAGTTAAAGCCAGCAGCTTCTGTACAATAAAAACTGCATGCAGATTGTTACAATGTCCTTAAATACACACTAAGCAGCACTACATTCGTGGAGCTCCATTGTCCAAACGCTGAAGTCCTTGGCCCTGTATGTTTGGAAGGTGCATCATCTGCTGCAGAGGTGGATACTTCTTGTTGAACTGCGACTGCAGTTTGCTGGTTTTATGCATGGGTATCGCGTTTGTCGGAGCGTTTGGTGGATTGAATAAATTTGGCAGCGGAGGATTCTGTACAAGTACAATGCAGCATAATGAGCATACACTGTGGTCCATAAAAAACACAACACTTTTATTTTTTGAATAGCTTTGTGAAACATTGGCCGATTTTAATAATGTTTGGCACAAGACATCAGGAAAGAACTTGACACAAAAGACTGTAGTTTTGGCCACCTCACTTTAATACTGTCACTACACTACTATATAAAGTACTATTCTGAAATGCAGAAGTCATAGTTTGGTCATTTACAACAATGAATTCATACTGGATAGTGCATGCATTGGCTCAGAAATGATTAACTAAAAAGCGACAAACATGATTGGCAACTATTGTATCTCAAAAAGTCATACGTGTCACATCACATCCTCTTTATTACAGCATGCAGTGGCGTAGCCAAGAAGGGCCCGGGGGGCAGGTTCCCCAATCCTCCAGACAAAACACAAGCATACGTATAAACTGCACAAAATTTGCCAATTTGGTCAGTTTATTTTCGGGAAAATAATTAAAATTGTTGCCACCAGATCTCATCTTTTAAAGCTAAAATACACCAAATTTGATTTTGGCTGGGGCTCCGCCCCAGACCCTGCTGGGGAGCTTACATCGCTCCCCCAGACTCCCTAGCTGGATTTTAGGGGTCCTACTTCTAAAGGGAGAAAAGGGGAGGGCACGGGAAGGGAAGGGGGTAAAAGGGGCAGGGCAGGAAGGGAAGGAACAAAAGGGAAAAGGAGAGGGGAGAAGAAGGGAGACGAGGCCCCCATCAATTGAAATTTCTGGCTACGCCACTGACAGCATGTGCACAAAATATCTTCCTCCAGCGCGAATGTGAGCGGCAAAAGTTGACACCACTCGCAAACAGCAGGCTCAACAACCGGCATTTCACAAGGTAGTGTAACAACAGTATTAAAGTGAGGTGGCCAAAAGTGCATCCGTTTGCGTCAAGTTTCTTCCTGGTGCTGTAGGCCAAAAATTATTAAAATCGGCCAATGCTGCACGCAGCTATTCAAAAAAGAAAACTGGCATGCTGTTTTATGGACCACTGTGTATATTATCGACATGTGTAACGTGCTTAAGAAAATCTAGTTTCTAATCCAGTAGAGAGTTGTTCCTCAACACAACATATCTGAACAGAAGTCAAGTGCAACATAAAACATTTCGTCAAAGTACCTGTGTGTTAATGTGTCATAGGCCTAGTTGTGCAAACGATGCTTATTTGAATTTGCATATCGTTGGGGTTAAAATCATAATCATAAGTACTGTAAGTTGGCAAATACGATTTTTTATTGGCTCTGTAGTAATAACTTTCTGCTACACTTAGAAGTCATTGTTGTAGTTATCCGTCGTCGTTCGTCGTCGCTTGACGTCACTGTACGTCGTCTTCGTGCGTTGTCGTCGCACTTCCCATTGTGTGTCACTTCATCCATGTCGCGTTTCTTCATCAAGCATTGTCGCGTGCCGTCGTATGACGTCGTACAATGTCATCGCGCGCGTTCTTGTCACACGTCGCGTCACGCGTGTTAACGCGCATTGTGAGAACGCACCTTTAGTCGACGTCATTCAGTTTTCATCGTACGTTTTTGCGCGTCGTCGTCGTATGTCGTCGTCGTGCGTTGTCGTCAAGTGACAAAGCAGAAAACCATTTTTTGAGTGGCGTGGCTTAGCACTAACGCATTTGATTCGATCAACGAAGTTACTCTACGCCGGGCCAGGTTAGTACTGCGATGGGTGACTGCCTGCGCCACGGGCAGGTAAACCATCTCGTTATATAACCAGCCGTCTAGGTCAACTCAGCCTTCCATCCCTCCGGAGTATGTAAATCGAGTATCGACCTATATGGCTGGGGTTAAGGCGAAACCTGTGTCGGGTGGCAGGTAACACTGTGGGATCTCATACAGCAGGTGACGCTCCGCAGCTCTGAAATGGTCTTCCATTAAGACTTTATAACTTCACCTTTAACCTTTAAATGCTCTGGTGAATTTCGCATACACTGAGCGTAAATTACGCGTTATACGCTGGCCAATATCAGGCGTAACATTTGAACCCTATTAACGGTGGAGTCATGGCTTGGCGCCCAAATGTCCATCGCTCAATTAAATGGCAACGCCCAAATATCCTGCGTCGTGTTTGAAATGTAAAGTAACGACTAAATTAGCCCCTACCACACACGGAACTGCAGTCAAATCCTTTATCGATACTGGCTTCACAACACAAACAGTAAAGTTAAAAGTTGAGTGAAACAAACTTTAAGCAAAATATCAAAGATCCAGCCCGAAAAAAATCAGATGTTGTCCCCTAGAGGGCCCTGGTTAAAAATCAGGAAACATTTGCCAGCTGTCATTAAAAAAACCGGATGGGATAGACCTTTTACGCATGGATGGACGAAGTGTCAGGACTCAGGACACAGACCAGCTTTTAGGGTGACTCAGTCAAAAATTCAACATAAAAGTGTTAAATTTTAAGACAAAAAAGTGTCAAATGTCTACTGTTGAATGTAGCATAAAATACAGCTTTAAAAACCGCAAACATCTAAATAGCAACTTATCACAGGCACTCCAGTCATTTCATGTTTTGGTGTATGTAAACGATGGTCCCAACTAAATTGGCAAATGAGCTCATCCTGTTTCTTCTAATCTAGCCCCCATATTAACAAATGATCAAAGCTAAAATCCACAACCATAAGCAATGGAAACTGCATAGAGGGTCTACTATTTTGCTGTTGGCCATGCTCATCTATTCTCAAACAATTTAGATATGAAATTAAGACTAAAAAGCCCGTAAGTATTGTAAGTTTAAATTTAAGTACTGTAAGTACTGTACTTGTTTAAGTACCGCAACAGTAAGTACTGTAAATTTAAGTTTAAGTTTAACTTTAGATATGGAATGAATTAAGACCAAAAGTCCGCCCACTATCCAGCTGATTCCGCTCAGAGGTGCAACTTCTCCTCAGCGGTAAACTATTTATCGACAAAGCAAAGAAATGACTGACTGTTCTGGTGGCGAGCATCTTGTCCGGTTCACGTTTGCGCTGTTCTCTGTCGCGGCGTTTCTGCATCTCGTCGTCAGCCTGGCGACTATATTCGGCTGACGCTCGCATCGACTCAAAGTACGGATGTTCCAGCAGCTCCGAGCAACTCAGACGCTCGCTCGGATCCAGCTTGAAACAACTCTGCACACACATTCATCCATCCAACGTCTAACCAGTGCACAGTGTAGAGAGAAATTAGACTTGAGGGTGGACTGCAGAGGCCGAGAGAAGGGGAGGGTTGTACGGGCTACGGATCGAGCTTCCTCCCAACCAGCTAGGGGGTCATCGTAGGGGGTTTCTGCAAATGCATTTTGGATGCATTCAGAGCCCAGAAAATGCATGTAAATGTCATTTCGTTGGAGTAATAGACACGAGCTAAACCGCACGGACAGTCTTCAAACTAGTGCAGAAAAAAAACATGGCAACCCATATTGTCGGTGCACCAATTGCATATGCCACTTCGCCTAACTCAATATTACTGCTACAATTAGATAGGGGTGTTTATGCTCCAATCCCACGAAACAGCTCCCCTTAACTCTCTCCCTCTTTCCCTTTCCCATTCTTTTCCCTTTCCTTACATTCCCTTGTCCTTTTCCTTGATCCCATCCTTGACTGCCGTCTGGCCAAAAAAACGCATCTGACTACTATGTGAAAATCGCTATTAACCAGAGTAAGCTGCATTATGCATTAGGCTGCATTACATCTGCATTACAAAATTCAATTTCAATCATCTGTGACTACTGACCTTCATGAAATCCATAGCATCAGGACTGAGACTTGCAAACCGTGAGTCCAATGATTCCTGTACACCAATGAAATGCAAAACACAAACTACCCATCAACATCTGCAAAACACAACTAACAAAAATTTCAACCACAAACCAGAAATCATAGGCGATATTTTTGTAACATGTAGGTTAAAACATCACCACAAAACAAACAGAAAAAAAACAGAAACAAATAGAAAGCCAATTATTATTGTTGCAACAGAACAAGACACTGACCACCAACTCCGGTTCTGGAATACTCATTCCTCGGAAAAACGGATTCCTGGAAAATATTTCAACATGTCGTGGCAGAAGATCACCTGGATGAATAGCATAAAACATAAGATGCACATACATTCTAAGTGTCATCAAATAATCCATCATTTACATGAGTCAGCACTGCATAACACTTTAATACACAGAATTCCAACTTCATCTTTCATCTTTCTTCATCATATCCAATCTTGCTGCAGATAACAAGCTGATCAATGAGCAGTGAGCTTGAAAATTTCATAAGTAGACTGGCATGACACTAAAATATGAAATGCAAAATAAAATTCTGAAAGTTTTAGTGTAACAGTTTTATAAACCACACTTTGACCACTACCTTGCGATGCACCAAATAGTTGATCATGAAACCCAAAGCTCGAGCTTGAAAATTTTGCATGCAGGTAAACTGTCATAACAATAAGACTAAAGAGTCAAAATAAAATTCCAAAAGTAGAAGGTCCAGCACAACGAAAACAATATAGCACATTTGCATTTTAGGATGTTACAGGCCTATACAGATTTTACTTTTATTATTATCATACCGAGTGTTTTACGAATGAGGTAGAGTTGATCGACGTCAGAGCGCCCAGGCCACAGAGGCTGTCCAGTCATCAGCTCGGCATAAACACATCCAATGGCCCATGTGTCGACTGGTGGTCCATATTGGGTGTCTCCGACAAGTAGCTCAGGCGCTCGGTACCAGCGCGTCGCTACATAGTCCGTGTAGTCATCTCCAGCGCCGGCTGTCAACGTTCACAGCACGCACTTCGATGACGACGTAGTGGATGAATCAATCAATCAAACCACTTACAAAACCTGACGAGTGGCGTATAATATGTGCCTAAAATCTAAGGTCAAACCTAAGGATAATGCACAGATTTTGAACCGAAAACAGGCCGTATCTCAGGAACAATGAGAGACAGGGTCAACATTGCTACAGATGACTAATAGTAAGTCACACAAGCCTTTTCAGATGAGACAAAAATCATCGACTTTGGATGATTTTGAAGATCAGTACGTGCTATTGTGACTAAACGGCATGTCGTATTTCAAAAATTGTGGGAGATAATGCCAAGGTTGCTATTAATTACTAACAGAAAATCGCATATGACTTTTCACATGACACGAAAAGCAATGACCTTGGATGACCTTGAAAAATCATTACACACTCTGTTATGCCAATCGTGCGGCATTGTGGATAAATGGTAAGTCATGGTGGGTCGGTGATGGTACTGCTGGACAGGGCGATGACGGGTTCCTGTAGGCTACGCTATCAAATAGTAACCACATCTCAATCTGCAGCAGTTTGGCCACAATTGTGAATGCAAAGTTTCTGCCTGCAGCCATCACCATGTGCGTTGAATTACCATATTGTATCCCAGCGTTAATTGTAGAGTTTGATATAGCAGTATCAACATAGCATGTAGGCCTACAGCACTGTAGTCACTCTGGAAAATCGTTCGCTGCCAGAAGCCAGAATTCGAAACTGGCCTTCGGATGAAGCAGGTTGACCCACCCTAGTGACAGCTGGGCTTCTTGTTAAAAACTAAATCAGAAATCAAAAGCTCATTAAAAATGTAGTGTTTAAAGTTTGTTTTAAAAATGCAGTGTCACATAGAATGCAGAGTGATAGTGGCAGACCGTTCCATACAGCCGGTGCAGCATACAACAATTGTCATCATCAACACAAAGGGCTTTAACGTGGCCTAGATAATAAGCACTATTTCTAGAACCACACAAGTTTAAGCATCATATCCAGGTATAGCTGACGGAACACAACCAACAGAAAAAAACTTGCTCAATAGACGTGCAAAGCCAAAGTCGCAGAGCTTGACGATGCCGTTTCTTGTAATTAAGATATTTTCAGGTTTAACATCTCGGTGTATACACTGAAACACACAACACATACAACATCCACTCACTCTTGGTTTCAACACACATCTCTCCCGCCAAGCAATAATGCTGTTTAATATTTTAATTTTGTAACGTGTATTCTTCGCAGATACTAAACTACTAGTGGCAAAATAGCTACGAAAATACAACTCAGTATCAACAAACTGTGAAAAACTGTAGACAAAAAAAGTATAATGGCAATACGTTGTGGCTATGACAGAAGCTGACTGCTTCTAGCGTCATGTAAATGATTCTTTTCGAGCTGACTTCAGGTACACTGACAAATGCCATACAAAAAAACGCAGCAATTCTGTTCAAATTGTTATGACACAAAATGGTCTATTGTGTGATGATGTGTCCTTATGAAACTACTCATTTCAAAATTTAAATTGCACAGTATAGTCAGTATCAACAAACATTAAATTGACAGAATTAATTCAACATGTCACTGTTGTCAAAAATTAATTTTAAGAGAGCTTTTAACTTTTTACAATTACTTGGCTCCATGTTCTGCTATAAAAATAGCAATCAGCATATATAACGCATAACAGCTATTATAAAATTTGACATAAAACTCTAAGCTGTTTTTAGCACACTAGGCCTATACACTGATAAGACTGGAGTATAAAATGACAAGGCAGTAAATGTGCACAAGACTGGATATCAATGCTAAATAAAACAGCTACCAAAATAAGAGCTTCAGCAGTTGTATAACATGCACTATTACTATACAAAAAGTGTGAAATATCATAACGGTAAATTACATCAATATATTCACCCTTTTGGATGCCTATCCAGCTCATTTAGAACTGTGTGATCGACATATTCAAAAACGAGATGTAGTCGTTTCTTGCGCTTAAAAACTTCCAACAAATTTACTAGATTTGGATGTTTCAAAATCTGCAACATTACATTGTCACTGCTGATGCATTTAAATATCGGTGCAATTAATGTGCAAGATCAAAACATACGTATGTCAAATATCATCAAACCAAACCTTTTTGTGATTAACATATTAATCAACAATCAAATAAATAATCAGCATTGCCTATAATTACAGTGAAATCACATCATATGCCCTTTGCTAATAACCAACTGCATTTTCACGAAAAAATGAACATAGTTCTATAAAATTTTATGCATACCAGGTGGTCCAAAAAAGCAGAGCCCCTGTTTTAATTTTGCGATAACTTCCGCAAGTGTACACTGATTTTAACCATTTTTTTATTGTTACAATAAGAAATCCATAATGCATATAAGTAAAATTATGCTGAACACCTTGTATTTATTGTGTAATTACCCCACCTAGCAAAACACACACAACTCCCAAAACTGATGCAATATTTTCCAATGTGCAGTGCTTTAAAGTTTACTCAAAGCAACAATTTAATGCTTATGTCACAACTGTTTACAGTCTGATTTATAGCAATGCATTGTGATGACATTATTAACTCATATTGTGTTTATGCATAATATTTTTTTTGTTTTAATGGTTTTACATAGTTTAGTAGGCCTATGGGCAAAATAACGAAGACTGATAGTTGTTTGATAATGGGTTTGCAAAAAAGTAGAGGTTCAACTGCCTTATAAAAAAAAGAGTTTCTAAGCATGAGACAGTCTAAACATAGCATGTAATTGAACCAAGAGCTGAGCTAATACTATATTATAAGCTAAAACTAAAAACAAAAGTCTTAGCAAAACTTCAGCTCATTAAGTACATGGCAATGGAGTCATCCATAAACGATGTCATGTGATTTAAGAAAAAATATCCTTCCTCTTCCCCTTTGTCACAATCCTCTGGAAACCCATCAAATATGACATCACAAATGTCTACTCCTCCCCCTTCCTTTTCAGCAGCCTGTAGTGTTGCCTCCAGTTATGAGTTTCAGTGTATCTGAATTATGATATACAATAATTATATCCACTATCAAAATTGTCTACTGTCAACTTAATGCAAAAAATCATGTTAAACTAAACATGTGTTCGAAAATGCTTTAAGGCTTACAAGTTATGCCACATACAGTGAGTCAGCAACGTGAATCTGGCTGTCTATTGTGACTACCCACACTGGTCCCACAGATGTGACATGTGTGACATCACACTACCTTTAACCCACCTCTATTCCACATTACACGTCATCACAATAATGAGAACCTCCTTCTCTCCCTTGGAGTATTACATCACTTATGATTGACCCCAATCTTCATAACTGTCACAGCACTGAAACTAAGATGTTCTAAATAAATGCCAAAACAAATTAATTCAAAATGAAACCAAAAGCTCAACTACCATGAAGCAAAATTATACAGAACAAAACATACGTGTGATATATTAGTGTTGATTGCAGTGTTCGAAGGCAGCATTGATGTAGCGTCAACAATAAATAGAAAGCGGCATTAACCCTATAGCGTTTAAACGCTAGCGTTCATGTAGCGTTGACGAGCACATGGAACAAGAGATTCAGTGACCTCGTGTAGCTGGTCAGGGGGTCAGGGGGGCGAAGCCACCCTGAAGCTGAAGCTGTGGTTTTTAGACGTTCAATGGAAGCCGCAAATTTACCCACTTTTGTAAACTATGATCCGTGATGGACAGACGGACGGACAGACGACAACCCACATGTGACAACAGCTCGACCGTTACTAAAGTACGGTCGGCTAAAAATTAACGCACATGGGTAAGTTTACTAAATTCTGTGAAGCGAAAGTTCCAATATTTACCTTATA
>Ga0056128_1013088_pt1 | contig 10072 bp, 7 predicted proteins | sample WorMetLIZISLAND2_FD_71113 | JGI IMG/M metagenome (GOLD analysis project Ga0056128, IMG submission 71113) | Marine gutless worms symbiont microbial communities from Max Planck institute for Marine Microbiology, Germany - Olavius geniculatus... ... | reverse complement strand
AAGATTGGAACATTTTGCCTCAGTCCGTCGTGTCAGCCGGCTCTTTAGCACTATTTAAGAGCCGACTGTCCAGTCATGCTGCACCATAGTCATCACCCCGTCGGTGTGATGCCCCAGTCCCGGGGCCCAGCCGACTAACTATCCAGATCCAGACTGCTAAGCCTACTACTTATTTTTAATTTCAGCTGCGCAGTTCCATTTTCAATGTAAAGTTATATTGTTGTTATTTACTTCCGCTTGATAGACATGTGGTAATTGTTCCAGTAGGAACCCCACATAATAGCAGTATTTGTAAGTCAAGTGCAAACGGACAATTAATCTTTACCTAGTTCGTACTGTGACTGTTTGGTTGTTATTAGCAGCGGTTAGAGTTGCGACACTGGGAAGTAGAAACGAGTTCTGAGTTCCACACGCTCATGCGCACACATCCGGTTGTTGCTGTCTATCTAGTTGAAACGTCATTCTTTGAACAAAAACACCAAATTTTACCAAATATCATGGTTTGCACACTGCACAGTCTGGCAAGGGTACCGGCCGGCTGTGGGTTAGTGTAAATCCTAGACTTTCGGAATAGCAGACCCAATCCTGGCAATGGCGTTCTTTTGCAGTCATTTGCTCTGATTGCTGTGTGTGGTTTACTCATTTAGATATCAATGTAATGTCGCTCATATTGTGACTTTGCTGAAATAACCTGCCTAGGTCAACGTAGATTTACAACGATCACAAAGTCCAATGAATTTTTTATGATTTCCTTTCCAGTGATGTTGCATTGTGTTCAAGTAAGTATAAATTTGTAAATGGAGAAGAGGTGGGAGCTCATCCCTTTTGTGGCACTTTGAGCCAGTGAAGGTTAAACCCAGTTAAGCTAACACACAAACCAAGTCCGCCAGATGGCTGGCTCCATTAACAGACACTAGAAAACTTCCCGCCATTCTATGAGTGGGTCCACACCATTCTGAGTGGGTCAACTCCATTGCCTTTACCCGGCAGCTTCAGGCTGTCCTGAGGCCCAAGGATTTGAACGCCATAGTTGTGTCTGTGATCATGCAACACAGAAGGCGCTAGAGTGGTCTGACAAACAGACATCACAGGCATCACACAGGGCGCAGCAAAAAAGTAGTCCCTCAAATTTTTTCGCTTTTTTTCTGCAAACATTTGGAATTTTAGTCTAAAATATTACACACTTATCTACTGAAACATTCTACATCTAAATGCCGAGTAAAATATAATTACGTTGACAAACGACAAAATTGTGGACTTTTTAACATGATTGCCTTTCAATTTTTCAGCATTAAAAGTGTTCAAGATGAAAATGCTATTTCATTTTTAAAAACCAGTTACCATGTTACTGCTGATGACATCACAGTGACGTTTTGATAAACAGTAATTTATTTTGTTTATTGATTATGATTAAATTATCGTTCTTTTAATGCAGTCACCGGCTGCCCATCAGATTCATCTTCCAGCAGGATAGCGCGCCAGCATATACACACAGTGCACTGTGCTCAGAACTGGCTGCGTGCCGCCTGTCCAGATTTCATCACAAAGGACCAGTGGCCGCTAAATTCACCGAATATAAACCAGGTGCACTATTGCGTGTGGGGTGCAATGTCAGAGGCTCACTGCAAGCTTAAAACTAAGCCGAAAACAACAGCTTAAGTCAAGAAAGGACTTCAGGTTATCTGGGGCAACCTGTCACAAGGACCGATTGACAAGGCTGTGAAAGACTTCTCAGATTAAGCGACTGAAGGCTGCTTGTGTTGGAGTTTGGAGGTGGCGGTGGACATTTCGATCATTCACAGTAACAATGAAATTCTGGCATCTGATCATTAGTTAACTGTGTTGTTTCAGCGATGTTATTGAACTGATGTAGCTTGAACATTTTTTAATGCTGAAAAATCGGTAGACAGCCATGCTTAAAACTTAAAAGTCTATAACTTTGTCGTTTTTCAACAGAATCATATTTTACTTGGCAGTTAGATGTAAGAGGTTTTTAGTAAATAAAGCTATACAATTTTAAATTAAAATTTTAAACAGTTGCTGAAAAAACAGCAAAAAACTTAGGGGGCTACTTTTTTGCTGCACCCTGTAGTAGAATTGCCTGCCTGTGTCAATTCCTAAAGGTGCAGTCTAAGCGCTCTGTATAACAAAAACCTCAAATGAGCGTTGATTTATTTGTTATGTATTGACAGGTAATAGTTCTATGGAGACAAGGACAGCAGCTGATAGTAATGATATGACTGAGTGTTTACATGGTGACAAGCCTAGTACAGGTGTGTTGGGTTTGATGACATCTGATAAGGGACCAGACAATAGTTGACAGCATTACTTCAGATGTGATGTTATATGATAGGGAAACTCTTTCTATGGATTAGTGATTGTATGTTGGATAGGGAGTTCCTAAGTTCTTGTAGGTTGTCTATAGTAACAGTTTGGCCACTGTGTGCAAAGAAAATGTCTACTAGTGTTTTCACACCAGAATTTCTATCAGCTGTCTCATTATAATGTCAGACTTTATTATCTGTCCCATTGCTATAGCATAGCAAGGGACAGATTATAAAATCACTTGCGTCTGTCAGTCTGTCTGTAAACACACCTATGGCCGCAATTTTGATTTCGATTTTGATGAAATTTTGCACAGTGATTCGGGGCCCGAAAAGTAAGATCGAGCTTGTTTGGGATAAAAATCTGATAACTCCTTCCCCTATTTTACCCCAATTTAAAAAAAATTGCACTATGGCCTATGGAGACTTGAAAGCGGTATAACTCGTCCCCGTAAAAGATGATTGCATGCTGTGTTTACCTAGCCCTTATTTTTTGGGTTGGGCAAACCCAACGGTGTTATTTAAATTTACCCCTTGTCGACCCCTGTTGCTATAGCAACCATTCAAAAGTTGCAAAATTTTGCATTACAGTAATGGAGATTTCAAAGTGGTATAACTCGGTCCCCGTAACAGATAATTGACTATAACTCAGCGCCCGTGAAAAATAATTGCTAGCTGTTTTCACCTACACCCCTATTTTCGGGCCCGGGCTATCCGATGGTGTCATTTAAATTTTTCCCCTGCCGACCCCTGTTGCTATGGCAACGAATTTTTTGACAAAATTGACTATAACTCGCCTCCTGCAAAAAGATAATTGCACGCTGTTTTTATTTACCCCCTATTTTCAGGCCCGGGCTATGCAATGGTGCGATGTAAATTTCTCCCCTGAAGACCCCTGTTGTCATGGCAACCAAAGAAAATTAGCTGCAGGCTCACAAGATCGTCAAACGCTGAAACACAGCTGCTAGGCTATATAGCGTGGCAGTGGGACCTCGTTCCACAGAACGTATTTCTAGTTTCACATGAAAACATTTTTGAAAATTTTTTATATTTACTGAAGGTGTTTGTTTTGTTTATTTCAGGCTACAGCAGATTGTGACTTTCTACTGTAATTGCGCTTTCTGTAAGCATACTTACTAAAACGCACAGACAGACAGACAGACGGACGGATCGCACGACATCTGTTGCGATAGTCGACATCACTTGTCTGCACGGATGCTTTCCAGATATTAAAATATAGAAAGAGAAATTAAAACGTAGAAACAGAATGATGCAGACACACCTAGATAGCATAACCATTTGTAGTGTTTTGTGCCATACACCCAGTATTATTTTTGTTCTCAGTGTCAGAATTTTGAGACTGTATTTTGTGCACATTATTCTAGTTGAAGGTTTCGTCGTTCAAGTGAAGGTTGAAGCTGATAGTAATGATATCACTGAGCATCATCCACATTATGAACAGCCAGGTATTGGTGTGTTCGGTTTTTCTGATAAATTGTTTTTTACATTCATTTTTTGTATGAAACCTGTAGTAGACGTCAAATATCAGTCTGCTGTTCAGTATAATGTTTCCTGTTGCCTTACAAGTATAACTTCCAACTGTTGCCTTATTTCTGCTGGTGTGACATATTTCAAACTTTACTTCACATGAAAACATTTACTTTTGAACATTTTAACCAGCTACTGGAGGTATTTTTCTGTTCATTTCAGGCTGCAGTGGACTGTGGTATGTCTGGTTTAATTGTGTTGCTTGTAAGGACACATTACTTATGCACAGACAGACAGACAGACCAAATGACATTTGTGGCAATAGTCTATGTCGCTGGTGCTTTGCAGATGCTTTTCGGAAAATATAATAACTGCATACTGCAGATACATCAACAATGGACAGCATTACTGTTACCAGGATTTTTCGCCATTCATTCAGTATTATTGTTGTATTGTATTTAGAGCTGTCAAGGCGTTAATTTTTATAATGCATTAACGCAGTGCGTTAATTTTTTTAATGCATTAATTAACGCGTAAATTAATGCACCCAGTCCCATCGAGAGGGAGACTAGGGGGATAAGTTATCACAGGCCTCGCGACGTTTGAGGGGCCCTGCCTGTCTAATATAGAAAGTTAGAAGCACATTTTTAAATGTATAATCAACAATAACTAACATCATAGGTAGCATAGACATCTATTAGCATGTCATTGAAAATCGAAATAATTATTTATTTACAGTAGTGATGGTACGAAAACTACAGTTTAGTTACTCGAATTCATTTGATTGTCAAATAACCGCAGTTTAACGGAATATTTCAACTTTTGCTTCACAAAATTTAGTAAATTAACATAAATTTACGTACGTGCGTTAATTTTTTTAACGCGCATTAATTTATTAACACATTAACGGGTTAATTAAGACGTCAATTATGACAGCTCTAATTGTATTGTTGTTTTTAGTTTTAGCATTCTGGCTATAAAATAAAATTATTATGTGCTCATTTTTCTAGTTGAAGGTTCCATCGTTCAAGTGAAGGTTGAAGCTGATAGTAATGATATCGCTAAGCATCATTCACATTATGGTCTGTTTAGTTTTTCTGATGGCTTGCCTCTACAATTATTTTCTCACTCACTAGGGTGCTGATTGTATGTTTTGTATGAAACCTGTATTAGATGTCAAAAAGTTTACACTGCTGGTATTTGACAACAAAGCACGATTAGCTATTTATAGTGAGCAGTTGTTAAACAGAGCTGACATCTAATGAATATTTACATGAAACGTCCCTAAGTGTGAAAGTTGTTATATGCCAGATTGTGTGCGAAATGGATATGTAGCATATATTTTCAGTTCTATATCGACAGGTTTTTCTATTTTTATGGGTTACTATGCTCAATTTTGACAACAGGCCTCATTAAAGGTCCATGGCCATGGTCAAACTCACTTGTGAAATTTATGTAGACTTAAATTAGACATTTCACCTTGCATATATAATATGTTGATTTAAGCTTTATAAATATATGCAAATAATGCACAAATTGTAACAAGTGCATTACGTTACATTATGCAAAATAATTTATCTAGGTCAGTGGCTGGAAGTGACGTCACCGCATGTACCCAGTCACTGTTTAGCAATTAATTTTAATATTTTTAATGGCAAAAAAATACTGTGGCATGGCAACTGCAGCAGTACTTGGGTAGGGAATGTGATTTTATAACGCTTATGTTTCTGTGCGTATTTTACGTTGACTACAGGTACACGTGGTGACGTCATCAGCCTGTCAACATGGCGTCTCATTTTCTGCATCGTTTTCGTAGATTGTAAATTTGAAATGTAAGTTTCTTCATGTTGACAAAACGCCGGGTGCCAATATTACTGTCAAAATTCTCAGAAAATTGTGCTGTTTTAGGAAAATGGTAAGTTAATTTTGGTGTCCATGGATTTTTAAAGTCCAAGTTGCATCAGTTTGCGTAACCGTTATAAAGCGCTAATTGGCTTAATCAAATGTTATGTTAATTTGTCGTTATTTATTAATCTTCCTGTTGCCAGTGTTATCTTGATACTGTAAAAAAAGTCTAATGTGGATAAATGTGACGAAAGTGTGACATCACAAACAACTATTAGTGTCATTGTAGCGTTTGACAGTGTTTGAACGCTAGCAGCATCGATGGAGCGCGGTACCGAGCGAAAAGACTTCGCTTTCATTTTGAGAAGTCACTGTCATACCAAAAGTAGGCCGACGGTATGCCCTTTCCGTTGCACCAATCGCCGACAGATTCCGACCTTCGCTTCCAGAATGCAAGCAGGTTCCTCTCTCTGAGCGCGTGCTGCATTGAAGCTACGGCCAGCTCATGGCATCTTAACTTTCTTGCACGCTGCAATACATGCAATAAACAAAGCGTTGTTTGTGACGTCATCATTCCATTCGCACAACATTATTTTTATTGAAATTGATGTAAAGCGATGTTTTTATTTCAACTGATCAGCGTATTATTAATTAGCATCACATTCTATACATATTTAACCAACATCGTTTTTTTTCATGCGACTTGGACTTTAAATAGCAAATATTGTTGTTATCTGTTTTGAGTAGAATCTCTCTGTACAGGTGAAAGTTTCTTTGAGGCGAAGATTGAAGCTGATAGTAATGATGTCACTGAATATCCTGCACATTATGATCAGCACGGTATTGGTATGATCTTTTGCTGTATTCTTTGCAGTCATTTGTCCCATGTGGGTCCTGACAGCTCTAAAGTAGGCCAACCAGCATTATTGCTTTTTGGGGTTGTTCTGAAAATTTGGAGGAATTTTCTTAAGATTTTCCTGTATTGTTTATAATTTCTAATTGTTTATAATTTTTATAATTGTTTATAATTTAAGTCACTAACTTAAGATTCTGTAACATTTCTCAGGAATTATATATTTGGGTATTTAAAGCCTTATTTCATAGCCAGTCACAGCTTAGGTAAATAGAAATATGAATGGAGCATTGTGATTTTTGCTACCTATAGTTGTTTAACTGAAGTGAATTTTTTTATTTATTTTGGCACGATATAGAAATTTTGTAGACCTGGAAAATTTTTTTTAAATGAATACTTGCCTGTTTGACATTTTCCTAAGGCCATAATTTTTCCTGGAGATTGCTTACTGATTTTTTCAGACAACCTTTATTCAAAATTTCTGTAAGTCTGATTGATCACTAAGATTTATCTTAATTTTAACATACACAATTATCAGTCTTAGCACTATTTAATGGCAATATTTTCTACTTGTGCAGCTGGATGTTCATTTGAGGTGAAGATTGAAGCTGATATCAATGATACCACTGAGCATCCGCAGGATGGCAAACGAAGACCATATTTGTGTACAGTGTGTGGCAAATGGTTTACCACAAAATACGTTTTGATCAGACACAAGCAATTACACACTGGATCATTGCCGTTTTCATGTACTCAGTGTGAGAAACATTTTGCCAGTGAGTATTACTTGAGTTGTCATATGAATGTTCACAGCAGTAAATACAAGTACACTGAATGTGGAAAGTGTTTTGAAAACAGGCAGAAATTAGCAGTACACAGCTGAAGTCATTCTGGAGAGAAACCATTTGAATGTACTGTTTGTGGCAAACGGTTTGCACAAACACATGACCTTGTTAATCACAGCAGAATTCACAGTGGAGAAAAGCCATACAAATGCTCCACGTGTGACAAAAGTTTCAGCCAGTCCAGTATCTTGCAGAGACACAAACATCGTGTACACAGTGACAGAGGACCTTGTGACTAGAGATTGCAATTTCAGGATTGAATTGTTTAAAACTAGCTCTCATCTGAAAGGTCATGTTTATACTGACACTGCAACCGTACTCATGTAGACGGTGTTGAGACTGTTTTACACAGCTCTATGTTTGCCATTGACAGCTGTATGTTTGATGGCCTACTTCTAACGCATTAGGTGTCATATTAGATACTCTATGCCGGAGCATGTAAAACAAATGTACTAAATTACCAGTACATTGCCTCAATACAACAAAACTCTTTCGAAGTTTTCATCTGCCATGCCGTCAGCAGAAATTAAAACTATTAACTAAAGCTGTTAAAACAATGGGTATTATTATTATTATTATTAGTCCGCCCGGAAGCGATAGCTTGCGGAGCGGACTTAAGTTTTAGCCCAGATGTTTTTTAAAAAAAATTTTTTCTGAGCGCAAGATCTCCAAGATGCGTGGGCCGACCGACTTGAAATTTTGCACGATGGTCAGCACTAGGCCGAATTTTATAATGCCGGTCCAAAATTTTGGGGGCCTTCCCCAAAAAAATTTCAGGGGCCAAAAACATGCAAAATTTAGCCCGATTTCGGACGACTTCGAAGTTCGGCGCCGAATATCTCCGAAACGGATGAGGATTTTCAAAATCGGATTTTTATTCCGTCTACCGTGACTCCTCCTGCGTTAGGCGAAACAAGTCCGGGGAAGTTTGGTCCAGTAACCTTGGAGATCTCGATGTTGAATGGTACCCACCTAAAGCACATTTTTCGGAAGACCTTATTTTGGCCCCTAGGGGGTGCTGCGTCCCCAAATTTTTACACGCGCTAGAGAATGACCAAGTCTTACTAGCACACCCCCCACCGGGGACGGGGGCCCCCGTACAATTTTTTTCAAAGGGGGGTCAAAAATTGGCTTAAAATGCAACAAATGAGCGCTTATAACTTCGGAGTTAGGGGGTGTAGCTCGACGGAACTTTCACACTTGACGCGGCTCTAGGTTGGGGTGTTAATGCAAGTAAAACTTTTGGGGGCACCACCCCCGTTAAAATTTAGGAGGGCAAAAACGTCCAAAATTTAGTACGTTGTACGACAACTTTCGAGTTTGAGCACAAATATCTCTGGAACCGATGAATATAGTGACAAAATTTAAATGGCGTTGACGAGAACGATCTTTTCGGCGTTGAACAAAAAAAATTGTGAAATTCCGTTTACTATGAACAAAGTTATAAGCGCTCATGTTGACATACCCTAAGTCGACAATGCGCGTTCGACATATGCCAATGCATTTGAGTTCGGGCCACGTGACTTTGATGCCGGGAAAATTTTACCCCCCCCCTCTAATTTCCGCCAATCAGACTTGGGGCGCCGGACAGATTCACGTTGGGCTTTGCCCCAAATTTCTAGCTATTATTATTATTATTATTAGCGTATTATTAGCATATACACATGGCGTTTCATAACGGCAGCTTTTTCTTCGTAATTCACTCAGATGATCAATTTAAACGAAGTTTGTACCAGATGTTGCTAAAGAAATATTAATTTTAAAAATTTCAACAAAAATGTGGCTGTTTGTTAAATATTCTTTGCTATTCATACTTGTGATGTAATGCTGACGTCATGCCAGGAGTACAAACTTGCTTCTTGCAACCAGTGCTGACAGATTTGCTAAACAGCTACCCTGCTTCGATGGCGGACTTTGTTTGCTTCATTGATGGCAAACTGTTGAAGTTTTACCATTGCAACCACAAAAAAATGTCCAGAACGATCACTTTCACACGCTTGTGGGGATAGCTCGACTTTTACACCTTTGAACAAGACAGTGCACCAGCACACACCGCTTGTGAAATGGTTGAGTTTTGGATTGTGAGATGCCTGATTTTATGCTTCTGTTGCTTGGAGCTGACATAATAAACATTTTTCATCAGTGAACCAGATTAAGTTTACCATCGCAGCAGGGTATAGTAACTGACAGCACCAGTTGAAACAAGCAAGCTTGTACTCACGACTCATGATGTCAGCATTACATTACAACTAACAAAGAAAATTTAACCAACACTCCAACAGTCACATTTTGTTGAAGTATTTTAAATCAGTCTTTTTTCAGCTTTACCTGGTAAAAATTACACCAAAAATTGATCATCATTTGACTGAGTTATATAAGAAAGAAAAAGGGTGCCTTTTATAAAACACCGTGCATATCTATGGGCCTGCCTAACTAACCAAAACCGATAGGCCATCGAAAACACAGCTAATGTGTCAAAAAGCCAGCCGCTTTTTAGTGTTAGTGCAATGCTGACTGCAGTGCAAGGACTTGTCATATTTCAGTGTCTGACAGTGTGTTTCTGTTTGCTACTATATAACAGTGAGATGTCCAGTTGAATGTTAAAGGTTAACGGTAACCAACCTAAGACATATGAAGATCTGCTATATGGGATCATACGGTGTTACCTGCCACTCGGCACAAGTGAAAGTGTCCCACCTTTACCTCAGTCAAGTAGG
>Ga0056128_1013085_pt1 | contig 10073 bp, 5 predicted proteins | sample WorMetLIZISLAND2_FD_71113 | JGI IMG/M metagenome (GOLD analysis project Ga0056128, IMG submission 71113) | Marine gutless worms symbiont microbial communities from Max Planck institute for Marine Microbiology, Germany - Olavius geniculatus... ... | reverse complement strand
AATTTTGCAGTAACAAACATTGGTCCAAGGATTTCAGCCAGTTCATTGATAAAACAGATAAACAGTAAAGGACCAATATTACTTCCCTGAATGACTCCACTAAGCAAGTTACATATTTCTTGTGTAGAATCGGTAAAAATGTCGTTAGTAGCAAAACTGAATGAATTATTATAACTAGAAGGCGCTCGTAAGAGTGCATATATCTCCGGCGTCGAAGTACCGAAGAGTGCGGGAGTGAAACATGTTCCACGCATCAACAGACGCGAATATGTGGCCTATGTCTAAACTGTACGACGCCTTGAGCGACTGTATCTTTGAGTCGAGCTAGCTTAAACACTGGGTTGCGTGATTTAGTCAGACGTCCAGCACCGATCTCGATGCCGCGGCACTGGACTTCATACTGGTTCTTCTGGAGCCAATCCAGGAAAGAACGCAGCGACGGATGCAGCATATTTGAGTTGAGTTCATTTCATACACTTTGCCTGGAATATCTGCTCGTATTACAGATGGTTACGTGACAAGCAGTACATTGTTGGCAATAAAGCGACGCACATCGTTGCTCATACGCTCCGCCCACAGCCAGCCATGGCCGCGCCCCTCCCGCCACCGCCGCCCAAAACCGGCGAAGTGTAACACTCCACGGATCAAAGAAAACCGGCGAAATGTCCCATAATCCTATGCTTACATGGGCGTTGGAACAGGGGGAGCAGAGGGAGCAGCTGCTCCCCCAACTTTTGGCATGGGAGAGCAGGCCATAGCTCTTGCTCCCCCAAAAGTTTGAGCCTGTGATGTTAGACTGAGTCAATGTTATTACATCCAGTCACCAAGATATCGAACAGCGTCACTCAATCGTCCCAATAATTGAAGAGCTGGAACTGCCAAAACAGTAATCTGTTATCAAATTAAAGAGACGGCAGAGAATGGAATGGACTCAGGTCTTTAATACATCCAGAGACTTTGGATCAGCTGAAAAATGGCTACAAAAGTAGCCTAAACAACAACAGACGTGATTAAGACAAAAATTATGACAATGTGCATTTGAAAATCTACAAATGACACAAGAAAAAAGCAGATGCATAGAAATCGGGATTGCCTTCTTTGGATCCAATTCAGAGTGTTCTCCAAAGTGGACACCAATTTACTACTGCCAGGGACCGACAGACCAAGCCACAGTAACACTTGTAGGAATAGGCGGAATCACGCCAATGCCACCGAAAAAGTTCAACACAAGGCACTTCCGTGGCATGTCATCTATCGTTCTTGTATTGTACTTGCCATCAAGCTGCTTGTTTCGTAAAAATCTATTCATTTTCGGACGGCACACCCAATTCGATCCATAGACACTGAATTTTGGGAGTAAACCTGTAAACCTATTGAACACTTTGCTAAAAACTGACAACGGGATAAGTTTTGCCGCACAGTGGGACGTTCAAGAACCAAAAAGCTTTCAGCTTCAGGGGGGCTTCGCCCCCTGACCCCCCACCAGAGGCTCTGCCCCTGGACCCCGCTGGGGGCTCCGCCCGCAGACCCCCGTTATAGGCTCGCACTCCACGCGCTCGCCATGGCCCCGGCCACTGCTTGCTTCCCCAACTTTCAAACACTTCCAACGCCCATGTATGCTTATCATGCAGCAGTCAGCGTTATGAATGATAGGCCTACACGTACATGACGCAATGGCCTACTGTTTGCAAGGCTAGCACGTGCAACGACTGACGAGACGCAAAAAAATTTATGCAGTGCAGAAAATTTGTTCCTAGACTCCAAAATATTGGACCGCTATATGCTTTCTTGCATCAGTTTTGAAACCCACGATACCCATGGACTGCACGCCGTCGTTAGGCAGATAATTGTGCTGTCAGCAGGTCGCCCGCTCACCGGGTGATGTCTTACACCACAAAAAGCTCTAGCTAAAAACTCGTTAAAATCAATAAAGACAAGAATTAAAATCAAGAAAATATAAAAACACGTCAACACGACCAAGAATATTTAACTACTTCTAGTGGTAGAAAGACGTGTGATACGTCAAAAGTTTCAGAATGCTGTAAAGAATAAGTGACAAATTTGCATAATAAAGCATTTAAATATTCTTTGCCTAATTTGCATAAATATTTGTCACCCCCAAAGACGTTAGATATTCTACGTCTTTGGCCTAACGCAAGTTACCCAACGACTCACGAGTTGAAGCCATAGATAAGATCAGACAAGCTCCAACGAAGCGCGCCACTGTTGCCAAGGCCAAGGTCGCAAAAGGTGGTGCTCGACACTGCATGCTCGGATACGAAGGCGTGACAAAATATGCTACGATGTATGAAATGTAAAAATGCATCCGGTACTGCAAGCCGAGTCCTCAGTGTCGTGGAGGATAGCACGGCGTGCGCAAGCAGCTTTTGTCCATGCTGCTGCACGTACATGGTCCACCGGTGGCGCGGTAGACGGCCTGTAGCTTGTATAGGCTTGTACGATGCAGGTCAGCTGTGCAATAGCAAGTGAGACGTACGTAAAACCACAGCCGTGGACCATGGACGTAATAACCCATAGCAACGTTTGCACTGTGGCTCATATACGTCAGAGTCTACAAAATTCTATGGGGCCACCAAACACCAACAGACAACAGATCAGCGGTGTTTGGTGTCGGGACGAATGTGTGACGTTGGGCGGGTGCGTTGGTTTTTCACAGTTTTGCTTGATTTATTAGTTTATTTATTATTTATTGATTTATTAGTTTTTTTTGAAACGTACTAGCGGACAGAGCCACGTGTACGCTTAATATTCGCCGTAGTATTTTCCTGCTGCGTTTACTTTCTGCTCTTCGGGTTTAAACTTGGCCTGCGGTCTCGCGATAATGACGCTGATGATGCGTCACCATGGTGACGACGTCTATATGACGTCATCCTGCACGTCTTTGTCATGATATAAAGCGGCCGCAGAGAGGCGCGAACTGAAAGGAGAGAGAAGAAGTAAGAAATGGGGTATTGTGACGTCACGCCTTGTAACATAAAAACAGTAGCTTACAGTCAGTCAACATACATGTCATAAAATTGCAATTAGTAAGATGGGACATGCGACCCGGAAGCTGCCTGTTGTGTTTTCTGTTTTTTAACTTATAACTTTTTAACCTTAAGAGAAGGACGCTAGAAATGTTGATAAAAAGTTATGTGGATTGCCAAAATTTTTAGCTGGCAACTGATTGGCAGCTGTGGTACATATTCCATTCCATTCCATTTTATTTAAATCAGTCAATGTGGCCCATACACACACATACACACACACAAACAATAAAAAACACGGCACGAATTAGCTTTTAGATACGTGACGTCACAAATTACCTGTAAGCTAATGATGTGATGTTTCTGTCAGACATATAAGCGATGTTATGTGAGAAAATCAGTTAAGCGCTCGTCAATGTGCATTGTATAATTTTTATTATGAGTAATACAGTCGTGATAAGACTTAATTATCTTGACAGCTCAATTACGTATCTAGTCATTTTTTTGTGGGCAGAAACGCTCCTTGTTCGCATAGTATGGGCATGCGACCTCCATTTTCGGTTCTTCGGGCCTTGACTCAGCCTGCGGTCCCGATCGTAGTCGCTAAAAGGTGATATAATTCAGCAGCACATTGACACACCGTCAGTGTGATGCGGGCAATATCACCTTTTGTAATTTTTGCTGTTTTCGATGTGCAAGTCTTTAAGTTGTTGATAAAATTAATCGTTTGAATTAATTCTCCTTAGTTATCGTTAGTTATCAACCATGGTAGACTTACTGAAATTATTTATTTCCTCCACTCTCAAAACCCTTCAAAATCCTTCTCCCTTTCCTTCCCCATTTTCCTTTTGCGTTCTCTTCCCCTCCCCCTTTCCCTTGCCCTTTATTCTTTTTCCCTTTTCATTTCCCTTCCCTCTTCCTCTTTTTAGTTATAATATTAGCGGAGATGTAACCGATGTAGCCGACGCACGACGCCGTCAATAACATTGCTGCTGTACAATTTGAAATCAAACATTTTGATTTTTTTCTATTAATCTAAACAGCTAACTGATTATATTTATACAGACATATGCGGTAAACTATCGAAATGCATTGGACAGACTCCGTGTTCGTATGAACATTATCTTGTTGTGAGAAAAATTTGCGTGCCATGGCAACGAAATTTGGGACAAAATTGGCCATAACTCGGCTTGTGTAAGAGATATCTGCGAGATTTTTGTGTCTCTATGGGGGTTTTTGAGAATGGGCCAGCAAATGCTGCCAATCGAATTTTACCCCGACTGACCCTCGTTGCAATTGAAACGAAATTTGTATAACGAAATTCACACCGTCAGTGTGATGCGGGCAATATCACCTTTTGTAATTTTTGCTGTTTTCGATGTGCAAGTCTTTAAGTTGTTGATAAAATTAATCGTTTGGATTAATTCTCCTTAGTTATCGTTAGTTACCAACCGTGGTAGACTTACTAAAATTATTTATTTGCTCCACCCTCAAAACCCCTTTTTAGATGCAAGAATTTCGGAGATATCTCGTACATATGTCGAGTTATAGCCCATTTTATCCCAATTTTCGTTTCCATTGCAACAAAGGTCAGTCGGGATAAAATTCGATTGGCAGCATTTGCTGGCGATGCTGCTGCTGCGGCTGCGTTGCTAAGCGCCCAACGTCTGTGACGTCACAGTCGCTTTGTCAACGTGACGTAGTCTGATAATCAGAATTCACAAATGCTGCTTGGGCCTAGCTCTGCATCGCCAAAACCCGGTCTCGTGGGGTATAGCACGAACACTTGTGTGAGCAGATAATCACTTGCTGCCATCACACGCGATCCACGGGGCGCTGTGGATGTAGCCTGTCCACGGTCTCCTATATACTTACTTTTGGTATATGGTAAGAGGCCGTGGCGTCGTATGGACTGCAGACGTAGGCCTACACTCAGGTAAGCTGCGAATAGCAAGTGGTGCACCCTTGCGAATAAGCAGTCGCGGACGAAATTTAATGGAGCAGGGATGCAGTGTAAGTGTGGTCTGGACACCGCTCTTGCAAAAACCTGTCGTGGGAGGAAAGTGGAGGGGTGCAAATCGACTAATAAAGAAAGCGAATTGAAATTACAATAATTCGCTTTTATCATTTATCCATTAATTAGGGTCTGTTCATGCTCTGCATCGCCAGAGTTGAAAATAGAAATATCATGCAGCTTTTTGGGCCTAACAGGAAATCGCATACACCCGTTCAGATGACCGCTCGATGACCTTGAAGGTCAGTACTGCAACAGAAGCTGCATAGCCGACCGTATCGCCTACGTCCGAAGCCCAGCTTCCGACTTCCAATCACGGAGAGAATTTAAAGAAAGCGATTTATCACAGATAACGCAGTTCCATGCACGCTCTGTTAACGGAACGCTGCTCTCGAAAGCTACAATTAACGCTAATATAACAGACGTCGCGCGCGGTCATCTCGCCAGGCGATATAAAGCAGCTAGAGAATGCAAACGCACCAGTACAGTGCATTAAAGCTATGCTTTGGAGCTATGAAGACCATAGCTGCCTCCGCACTACAGGTAGAAAGCGGCAAAGCTCCACTACACCTCAGACGTCTGGAACAACAAATCAAGTTCTCAATTAACATTAAAGCATCTATAAATCATGCAGCAAACAGTATGTCCTCCAAGATCACTGTAAAGTTTACAGACAACAATGGACCATTAGCCACGAAGGTTGACAAATTTTTCCAACACATGACATCAAACATAGTTCATACTACAGTTGGAAAAATTCCACCATGGCATATAGTATTACCTGACATTGACCAAACATTAGCTTCCCAGGTAAAAAAGAAAGATGCACCACATATTCTTACCGTCCTCGCATGTGAGAAAATAAATCAACGATATGCCGATTGCCGACCACGTTCATATCTATACTGATGCTTTCAAAGATTCCTCTGAAAAAGTTGGAATCGGCTGTCACATACGGCTATCATCTACATCTCAGAGTATTGACAAAGTGGCCAGGTTAACAGATGGAGTAGCAGTGCAAACAGGAGAGCTGGCTGCCATTAGAATGGCACTTCAGAACATACATCTGTTAGAAAATACAACATCATATCGAAGATACGTACGCTATTTGTACAGACTCACTAAGCACCGTACAGATCTTTTCCACAAATGCATCTCGTAACCGTCCCAAGTTATATATTATACATCTTTATTCACCCAAAGGTAGCAACAGAAGCAACAGAATTCATCCAAAAACTACAAAGTTACATCACACTTATCTGGATTCCAAGTCATATTGGCATACCAGGAAACGAAAGAGCAGATTGCCTGGCAAATATCGGCACTAAATTGCAGCAAGTTGACATTGATATTGGACTGGAAACCTCCGAAGCTAAAAATTTAGCTTCAGATTATGTACAGGGTGGGCCTAAAAAACCGGACCTGTTTGAGCGTTGATAACTCAGTGACGGTTACCTGTAGAAAAGCACGTAATATGTCAAAAGTTTTAGAATGTTGTAGGCAAAAATGGCCGAACTTGCATAGCAAATCATTTTAATATTCTTTGCCTAATTTGCCTAAATCTTTATTAGCTTTGAAATTAGGCATTTGCCTGCACTCGCATGTGCCCGAGTTCATTAAATTCAAAAACTCACTGCCAAAAAGTCTAGATTTAAATTCTGTGAATTATGCAGTGCGGGGGCATTGCAACAGATAGCATGGTCACAAAATTTTACTAACTGACCAGCTAAAACGTGTGCTAATCGAATGCTGGGCTCAGCTGATCCTGAACACATTGACAACAGCGATCGATCAGCTGCCTAAAAGAACTGATGACGGTTATGAATACAAAAGCTGGGCAACTGCCTATGTCGAATTTCATTCAAACTCAACGTATGTGTTAATGATTGTTGATATTTCACTGTATGCTGAATGAAAATCAAGTTAAATTCATGTGTTACTGCCAATTTAGCATGATTTTTGGGGTTGGGCAGATTTGTGTAAATCAGGCAAAGAATATTTAAGTGCTGAGACATGCAAGTTGTACACTTCTTTTGTACACAATTTTGAAACTTTTGGCATATATTACGCGCCTTTCCATCAATAAACATCGCTAAGATATAAAAGCGCAAATGTCCATGTTAAATCCATGTGTTACAGTCAAATTTGGCAGAATTTCGGGGGTGACCAAAGACATTAGATATCCTAGAATATCTAACGTCTTTGATCGCAACATATCGATAAGATTTATCGGTAGTTTTTTTATCAAATTGGTCGAATATCGCCCATCACTATATTTGACCCAATTGTTGACCTATTATTTCCGGTATATCGTCAATGTAAACTATATGCTTGACAGGACCGTATAAATTGGTCATAAATTAGCTTTCACCTGTATATCATATCAGTTGACTATTTGATAGTTATGGAAATGAACTATAATATTACACAAAAGTGTCAGTGTTGTATTTACTTCAAGATTGATGCATAGTTTTCGATCTTTGGAGCATCATTTTTCAATGATTAGAGTTCGGGGCTCATACATAATAATTAAGGTCAGTGCTAACAGCAAGATCGCCGATCTACCGCTAGAATTATTGAATAATTAATGCTTAGTGCTTGGTTTGTGCTGCTGATAAGTTGCAGAATTAGCTGTCAACAGGTCTAAAATGTCGACTTATCATCAGTATGGGTATGGGCAGATGCGTGGCTACACAATGGCTGAAAAAGTCATTCAGTTTCCGCAGACAACAGCAACGCTAGGTCCAACCAAGCAGTCAGCATTTTCGTTTCGCAAACGATTCGAAAGAATTGACTGGAAACGCCTCGGTAAGCACCATTTGTCTGCCTGTGTATGCTTATCTGAATTGTTATTGCCACCAAGGTGAACTTAGTGAACACTGGCAGATATAGTGTTGTCGCTTTTTCTGTCTGTGTGCCTGTGCACATCAGTGACTCAGCACGCATGACGTCGTTGCTATTGTGACGTCACAAAATGTCAGCCTACTTGCAATGTCATTTATATTTAGGGGCTTACCCTTGATTGACTCCTGTTGTCATGGCAGTGAAATTTGGCATCTGTCCAACGTTTGAGGCTTCATATCTACCTAACGGTGCAAGATAGATGCATGGTCACAATAGACTTTTCATAGGTGGCGAATCGAATGCTCACGTGACTGGCGATGTTAACTGAGTAGTTATAATAATAGCAAAAGATGACAATAACATTGCTGGCATACAATTTGAAATTGATTTTTTTTTAATTTTACCACTGGTCAACACAGCTCACTGATATTATTTATACAGACAATTACATGCTGTAACGCAGTGGCTACAGGTCCGTCCAAACGGACCCGGAAAATTTGTTTTCCAAGTCTGTCCAACGTAAATAAATAAGCAAAGAATTTACGCTAACACAGCAGACTCGGACAATGTTTATATAAAGTCCGTCGTGAGATATTCTTCGTTGTAGCTGTAGCCTAATGCGTAAGCTATCGACCTCGTGTTTTGTATATTGCAGGTTCGAATCCTGGCTCTACCAATTTTATACTTTTTTATTTTTTCAGTTAATACTGTAAATTATTAATGTGTTATTTTATCGCTTATTCAGCATGCTTTCATCATTTAAAACAGGTTTTCGACATCGATATTAGTGATTGGGTATGAAATGTAAATCTAAATCATACAAAGAAATTCGCAAGAGGGCGCTAGTGTTTTGGGTAAAGGACTAGGATTTATTATTAATATTATGACTATGGCTGGGGATAAAGTTAGAGTTAGGGTTAGTGTTTAGGGTTAGTAGTAGTATTAGAGTAGAGTTGGGGTTACGGCTAGCTTATTTGAGAGAATTTTGGGACGACATGTAAACACCCAAACTAGATGTGTAACGTTGATGATGTAATCAAGATGAAGCCAGAGACCGTTTGGTACTTTGCCTACTGGCGAGCCCGTCGTGATATGCTGTCTGGTGCTGAGGTCGCTATAGTTTCCTGCTGTCCGCTGCCGCACAGACGTTTTGGCGTTGACGGAACGTCGTGAAATAAAATTGGAGTTCCGTCTTGGACAGACCTTGAAAAAAAAATTTTCTGGGTCCGTCTGGACGGACCTATAGCCAGTGCCATGCTGTAAGTTATCGCAATGCATTAATGAAACTAGTTTTACTGTTATTTGTTTATTGTTACTTGATATTAATGCTACTAGTTGTACAGTATATATTTAGGGTGCAGGCAGGTTTGCATTATAGTTGTAAATGTGTTACTCTAAACACTGGAGTAGTTGTAGGTATTCAAAAATTAAACTGTTGCAACCGATAAACTCAACATAGTCATTTAGCTCCTAAATGTGCTAAGCATGATTGTTTATTAGTGTCTGAACTGCACTGTTCTTCAGTATATACTGCATACTGATCTAGAGCTGCAACTGCTTCAAGTCTGTGTCTTTGTGCAGTTGTTGGCCATTGGCTTATCTATGCTGTCAGTAATTGGCTTACAGTAATTTTTCCTGAGGATTTTTTGTAGCTGCATTTCGTGTAGTGACACTTTTAGTCTGTAGCTGTTGTGCATTATATTGTGCGGTTTTTATTGGTGGTTGGTATACTTTTTAGCGTCAGTTGATGTGGATGCAGTTGCAAGAAACATGGATTTTGTCACGCTTCAGGATAACATCATGAACATTACGTTCTGTAACATCGAGTCTGAATTGGTCTCTTTCTCTCTTGTTACTTAATTTTGATTTGCTTTTATTCACTTTGTTTTAAATTACATTTAATTTTTTGTGCTTAAACTTGAAATTGCCTAGCCACAGTAAATTGACTGTTTAAAAGAAGAAACAAAAATGTTATTATTATTATTAGACTACATATTTGTAGTTCAGTAAAGAAGAACTTTACCACATTTACATTATCATGCTGCTCACATAATTGTGAGAGTTGTGTAATAATGTCTGTGATATTGTTATGACAGTGCAGATTTGATGTTTATGATGTATGACATATTTTTTAAACATATGTAATGCAGTCATTAATGTATTTATATTTATAAACAATTGGTTGCTTTTATTCTTTGTTGTCAGGATTCACGTGCTGTTGATCCAAA
>Ga0056128_1013084_pt1 | contig 10074 bp, 5 predicted proteins | sample WorMetLIZISLAND2_FD_71113 | JGI IMG/M metagenome (GOLD analysis project Ga0056128, IMG submission 71113) | Marine gutless worms symbiont microbial communities from Max Planck institute for Marine Microbiology, Germany - Olavius geniculatus... ... | reverse complement strand
ATAACCTGAAGCGATTCCTTGAGTTCCGCGATTGTTTTTGGCTTTGTTTTAAGCTTGCGGTAAGCTCCAACATTGCACACCACACGTGATAGTCCACCGAGTTTGCATTCGGCGAACTTAAAGGCCACTGGTCTTTTCTGATGAAATCTGGACAGTTGGCCCGCAGTCAGTTTCCTGCGCTGCGCGCTGTGTGTGCTAGTGCGCTGTCCTGCTGGAAAATGAATCCGGTGGGCAGCCGGCGATTGCTTTAAAAGAACGACAATTTAGTGATAATTTATAAACAAAAAAAATTACTGTTTGTCAGAGCGTCACTGTGACGTCATCGGCAGTAACGTGGTAACCGGTTTTTGAAAATTAAATAGCATTTTTAGCTTAAACATTTTTAATGGTGAAAAATCGGTAGGCGGTCATGTTCAGAAGTCTATAATTTCGTCGTTTTTTAACAGAATCATATTTCACTTAGTAGTTAGATGTAGAACGTTTCTGTAAATGAACCTGTAAAATTCCATGTTACAATTCCAAGCGGTTGCTGAGAAAACGGCAAAAAACTTTAGGGGGCTACTTTTTTGCTGCACCCTGTATGTTACACGTGCACATTTATCACGAAAAACTTGCCGAAAAAGTGCAGCTAAAACAAATTGTATGAAAACCAGAGTACAGAAAACGACTTAAATGTGCAACCGTGTTACGTGGTTTTCAAGTTTAGTAGACAGAAATTTACATCCGACAAATAAGCCGCTGAATATGCAAGAGTGTAGTGGGGTAGGCCTAAAATAGAGACGCCGCACTTTTTTCCAGGAGGAAACGCGTGTTTTGTCCATTTTATTAAAATCCATGTAAAATATTTTATGTAGGCGAAAAATTGGTCGTCTGTCTGTCTTTTGTTTGTCTGTCTATAACCGTTTGCAAGAAACTAATGTACGATAATTTTCATTGTGTTATAATATGGCAACTACATTGCATATTATAGTTTTGATGAAAAACGCAAAAATTTAAGCGATATTTTGCCGAGGTGTCCCTCACTTTTGAGGGTCACCGGTACACCCCTGTGAATATGTCCAGTTAAAAAAGACGCAAATAAACCAACGGCCTGCAGTCGTGTTTAGACCTATGTCCAGTCAAGCGTCAGTTTCATCCATGCTGCTGTAGCCCTTAAGTCGCAGCCGCGCGAAGTCTTCGAAGATGAAATCGTCTTCCTGGTTGGCGTAGTAACCTTCGCCGCTGTCGACACGCACAACAATTAGCACACACACCGCCTAGGCTGGTATGTCGACTCTCACCACTAATACCCCGTTTACACGATGAAGCTGAGCTGGCTCGACGAGCGCTCGTCGTGTGTTCGTCAAGCCAGCTTCATCGTGTAAACTGGGTATAAGCCTGCGATGAAACCAGTGACGTCATGACAGGAAAAGGGCAGCGAGGATGCAATTGCCTTCTGAATTTTGCGCTGTTGGAAAATTGTCCGAAAACGTTTTGCTTGTCGGAAAATTTTTGTTAAAAATGCAAAATTTTAGGTTAGAAAGCCCCTTTTGGGAGGATTTAAAGGAGAGTTAAAATTTTGGGCACCCATAGTCTCCTTTGTCGGAAATTTGCAACAGCTGTCTGTCAGAATATTGCAAATTTCTGCTACTCCTAAACCCTTGCCGCCGCTGGATGAAACAAAAATTGAGTGAGCGAGTAGTTTCTTAATGGCAAATCATATAAATAGGCAATTTAGTGTCATTGCCACAAATGGTTTAACCATTCAGTATAAGCTAGCTACCATAAATAGTTAAACATTAATTTATGTGTTAACGGAAGAAATTGGTAACATCAAGAGCAAGTTAATAGAAAACAACGTTATAGGCCCTATACATAATAGAAGTTATTTTTTAAAAGCAATGATGTTTGGAGATTCAAGCGTACACTACATATTTATTTTACGGTCGACGACGGTCGATCCATTTGGACACGCTTGAGTGGGCCCGTGGAGTTAAGAAACGTTAGGTTGTATACTACTGCGGACATAGTGCTAGAGATACTGTATGCTGCAAGAGCGCCACCAATATACGCGGTGTTTCATTAAAGGTATCCTTTTTGTTTCTTTTATAACTCAGTCGAATGGTCATCAATTTGCATGAAATTTTTATCAGATGTAGCTGAAGATATACTGATTCAAAATATTTCACCAAAATGTGACCGTTAGTTAAATATTTTTTGTTAGTCGTGATGTAATGCTAACGTCATAATGTGTCGTGAGTACAAACTGGCTTTTCGCAGTTGAAAGAAGGAAAAAGGGTACCTTTTTATGAAACACCGTGTAGTGTTTAATACTTAAAGTTTTTTTAAAACTTACTTAGGGCCCTATGCCGCTCCAGACAGTGGTTAGGCCTAGTCCTAAACATAGGCCTAATCTTAAATCACGCAACATGACACATACAAGAAAAAAATAAGAGACAGACAAGAAAGACAAGCACACGCCCAATCGAAATGTTGCATCATCGTACCTGGTGTCGATATGGATGAGTTCAGGATCGACAGCTAAAGCGTCGCCGTTGTCTGCGTTGACGGAGCTCCTCAGGGCGCTGTTGGGCGAGGTGGGCGTTCTTGACACGGCTGATGCCATCATCTCGTCCGGCGGTTTCGGATGGGTTAGCGTGAACGGCAGCTCGACCGTCACGTCGCTGACAAAAAATAATTTTCATTTTCATTTTAGTTTCGGTTTACGAAATTGAATTAGTTTTCGTTTTTTTCAGTTAACGAAACACTCACTGGCTAACATAACGCGTAGCCTACACCACACAACGCTAGCAGATCAGTGGGGACTGGGAGTCGTGGCAATTACTGCCCGGCGGAATTCTGTCGGAATTAAGTTAGCAGTGCCTGTCATAAAATGAAAACTTTCTGCCAGCGCCCTGCTTACTTTTAGAGTCAGGACGCCGCAGTAGCAGTTGGTTTATTGAATACGTCGTCATAAACGTACATTCTTATACAGGCAAAAGGAATGATAGAAACCTGAATAAAAGAATTCAAGACAATAAAACAGTTAGACAGCAGGGCAGGACGAGAAATCAACTACATGGGCGAGCCAGGCGCTATAACTTTCTAAAGGTTTTGTCGTTTGATGATGGCCTTAATGGACCATTACAAGTAATTTGAGCAAAGCTCAGGTGACGCGCGCGATAGAAGCACCTGAACAATCGTGTACAGCATGCAATAAAATAATTATGCGTTTTGAAAGAGTACCCAAATTTGAGGCTTCCGCACGGAAGACTCCTTCAATTTAGACGGATTGTTAAATATGGACGTTCTGTGCTAAAAAATCATGGGCCTACGCAAGTTATCCTGGTCTATCTCCAACAATTTCGTCTCAATTCACTTTGAAAATGTGCGCTGCAGCCAAAAGTTGCGAAAAATTTACTAAAAGCCCCCTTTTTGGGGGCTCAATGTCGTTCAAGGTCTTCGATGTTAACAAATCTAAATAAAGCCCATCGCCAGTGCTTGTTATGATAAGCAGCATGTATGTACCTATCTGCAACCGTCTTCACGCTACTCGAGCTAATATCAGTAAAATAACCATTTTTTCGGGGGGGATACCCCTCTTTGATGCTCGCATGCGCGGGCTTCCTTGAACGTAGGGGGTCGGGACTTAGACTGCTAAAATCTACATTTAATGCTAAAAAATTTTATATGCAGGTTGTCTCGGTCTATCTCTAGTCATTTGGCGCAATTCACTCTTGAGATGTGTGTCGCAGCTTGAAATCACGAAAAATTCACGAAAACCCTTAATTTTGGGGGTTCAAAGTCGTTCAAGGTCATCAATGTTAATAAAACTAAAAAGCCCGTCACCAGTGCTTGTTATGATAAGCAACATGTCTGTACTTACATGCAACCGTTTTCACGCTAAACGAGCCAATAATGGCAAAATTACGTTTTTAGGGGGTACCCCTCTTTGACGCGGTAGGCCTAATTAGTCCTGCTGTGCGAAACGTTCATGCAAAGTTTTTTCTCTCTCTGCGCTTCTTTTTCTTTTGAGTTAAAAGCACGCATGGGACAGACAGGCAGATAGACGGACTAATGGATAAACAGTTACGGTAATGCGGTCATTACGAAGGCCGCATAATAAATGCAGCCAGAAAATGTTAAATGTCAAGCTGACGTAAATGGCAGACATATCTTGACATCGCGCATTTTACCTGCATCCGAAGCCGACAATTAGACGGACCTTGACTCGGTATTGCACGGTAATGCCGAGGTTTTCAAGCTGGCTCTCACCATCACGAACACTGAAACAGCGGACGAGCACTACTGTCATACATAGGCCTATCATATATCATAATCATTGTCGCCCTAAATCTAGCTCTGCATGACAGTGATTGCGTTAGAAAATGTAAGCTGATTATAAACGTTATTTTTATCATTGTCTTTTATAATTTGATATTTCTTATGATTATTCTCATTTAACGCTCGCTCAGTCGACAGCTACGGAGCACTGGGCTACGACTTTTAACTGTCTTTGAACAGTGTTCGTTTCTTCGTTCTTCGTTCGTCTCTTCGTGTTTGATCTTTCCGTCGAGAGCCAATCCTCGCTTGTCGCAATTGTTTGACAACAGGCTGAAACGTAACTTAATAAGTATGACAAATTCATCAGGTTGTATTTTGATGAATTTGTCAAACTTAGGCTAATTATTAAACACGACTGTCAACTGTTTAGTTTATAAGGCCATTTTAAAGCCAACAAACACTGACATTTGACTCCATAATATCATTTCTGCGCGCCGCCCTTGTTTTTTTCTGTTAGCATAAAGGTTAAAGGTTGTGAATAGCTCTTTATGGAAAAATCATCGTATCTCTATAGCGCCTTAAATTCGGCGGCCCTTTTCATGCCGACATTAAGCGTTCTATAACTTCACTTATTTAATTACTTGCTGACGTATATTCTGTGCCTTCAACAAAAATAAAATTCTACAAGTTCTATAAGACAGAGATTAGTGGGACTACAGAGAGAGAGGGACAAAGAGTCAAGGTAGTCAATTTATAAAAAGTAACAATTACATGGCTGATGAGGCGAGGTTCGTGTCTTCGTGTTTGATCTTTCCGTCGAGAGCCAATCCTCGCTTGTCGCGATTGTTTGACAACAGCGGTGTCAAGTAATAGACCTTACAGAACCCCGTCTGACTCGGCAGAATAGGAAACCCGTCGCTGTGCGAATCAGATCAAATCAAACATTTCTTCAAAAAACACAACTGACAGAAATCGCAGTTGCACAGTGCAATAAGAACACGTGATGTAAAAATAAAGTCAATAATTATGATAAAAACGCGTGTTCTGTTCCGGCTATTTATCTGGTAGTCGTTTTAGGCGGCCTTAGCGATCACCCAAGTGTGCTGACAGTCGTAGGTATTGGCTAAGGCAGTGTCTCTGCGATGGTACGACAAGCACCCTTCGAGTAATTTATTGAGATTTGCTTGCTGAAATAGCATACAGGCTATTTGTACGGCTACCGTAACAATAGTCAATGAGGAGATAGAAAAGGAAACATTAAATCAAAGAGAGATTTTTTGATGCTGGTTTCTAATGTTTGCATTATAAACAACATTTATGTCTAGAACTGATCTTAAAATCTGCTGAAATACGAACGGACTACAATATATAGCAAGCCAACAGCGAATCATAAAAAATGCAATTTAAGAAGATTGCAGCGTTAATTGAAGACCGCCTGTGATATAGCCTATTTTGTAAAATTATACCAACTCGCATTCGATGTCGGCGACGGTGCACTTGTAGGTGGCTTTGCTGAACAGAAGTATATCAGCCACTTGTACAACTGCACATGGAACAAATACACAACAGAGAAAGGCGTAAACAACAACAATTATTAGCCGAAATAAACCCGTCTTGAAACAAAAATTTGCCGACAAATACAAGATGCCAAGCCCTGTCCTATCCACTCTGACAGAAAAAAAGAGTTAGGCCCTATAATATACTCTGCAGCCGGTAAAATACCACTCTCACGAATTTTAAAAATGCACGTCATTTAAAACATACATTTTGAAGATGATAAACGACGTCGTTATATAGCGTTGTTGTAGGCCTATACTCAGTAGACACGTTTGTCAGACTCAATAAACGTCTATATCGTTTGTCTACAAACTTGATAAGTCTAAGTCTAACTCTTTTCCATGTAAATAAAGTGACCAGTTTTATTACAAATACATCGTCGTCATCGTCATTCTATTACAAAGTCCGACCGTTACACAAAAGAACAGAGATAATCAACAGGCTTACCCTGTAACTGTTGTGAAGGAGTATCCAACAGAATATAAGACTCCGTTTTATAAGAATTCTACTACGCCTAGACCTGCCATCCGCTCAATCCGTGTCCGGTCAAATTTGGCGTGCGGTTCAAAATGGCAAAAAGTCCAATAGGCCTATGCCCGGCCATTGCACAGTCTTAGAACTTCTCCGGCATGCAACTGAAGTTTGACTGGACCGATCTTCAGGATTTTTTTTATTTTTCACACTATATTCTGTTGTCGATTCCCTTTCTGCAGTTTGGGTAACACTCTACCCTACCCCCAAAATTTTTGGCCGTAAAATTCCGATTTTTTGACTTTGCCATTTCTAGCTACCTCAGCACCGATGTCCTGTATCTGCTTTCTGTTTGAGGTGGCGTTACCCCCCTCCCCGACTCCGTACACGCTGAGTGTTTATATTCCGTATAAGGTTACGAAAATGTAAGTTGTAACTTACTTGAAATTTTGATTTTCTTGACATGCTTCGGCGTGTTGTTGTCCACCAGAATATTGACCGCGATCGATTCCCCGTGATAGTACTTCTGTGAATGACAGCATCACAACCATAGCAGTCTCCTATTTCTCTAGCTCACAATGCCCTTTGCCGTTGTATGTAAACTGCTAATAGGCCTACAGAACGTGTAGGCCTATTCCCGCAGCGGCCATCTCCTAAAGGCCTCTATTCCAAATATCAACTTGCACCTTGTCCATTTCGTCATATGTTACTGTGTGCCTTTCCGTCAGTAAAATCTACCCAAGCTTACTATTTAAAAGTTGGTATAAGCAAATACTGTGGCCCATTCTAATCTGTATAATAAAGTTAATATTTATTAATAAATAGGGGCCTAGTCCAAAAGTACGCCGTTGAGCTTTCTGTAATAACTGCGCCAAATTTTAATCGATTTTCGAAATCATGTCACTGGTAAATAGCGTCAACAGTATTATATCGAGAAGTCAATAAACGCAGAGAACTTGATACAATTTTGTTCAAATGATCTAACCGCAGGCTTACTAGTGCGACACCACCAAACTGACACTTGCAGCTATGCACTTGTGTAGGAGGATAGACCTACAGAGCGAAGCTTTCCTGACCAATGATGTCTTTAATAAGACTTTTTCTCAAGACCAAGACTAAGAATTTTTGCTCAAGATTAAAACCAAGACAAAATCCAAGACTTTATTTTGTGTTGTCAAGGCGCCTCGAGACAGATTTTGGTTTCGAGGACTACATCAGTGGATGATCTGACCTCCTTGTCGAGAGTAGCTTCGAGCCTGAGGTTGCCGGAGCTCATCATGAACTCTTTGACGGCCTCGGCGTTGGGTTGCGGCGCGGGCTCCTCAGGCGCGTAGGTCAGCTTGCGTATTGCCAGGACCACCGAGTTCCGCTTGTGAATCTTGTCCTCGAGGCTATCCACCACGAACGTCTTTAGCTCATAGTCCACGCCGCACGGCTGCATAGATGCAGAAAGCAGCAAAACACACGAGACGTAAGCGTGTACAGCCCGAGATTATACCGTACATCGACACGACAGTGCCGCGTATTTTACCACGTTTCTGTTATAATCTGATAGTTAAACGGGCGCCCAGCGTTGATGAGCGTCAGCTCTTTTGGTAGCCCGCCTTTGTCATTGCGTTTACTTTAGTTGACTGTATATTATTCAGTTGGCAAATAAATAAGTCCACCCGAGTACGACTTAATATGTAGAGCCTGCCTTTAAAAACATTAACCATAGGCATGTGCATCCGCTGCGTCCATGGTCAAAATCAAACCAGCGCTCTGCCAGCTACCGTGTGACAGAGAATGCAAAAATGATTCTCACGCATTCGTTTTTTACTAAGTTCCATGTAAGCCTCACAAACAAATGTATATTTTACAACATTATACAAAATTTTGATGCAATTTTCTTGCATAGGCTGCAGCTAAATTGAGCAAAAACACTGTAAAATATAGGCCCCTACTTTAAAATGTGCAAAGTGGTTTTAAAATTAAAAATGCACCAAAAATCTTAAATGAATGTTTGACAGATCAACTGAGGAAAGCAATGAAGAGATAAAGAAAATAAAAGTGAATAAAAGAACAAATGCCACTTTCTCACCATACAAAAATAATCACGGATAAAAGTTTAAAGTTATTTATTTATTTATTTCATTTTATCAACGAGCACAAGTAGCATGACGTGAGTAACAAACAAAATGAGAATATATTGGCCGAATGGCCAACACAAAGTTATAAAACCGTTTATGTGCAGCCAATAAAATATAAAATAAAATCATACGTAACAGCAAACACAAAAAGCATGGAAACTACGTTACATTTAAAACTTAAAACCTGGTGACAACCTATGACTTGCCTAGTAGAGCATATAATAAATCAAGAGTTCGCAACCTAGTCTTAAACCGGATAAATTTTTGTCTTGTACCAAAGCAGCAGGCAAATCCGATCTTCTTATCGGTCCAATCTACGAAAGCAGTATAGCAGGGAACAAAGGATAAAAATTATATGACGTATGAAACGACAGTGAACAGATTAGGATTTAGTGCAGCACGAGACTGAAGAGTTGAGCGCGGATTATTTGTGCACTTATCGGATTATTCGGCATTTTTAGTATTATTTAATATTCTAGTTGGATATTCAACACAAGCCAAACAAAGTTTCTTGTCAGCTTTTAAATAAGTCTACTATAAGTCTAAGATTTTTTCCATGGTCTTTTGTCTGAAATAGTTTTATTTCTACGGCAGAAGTCATAGCTCTGGGACGTAGCATATGAGCTCGAGCGCACGTAACTCAGTAGGCCAATAATTAAAGTAACCGAGCAAATCAAAGGTATCGAATGAATCCGAGTGGTCCAGGTGCAGCGTGCAAGAGCTCCTCGGTGCACATACTACAGGTAAATAACACGTATACAAGACGTGTGGGCCTAATCAATGACTTACCTTGCTTGTGTCTCCAGGCGCCGGTTGCAAAGTAATGGACGCCGGGGCTGTCGACGGCAACTGCAACCACAACACCAATCGCGCTAGATAGGCTACTTGTTATGAACGTTTATCTCAAACATTAAAAACAAATTTTACAAAAAACGCATTTGGACGTTTTTTTCACTTTTCAGCGTTTAAAATGTTTTAAATAAACGATCAACGGTCAATGCAAAAATAATCAGTAATGATTTAAAATAATTGCATTTACAAAAACATGATTTTTAGTGACACCATTCAGCATGGCATTTGCATATGAGTAGTGATAGCCGAATTTGTATTTACTTCAATTACCATCAAGCAGAACGTTTTTACGACAAAATTGATAAATATGAAAAAGCTGCATTCTGCAGCACTTGGTTTAGCAAATACGTCAAGTAAAAGCATGTGATTCTTTCCATTAAAAGTTTAGATTACATTAGACTGAAAAGTTTTTGTTTGGAGTCGACGACAGAAGAACGCTTATTTCAAAAGCTGTATAAGTTGCAGCTCAATAATGCTTTTAATATAATTTTTTGAAGCACCTGAGAATTAATCACTTTGCCAAGTTTGCACTTTATACACCACACTGCAGCAGTATAGATTTTAAGACCCGTGCACAATTAGCTGTTTTTTTTACATCGCAGACTTGAGCAGATTGCAGGCTTAATACTGCAATACATAACGGAAAAAAATATCGAACTAGAAAGCAGTCATAACCCGCAGGTACCTCCGCCAAGGCAAAGCTATTCGCCAGGTGGCGTCACCATCTTCGCTTTGCCAGCGGTTCCTTTATGCCCCCTTTAACGCAATGGTAACGAAAATTTCAAAGTGATCCAGAATCCAG
>Ga0056128_1013082_pt1 | contig 10075 bp, 5 predicted proteins | sample WorMetLIZISLAND2_FD_71113 | JGI IMG/M metagenome (GOLD analysis project Ga0056128, IMG submission 71113) | Marine gutless worms symbiont microbial communities from Max Planck institute for Marine Microbiology, Germany - Olavius geniculatus... ... | reverse complement strand
GATGACCCTCGGGCTCGTCAGGCTCCGGCTTGGGTTCGGCGCTGCGTCGAAGTTTTGCGGCAACGTTCCATCGTCGACTGAAGTCAACCGACGGCGCCGTCGACGTGACGACGAGCAACGAGATGATGTGGCACAGACACAGGAGCATCGATCCACGTCGACTCAGACCCATCGTGAATGCGGAAGAACGGTATAAGGCTACACCCAGACTCTCTCCGTGTGCAAAACGTTGCTGCGCTGCTGCTGCCTCTGGCGACAAATAAGCGACGCTAGCAAGTTAGTTGCAGTCGCAGCGGGTCGTAACAACCACTGTGGTAACAACAACTAGCCAGCGGCGCATCGCCCCAACGGCGTCTGTGTACGAGTTTTCGTGATGAAAAAAATTTCATTTTTCAATCATATTTTCAGTTTCTCTTTAATCAATCAATCAATTAAAAAATAACCACTTACAAAAATAACCAGTGGAGTACAACAAACTTAAGAGCTAAAATAAAATCTGAGGATAATGTACAAAATGTAGGCTAAAAGCTAGTCAGAGATAAAACGCTCCCTGAAACAGTAGGCCTAATGTTTTGCAGTTTCGTTTGAATGAGGGAGTGTCAGATAGGCTTAGCCACAATATATCCGTGACCCACAGACAACGGACGATGGACGACAGACAGACGACAACGAGACGCCGTACAGCATAGCTGTAGGCTGTAGCGCGCAATAAAGATAGCGGTTTGAGTGGATCTTTATAGCGACTGCATGGTTTCGACTTAGAAGCCGGCGGCGATGAACAGCAGCAGTTCTGATGAGTGGGAAATATAATCAGCAATTCCTGCGAAATTAGGCTTATACGAATGTCGTCGAATTCAAAGTACCGGTACTGACTACTGAATGATATCATGATTAACAGATGACTGATATCAACCGGCAGAATTTTTACATTTCATACATGAAATGTAAAAATGCCAACCGGCATATCGAGTACTTTCAGTCCAATCCTACATTTAAGCGGATCGTTTATTTAAAACATAGAATGTTAAACGTGTACTTGTTTTGTTTACCCTTTTTATTAGAAAGAAAAATTGTGAGTCACAGTTGTTGTGTAATGTGTTTGATTATGTTTACATAATGATAGAAGCTGCGTAAATTAGCATAACTTTGGACTTAAGATCTCAAACGCACTAGTACTTGACGCTGCCTAACCGACAGCCCTAGTCCAAACGCAACTTATTAGCGGCGTCCCAGTCTACCGTATTTGAGAGTGTTCACGTGCACCAAAGGAATTTATTTTTAGTTAAGAAGTAAACTTTTTACTCACCTATGCGACTATAAAGATACGAATTCTGCAACTGCAGTCGTAATAGTTGGGTGCGGTTAATGCTGTGCTTGTAGTGTAAGTGATTTGCATATGCAAATTATGTGGCATAATTGGACCTAAAGAGTTAGCAGCACCGAGCCTGATTAAAAAGTAACATGACCATGCACGCACATGGTGCAGTGAACATGAACGATAGTTATTTACCATGTGAGCCCACAGTTCACATCATGTTATTTAGTTGTTTATTTTAAATACTGTTCGCTTGTGGTCAAATGGACAAAGAACACTTGTCATTTTAGCATGTAAAATTATTCACAGTTCATGTGTGATGTTTGATGTGTTGACTGTTGAGTAATTACTGTATATTGTAATGTGGTAACAACTCATCATTTGTTATTTTTGTGTGACAGGGACATGGATCGTGAAACTACACACAGACTTCTGCGTGAGTCCATTGTCTTCTTGTGTAAGACACATCTCGGTTATGATGCATCTGGTGGCTTTGAAGTTGATGCAATCATTTGTGTGAGTCGACGCACTGGCAGTGATGATTTGAATGTGAGCTACGATGATCCACGGCCAACAGTCTTTAAGTTTCATGAATGTGTGACTGACGAAGATGGTAGAGCCACTGATAATGTCAATGACTGGTTATTGTCTGGGTGCAGTGGATCATTTGTCGATGGCTTGCTAAAACAAACTGATCTAGTAGATGCTCCCGCAACAAAGAGAAGAAAAACGGGAGAAAATAATGTGCAACCTGCCGTAGCAAATTTTGGCTCTGAAAACATGGAAATGGCAGATTTGAGTCTAGTGAAGCACGAACCAGGTTGTTCAAATATTGACGATCAAACCAGTGTCAAGAGTAATGAGCAAATTGATGCGGCTGCTGACCGGTCCCAGACGATGAGGAGATTGCGTTCAGCTGATGCTGTCAGTTTTGATATAGGCTCTGGGAGAAATCATACAGAGATACCAAACACAAAGGAAATATCGAGTGCTAGTATGGATTCAACAGGTGGAATTACAGAGCTGGAGAAGTTAGTTTCAAAACCAGTCATGAGCGGCCCACCGCCACTTAAATTGATACCGAATGTCGCCAAGCTACAGCAGTCTGGCAGTGATGAACTGGTTAAGAGACCAAAATCTCATAACTCGAACAGCGAACAGTTTCCAGAGACAGTTGCTGACTTTTCTCACGAAAATGCTAATGACTCAACAAGTGGTATGGAGCAGTCAACGCCGAGAAGCTGCGACCTGTGTGGACTGATGTTTGCCGACTTTCCAACATTCAATGTCCACTGTGCCACGATGCACAGTCGTTATGCTTGCCCATTCTGTGCTCTGCTGTTTCCATGCGAATCGACTCGTGAACGTCATCTGTTTGAGCACACTGGTGAGCAGGTTGATGATGACGGATTGGTGGTGGATGTTGAGAGAGATGCAATCGAAGTACGTGGAAGTGTCGGTTCAACCTGTCGTTCAGCCCAGTCCGAATTTGGCAAACAGCATGCAGACTACTGGTCGGCTGATGTTTTGGGGTCGGTGGATATGTCAGATATGGATGACGGGCCTCTAACATCGGTGAATGGAACACTCTATGATCCGCAGGTAGTGACACGGCGTGGCGTCTTGTCGTGCCAGACCTTGCGTGCGATAGCTCAGCTGGATCCCTCACATCCGTTCGTCTGTGACGTCTGCCGTGCACGTTTTTCCAGCTCGTCTGATCTCTGTGACCACTGTACGTCATCTCACCACCGTATCCCGTGTCCGTACTGTGGACGCTCGTTCTCCCAGAAGGCATCGATGGAGCGTCACATGCGCCAGCACACCGGAGAGCGTCCATATGAGTGCACGCTGTGTAACTCGTCTTACACTCGCAAAGAAAATCTTCAGACTCACATGACGCGAATGCATGGCTCTTCAGCAGCGCAGCAACATCTGGGCTCAGACTTTATCTGCGTGGAGTAAGTCACGACTCATGGGTAGGACGATTAATTAACTTGACTGCATGGTTGTGTCGTCCCCATTGTCTTTGTATGTTCCAGCTGCACTTCGTGAGTTTGTGTTCAGCTTCTACATTTTGGTGTTATTTGCTTCATTTCTATCAATGTTGATTGTACAAGCTAAAGCAGTGCTGTGCTAATTGCTGTTATGAATGGCAGCTAATTCTGAGTAAATTTCATCAGTCATAGTGCTTCTTTTCATTTTTTACTGTCAAAGTTAATGGCGCCATGGAGCTATTGTTATGCGATGCAGATAGAAAATTTGGTATTTGTATGTTAACTTAGCGTGAACACCCCAATTTTTACGCGCGAAAGCAGCTACTGCTTTTAGCACGTCTTAGCCAGTGCAATTCTGTCCGTCTGTTTGTCCGTCCGTCTGTTACACGGGTGGATCAGTCAAAAACGATGCAAGCTAGGATCACCAAATCTTCACCATCGGCTGCCTGGAATACTGTAGTTTCAGGAGCCGTAAAACTTTTCCATAAATTCGAACGAGGGCGCTAAATGAGAGGGGGGTAGGTAAAATTTGCGATTTTTGGCCAATAAGTCGCTGTATCTCAGTAACGGTGCGAGATAGGGCCTAGTTTACAATTAATCACTAATAGGAAGTCGTACACTGGCTCTCGATTGGCGCCGAATTCAATGACCTTGAATGACCTTGAACACCAAAGTAGGGGGTTTTATGGATTTTTTTGGCGATTTTGGGCTGCGAGACACATTTCAAGAGCAAATTGCACTGAAACCAATTGAGATAGACATGGACAAGCTGTGTATGAAATTTTCAGTATTAAACGTAGATTTTGACGGTCCAAGTCTCGATTTTCTAGATTCAAGGAAACTTGCGCATGAGGGCATCAAAGAGCGGTACCTTCATAAAAGTCGTTATTTTACCGTTGTTGTCCAGTAACTGCTATAGGCTTTTGTGCGTCTCGTGAGCATTAGCTCAAATTTCTTGTTTTGTGTTGCAGGCAAGGCTGTCATTCGTAAGGGTGCTTTGAGCTGCTTTGGGATGATCTCGTTTTTTCTGCCCCCAACGTTCCCCAAATCAAATGGGCAGCAGCACTGTAAGCTGAATTTCATCTGCCGAACATTGTTTGCCGAATTTAAGTATTTTTGGCAATCTTAATTCAGTCGGATGTTATTTTGCTTCATTTCTGTTATGCATTTTGCACCATGCTGTCATGTCTAAATGTATTTTTTGTTCAAATACCGGTAAGCATATTGGTTAAGACATTGGACACTTAACAGCATTTTCTGTATTTGATTTTTTTGTTTCGCTAATATGAGCCATTGATTTTTATTAGGAAGGCCATTTGATCACAGTTGCTTGGTGCTTCAGTTAAGTCTGGATAAACATGTGGGTGATGTGTAACATAACGCAGAGAGCCAGTATTAGAATGGACACTGAATCTACAGTAGTACATGTGTGTTAATTTGTGATATTGTGTCAGTAATGCAGCTGTTGTTTGTTTTGTGCTGGTTTTAATGTACACCACTGGACCAAATGTATAATGCAGTAGTTTTTGCCCTTAGTTCTTCAGTACCATTGGTTGCCATTCAAAGGTTTTTGCTGGGTAACTATAGGACCCTTCCCCACATACAGTAGTGAATGTGTCACCTAGTCAAACAGAAACTAGATGTGCACTCCCCAAGCGTCTCGAGTCTAGCCCTAGAATCTACTGTGTCAAGTGAGCCAAGTAAAACAAGAAGCCCAGCTGTCGCTAGGATAGCCGACCATGCTGGTTGTCATTGACTTTTAGGGTCATCCAAGGTCAATGATTTCCATCTCGTCTGACAGGGTGTATACTACTTCCTATTAGTGACTAATAGTAACCTTGGTTGTATCTTTCACCGTTTCTGAGATATGGCCAGTTTTCCATTGAAAAATGTACATTTTCCTACCCCCTCCATTCAACCCCCAATTTGAAACTGTTCCCCTTGCACTAGATGGGTGAAATTTTGGATGCCCGAGTTTAACACACATGGCTAATTATCTGTGTAAAAAAATTTACCCTGCACTTTAAAGTTCAGCTACAATCCATTCGTTACAGATGGACAGATGACAAACATGCATATAGCTTGACTGTTACTTAAGTACAGTTGGCTAAAAATCAACAGACTGGGCTAAGATGATCTATGTATTCAGAGTTCAAAATTTTCATATACTCAAGTTTGCTCAAAAGGCACATGTTACAGCATAATTATCTGTCTGACCACTTTTTTATTTTTTTGATAAGCTACCAGTAATGGCCCTTTCTGGAACTCTTGATTTTGGGATGGAGGAATTTTTAAAGAATTCTTCTTATCCAAATAATTGTAATAATTTTTTTTGCGGAATACTTTGGTATTATTTGCTAGATGGCAGCACCATCAAACATCGTCTCGATGGAGGTTTGTGAGTGATGTCTCAATGCTGTGGATTTACTAGCTGTAACTATGATACTATTCATCCAACTCGGACTTCTTTAGCTCAGAGCAAACAGTTTGGTTTGAAAGTGCCATTAGTGCAGGCACTGCAGGGTTGCAAAGACCCAGGTTTATAAAAACCCAACCAGCTGGGTTTTGTTGGGTTTTGGGTATTTTTAGGTTAAACTGGCTTTTCGTAAACATGGTCTTGATGGGTTTCGGGATTTTTATGGGTTTTTCAGTTGGTTGATTAATGAGTCTTTGTTTTTCACAGAATATGCCAATATTTGCAAATTCTTAGCTCTGAATGTTTCTGAAACTTAGCCATTACAAGATATTTCGTTATTAGTGTCTCATGGATTAAGTTTTCAGGTGGGTTTACCAGAAAAAAACCTGATGGATTTTGGGGGTATCTGACCAGATGACTCAACCCTGATTTAGTGCAAACAAACTAAAGTTTAATGGCTGAAGGCTGAAATTTGTGCATATGATTGTATTCCACTAGCTGTGTCCGCATGTGTAGGTGTGGCGTGCATATACCGTATGTTTCGTATGTGACAGTGCAGTGAATGCTAAGGCCACTGTCGTTTGTTTCGCTGTTTGTATTGTGCGTCTTCACTTAGAAAATGTATCAAATGTTACTGTGTTGTATAGCAGTCAAAAGTTTTGCAGGCTATAGAAGTTTGTTTATTGTTTTATTGAGCCCAATAGTTTTTACGCGCGAAAGCAGCTACTGTTTTAGCTGGTCTTAGCCATCGCAATTCTGTCTGTCCGTCCGACTGTCACACGGCTAGATCAGTCAAAAACGGTGCAAGCTAGGATCACCAAATCTTCATCTTCGGCTGCCTGGAAGACTCTAGTTTCAGGAACCGTAAAGATTTTCCATAAATTCGAAGGAAGTCACCCCGAACGAGGGCACTAAATGAGAGGGGGTGGGTAAAATTTGCGATTTTTGGCCACTAAGTTGCTGTATCTCAGTAACGGTGCGAGATAGGGCTTAGGTTACTATTAATCACTAATAGGAAGTCGTACACTGGCTCTCGATTGGCGCCGAATTCAATAACCTTGGATGACCTTGAACGCCAAAATAGAGGTTTTTATGGATTTTTGGCGATTTCGGGCTGCCACACAGATTTCAAGAGCGAATTGCTCTAAAATAAATTGAGATAGACATGGAGAAGCTGCGTATGAAATTTTTATCACTGAACGTAGATTTCGACGGTCCAAGTTTCAATTTTCTAAATTCAAGGAAACCTGTGCGTCGAAGAGTCTTCATGGGAGAACTTCAAATGGCCATATCTCAGCAACCGATCATCCAATCAACTTCTTGTGTTGTGACGCGTGTATTGTGGCTAAACGGTAGGCTTTCGTCGTATTGTCGTGTAACCCGCACGAATATTGTGAGTAAACGGTAGGCGTACGTTGTACCGTGTAGCGTGCAACATAGACACATGGTTCCAATGGACCATCAATAGGAAACCACATATGCCGAGTCGAATAGTCACGTGACCGGTGACGTCACGTGACGCCAAAAGGTCAAACTCGTGACCCCATTATCTTTGAGGTGCTATATCTCCGTAACGGTGCAGCCCGCTTGGTTTCAATTCCAGTGGTCACGTGACCGATGACGTCACGTGACCCCAAAAGGTCAAACTTGTGACCCCAAAATCTTTGAAGCGCCGTATCTCCGTATCCGTGCAAGATAGACGCATGGTCATCAATGGCCACCAATAGGAAAGTGCCATCACCGAATCCGATGGTCACGTTCCAATGACGTCACGTGATTCCTAAAGATCAAAATCGTGACCACAAAAAATTTAAGGTTTAGTGTTTTCGTGGCCGTGGAAAGCAGATGGTTTAAAATTGACCATCAACATAAAAACTTTGTTATTGTAATAAAACAGCAAATATAAATGTACAAAACGTCAGTTTATACACTTGTTAACGTCGACATGCAATGAGTGACACATCAAAAACAGCAAAGATCAGAAAAAGGTGATAATATTCAACAGCACATTGACAGTTAGACAATGTGATGGTGAGTGATATCACTTTTTTTTCTGATTTTTGCTGTTTTTGATGTGTCACTCATTGCATGTCGCCGTTAACAAGTGTGTAAACTGATGTTTGTACATTTATTTGTATTATGTATGATATGAGCCGGGTCTCTAATACAAGCCAAAGTTCTAAGTCGAATGTTCTAATAGAAGCCCTCGGCGCCGGCGGAGGGTTTCTACACTGTGTCCGGAATTAAACATCCCGAACATTATCGATTGTGACTTAAAGAAGGATTAATAGATTTTAATAATTTTGGTGCAGATTTTTGACACAACTCCATTAAACGACCGTTTTAGTTCCCACCTTACCAAGTGTGTGTTTCTGCATTACCTGGGAAAACCAAAACAAGCGATATGTGCATTGCAATGAACAAATAAAACTTCAATAAATTTTATATCTTCGGATCTGTGGTTCCTAACAGCCAGTCGATTACAAGGTTTGACTGTCATGCAGCACTGTGTCAACCAGATGACCTTCAAGAATGTTGATGAATTCAAAAAGTGACTGCTGAAGTCTGGATTGGTCTGGAGCACAACATCATTGACACTGCTGTCAATGAGAGGAGAAACAATCTCTGCCTGTGGTCACGTAATGAGCTGACACTTTGAACATTTTTTACAATAGGCAGTTGAAAACTGACAGTTGGACGAACTGTCAGCCCAAGTAACAGAAATGTGATAAATGTGTTTTATGTCTTTTTTTTGATTAAGTAATAATGCTTCCTTGGACAGAATACAATATTTTGTTGGTTCTGTTTTCCCCAGGTAGTGCAGAAATAGACATTGGATGTGGTGGAAAATTAAACGGTCGTTTGATGGCGAGTTGTGTCAGAAATATTCTTGTCAAAAATTATTAAAATCTGATCATTCTTCTTTAAGCTACAATCGAAAATATCCAGGATGTTTTTCCGGACATGGTGTGTTCGAACTTTTACGGTATAGCGTTAGCAACAGCACGCATTAGGAGCGGCGGAGTGACATCTCGAGTCTCGACGTCCCAGCCGTAAGGTTAGAAAAATACTGTTATTTGTGTTATCTGTTATCTGTTATCTGCTCTATGAAGAAAAAAGAACGAAAATGCAGTTAGAAGAATACAGGGCAAAATAATAGGCCTACGCGCGAGGAGTGCATTAGATCGGTCACAATATAAAAATAATTCTTGTTCGCATTTGTACTGCACTAGATCTAAATTAGTGCATTGAGGAATTACTAAAATTGTCCCGGATTTGCTAAAGATAATGACTGCAGGTGTTTTATTCTGACCATGATTTAATGGAAGATATGACTCGCAGTGTATTTTTATATCTAACAATTACACAATGCAAAGCTAACGTCATTGCGAATTTGCGATGCAGCACTACTTTTGCCAAAATGCCAATTATTAATACAAGAAATCTGAGCTAATGCTCATGAAACGCGCGAGAGCCCATGGCAGTTCCTGTTCGCGGGCAATCTTGGTCTGTCTCCATCCATTTCGTCGCAATTCACTCTTTTGCAGCCACAAATTGCCAAAAAATCACTTAAAAATTAATATTTTTGGGGCTCATGGTCATTTAAGCACACCGATGTTGACATTTCTAAGAAACTTGTCGCCAGTGCTTGTTATGATAAGCAGCATGTCTGTGCCTATCTGCAACCATTTTCATGCTAGACAAGACAACAGCGGATAGGCTAAATAAACACTTTTTAGAAAGGTATCCCTTTCTGACACCCGCGTGCGCAGGCCTTTTTAAATTTCTCCGAACTTGGACTGCTGAAGTCTACATTCAATGCTGGAAATTTCATACGCAGGTTGTCTTGGTCTATCTCCAGCCATTTCGCCGCAATTCACTCTTGAAATGCGTGTCGCAGCCGAAAATCGCGAAAAATTCACTAAAACCCCCTATTTTGGGAGTTCAAGGTCATGCAGGGTCATCGATGTTGACATTTCTAAAAAGCTCGTTGCCAATGCTTGTTATGATAAGCAGCATGTCTGTGCCTATCTGCAACCATTTTCACGTTAGACGAGCCAATCACAGGCTGAACGGTAGTTCAAGCCCTGTGTTAACGGGGACTTCTCTTTCTTATGGGAAAGCCAAAAATTCGACCCCCCACAGAATCAAAACCCCTGACCCGATTAAGATAAAATTTGGCAGGGTTGATTACGTCGGCGAGGGGACCCGACATGCAAAATTTCATGCAAATCCCTCCAAGGGGGGCTTCCCGGCAAATGGGTGAAATATACGCAAAAATTTTTATAGCTATCCATATACCTTTTTTTTAGTCAACTCACCTACAGGTCAGACCCTTCGGCGGATTTT
>Ga0056128_1013079_pt1 | contig 10076 bp, 8 predicted proteins | sample WorMetLIZISLAND2_FD_71113 | JGI IMG/M metagenome (GOLD analysis project Ga0056128, IMG submission 71113) | Marine gutless worms symbiont microbial communities from Max Planck institute for Marine Microbiology, Germany - Olavius geniculatus... ... | reverse complement strand
GCCTATGGCCGATGTGTATTATGGTCTCGATGGGCCGAGTCCAAGTGATATGCGATTTTCGAAACTATAACTACTGAACTGGAAATGCTGTAGGCTTTCGCGCGTCTCGTGAGCTTTGCTGAAATTTCTTGTTATAACTCACATTAATCCATGACAACGTTTTGCAGCTTGCTAAACTCTATTTTTTGCTAAAACAACGCAAATATCTGTGATTTTTTGCGTTTCCAAATTTCAGAAAAATGGGCGAATTTGCGGTTTCCATTGAACATTCAGAAGCAAAAGGTGTTTCAGCTTCAGGGGGAATCTGCTTCTGGACCTCGCTGGAGCTCCGCCCTAGACACCCATTATAAAGGCCTCACAGTTGTATTTGGGAGAGGGCTCTAACTATCTAGCGTCCTCCTGGGGGAGACATTTCAGGGGGGGCGATCCTATAATAGGACACCGGCACTGGCTATATGTGGAAGTTACCGTCTTCAGTAAAGCAGCGTTCCTGGTGTAAGCTAGAAATCTTGCAACTCGTCGGTCTTGAATGCTAGGCCCTTTTCAACGCGACAAATCCGACCCGATTTGGTTTTAGTGAAGTAATCATGATTTGTGTGTAGAGACGAGATCTACTGTCAGCTGTGCGCTCAAGTCACAAAAAACCCGACCACGAAGAGTTGCAGCAAAGGATGGCAACTGCACGCTCTTTGCGCCGGCTGCTTCTTGCCCTCACGAGAGGTAAAATAGTTTTGGGGTTTAATAGAAACTGATTTAGGCTACTTTGTTTCACTCAATATTCTGAGTAATTTTGCGCTTACTAAAGCTAAAAGGAAACTAAAACAGTACGATTTTGATTTAATTCTGTTTTTGTACTGTTGCAGATGTAAGCAACTGTTTTGAGATTAGTTTTAGTTTAACTAGTTATAGGCCTATCGCACACTGACTGGTCACTAGTCCCTAGAAGCACTAGTCTGAAATTGGCTACAACTCGGTCCGCCATAGCCAAGGACCGCCATATCCTAGGTCCGCCAAAGTCAAAGATGCAATTTATCTTTATACTCAATCCTATCGCAAACGCTATAAACTCTAACTCTAACTCTATTCTTAACCAATGAGGCAGTGGCGTAGACAAGGTGGCTCACATAATTTACGGCCATAACTGCACCAAATTTGATTTTGGAGATGAAAAAAAAGGAAAGAAGAAAGGACGAGAAGGGAGGGAAAAGAAGGAAAGGGGAAAAGGGGGAGGGAAGAGAGGAAATGAGAGAAAAAAGACACGACCCCCAGTTCGCATTTCTGCAGGCTAGGCCACTGTCTTTCTTTAACCCTCAGTCTTTCACATTGTTCGGACTAGTCCCCATCGAACTAGTGTATAGCCGAATGTGGGTTGGTCTAATGCTTGCCGGCTTGCGGCAGAACGTTCTTTGCTTTGCTGTAGTTGCTGAAGCACTATTTCGGTTTCCTGAACGACGCGGCGTCAACAGACTGGAAAGAATCAACACTACAGGTCAGACGAGCTTTACACCGCACTAGTGAGATGGGCCAACGATATCATCCACCAAACTGGATCGAGTTCAAGGTATTTTAGCCTATTACTGCCACTACTACTAGTCTACTACTTCTATACTAATCTATTACTCCGGAGCCGATCGCTTTGCAGCGCGCACTGTGCAGTTCTTGTGCACCGCATCGGTGAGCTTCGAGGCAGGCGTCGAGGCTCGTCATCGACTACATTCCAGCTCGTCTTGATCACTGATCGTCAGCCGCACCCGACTGTCTACCGTCGGTGACCGAGCTTTTCCAGTCACCGCTGCTCGTGTCTGGAACAGTCTGCGTGAACACGTCACTTCCGCACTTTCCGCGGCTGTCTTCAGGTTCCGTGTCAAAACCCATATGTTTGACATTCTCATACCCTATACCGTATATACCTTTGTGATTGTGCAGTGCCTGCACAGTGACACACCTTGCTTCGGACACTGTGATCGTCCTTGTTGTCTGTCCAATGCAATGCACAGCGTCGGAGCGTCCTACATTTCTTAAGCTATCTTCCTTCCACCTTCCATTTCCCTTCCCCTTTCCCTTGCTCTTTCCCCTTTTTCTTTTTCCTTCCCTTTTCCCCTTCCTCTTTTCCTTCCCCTATCTCTTCCCCTTTTTCTTCTCTTTTCCCTTTCCTTTACTCTTCCCCTTTCCTTTTTCCTTCCCCTTTCTCTTTCCCTTCCCCTTCCCCTCTTCTCTTCCCCTTTTTTCCTTCCCCTTTTCATTTCCCTTTCCCTTTCCTTTACTTTGCATTCCCTTTCTTCTTTCTCCTTCCCTTCCTTTTTCCTTCCCCTTTTTTCCTTTTCCTTTCCTTTTCCAATTCCCTTCTCTTTCCCTTTACCTTCCACCCATTTTCTCCTTACCCTTTCTTTTTCTTTTCCACTTTCCTTTTCCCTTTTCTTCCCCACTGCCTTCCTCTTTGTCTTTCCATTCTTTCGTCTTTCTTTCTGTGTCCAGGTCCGTGCGTCCAATATTTGAGGCGCTATATCTCCGTAACGGTGCCAGATGGACGCATAGTCACCACAGACCACGGATTGGAAGTCGACACCCGGGAGTCGAATGGTCACGTGACCGATGACATCACGTGACACCAAAAGGTCAAACTCGTGACCCCATTATCTTTGAAGCGCCATATCTCCGTAACTGTGCCAGATGGACGCATGGTCACTATGGACCACCTATAGGAACTCGGCTCCCGGGAGTCGAATCCGATGACATCACGTGACCCCAAAACGTCAAAGTCGTCACCTCATTATATTTGAGGCGCCATATCTCCGTCATTCTGCCAGATAGACGCATGGTCACCATTTACCACGGATACGAAGTTGACTCCCGGGAGTCACGTGACCACAAAAGGTCAAAGGCGTAACCCTATTATCTTTGAGGTGCTATATCTCCATAACGGTGCAAGATAAACGCATGGTGACGATGGACCATTTATAGTGAATCGAATGGTCTCGTAACTGACAATGTCTATTGTTTAGTTTAAATAATAGAGAAGAATGAAAGGATCATTACTGCTGTACTATTTGAAATTAAACTGTTTGATTTTTTTCTACCAGTCTAAACAGCTCACTGATTATATTTATACGGACATATACTGTAAACTATCTAAATGCATTGGACAGACTCCGTGTTCGTATGAACAATATCTTGTTTACTTAATTATTTACTTACTTGATATGATTATAAGACGACGTAATTGCCTGGCCTTGCCTGGGTGACAGAGCTCTGGTAGCATAAGCCACAATCTATCATCAGTTAATACTTTCCTTGTTTTGGGGATACGACAGTACCCAAGCCTACGTTGGAAACATCACGGTCCAGGTAGAGCGTACTCAAATCAGTTGTCATAGCAAACACGGGAACCAGAGTAAGCTGTTTCGCCGATTGGTTGAATGCATCATATTCAGACATAGTTAAAGTTACACCAGACCGTTGGCACCAATTCGTTCGCTTCTGCTTTTACTGCTATAGCTATTGGCATTAGTACTCCTACTATAGGAAGGGAATGAAACGGACAACAGGGGAATGAAGGTAGGGAGAGGAATGGTAGGGCAAATGGGGACAAAGAGCTAGGCTACAGGAAGGAAGGGGAAGGGAGAGAGAGGCCTTTCGATTCACATCAAGGCCTACCTACGCCACTGTTTACTACTAGGCTTACTAGTTACTACCACTATAGCAGTACGCATGTAGGCAGTACAAGCTCGCAAGACGGTGATGTTGCCGGTACAACTGGCAGACGAGCGAATCATCACTGTGGAAGCAGACTCATCGTTGACAGCCACCGAAGTCTGTCGTCACATTGCTACTGACATCGGTCTCAGTGATCAGTTCGGCTTTGCAGTCTACATCAGCATCTATGATAAGGTTTGTTCAAGTCTCTTTGACTGGTTAAATTTGACTGGTCTTTTTTTGTTTCCCTCTCTTTCTCCCCTTCTCTCTCGTCTCCACCTTTTTTGTCCCCTTCTCTCCATTTTTTGCCCCTAAATTCTAGCTAAAGTGTCTGGGGACACCATCAGCTCTCGAGCAGTGATGTGACCAAAATTTAATGCACTGAATACTGAATAGGTTGGAATAAGCACACTACAGAACATACAGCTCATATGTAAAACATTCTATTAAGACAAAAAATTCAATAATCCTATTAATTTGGTCGTAGTGATTAGTGAACATCGATCTCATTTTATGTTATGCCTTGCAAGTTCAATATTCCACATCAACTTATCAACTGCAGTTACAATTTAACGTTGCATGTTGCATCTACGGAACATCAGATTCTCAAGCACAGAGTCTGACATTTTTAACGGTGTGGGCGCATTTTAATGCTGCCTTGTGATAAACGCCGATGTAGCAGAAACAATGACAAAGCGAGAAAATAGGGGGCAAAGGCAACTGGTTTTAGTGTCAGTGAAAAGTTTTGTGTCCTCGCAATCGTCGTGATTTATGGCAAAAATATATTTTGGCAGCTTAGCATCACTTTGCCTAAAACTCTAAACAAACTTTCGATTGTGTATCAATATTACAATGATTTACATAGTGTGCACTGTGTTGCGCTTTGCCTTAAAAGTTGGTGTCTTGGTCTCGGTCTTGTGGCAAGACCGAGACCAAGACACTAACCTCCAAGGTTGAGGTCAAGACCAAGACGTCAACTTTCAAGACCAAGACCGACGCAGTAAAAAATCTGCCTCGAGGCATCACATCATTGTTCCCCAGTGGAGTATGTAGTGCAATTTTAGTCGAAATCGAATTGGGTGCATTATAGTCTTAAAACATGAGATCTGGTGGCCACAATTTTTGTTATTTTTTTCAAGTTTTTCCTAATATCTACACCGTGTCCCAAAATTAGCAACACCCCTACAGATAAGTTACTGTAAAATCGTTAATACCTGAGATATATTTTAAAAATTTAAAACATTTATGGGGACAGTCATTTTGAACTAGTCTTTGAAGTTTGTGCTGAAACTGGCCATCTTTGGCCTCGACGCAAGCTCTTAATCTTAGGCGTGTAGTGTTGAATACGCCGCTGCTTGATCGTCCAACGTATTTAACGTAACCCGATTGTAATCAAACTCTGACGTCATAATGACGTTACACTGAGCACATAGGGTAAGATGCGAACGTCGCAATAGATGTGACGGCAAGTAATTCTAAGATAATGCAGTGTACAGTATTTTGTTGAAATCCATGAAATACAAACTGAATTAAGTTTGTTTGAAGCAAGGGGTGTCGCTAATTATGGGACACGGTATATTTTAACATAAACGTGTGCCTGGCCATTGGAATTTAATTAAAGGTTGGACGGAGCTGTGTCTACTGAGCCATTTTGTCTACCGCCAGTGTATACCAGCAGTTTTTGTAGTAGTATAGGATGTGTCGTTATAGAATGTAAATGTGTCGTTATAAAATTGTGCTGCTACTTTACCGTGCGTTCTGACATCGCAGGTATCGTCGTTGGGTCAGGGTCCCGACCACGTGATGGACGCCATATCTGAGTGTGAACTGCTGGTCCGCAAGGAGGGCGGTCGCGAGGAGGACGCCCCCTGGCAGCTACACTACCGCAAGGAGATATTCACACCGTGGCATGATGTACAACTGGACGACGTAGCGAATGATCTCATCTATCGGCAGATTGTTCATGCTGTCCACGCCAACGAGTACAGACTCAGATCAGTACGTGACGTACACTACACTGCTTAAATTGTGGAAAATGAAGTGGGGAGGGGAGGGAGAACTCCGAAGGCGTTGATGGGGAAGATGTAAGGTCAGGGTCAGGCTTAGGGTTGGGAGTCCCTTTTTCTCTCTCCAGCCGTCTAGAGCGTCCGGGAACGTTATAGTTGTGTCGTTGCAAAATTGTGCTGTCACTTTACCTTGTGTTCTGACACCGCAGGCTGGGGCCTCAGTCAAAGTTAAATGTGCTGTATTTAAACGGTAAACTCTGTCTTTTGATGTCAAAATTTTTACAAAAATAATGGCACGAAAGTGTTGACAGAAATGTTTAAACCACAGTGTTAGAAGGTGTTACTGACACAGTGGCACGCAAGCCTACATCAGATTTTTCTCTCAAGGTCTTTCAGGAATGAAGGAACGCTGTTCTTCTTGGAAAAAGTGGGAATCGACGTTCCTTCGCGTCCCCCATTCAATTTACGCATTGGGATTGGTAAATCGAGTAGGCTACCTGTCTGTTTGACTGGCGTGACTGCGGTGTGCGTTCACCTGTGTCGGTAGCAGCTAACACTGTGTGATCCCATATGGCAGGTGACGCTTTGTAGCTCTGTGATGGGTTTCCTATTATAAGCTATACACCGCCTATACGTTTATTTCTTTTCGAATAACTTAGAAAGACTTTGGTTACCGATTTAAATAACTTTTTATCACGCAGCCTCGCGAAAAAACTCTGCAAAGTTTCAAAAGTTTTTTCGAAGTTTTTGATGGACTTTTCAGTGAACGTTTTTAACAAGTAAAAAAACAGTGGACAAAATACCAAAAAAACGTTGAAAACGTGGCAGAAATAAAAAAAGTTAAAAACGGTATGCTGATACAGGAGGACGAGATAGCTCGGTTCCTAGCACGTCGTTGGTTCGTCGATCACGGTCCAATCATCATTCCCGGTCAGCTTCACTCGTCGCTAGGCAACATGCTGCCGCAACAGATGCTTGTGGGCGGGGCTAACAAGTCACGTGACACGTGGACGCAAGCCATCATCGTCGCATTCGACAAGATGGGCCTGGCCAACAACAAGTACTCCAAGACACAGGTCATAGACAAAACCTGACACGCAATGAAAAGAGGGCGGAGCTACTAGGTACAGTGCAGTTGTCAATCAACTCGGGTTTGGCAGCGCCATCGCACGACACGCTGCCAAACCCGAGTTGATTGGTGTTGTGCGATGGCGCTGCCAAACCCAATTAAGCTATAGCTGTAAAAATTTAGTGTGGCCTAAATTTATCACTATTTGACTGGGTTATGAAAGAAAGAATAAAGGGTGCCTTTTATAAAAAAAACCCTGATGTCTTTAGGGTAGGCGACCGTACTGCCTGTAGCAATTCAGTGTTGAAATGTGTGCTGCATCCAAAAATGGCGAAAAATTTACAATAACCCCCCATCTTTGGGGTGGAAGGGCGGGTTCAAAGTCGTTCAAGGTCAACGATGTTGATAACTCTAAAAATGCCTGTCACCAATGCTTGTTATGATAAGCAGCATGTCTGTATTTATCTGCAACCCTTTTCACACTATACGAGCCAATAATGGCAAAATAACGTCTTTTAGGGAGTACCCCTCGTTGACGCCCTCGTTCGAGGGGAACCCCCGCACCCAAGGGCACGCAATTGTATTGCGAAAAACTAGAGAGCTTGAGGCAGCCCACGGTGAATTGTGGTGATCCTAGCTTGCACCGTTTTGACACAATACAGATGTGTGACGAACAGACAGACAGACTGACAGACGGACGGACAGACGCCCAGGCCATGGCTAAGATGCACGAAGCATTCTGCTATCGCTCGTAACAATATTCGACCCTCACAGAATCTAAACTTCTGATCCGATTGAGATAAAATTTGGCAGGGTTGGTTACTTTGGCGAGTTTACCTTCGTTCAAAATTTCATTCATATCCGTCCTAGGCGGCTTTTCGGCAAATAGGTGAAATGTACGCCCAGATTTTTATTCTCGCGTATTAATGCAGGTAAAATGGTCGATCGTGGAGAGTGCGAAGCGCAAGTGGCCGCTGCATTTCTCCGGTCTATTCGAGGCAAGTATTGTGTCCGGCCTGACGCTGGACAAACCTGACATCGTGATGGCTGTCAGCTGTAGAGGAGTGTTTCTGCTTGATGAGCCATACCAAGTGCTCGTCGGGCTGCACTACTACGAGCTTGTCGACGCCATCTTTGTCAGGTTAGTAGACCAGTGATAGCACGGCTGCCAAATTATCATGCCGTTAGTGCGGGTGATATTCCACCTCTTTCCCCTCTTTCCCCCTTTTTTCTTCTGCACTTTTTTTTGTCTTTTTTCCTTCCTTTTCTCCCCTGCCTTTTCCGGCTGTACCTTTTCCCCCTTTTCTTTCTTTCCCTTTTCCCTTTTTCTTGCTTTTTCATTTTATTTATTGTAGGGCCTATTTTCATTAAATTTAGGAGCCCTTAAATCCAGCTAGAGTGGCTGGGGGGCTGAGAAGACGTTCTGAGTTTCGGAGGTCAGCGGCTTTCATTTTATTTCATTTCAGTTCAGTTGATTTTATTTTATTTCGGTCGCCGGTTGTTGTGTTGATGTAGAAACGTCAAGGAGCACAGTGCTGGCTTCACGTTAATAACAATCAAAGGAGAGCAATGGACGTTTGCCAGTCCCAATGCGGACACCATCACCAAGCTGCTCAGTATATTCCTAGACGGACTGCGCAGACGATCGCGCTGGGCCATTGCCATTCAAGACTTCATCGTACAAGGTCAATCATTCTAAGCATCCATAAATTTTTGTATGGCCATCCCCTTCTCTTGGGAAGGCCAGCTTTACCCCAGCTGGGTCCTGGAGAAGCGCTGTAAGCACCCTGCACGGTCTGAAGCGGACGTATTTTAGCGCATTTTGCACTCCGGGAACCGCATCTACTGACACCAAGTTTAGGGAAAAGCGTTTCCTCCCAAAAATAATTCGGAGAACGGTTATTTCCCGCGTTCCTCTCAAGGGGTCGTACATAAATGACGTCACGCGATTTCAAGGAAAAATTTACCCAACTCCGCCTTCGTCACACTTAGTCACACTTCCCTGGACCCCCTTCAAATATGACGTCACAAACGTCTAACCCCCTGGCAGTCTGTAGTGTAGAGTACAGAGATGAGTTTCAGCATATCCTAATTCTAATATATAAAATTATATCCATTATCAAATGTCAACTGACAATTTAATGCATAAAATTGTGTGAAATTAAGCACAGTGTTTCTAAATGTTCCTCGTCCTGACACATACGGCGAGTTGAATAATTTGGCTGTTTATTGTGCCTTTCCACAGATGTGACATGTGTGACGTCACACTTTCTTTAACCCCCCCTCCCCTACATGTATTGTATGTATGTCACACGTCGTCACAATAATGTAAACCCCCCTCCTTCCTCGGAGCGTGACGTCATTTATGGACGACCCCCAACCAAATTGTGGTTTTTGTGCTGCCGTTTCTTGGCTGCTTTCTGTCTGTTTCGTGTGTTTTGTAATGGGTCGTAACTCGAAAACAAAAACGAGTGAAATCCAAGCCAATGTCAACGTTCTTTATAACATGTGGTCGTGTAAACGGTGTGCGTAGATTGCAGCAAGCCCGTGGATACACGTGTACGGTTTCACCATCGGTAGGTGGTGGAACTTATGAACGAGCTGCAAGCACAAGCGCTGCCAAATTGTAACTGCGCTGTACCAGTTTCGCCCTTCATGGTCAATTCACATCTACGACGCCGACGCAACTCAACTCAACTCAACTGCTCAGCAAACAACGCGTGGTCTGTGGACAGCAGCGTGACGTCACAATACTAATGACGTCATTGCATTGTCGCCCACCCACCGAGTCACGACAGTTGAGTTGTGTTGAGTTGCGTCGTAGGTGTGAACTGGCCATTAGGCACCCTGTAATGTGTGTGTAGATTGCAGCAAGGCGGGCGATACATTTCGTCTGCGTCACGGGGACGTCGTGGAATTGATGGACGAGCTACAAGCTCAAGCTCTCAAAGCTGATTGGATGTACGGCCGATGTGAACGCACTGGACTGTGTGGCGGCTTCCCGTATGACAGCATCTACATTTTGCCGACCTGCGAAAAACCACCGCCTGAATTCATGGTAAAGGCCAAATTCCATTTAGCTAGTTTGTTGGCCAACAAGTTGGCCAACACGAGTTGGCCAACAAGTTGTCCAACTAGTTCGCATGTTGTCCAACAAGTTGGACAACTTTTTGTTGGCCAACTTGTTAGCCAACACGCCAGATCAATCTCAACATGTCGAGATTGAAACAACAAGTTGGCCAACTTTTTTGTTGGGTCGCCAATATGTCAAGATATATGAATACTGTTTAGCCTATTTATTAATGTCT
>Ga0056128_1013078_pt1 | contig 10077 bp, 6 predicted proteins | sample WorMetLIZISLAND2_FD_71113 | JGI IMG/M metagenome (GOLD analysis project Ga0056128, IMG submission 71113) | Marine gutless worms symbiont microbial communities from Max Planck institute for Marine Microbiology, Germany - Olavius geniculatus... ... | reverse complement strand
GTAACAGGACCAGTGGCTTCTATTCCCCCAAATCTGGAATTGAAATATGGCAGGGCTCAATTTGCCCCCCCCCAACTTTTGGGCTCTCTGGGGTGGGAAGTTCTGTTGAGAGCGTAACTATATTGTCCAGTGAAAATGGCGGGAGAGGAGTTTTGTAACATCTGATCTACACCCTTAACAAACCTTCCCCTACTTTTCACTGGGTGCAAGCTGCGCCCACCAGGTATAGGGATAGAAGCCTCTAAACAGGACGACTCTTAATGATGCCGAATGTTGATGCAGTGGTTGTACAAACGGGGCGCGGGGTCATCCAGTTTTGAACTTTTCAGGCCCCAGACTGCAAAATCTGACCAAAATTCATTTCTCCTTCCCTCCCTCCCCTAAGAAGTAGGATCCGCAAAATCCAGCTAGAGAGTTTGGAGGAGTGCTGTTGACTCCCCCCAGCAGGGTTTCGGGTGGAGCCCAAGTCACTGAAATTGAATTTAGTGCATTTAAGCTTTAAAATACGAGATATGGCGGCAACACTTTTAATTATGTTGCTGAAAATCAACTTACCAAATTTAAAATTTAGTGCAGTTTGTCTGAGGAATTTAGGGGAAGGGCTGGGCCCCCTTGTCCACGCCACTGCTGACGGAAGACCTTTGACAGACTGGATGCCATTCATGTCACAAACTACAGTGTCACAGCACCGATCCAACAAATTCCCAGATGTTGACTTCCCTAAACCAGCTGAACAGGGCCAGAAACAAAGGGCCAGCTAAACGACACTGGAAAGGATAGTGCAAAACAGCTTGGGACTGTCAAAACTCATCCTACCAATATGATACTTTTGTGTCTGTAAAAAAGACAATCACGTTATTATGGTTATTATCTGCTACTGCCACTAATTTTTTTTAACTAAAAGAAAAATACATCAGCCACCGTGATGATCAGTATATGACTAGAAAGTATATACAAATTGCGTGTGCAACTGAATATCAGCGTGCACCCTATACAAGCCATGCACGGATACGCAGCCCAGACGAGAGCCACGGAAACACGGGAAACATTCTCGAGGAACGGTGGTGACGTCTGGAGAGCGGGCTAGAAGACTGAATACATTCGTTCATTCACTGAAAAATTATCGCAAAATAACTGACGACTGATGTAAGCTCAATTCGGATGATCAGTTCTGCTGTCAAACATAAGCATATATATATATATATTTCGAGCAATGGCAGGGCTGCCAAACGTTGCTGAGCCCGGGAAAACTTTCCCTCTTTCCACCCACACCCCTTTTGACAGCCCTGGGGATACGGCGTACATGTCGATAAGAAATTGCCCTGAATTAAACGATGACAACCGAGAGCTGTGTCAGTGTTCTAATAAGCTGAGTGGCACTTCGACGACTGGTGAAACCAAGGCTCCAATGTTACCATCACAGTCAATCATCTCGGCATTTGACATTGCCTCACTGCCTGCTATCTGAGCTTCCAGCATGTTCAGCCCATCTGCAACCCACAACATCTGACTATGTACAAGGTGGTTGAAAAAAAGAACCCCTGATTTCATTTTGCGATCACTTCCGTAAATGTATACCGTATCGACTTTAACCATTTTTTCACTGTTAGCATTCCAACAGCAAATCCACAAAAGTAAAATTATGCTGGACACCTCACCTTTATTATGTAATCACAATACCTAGCAAAAACACGTAGCATAACTATTATTAAACAGAGATCATGTTTCATTATTTTGTCCATGGTTTACGTATCTATGTGTAAAACCATTAAAAGTTAAAAACAGACAACATAATATGACATGACAGTGTCATCACAAGCATTGCTGTGAATAAGTAAGCAAGTGTGTAAGTGTTTTGACTAAACTTTAAAACGTTGCACATTGGAAAACGTAGCATCAATTTTGGGAGTTGAGCGACTGAGTCGCGTTGGCACTGTAGGTAAAAGGTAAAGCATGCTGTGCCCCTCCAGGGCATTAGTTATAACCACCTAGCTAGCTAAGTTCGAAAGTGCAAAAATTCCCCGACTTTTCGAGGTTTTCCCAGGGAGTGGTCACCTTGTCAAGATAACGTTTGACGGAAACAGCATTTTTTAGTTATAACCGTCCAGCTAGCTGAGCTCGACAATGCAGCTGCGCTTAGGAAAATGACAGAAACTGGTGATGCAGAAAGGCATTAGGATATTACATCGTACCAGGGTTGCAAAAACCCCCTGGAGTTTTTTAATGCCCAACCTGGTAGGTTTTTGGGGTTTTATTGGCTTTTTTGGGTTCTAGGTTTTTGGGTTTTTTAAGGTTAAGCTTAAACCCGTTTGTGTAAAACGGCCCAATTTCATGGGTTTTGAGATTTCTATGGGTTCTCGGTTGATTCATGCAAGTTTCTTCCCACAACATAAAATGTACCAATATTTGCAAATCGGTAGGTTAAAATGTTTCCCAAACTTAGCCAAAACAAAATATTTCATCATTTGTGGAACAAGAAAGTAAAAACTGGATTAAGTTTGGGGTATGTTTTTGGGTGGATTTTTAGCGGTTTTAGGTGGCTTTACCCCCAAAAATCCACCAGGTTTAGGTTTTCTGGGTATATGCCCGGGACTCAACCCTGACACACTCACCTGCAGTGCCGTTGACAAACACTTTATAATCGGAGGCCAACGACAGAGCATCTGCGGCGCCGGTCGCGATGAGTTGAGTCGTGTCAGGGTCGGCGTGGCTGTCAGAGGTGACATACTGAAACACGTTGGACGAAGACGAGTCAACGACGTCGTTGTCGTTAGTTTCACTCTCGCTGCCTGCAGCTAGCATTGCGTCGCAGTCCACCTCCTGGTGCACCTAAAGCCATATACAGAGCGACGTAACTGAAATGAACTGAACTCAATTTTCATGATCTAGTTTTTGACAAAATGACCAATGGCCAAGCAGTAATGCATTACAGTAGGCACCATCTAACGGCATCAGTGGCCTATGCGACTATGCTCACGTACACACCAAACAATAACCAATGAGCTTGCCCTGCTTTACCATTGGTCGGTTCGTCAAAAACTAAACCGCGTCCATTCAGTTCACTTCAATTGCATCGCTCTGTACGTGCCTTAAAGCAGGTGGCATATGATCGATTTTGTTGGCTAACTTCATTGGGCATGCTTTAGTTGCCTGAAAAAAATGGCCGATAAAATTGTTGAACCATGACACGTAGCTGATTTTATTGTCTGCAACTTTGTAGAATATCAGCCAGCTTCACAATCACGACCATCAGCACCACATTAATCCCAAACTTTGACAGCTGACCTTTTGAATTGGCAAACTGGCTACTCTGGGGAATGTTTGCATGAGTTCTTATTTTTCTACACCCTACACCTTTTTGTTTTCAAGTTAGAAGCTCGTGGCAGAATATTTTTTTGAACATCTGAACTAAAATGTGCACGTTCTCCATTCAACATATCTATCTGAAATGTATTTTTTTCTTATGTATTTGAACCATCTCTTTAAGCTGTAAGCGAGAAAGTTCTTCTTCATAAGTATTGACCAAATTGTGATTCAAATTCTAATAGTTAGTTAGTCAGTTGGTTACCTTCACTGAAGCAAAGCAATAAAGAAGCTTATGTTTTTGAGCCAGTCAACTTTTGTCAGAAAAAACAGAAATGGACGTTTTTGAAAATGTACGTTGACAATATTTTGTGGAGGGATTGGGCACAATGTGAGGAGGAAGTTATTACGGTACATTCTGGTGGTGGCGATCCAGATTCTTTTGTGGATTCTGGATCATGCCAGCACCACCACTGCTGGAAAAAGTTGACATCTCTGACAGCTTCCGATTTTCATGAACTCACCAATGGCCAAGCAGGGTGAGCCCACTGGTCACTGGTCGACGAGTATGTAAAGATGGTCAAGTACGCCACCAACGCCGTTAGACGGTGTCTACTGTAATGCATTACTGCTTTACTGCTTACCCACTGGTCAGTTCATCAAAAACTAAACCATGTCAGTTCAGTTGAGTGACATCGTGGTGGAAGCACCTTTAAAGGTAAAGGTAAAAGTTGTCAATTTGTATAGCGCATCCTCACGAGCACGCGCACGCCTCTAATGCGCTTTCGTCACTAACCAGAGCCACCTGCCACACGGCCACCGTGTGCAGCCTGCAGACACAGGCTGATGCAGCAGCCGGCGAGGCAACCCCAGTCAGCTGTACAAAGGTACCCACCTTCCGTAACCCATGTAAATAAGTTACTACTCATTTTACCGTCCCACGGAGGATAGAAGGCTGACTCCATCTAGCTGGCAGGCTTCGCACCGAGATGGTTTACCTGCCCGCAGGTAGTCACCCATCGCAGTACTAACTGGGCCCGGCGTAGAGTAACTTCGTTTCAGCCGAAACGCGTTACCAACTACGCCATGCCACCAACCTTTATAGCTGAGCTGTGTACTCCAAAGTTAAGTATAAAGCAAGCTAATACCCGAAGCATCTGATCAGACGGAAACGTCATGAAACATCGGCTGCAAGCTACTGTCCATGGACCGGTGTGTTTACGTTCCTGGTGCTTGCGTATGTCGGTGTATGTGTAGCCATAGAAGTTGCAGAACACACACTTGTAATCTCGCTGGCCCCGATGTCTAAAGCACACACAACACAGTAAGGAAGTAAGCCAAGTGCAAATTTATACAGCACACACTCAAAAAAATCTCTAATGCCCTTAATACATTTTATCGTCAACATTTCGCAAAGTATGTCTTCAGCTGACACTTGATAGTGTGAAGACTTAGTTCTGGGTCACAAAGACCGTCCAGCAGTAAATTCCAAGTGGATGGCCCGCAACAAGTACGTTGGAGCCGACTGCAATACGATGACAGCTCACTTCTGACATCAGTGTTCAGACAAGTAATAGACAAATAAGATTTAATTTCTTAAACTTTGCCAGTGAAATGAATGCACGCAAGAGTTTGGTTACTACTGCGCGCCAAGGTAACACGACCACTGACGATTACGTAATGAGCTTCATCTGGCAGCTGCCAGCGCCATAAAGTCGTTTCACATTTCAGCATCATCAAACATCCAGAACCTGCATGTTTAATGTCTCATAACGTACTTCTGTTTGTGTGCACAGTTAGACGTGAAAGCAAAATGCAGGGGGGGGGGCGATTTAATCATGAAAACGATGTTACTTTATTGGGGGGGGTGAATTTTCAAGCAAAGGGGCAGTTTTCGCTGCAAATCTCGCTCCCAGGGCGATTCTATTTTCCCAAGGGGCGACATTTTAAGGGGGGCGATGCTATTTTGTGACACCGGCACACGTCACAGAGACTATGAAATTCATGGCCAGCTTTAAGGCCTTAGGCTGGGACCTTTAAGTGGCTGTCATTCACCAGATGTCGCCACGAAGCTGAGCACTACTGACGAACTTGAGAGAATCAGCGGGGAAAGAAGATCCGGCAACTCAACCCCCACCCCCAAGCTGCCCGTGGGGGCAGGTGGGGGCAAGGTAAGGGGCACATACCAAAGGCCCAAGGACTCAAACTCCGTGGTCGGGGTTCGCGACCATGCAACAGGGAAGACAGACAAACAGACTTTCCACGCATTATAGTAAGATACTCCAAAATGTGCTATTGGTGTAGAATTTTACTCAAAACAAGACATTCAGTAAGACAGTTAAAAGTCACGTACAGATAGAAGTTAGTTCAAAAGTTATGTCACAACATCCTTGACATCAGGCACAATCATTCTTGAGCAATCACATCGCTGTATACTGAAACCAAACTAAAGGCTTTTCTACTAAGTAGTGCACATATGCACTGCACATGAGGTAAAAACAATGCAAAAGAAGAGTCGGCATAATCAATAAAAAAACGTATTCAAACTGGTTAGTATTCCATAGAATTCACTGTTTAAAGTACACTGCAATGTATTTCTATGGACCATCATGCAAATTTCAAACAAATTACCACAATAATATTCACATATTAACATACGTAAGATAACATTCTTGCTACTTTTAAATAGCGTCTTAAATCTCAGCTTTTCGCTTCTGCATATCACGTGTAGTCACCCACATGCCAGCACCTCAGATCTGATTATCGATTACTGGCGCAATATAAATATCTGATTGATTGATACGTATTTACTTAATCTAAAAGACTGCAGTAATTAAAGCCAGGAAACAGCTTGAAAATTCTCAGACAGCAAAGGATATCCGCCACATAATAAGAAACAAAATCTCTGCTAAAACACAATCTCATCGACCTTTTCAGATGCAGTTCCTTGTTCTTGAAGTGCCGGAAGGATTTCCCGCAAATGTCGCAAACGTGCCGAGGCTGGTCGTGTATAAGAACATGTTTTGTGATGTCCGATCGCTCACAGCCCCTACAGTAACAGGCACAACATGATGCCATATCACTTCCGGTAACACTGCGTGATCCCATAATGCAGGTTACATGGTTTCTCTGTAGCTCCGAGATGGTTTTTCTGTAAACAGCTATACAGTATACACACATCACCATATAGTTAGAAAGGTTAAGGGGTTTGTATAGCACAGAACACAGAAAACCCATCTCAGAGCTACAGAGCATATTATTATCATTATTTTTTATTGAAAAAACAAAACCTGACACATGGGATCACATAGTGTTAGCTGCCACCTGACAGGTGAAAATGCCTTGCCTTAACCAGAGCCAGGCAGTCTAGCCTGGTACTTGATTTAACTGAAAGCAGAATCCACAAAAGATTCCAGAGTGGCAGTAAGTAAAATCAAAACCCCTCCCTTCCAGGATCATGCCAAACCACTCCAAAATAGTCATCAAAATACGTTTGCAACTTTTTCAGTTAACTCGTGCACAAACGAACAGACTCCAAAACATGAGTAGCATTGAGTACGTGTGCCAAACTAGTGCATGTGCAGATAAAAAGTAAGCAATAATTACAACAACTAAAAACGTTTGAATAGCATCATAAATTGAAATGGTATATATGTAGAAATTGAAAAAAATCAAAATATGACCTTTATTTTCATCCTCATCAATGAACCAAGACAAACGGCCCGACCAACTGCCACACATCTATCATTACTTACTGTCTGCCACAGCGACACCTGGTGGACAGTTGTTCTGAAAAAGGCAGCAGTGGTTGCCAAAACGTCAATCAAAACAATTAAAAAGTTGTATTTTGAAGGTTAAAAGGGGTGTACAGCTCTTTATAAGAAACAGAGATACGGAGTGTCACCTGCCATATGAAATCACACAGTATTACCTGCCACTTGTCACAAGTAAAAGCACCCCAGCTTAACCACAGCCAGACAGGCCGATACTCGATTTACCTACCCAGAAAAGGATAGAAGGCTGAGTTGACCTAAGTGGCTGGTTATATACCAAGATGGTTTACCTGCCCACAGGCAGTCACTCATCGAAGTACTAACTCGGTGCAGTGCAAAGCAACTTCGCTGATCGAACACAGAGCACTACAGCTACATCACACCAAAAAAGAATTTCCACGTATAACTGATATACAACAATCACCTGTACTCGCAATGCGGACATTTGTACGGCTTGTCGGGATTATGAATGCGCAGGTGACGCTTGAGATGAGCTTTGCGCGTAAACATCTTGGAGCAAAGGCTGCACTGGTATAGCACATCGGGCTCCGTGTGACGCATCTTAATATGCATCTTCAGTATGTACTGGTCCTGTCAAACCACATGCAAAGCACATCGACAAACCCTCTAATATCTGGCTCTTATTTCTAAAGTAGAAAGCACTCGTGAGAGTATATCTTTGCCAAGTGAAGTCTGCTGCTGCTACTAATACTATGGCCATAAAAAACGTGCCACTTCACTTTCGTCCATATCTTCGCCAATAATTGATCAATTTTCAAAATTCTTTCAATTTTAGTGACAAAAAATCTGGGACTTTTCTAGGACTTTCCAGGACCCCCATGAAAAATTTTCCAAAACCTTTTCGAAGCTCACAAATGTTTAAATAAATTGAAAAATCACTTACTTACAAGATTCAGAGTACAGTCCATTGCAGAAAAAATGCGTGATTTTCAAGCATATTTTTCCAGGACTTTTAAGGACCTTAAGCTTTAATTTCCGAAACTTTCCAGCATGAAGGTGATTTTACAAGACTTTTCAGGTCCTGGAATTTACAAGAAAAAAATCCAAGACTTTCCCAGACTTTCCAGGAGGCATCAAATCAGTGACAGCGGCATCACTGACAGTGGCTTCTATCCCTCCAAATCTGGAATCGAAATTTGACGCAACTTCCCCCCAGTTTTGGGCTCAGGTTCCCCCCAATTTCTGACTCAAGTTTTCCCCTCTATTCTGGGCTTCTTCTCCCTCCATGGAAAAAAAACTGTTAAGGGTGTAGATAGGAAAAAAGGGGAAAGTAAAAAATAGCGGAAAAGTTTTGTTAAGGGTGTATTTTGCCCAATGAAAAATAGGAGGAAAGTAAAAAATAGGAACGGGGAGTTTTGTTAATAATGTAAATTGAAAAATAAGGGGGGGGGTAAAAAATAGTTTTGTTAAGGGTGTATAGTTTGTCCAGTGAAAATAGGGGGAAGTTTTGATCTGCAACCTTATCAAAGCTTCCCCCCCCTATTTTTCACTTCGCGCAGCGCATCAGATATAGGGACAGAAGCCACTGAGCACTGACCTTGTAGCGACGGCCACAGATCTGACATTCGCAGCCGGCCGTGGTGTGCCTCTGCAGGTGTCGACGCATGACGTACATGTGCTCCGACATAAAGCCGCAATCAGCACACATGTTCCTTGGATGATTACTCTGTGCACCCCAATCCACAGCAGTAAGCTCACTCAGTTTCGCACTCATTTTGCATTATTAGGTGTTTTTGTGCATTCTGCCTGGATAGGTCATCCCCGAAATGACCTGTACTGTGTCGGGCAGAATATTAGACCCTACTCACTCACTCCACTCATTTTCTACAGCTAAATACACGGCATACCATGAAAATGGCACCTTTTCTATTTGGGAATACCTTGGCAAAATGTTGACCAAACTTTACAGTATTCGGCAGAAATTTAGCTGAGAAAATTTGCAACATAATTATGTTATGCCGTTCACACCCACACCGAATATTGTGAAGTTTGGTTAACATTTGGCAAAGTTACTCCGAAAATAAAAAGAGTGCCCTTTTATGGTTCAGTGTAGATTACATAATTAAATAAAATAAATAACCAATTGTCAACAGCACTCTCCCACAACTCTGTGACCAACGCGATCGGTGCTCATCTCCATTTTCAAGGCCCCAAGACAGCACTGAGTGCAAACACGACTCAAATATATAGGAGGAAGGACAGACATTCCATACGCTGCTGTTACCTTCCCACTAGTTAGGCCAGTACTAAATTATACTGCTTGGTGACAGAGGCACATGTGCGAACAACTTGCCCAGAGTTGCTACCTGGCAGCGTACCAGCCGGGAGTCGAACCAGCAACCTCGCGATCAATGTGCTGCTGTGAGACTACCCAAGACCAAGCATATCAATATGACAAGACCGATAATTCTGACAAAGCATCAATCAGGTGCACTAAAAATGGAGGACTGTAGAATGGAAAAACTGAAATTAGGTCCTACATTTTCCTGTCCTCCATTTTCCACCTTCTGAAATTTGGTCCTTTATTTTCAACCTTCTGAAAGTTAGTAATTATCACGTATTGTTCTTTTTTGGTCCTCCATTTTCCGAACCTCTATTTTCAGTCAACCCCATCAATCGTTACGACAACATGGTCTGCGGCTTTTGGTGTTGTTCTAAAAACCAATTTCCCCATTTCCCACAATTCCCCACTGTGTTTCATAAGAAACCTGACCCTGAAACGTCGTGTTATAACTTCAAAAAAACGGCTTTAGTACCGAAAAAACGTTGGACGTACGTACGTTACAAGTATGACTAAAATTATAGTAAATGTTCAAAATGTTGTCATTTGGCCTTGTCAGAGGCTTTGAGTCTTTTCCTCCACTGGTCAATGGCCTCGTCCACAATCGTCTGTTCCAAGTCAGCCCAGACCTTAACAAGTCTGCTCTTGTTGCCATGGAAACCGTGCAGCTGGTACTCGGCCCATACCAAACTTTTCAAG
>Ga0056128_1013076_pt1 | contig 10077 bp, 4 predicted proteins | sample WorMetLIZISLAND2_FD_71113 | JGI IMG/M metagenome (GOLD analysis project Ga0056128, IMG submission 71113) | Marine gutless worms symbiont microbial communities from Max Planck institute for Marine Microbiology, Germany - Olavius geniculatus... ... | reverse complement strand
TTTTTTAAAACTCTTATATTTACTGTATGTTAGGCCTACATTGTGCACATGCTTGCGTTCTGTCAAGTTAATGTATTAAACGAATATGATGATGATGATGATGTTCGTAAGTTCCATATTCACAATATTTTAGGACCCAGCGAGAAACAGCCACACTGTAGAATGCTAGAAATTAGTCAACATTTGTATATTGATGATAGTACATTAACAAAACAATAGTTAGTCGAAAAGACAAGAAATCAACGCGGCGCAGTTATTTCCAAGTCACACGTAGAGTCTTCTGCAGTGGTGTGCAGTGAACTCGGCAATTCAAAGAATTAATTCGTTCTCCCTGCTGCGGATTGGATGAGCCTGGTCGTAACTGAAGGATGTCTCGGGGAGCCAGATTATTATTATTATTGTTATTAGAGATTCAAAGAAAGCACGCAACGACAGACAGGGGTTATGTCCAGCCGGCCTGACCGGCCGGCTGGACATAACCCCTCTAAGATCTAACCTCCTTAAGGCAGAACTCCTTTAGGACACAGTGTCCTTCGTCTTTTTTAATCTTTTACCATTTTTGGGGAATCAGACACCCGTGTGCAATGGCGTTGTGACAGGGAAATGGGGTCAAATCTAAATTTTAGCTTGTTGAAAATTTTTTTTCCTAAAGTACAAAACATGGGACTGAAAATCCTTTATTTGAGGAAATTTTGTGTGAAAATTTGAAATTTTGAGCACTCGTATTTGTGAGTGAGAAATTTGCAGTTGTCTGTCCTAAAATTTTAACTTTCTGTCTCGCGCCTCCTCAAACTTTCTAACGCATGACGCTGCTTCCGACGGCCCCCGTGGAGTCAATCGTCCCCCACATGCTGACAGAGGCCTGCAGCGGGGCTAATGATGCGGTTATATTCGCCAGACGGCGCTGCTGTCAGCAGTGCAGCCATCAGTCGCTGGAGCGGCGCCACCGCCGGCGATTTTCTCTGCTCAGGCCGCGAGCAGCAATTTAGCTGTGCACCGGCACACCGGGCAGCTTGTTATTAAGCGAGCGGTCGTGCAAGATCAAAGGGCGCGCCCGCACCGGTAATTGAATGCGAAAAACGCCGCCATATCGTGACGTCACGCCAGCCTGCCTGGCTGCTGCTGTTGCAGCTGAGGCGATTTCTTATCCTCGATCTCATCTTAGACGCTCGCTGCTTTGCTGAGTCAATTGGGGGATGAATGGTGCCTATGTGGTGCCCTCGAATGCAACCACGTCGTTACCTCTTTGTGTGATTGTTGGCGTTCATTTACTTACTTTAATATTTATTTATCCAACTGGACTACACACATGTTAATTTAGGCCTACAGGCGAACTTCGCTGAAATGTTCAGGGAAGATTAGACTTGGCTCTAGTTGAAATTGATTACTGATTAAAGATTTTGTTGGCACCGCCACCGGGCGAATACAGCGAAAAATAGGCGTAGGCGTACCTTATCTGTATTTTTGCCATACTAAGTTTAGACAGAAAATGGGAAAGAACTTGACGTGTAATGACTTGATTTTTACGCACGACAGCAGGTACTGCTAAAGCGCATCTTACTTATATAGCAATCGTAATTCTGTACGTCTGTCTGTCCGTCCGTCCGTCCATTTGTCTGTTAAATGGGTGGATCAGTCAAAAACGGTGCAAGCTAGGATCACCAAATCTTCACCGTCACCCGGAAGACTAGTTTCAGGATCCGTAAAGCTTTTCCATGAATTCGAAAGGGGTCATCTCGAGCGAGGGCGCTAAACGAGATGGGGATAGGGAAAATTTCGCGATTTTTAACTTGTACGGCTGCGCGAGACCGGTCACGCCTTCTGGCGAGTGTAAATGAAGCGCTATAGTCACTTAATGTCAATCGCTGTGATCGATTTGTAAATGTTGTTCGCACTGGGCCTTCAAACACGCACCGCTGTCGCGCGTTCCCCTTTGCGTCAGCTAGACTTTTTTGTTGTATGTAGTTATCGGCGTCTCGTTACAATCCTTTGGTGTTAAGTATCACGTTATGTCGGCGACTATGAGAGTAGTCTTGTATAGCACAGCACAGTCTGGAGATGTAAGCAACAGTGCATTAAACTATAACCCACAGTCAGGGTGTCCAATTACCGTCCATTTGCGTGCGTGATGGCAACAGGAGATCAATTAGAAACCTCACAGCATAACATCTTACAGTATAAGTCCGCTTACACCTTCGTTTTTCAGTGATCAAAGACTGTATGTATGATTGCCACAGCTGGTATATAGGCCCTACTAGACCAGCATACAAAGACAATCTCACGCTTATACGTGGTCACATCAGGTATTCATTGTCCAGCTGTTTTCAGTCGTAGATTATACCAGTGCTACCTTCCACTGTTTTCGGTCTTCTACAATTTTATGAACAGTTTCATTACCAAGGCCCCTTTTTAATTACAGCTTGGGGTTTGCATAGCCCATTATTTCACCTTTACAAGTTTCTGTATTACCTGTCTATTATGGTGTGTTCGTGTGTATTACTGATCTATTTCCGTGTAATGCTTGTGCGATTGCCAAAGGCAACTTAGGCTACTAAAATTACTTTGGTGGCTTGGTAGTGCGACGGTAGAGTGTCGGATATACGATCAAGAGGTGGTAGGTTCAACTTCTGGTCGGGTTGCTATCAAGTGGTTACTGCATGGATGGGTAACTGTCTGCAGACAGGTGAACCATCCATCAACTCAGCCTTTCATCCCTCCAGGGTGGATAATTCGAGTACCAACCTAGCTGGCTGGCTTGGGTTAAGGGAGCGCACGTTCACCTGTAGCAGGTGACGCTCCGTAGCTGTGAGAGCTATATAGACACATTTTTCGTATATAATTATGTGCATGTATGATAGTGGCATGCGTTGGATCGGTCGGAGCAGGCCAAATACTACGAGATGGCTCGCAAAGAAAAGGAGCTGCACATGCAGATGTACCCGGGCTGGAGCGCCCGGGACAACTACGCCACGCACACCAAGAAGAAGAAGACGATGAAACCTTCTTCACTAACGACGACGACGGCGACTAGTAGAGATAATACGACGGTTCCACCGCTCAATCACCAGGTGGCGCCACAGTCATCATCATCAGCGTTATCACTGTCATTATCATTACAGCATCACAGGCTCGACTCACAGCAGCACGATCATCAGCTGTCTGATCTCAGCAGCGCCAACGCCGCCGCCGACTGTGGTGCGTCGTCTGTGTATGCTTATCACAGTAGGGCCTAGTAACTAGAAGGCGCTCATCAGAATGCATATCTGCCTCCGACAAGTGAGTTTTTCTTCACAGAGATACTGTAATTTAAATCTCTATGCCAAATTTGAAGTTCGTATCTCTGACTTTTTCGCAATGCCCAAAAATTGGTGGTGGTTACGTGATCATTCCCTTTTTCCAAAAAAATTGTAAGGGGGCATGTCTGACTGTACCTGAAAAGATACACGTCAGTTTCGAAGTACGTAGCTTTAACCATTTTGGAGCTATTGCCATTTGTCCACTGCACACAGGCAGACACAGACCAACCGATACACATGCCAGATGAAAACATTATCTCCACTATCCACTCCGTTTACTTAGCGGAAATAATAATAACAAGAATCCCAGCTGTCGCTAGGGTGGGGCCAACCGTAGTGGTTGTCACTGACAAGGTCATTCAAGGTCATTGACTTTTATTTCATCTGACAGGACGTATGCAACTTCCTATTAGTGATCAGTAGTAACCTAGGCCTTCTCTCGCACCATTTAGTCGCAATACTTCCGTGACAGACGGACGGACGGACGGACGACGACCGTGACAAAGGGTCGATCTTTAAGCTTACAGCTTAATGGTTGGCTCAAAAACTTTTCGTAGAGTTGCAGAAATTAACGTTTAATCATGTGATTAATCATTAACAATGTTAAGAAATAATAAAATTTTAATCATTAGATTTTTGACTATAGTCACGACACAGAGAACGCATTATGAAGCAGTCTTATGTAGATAGCCTACAATGACAAGCATTGCATTAGTGACAATCACTTTTTTCCGAGAACGTGATCGGTTGAAACAAACAGTCTTAGGCTTTGCCAATGACAATACAGCTAGGCTTATAAAGCTGATGAAGTCATCCTATTTTGTTCCATGATAATCACTGTTGGTTTTAGTCGAAACTAATGATTTGCCTTATTAATCATTAGTTTTTGACAAGTTAACTGTCTCAGTATTAGAAACAATAATCATTACCTTCTCCAGTGCTCAGTATCCCAGTGATGGAGATTAAGTTATTTTGCTGGTGGTGTCATGTTGGTTGGCAGATTGTCCCAACATGCGGAGGTGTCGTGAACGCTATGGTCCTGACCAGCTCTTTCTTTGGTGTCGAATATGCCGGTAAGCATACTCGTGTTAATCTTTAGCATACCGGTAACTAATGCGCCCTATGATTGCTTGTTGAGTAAAATTGTGCAGGATTGGTCAACTAAGCCTTCCATACTTCTGGGGTTGGTGAATCGAGGACAGGCGCGTGTGGCTAGGGTTACAATGGAGGTCGTTTACTTCTACCGGGTGGTAGGTAACACTGTGTGATCCCATAAAACACTTTTACCCTTTTATTGTTTTTATAGGCACCCTGACTCACTGGGCTCCTGGACCCGCTGGGTAACGTAAAGCAGCCGTATGACACTTAGCCTAATTGATGGGACTGCTTCAAGTAAGGGAAAGGAAAGTGAAAAAGTGAAAAAAGAAAGGAGGGGAGGGAAGAGGAAATGAGACAGGAGGGAATTTGAGTAGAGGAGGAAGGAAGAGGCGGAAAAAATAAAAGGGGACAAAAGTAAGGGAAAGGAGGATTTTGCACTCTGAGAAAGAAAGAGAAATTGGAACCTATGATTGTTGTTATTGTCAAGTAATTTGTTTGTGACTTAGATCTGAGCCGGAGTCAGTAAGTAACAAAAATGGCTTGCTGTCGACTGCATACCTGCCTCCGTGCAATGATGAGGGCGGCAGTGAAACAGACTACCTTCACCGACCAATCACCGCCCCCACAGCGCTTGCACTGTCCACTGCCACCGCAGACCTATGACTTCTCTATGGGTGCTAGTGTAACCATCAAAGAACTCAGATAATATTAACGTTAACTGGAAATGAATGTCAATTTTTTGGGATGGGGACGTGCTCCCAGTATTTGGACATGTTTTGTAATGTAGCCAAGGCAGACACTTTGAGTATCCCGGTTCTTCCATAAAAATGATATTGGGGTAAAAGGAAAAGGACCCAATAATTTCTCACTTGCTTGTGATACACTTGTTCAACGACAAGTAGTGTGAGGCTAAAAATACGCCCCCATCTCTGCCAGGGAGCTCACGAAGCTAAACCATACCGCTTAGTCAGCTTTTGTGGTTGGCCAATGCAGAGACAGAATACTGACCATGTGCGCCTAGCATCAGCCACTTAGAAGTAGGCTTTGACAGCAGAATTTTCTGCTATAATTTTGGGGGAATTCTGCTTTCGAACTTCCGTTCTCGCAGTGAGTTGCAATGTCGGCTGTAACTGTTCATGCGTTGTTTTGAGGACATTGTCTGTACATGATTGCCAATAGTTGTGTCTGGCAGCGTCGTGGGTTGAAAAAAATAAGGCAGAGCACAAAGTTGCAGTTTTCTCACAGACACTGAAAATTTCCAAGTTCCAGCAAAAGAGAATGAGTGCTGAGAATTTAAATTTCGTTTGTAAATTTTCCCAAAATGGAGGTATTTAGCTGCAACTTTTGCATTTTTTAGTAAACTTTTTCGATGAAAGATTTTTCGACAATTTTCCCAGAGCCCAAAATTAAGACGGTGGAGGTAATTGTTCTCTCCCTGCCCCACGACGCCACCGGCTGTGTCCTAATTGTTTCCATTTGGTGATCAGCTTAGTTTCTCATAAGTGCTGCGTTTTAAGTAATAATTTGATTGTTATTTTTATGCATCATTTTAGCAGCTATTGTTCAAGCGAATGTGCTTTGCCTATTTATTCAGTTAATCTTTTCCCATTCTTTTCAAACCAGGGTATCATACTTTTCGGGCTGAGTACATGTCAGAACGTTTCATTTATACTCTTTCACGTTATTCAGTCTAGTCTTTTTTGGCTATCTAGTAACATAATAGTAACATAATATAATAATAACATAATAACATCATACTGCGTTTTATGCCGTCAGCCACGTAATTCTTACTTACTTGGTTGCCCCGTATTCTGTTTATTCTGAAAACTTTTACGTTTTTTATACCCCGTTTACACGATCGAGCAAACATCGAGCAAACATCAAGCAGGCCTGATGGAACCCCACCCCTGGCTCAATCGTAAGCCTAGGCTTAGCCCACAACTGATCACATGTTACATAGGCCTTCCAATTACAACCCACCCGCCCTTCTATTTAGCATGCTAATTACCATAGCTCATCGAGCTAGCTGGATGAATGCAAGCAAACATCGAGCAGACGTCGAGCAATTAGCACGTGTATTTTGAATATTTTGCTTGACGTTTGCTCGATGTTTGCTCGATCGTGTAAACGAGGTATTAGGCATCAAGTTTTTCTTTAACGTTTTCTGTTTCTGGTTCCGTTGACTTTCTTTGTCGTCGAACTTAGATGCATATATACGGCATAAATGTCTGAACTCAGTAGGCTTATAACTTCTTTTCACTATTTTTGGTCTCTTTATCCAATGCAGCAACAGGTAACCATTGCGCATGCATACACCAGATCAGTATTGCTGTATTGTTATTGTCATAACAGGCTGTATTCCAGCAGTGTCATGGATTTAAAAAAGTTTGAGCGGCAGGAAAGTGTTATTCACTAATTTGTCGACACACGGAGGCAAATTTCCGACAGAGGAGATTATTGTCTCAAAATTTGAATTCTGTTCCCAAAATCGACGATTTCCAGCAGTCCTATATGCTGTGTTTTGGGAAGAAAATTGTTTGACAAGAACGTTTTCCGACAGGTTAAAGTTTGGGGAGAGGGTAAGTGATTCCCTCCCTGCTCCTGCATGGGCACGACATCGGCTAGTGTATTCTGCATTGCCAATAGTCGATCAAACAAACAAATGTTTAGCGCAGTGTATTTCAGATGAATCTCAGGTGTAATTTTTGTTGCAAGAACGTGATGTTTCGAAATTCGCGTTGGCCACGCTGTGCACCGTAACACAGTGTCTGTACTGCTGGGGGGAGGGTGTTGAACTATTTCTAATCACTTACCAATTGGCAGATTATTTATTATTTATTCGGAGGAGGGGGAGTGAGTGATGTACATCAGACTTACGACTTACATCACAATTTTAAAAGAAAGAGCACAGCCATAAATTTAATTTCCTTTGCCACGATTCAAACCCTGTCCCACACAGTTTTTTTTTGCATTGCCTGGGTGAGCGCCCACTTTCGTGGGAAGGCAAAATGAATGACATCTTTTGGGCTGAGTAGTAATGAATGGCGATGGTTACTGTAGTACTAGGTGCCAGTTCAAGCGGATGCGTGGCTCAAGTCAATTAGCTTGCTTGGTTGCATGTTTGCCGGTGGCCGCCCGGCGCTTGTGCTACGTTCGTCATATGAACCAGGTGAACTCTCGCTCTGGCAGTAACACGATGACAACACTGTAAACGTATTCTGTGGCACAAAGGCCAGTAGTAAAAACACGACATTTTAAGGAGATGGTGTTTGTTTTTGTGACGTTTGTTGTAATTATCGTTATCAGTATAGGCCTACTGTTTGCCATTGTGGTAACTTTTTATTGTGATAACGGCATGGATTGTGTTTGATATGCCATACTCGCCATTTTCAGTTATTTCTAATTCCACCGCCAAAACATATCTGTACGAACAGTTCTTATCGTGTCTACGTTATACCGCTGTCTAGAGTGGTATAAGTGAATGTTAAATGGACTTATTTCCTGGTTGCACGCGTACCGCTTATCGCTAGCACAATGTCTGCAGTGGTATAACGGGTTGATAACTGCACTGGTGCACTTAAGTGTGACCAGACGAACGACAGTATGTAGGCTTAAGACGTATACCAAGTAGCAGAAATTAACTGAACTGCACTGAAATTTCAATTTAGTTAAGACTAAGCGAAGGAACTAACTTATTTACCATCACTGGTAGCAGGTTAACAGCAAAATAATTAAAGAAAAGAAATAAAAATAAACATGTACAATAAAATTCATATATGACAGAGTCGGTCACATGACCATTGGCAACAGAATCTTAACTAGCTAAGTCTACTATAATGATATAAGTGCAGTAGTGTCAAGGGATACAAAACAATGACGTAGAAATCTTGAATCCTGTCATTCGAATTTGCATATAAATTTTAAAAGAGCGCAGTGCAGTTTACTTCAGTTGTGTTGCGCCGTGCCCGCACTGTACTAGCAGTACATTTTTTCAGTTCATTTTGTGAAGTGTACTAAGCGTACTAAGCTCAAGCAATTCAGTTAATTTCTGCTGTCACTTTTTACACATCTTTGCACTACCGACCGTCGAAATATCTGTGTCAAGTTAATGTCGAGACTCTAGAGCGTATAAGTTCGTTTAACACTCTTCGTTTAACACTCATTTATCTCACTGCAGATCGCGGTTTAACATACATTCATAACACTCCAGACAGTGTTTTAACTCACTTATTCCACGGTCGTTAACGGTCGGTAGTGTCAGCCTATACTGTCCTTTGTTTGATCACGCTTGATTACACCCGTGGAGTTATTGACGCGTTATCCCACTGTAGACTGAGTGGCAGAAATCTGAGAAATGTCCAGTCAGTTGAATTAATACGCCGAAAACTAGTTCATTTATTAGTTTTCCCATCGCGCATTTGTGTATTTTGTGACGTGACATTTGTCGGGCTGCTATGAGCGATTATGAATCAGGCTCTAGTTGAATATTCACCAAACTGAATATTCGTCAGTTTGTAATTCAATTTGTTTACATCCGCCAAGGAGGTAATGTTTTTGCCAGACTTTGTTTGTTTGTTTGCCTGTCCGTGTGTTAGCAAGATAACTCAAAAAGTTATGGACAGATCTTTCTGAAATTTTGAGGCTATGTCGGGCATGGCACAAACTACCAGTGATTTAATTTTGGCGGTGATCCGGAAAGAATCCTGGATTCTGGATCACTTTGAAATTTTCGTTACCATTGTGTTAAAGGGGACATAAGGGAACCGCTGGCAAAGCGAAGATGGTGACGCCACCTGGCGAACAACATTGCCTTGGCGGAGGTACCTGCGGGCTATGACTGCTTTCTAGTTCTAACTGTGATGTGTTCTAATTAGTCAGGTTGGCATTTGATTGTAGCTGATATAAACGAACGATCATGTGTAATCTTGGTCAGTTTTATCTGTTGTATCTAGTCCTCAGCAGTAACTAGCAGAAATCTGCATATTTTATTTGGAATGACGGAATTCACTGCATTTTGTAATGATTTTTAGTCAGTTATGATCTCATGTACGTAACCAACAGTATTAGAAAGCGCTTGCCAAATGTGTTTGGTGACAAAATGATTTTTTATGTTTTTGTCAGGAGTCATATTTATTTTTTATCCGTACAGTAAGTCTGCATCCCGCAGTATAAGTCGAACTGGTAGTTTTACCAGGGGCGTAGCAACGGAGGGGGTGGGGTATATCAGTAGGCCTATATATAGCCCCACCGAAATCAGAAACTAATTCCATTTTTTGGAAATTCCAAACCAAACTAACTATTGTAAGTGAAGTAGCAACTGGTAGTTTTTACTTAGTGTGTACTGGATATGGAGTTCCTGGTACAGAAATTGTGTAGGCCTACTGCCCAAAAACAGTTTGTGGCTTCGCCCCTGATCGATGAGTGTTACCATTTACCAATTTTTTTCATGATTGAAAGCACTTTTGCAGTGTACTTTTTTACACGTTTTTCTTCATTTTAACCGCACGTGACGGTATGGGGCAAGCTAACAGTGATGATCATAGAACGATGTTATGTCTAAGGGCGTTGGAAGTGTTGGGGGAGCAAGCAGTGACCGGGTCCATGGCGAGCACGTGCAGCGCGAGCCTCTAACGGGGGTCTGGGGGCAGAGCCGCCAGCGGGGTCCAGGGGCAGAGCCCCTGGT
>Ga0056128_1013075_pt1 | contig 10078 bp, 7 predicted proteins | sample WorMetLIZISLAND2_FD_71113 | JGI IMG/M metagenome (GOLD analysis project Ga0056128, IMG submission 71113) | Marine gutless worms symbiont microbial communities from Max Planck institute for Marine Microbiology, Germany - Olavius geniculatus... ... | reverse complement strand
TTTTTGGCTGCAAAAGAGTGAATTGCGACGAAATGGATGGAGATAGACTACGATTACCTGCGAACAGGAACTGCTATAGGCTTTCGCGCGTCTCATGAGCTTTGCTCAAATTACTTGTCTATAAATTCGAAGGGCGTCACCCCAAACGAGGGCGCTAAATAAGAGGGGGTGAAAAAAATTTGCAATTTTTAGCCAATAAGTCGCTGTATCTCAGTAACGGTGCGAGATAGGGCCTAGGTTACTATTAATCACTAATAAGAAGTCGTCCACTGGCTCTCGATTGGCGCCGAATTCAATGATTTTGAATGGTCTTGAACGCCAAAATAAAGGGTTTTATGGATTTTTGGCGATTTCGGGCTGCGAGACACATTTCAAAAGCGAACTGCGTCGAAGTCAGTTAAGATAGATATGGTGAAGCTGCGTATGAAATTTTTAGCATTGAACGTAGATTTCGATTGTCCAAGTCTCGATTTTCTAGGTTCAAGGAAATCTGCGCACAAGGGCATCAAAGAGCGCTACCCCCGTAAAAGTCGTTATTTTACCGTTGTTGGCCAGTTTTTCGTGAAAACGGTTGCAGATAGGCATGGGCGTTCTGCCTATCACAACAAGCATTAGTGACGAGCTTTTCAGTCGTATCAACATCGATGACTTTGAAAGACCCTGAACTTTTAAAATAAAGGGGTTTTATTGTTTTTTTTGCAATTTTCAGCTGCAGCGCTGCTCAGTGTTTGAATTGTGAAAAATTAGCTGGAGGTTGAACTTTTCGACGGTCGGAGACCGACCAAAATTGTGATGTAAATCGTATGTATATAGCATATAGCTGACCCCCTCTGTACATAATTTGACAGTGTGTTAAGGGGGCTGAAAAAACAGTTGGAGAGTTTATCCCCCAACTTTCCCGGCAATTCAAACACTGGCACTGCTGCCAGCGCACACTCCAAGAATGAACTGCGACGAAATGGCTGGAGATAGACTGACAGTTTGCGAACAGGAACTGCTATAGGCTTTCGCGCGTCTTGTGAGCATTAGCTCAAATTTCTTGAACCTTAGTTTCGGCGTTAAACAAGGTTTTGTCCTGGCACCGTTTTTGTTTGCCATTTATATTAACAACATCGCGGAGTTTAGTTTTGAGCATGGTGTTCATATTGTGGTATGCTGATATTATGTTAATAACGCCTTCGGTTAGTTTATTGCAAAGGACATTAGAAAGTTGTTAACGTGAGTTGGAAAATTAATACAAAGGAAACGTGTTGTTTGCGCATTAGTCAGCGGGCTAGTGTTAGCTGCGCTAGTATTGTGACTCTGAATGGAATATCTTTGCAGTGGTCAGATGAACTTCGGTACTTCGGTGTCCATATTTTTCGATCTTTTCAGTTTAAAATCTCCCTCGATAAGCCTATACGCTCATTTTATCGTGATGCTAATAGTGCCTTTGGCAAATTTGGACGTGTTGCCTCAGGAGAAGTCACTATATACACAGTTGTTTAGAAGTAAATGTGTTCCTGTACGGTACTCTTTATGGACTTGAAGCCTGCTCTCTCAGTAAGTGGGATTTGAGTTCAGTTGACTTTGCATTCAACAGGTTTTTCACAAAATTATTCAGGACGAATAACATTGAAATCGTACTAAGCATAGGCCTATAGCATGCTACAGCGCGTATTAGTCATCGCAGTTTAGTCCGTCCGTCTGTCTGTCTGTCCGTCTCTCACACAGGTGGATCAGTGAAAAATGGCGCAAGCCAGGATTACCAAATCTTCATCTTCGGCTTCCTGGAAAATTCTAGTTTCAGGATCCGTAAAGCTTTTCCATAAATTCGAAAAAAGGTCACCCCGAGCGAGGGTGCTAAATGTAACGGGGTAGTAAAAATTTGTGATTTTTAACAAATAAGTCAATTATTTAGCCAATTTTAACAGCGTTAACGCATGTGTTAATTTTTACGCGCGACAGCAGAATGTTTCGAGCGTCTTAGTCATGTCTGTCTGTGTGTCTGTCTGTCACACTTTGCGATTGTATCAAAACGGTGAAAGCTAGGATTGCGAAATTTTTATTGTAAAATGCCACAAAACTGTTATTTTTTGACAAAATTTCATGGCGCTGGGTTAGGGGGTTCCCCTCGAACGGAGGCGTGAAATAGGGGTACCCCCTAAAATGTCCTTATTTTACCGCTGTTGGCTCGTATAGCGTGAAAACCGTTACAGATAGGCACAGACATGCTGCCCATCATAACAATATAAGGGTGTCAACATCGATGACCTTGAACGACTTTTAATCTCCAAAATAAGCTGTTTTAGTGATTTTTTGCGATTTTGGGCTGTGACACACATTTTAAGAGTGAATTGCGCCAAAATTGCTAAAGATAGATCAAGACCACCTGCATATAAAATTTTGAGGATTAAACGTAGATTTCAGTGCCGCAAGTCCCGACCGCCCTAGGTTTAAGACGGGCGGCGCACGCGGGCGTTGAAGAAGGGTACCCCTAAAAGTGGTTATTTTACCGCTATTAGCTCGTTTAACGTGTAAACGTTTGCGGATAATGCAAACATGCTGCTTATCATAATAAGCACTGGTGATGTCTTTTTAGTGGTATTAATGATCTTGAATGACCTTGATCCACAAAAATAAAGAATTTTAGTGTTTTTTGCGATTTTCGGCTGCAAGGCACACATAATAAAAGAGTGAACTGCGGCGAAATGGCTGGTGATAGACCAAGACAACCTCGAATAAGAACTGTGAAGGCCGTCGCGCGTCTCATGAGCTTTGCTCAAATTACTTGTTTGTTGCGGTTATGTACAATAGACAAAGACGACGGTTCTACCTTCCAGGTTTGGAGTGTCACTTCGTATCATATAGATGTGGGAGATCTGCAGAATGGTCAAATTTAGTTAGATTTTCTTTTATTTACTGACTTGTAGCGCAAAAATTACTAATGCCAATCAATGTCAAAAAGCAACAGAACAAAATAAGAGTGGTAGTGGTAGTTAAAAAGTAATAGTGCTGACAGTATTAATAAACATTAATATACTCATTCCTATAACACAGTTAGGTGATTGATTTATATCTTCGCATAGTTGATGCATGGCGTTCAGTGCTTGTTACGAAGAATAAACGTTCGGTTTGTAATCCGCACTCGGAGAATACAAATAAAAAAAACAGTTAGTGCTTTCAACTGTTTTTAGGCCGAGAATGTCCCAAAATCGAAGGGCGGCTGAGGCTCGGGGTCTCCGCTCCTCACCTTTCTAAGGAAACTAACAGCGCTCCTTGGGGGGATTTATGGGGTAGGGCGCCCAGGGAAAGGACAGAAAAAAGGAAGAAGAAAGGAGCCAGAAAATCGAAGAGGAGAAGAGAGAAGAAATGGAATGACTCTCTTCAGTCCAGCACCACTTCGGACGTGACCGAATCGCGCCTGCGACTTCTAGTCGAGAGGCTCGAACACAGCTCAGTGAGCCTCGCAACGCTGGGCCTAATTGTGTCTATCCGCGCAGGCGGCACTTGCATAATTCGACAGCGAAACGGACGGGACGGCCGATATTCAATATCGCGTCGCTGTCAAAACGCTGTTAAATGTTTTCAGCGGCGTGGACGGGACGGCGAAGTACGGACGGCGCTGCAGCGCGGTCACGTTCACCGCCCGGTACACGTCCATCCGTCCGACGTTGGTCCGACGAATCTGATCGAGTGTCGCCGGCGGCGGGAAAATTCATGGTTTCCGCCGGCGATAAGAATTGTTCGGGAATTGACTTAGTATCGGAGGCACGACAACGAGGACGTCGAGTATGATGAACGAGAGAGCCTGCATGAAGTGGAAGTGGAGCCTGAGAGTTTGAAGGCGGAAAACATGCCCTCCTGACAGATAGGCGCGCCAAATAGCCTATCCAACTTGACAAATGCGACTGCATATAGACCTACAAGCTGCGCCGAGGACGCCGCTCGCAGCAGTCGGCTTAAAATCATTTTAGACGCAATTTCGCGCTCACTGATCTTATCCTCATCGGACTTTATTGATGAATTATGTGCTAAATTCCCGTCCGTTTTACTTCTCAGTATTATTTTTGGCGTCTTCAGTCGTCCCGGTGACTTCAAACAAAATACACGAAATTGTTCCGCTATTGCTGCTCTGATATTGTTTATATATGCTGAGCGATATTTAATTTTTCTTAAATTTAACCTGGCGTCTAACTGACATGTCTGGCAGAACCGGTAGTGAATTAAATGATACTTTAAAACGTAGCTGCTGCGTCATGCATGACAATCGTGCTTAGTTTTTTTCTCGATTTCGGTACATCTTCAAGTTCTTTTTACTTACGTGCAACGAATGATTTAGGCTTATATGATTAACTTAATAAACAAACAAGTAAGTAAGTAAGTGAGTATAAGTTTAGATTACGTTTTTTGGTTTACCGGTAAACAGCAATTCTTATCACTACTTGTCGAACGAATTAGAAATCCGCAAATATAAAAATGGAAAAAGACGCTCCGAGCGTAATGTTATATATACACAGGTGCCATAAAAATTCTGAGCGTAGATTAAACGTGTAAGAATACTTATGTTTAGTCTCAACACAACACGTTTATCCTGGCGTAAAAAAAGCATACGGAGTAATTGTTGTCTTGTAGTAGGCCTACAATAAACTACAAAATGATGATGTTATAGCTTTATGACAAGTTCATAACGACGTATACGATGTAGGGAGCAGTAGGTCTCTCGTCTTCAGGCTGTGTTTCTGTGAATTTTTACGCGCAACAGCAGCTACTGCTGTAGCGCGTCTTAGCCATCGCAATTCTGTCCGTCCGCCTGTCCGTCTGTCTGTCCGTCACACGGGTGAATCAGTCAAAAACGGTGCAAGCTAGGATCACCAAAGACACCAAATCTTTACCGTCGGCTGCCTGGAAGACTCTAGTTTCAGAATCAGTAAAGCTTTTCTATAAATTTGAATGGGGTCACCCCGAACGAGGGCGCCAAATGAGAGGGGGTGAGAAAAATTTGCGATTTTTAGCCGATACGGCGTTGGCTAAGCGAGACAGCTTTCTGGCGAGTACAAGTAAAACACTATACACCGTGTCCAAAAATTAGCGACACCCCTACAGATAAGTTGGCGTAAAATCGTTAATACCTGACAGATTTTTACAGAATTTAAAATATTCATGGATACAATAATTCTGCACCAGTCTATAAAGCTTGTGCTCAAAGTGGCCACCTTTGGCGTCGACGCAAGCCCTTAGTCTTAGGCGGGTACGCCAGTGCTTGATCCCTTTGTCAATAACAACGTATTGAACGTAACCCTAAATAAATGTTATCACACTCTGACGTCATAATGACTTTACACTTAGCACATACGGTAAGGTGTGGCGGTAAGTAATGCTAAGAGAGCGCAGTGTACAATATTTCGTTGAAATCCATGAACTAAAAACTTAATTTAGTGTGTTTGAAGCAAGGGGTGTCGCTAATTTTGAGACACGGTGTAGATAATTAGCCGCTGGTCGTTTGGCGCCCTCTGGCGACTGTAAAAAACATCGTTGCTAGGACGGGTGAACTTAGATTTTGTTTTACAGGGCTTTCAAACATGCACCGCTGTTGCGCGTTCCCCTTTGAGTTAGCTGGGTTTTTCTTCTTTTAGTTTGCAGATTTTGTGCAGGCCCCATTATGTGTCGCTGCCCAATTTGATGCACTCAGTAAACTCAATAGCCGTCTAAATTAGTTTATACGCTTCTGAAACCAAGTGCTGTAATCAAGTGCAAACACAAATGTCTCATATTTGTAACTATAATTATGTCTACCCACTTGTTTAGTGCTTATGCCAAATTCTGCCAATGGGTCGGGACTCGACAGTGCGGGTAATGCAGTGATAGACAGGTAGCGGCCTCGTCCAATAATCCTCGGTTTCGTCGTCCATTAATTATCATTGCCAAGTAGTGTCTGAAAGACGACGTCCTCGACGTAGCTTGGAGGTCAGTCCACTTCATCTTCGCTCCTCCTTGCTGTGTAGTAGAAATGACCTTGACCTTGACCTTGACTTTCTAGACCAGTCTCAAGGACGGACGTTGGTAGTCAGCGTCAGCTCTTTCTACTCTAACCCGCGCAGTAAGCATGATCATGACCTTTCCGGTTCACTCGTCTTCGTGCTGTTTGGTAACCGCCCGTATAACCTTGATTTTTAGCTTGGAGGTCAGTCAAGGTTAATAATTGAAACATTTCGTGATGGTCGTGCAAGTCGCATTACGTCGACGACTCGAGACGGCGGGCTGGCCTGAGACGGACCACACACAGCGGCCGGTTGACCGACCACCCAGGCGAGGCGGGGCGGTGGGACCGTGGGAGCTAGGCAGACTGTGTGGGCACGACAGCCCGGTCTTGCCCTGCCAAGCTGAGACTCCATCTCGTTATAGACGAGAAACGTCAGTTGTCGGTCCGCGCGTCGACGTCGGAAAGAAATTCGCTTGTCACGCTGAAGATGACGAACGTTCGACGCAAGCAGCGTCAACAAGTGATCGCTCACTCGCAGAGCGCGCGAACTCGTCCGTCCATACCGGCGAATAGTCGTACCGTACCGTCGATTCATCACATCGAACGACGGACGAAAACTACCAAGACTGTATTATTGACGTTTTGCGTTGTCATTCGGTTGATACTGTTAATAGCTCGCCCCGCTATACGTGGCTGCGACGAGTTTCCTATGACGCAAGCGAAGATGCCGGCCCGGTGCCGACATAACATGCGGCCGCCTGATCATTGCCTTTTGAGGTAATTTTAGCACATCAGTTGGTCCTGCCCCGGGGGAGGTCACACCAATTGCTTCTCTTCTACGCCTTTTCTGTTTTCGAGTTAGGATTTCTTAGGACAGACAGACCGACAGACGGACAGGCAAGACCCGTCTTGCGACCTATTAGTATGGACGTATAATGACGTCATTTCATGTTGTTGACAACTATGTCCTTATTTTTGAGTTAATCTCTTCTATCTATTTAGCCTTTGCATGTGCTTGATGCTGTTACTCTATGTCACTGGCCTATATGCAATGCTTTTGCGGATCAGTTGTGCTTAGAATTTTGCTGTTTTGCGACTGTCTGAATGTTCTAACATAAACATCGACTTCTGAAACTCATTATTTTCATACCAAGCAAAAATTGTTGTTAGTGTGAAAAATTGGGGTGTTCCTCGTAGCGCCATACCCAGAAAGTTACGCCTATTGACTTTGAGGAAGAATCAAAAAGCCGTGAATCGCATCACTGAAGCTGACAAAAAATCGATACGCAGTCGGACAGACAGGGTTGGCAAGTTTCTGTAACATTCAGTCGCCTATGATAGACTCGTTGAGGACCTCAGTCCACAGGCGGATTGATCATCCGAATCCTGAACACCTCCCATAGACCCACTTTGTGCCAGTCAGCGTTATTGATCTGATCGATCTGTGACCGGAGCTGCGTAAACGTCAGATCGGCCCGACCGACGAAACGAGGGCCCTGGTGTGCTTCGGTACGTCGGACTATGTAGTACACGGGACGAGGATTGGTGGCAGGCAGTGCTGCAGTCACGTCCCAGTACGGACAGCTAGCTGACAAAATGAACGATGAACCTGCTTTAGGCCCTATAGCGTTGATATATTTCCAGACACCACTGCGCCACCCAGCGCACATCATCTGCTATTATTCCTATCATCAGTAGCGTCGAACATACAGCGGATCGTTGCGTGCCATTACTGTATCACGAACTAATTAATATACAACAATATTATCATTTAATGACTGCATTTACGTAGCAAAACTTAGCGCTTATGCATTCAGCCGATTTGCAGTTAACGATTTGTTGTACTTTCGACATTCGACGTAAGACAAAATATCTTCGCTTTCTTAAGTCCGTGAATGAGTTAGAAATTGTTTTCGCGGGTCCGCCACAATGAACACTTGAACAATAGGACCTATGCATTTTAGTCCTATTATTACTAGCTTATAATTTTTGTTAGTGTATTAACTCATTAGTGCCCAAATTATTTTGTGATTTACCGTCAAAGTAGGTGTTTCATACGTGGAACACTGGGCATAAACGGGTTAACAATGCCGAAAAATACGATGCCGGAACTTTTAAATGATGCAGTAAAATGCAATTTTTTGACGATACAAATTGCAGCGAGATCCAAAAGTCAACGATAAAAAGTGTCGAAGACTGAGTTTCGCAGTCGAAAGTCATATAAAATATTTCGTCACAAAATTAACCAATTTCAACCCAAACAACGCGAATAAACGGGGAAATGCAAAACAAACAAGTAGTACACAGGCTAGGCCCTATAAGCCGCCAAACCATCACTAAAGTTTCACTGAAAGTCGATCTAGCTACTGAAGAAATGCGCGACAAACAACACAAAGCTTTAGGGAGAAAAGCTTAACAACACACAGAAACAGAGGAACGGTAGGGCGAGCGTACAGGAAGAAAGTGTCATCTCACCTCTCTAGCCTCTCGGCTGACGACGAGTTTGTGCCAGCGGTCGTCGTTAAAGCGGCGTTGATCGGCACTAAGCGGTAGTGAAGTGGACGCCGGTTGAAGTCGAGCCTCGAAGACTCCCGAACGCAGCTGAACGCGTACGATCATCTCATCGTCTCGTAGCTCGGCCAACACGAAGTCTTCCTCGTCGCCTGCAGACAAACACATCACAGACAGTCTCACTACCGTCACTGTATTGTCGAAATCCAACCGTCTGGTTGAAACAAACTATAAAGAGTAAACAATAAACGTTCATTCATTAAAGATTAAAGGTTAAAAGTGGTGTATAGGTCTTTATGGAAAACCCATCGCAGAGCTAGCTACCTGCCGTACCTGCCACCCGACACGGATGAACGCGCCCCGCCTTATAACCCTAGCCAGACAGGCCGGTACTCAATTTACCTACCCCGGAAGGATGGAAGGCTGAGTTGACTTTGGCGTTGGTTATATACCGATGTGGTTTGCCTGTCCGCAGACAGTCAGCCATCCAAGTACAAACCACTTGAAGGCGATCTGACCGGGAGTTGAACCTGCGGCATCGCAACAGTAAGTCCGACATTCTGCCGCTACGACAGCAAGCCTCATTTATTCATCTCACTCGTCAATCTTGACCCCATGCGTGAAAACACGAGTGAAACATCCGATACCTTAATATATGTTTTATGAAAAAAAATCCTTCCAATTGTTCTATTATGGTCATTATTAATTTAACCCTTAGTGATACTCATGAAGTAATATTGCGCCGGCAGAAGGGATAACTTTAATAAAGTTAATTAAGAATAAAATCCAATATTTAGTATATAGGCTATATTTAGTAGGCGGTCGTGTTAAAAAGTCTATAACTTCGTCATTTTTTAACAGAATCAAATTTTGTTTGGCAGTTAGATGTAGCAGGTTTCAGCAAATAGACGTGTAAAATTTCGAATTAAAATTCCAAGCGGTTGCTGAGAAAACAGCGAAAAACTTTAGGGGGCTACTTTTTTGCCGCACCCTGTAGTTTTGAAAACAATAGTCCTTAAAAGACTACAAAGATGTTTAACTCATCAATATACTTATGCGCTCTTGCCGATAAAAAGTTATACCTGTGATGTAATGATGTTGGCAACGGTATGCTCACTGTTATTAAGTAATACAGCCGCAGTTTTATTCACGTATTAGCTTTTTATAATGCGTACCATGTCAAGTTTGTATCAAACAAACTGCAGATACTACTACCGCATGACGACGATATAATGTAATATGATTAAAATGATGGTAGATACCGTACGATAATTAACGATAATGTATATAGGTAAAATGTAAAAAAAACTGACGGATAGCTAGCGTGGTCTATCACACAAAACCAAAACAAAAAATTAACGAAAAAATAAACTAGGCCCTACATTGTAAAAATAAAGACCGATAATGCAAGGTGCAGAATTCCGTGTAACCTAGCCAGTCCGGTGACGATTATTACTGGTCGACTACAAATAAAAATAGAGTTAATAGAATTCAACGACGGAAAGTATTATTGATAGCAGAGCTTGCGAGGTGGGTGGCCTGCAATGGCAGCAGGGACGTGAAGCATGCGGAGTTCCCAGAAGACGGAGCAGGTTGGTCGCTGCC
>Ga0056128_1013073_pt1 | contig 10080 bp, 6 predicted proteins | sample WorMetLIZISLAND2_FD_71113 | JGI IMG/M metagenome (GOLD analysis project Ga0056128, IMG submission 71113) | Marine gutless worms symbiont microbial communities from Max Planck institute for Marine Microbiology, Germany - Olavius geniculatus... ... | reverse complement strand
GTAAATGATTTATAAAGCGCCAAAGTCTCAGAAAGAATCAGGGCGCATAGGATGATGGACGCTAGGTGGCAGAAAAGGCTGACTGAAAGTAGTGGGTCTTTAAGTGACATCTGAATGTAGTCAAGGTTTGACATTGACGAATTTAAATATACATTTTTATTCACCATGAGAGGTAGCAAACAAATACAAAATAAAAGAAAAAAATTAACTAATTACAGTTCATACAGTTCATATATAGCTGAATAGTTCGTAATGGATTGTTTTATAACTGTGATTGTAAACTGTCCCCCTTGCGACAAAAGGCTACCTTTACGACAATACCCAATGCAATAAAAAAATTCTGCGATAAAACCCCTAACCACAAACCCGCTTTCATGACATAATTTTTGTTACGTCAATAACCCGCGACGAACTTTCCTGCGACAAAAACTCTACTACGACAAAAACCTTTTGCAATAACCCCGCTAATTCACTGCGACAATTTTTACGTAATGAAACATTTCCAACATAATGAAATGTTTGCTTTTAAGTGCAGATAAGATCGCTATTTTCAGTTTCACATTAGTTAACCCGTCCGACGCTGAGTTAAAATCACTTTAAATTTAAATCTCTCGCGCGTCAAAGTTCAGATGTCTGGAAGCAACACACTTTTATGTGTACACAGTTTTTGACAATAACAACGAAAAAAACAGCATGCAGTGAGTTACGAAAATACGGGGTTATGTCGCCGGTGAGGTTTGTCTTAGGGGGTTTTGTCGTAAGGGTTTATCTGTATCACAGCATGGTTCACCTATAGACCACACACAGTCATCAGTACACGCACCTGCGTGACGCAGAGCAATGCCGTGATCAGTGGCATTATCATGTATCAACGCAATCAACCTATACTCTCCAATTTGTCGCCTCAGATCTTCGCAACAAGATAAGCCAGGCCACAAGCAAATACGTAGAATTAAAAATGCATTTGCAAAAATATTTTGCGTTAAAACGTTTTCGCCAATGTGAAATGGAACAATACTCGCATAACATTTTGCGCATCGTAACGACCAGTCAACAAGGTCGATCACTTTTGCGATTTGCTCAAATCTTATTCTTCGATGTAAAGCATTACGATGATGTGAAAGACAAAAAGTCTACTAATGTTAACATGTCATCGCAGAATCCGTTGCCGAATGCAAGTTTCTGAAATTTGTTCTCAGAACTTCCGAAATTTGCTTCGTGCGAATCATTGCATTTCGGCAGTCGCTGTTTTCGAAAATCGGCGACGTTTTCGAAATGTCGAACAAAACGAAGGCATTGTTTACAGCATGCGTTTGGGAGAAATGTTGGGCAATTGCTGCTTGTGCATAGCCTACGATTAAGGCTGGCATTGACCCGTGGTGTACCGTGCTAGTGCTACAGTGACAGCGCTACGAGGAATGATGATAGTGTTACAATGCACGGCGCCGAGAGGGCTGATCGATGTGTGCTGAATGGACGAGAAGTGATCGGTGATTTGTGGCTGGCATTAGGCTACAGCCACAGTCAGACACTGGCTGTGACTGCGTGCATACGTCACGCGTCAGTGAACACACCACCCAGCGCGTCACGCTTCTATGACTGACCTAGCAGCAACTGCAGCAGCAGCAGCAGCAGGGGCGGAGGCGGCGGCGGCGACAGTGGCGGGCATGCAGCGTGAGTCGAAAAACACATCTCCTAGTTTTTGTCCAGCATCATTAAATACTGATCGATTAAAGTACATTTTCACTGAAACATTACAGATAGAAAGTTTTTACAGCTAGAACGTACTGGTTGATGCGCCACATTGTGAATAAAAGATGTCAGAAAACTCGCTAAGTAATTAGTCGGTACAATTTTTCTTATAATTTCTTTGCACATTAATCAACTTAAATAAAGCAGTCCAAGTCACTGCTGTTTATACCTGACTGGTTTGTTTATCAGCAAAACTGTCTTGCATAGCTCGCTAATTTTGACATTTGCATTAGCAAGGTAATGTCGTATATAATATATGACAACACGTTTCAGGTGTAGTAACGTGCGCTTTAAATATTTTATGGAGTGTGCCATTTAAACAATTTTCAAAAAACTTAGTATTTTGTAACATTATTTAGCTTCTTGTATATCTAAGGCACGTCGGTTCGTTCGTTCGATATACAGGGTGTGCCAAAAATGACTCAACTTTTTTTATCAGAGCTTCGTCAAATCTTCACTAAATTTGATAATTTTTAGCATGCAGATAGCCAAAACGATAGAAATATGTAAGGTACACTCATTGTCTACCTCACCTAGTTTATGTCAACGCAATATCGTGTAAAACGCAGATGCTCCAAATTGCTGCATCTTGCTCAGTTGTTGTCTACGTAAAAGTTCTAACGATTTAATTAAGCTGAAAGGGTCCATGGAATCCCAAAGATTTACGATTTTAGTATTTTGTTGTAAATCGTACCTTTGAAACAGTGTTACTACTGTAAAAACAATACGTTACGCAGACTTAAACGCCAAAGATTACTGAGACCCCCCCAATGATTTAATGAAATGACGCCACTATATAACGTGACGCCACGGCGGACAGCGGTATAAACGATCAACTGATCAAAATGCACAGCACTCATTCATGGATGAAATGTGTTTTAAGCTCATCAATCAGTTATTTTGTTGTCTTTTGTTTTCAGCGTAAAATGTTTATAACCACAAAATTATTATATTCCATGACGTCCTTTGTGGAATTGATATTGCACAAGTGAGCAATCTGATACTGATAATCACCGCGTAATATATTGTAACAATTTGGAGCATCTGTGTTTTACACGGTAGTGCGTTTACATAAATTACGTGAGGTGGACAATGAGTGCATTTCACATAATTTTGTCATATTGGCTATCCGTGTGCCAAAAATTATCAAATTTTGAGAAGCTTTGACGAAGTTCTGACAAAAACAAGTTAGGTCATTTTTGGCGCAGCCTGTTTCAGTAAAATTATCTATTTTTCTGTTTGTTTCTGCTATTACTCTGGCTAATACAGCTTTTCGTTCAAAGAAACTCAGCGGTGTACTTTTTTGGCTCACGCTGTAGAACGATGTTCGACGTATTCACCGACTGCAGTGCATTATGCCTATCGCAGATCGATGCGCCAGCGTGTCTATAGGTCAGGGCTACCGGCTACGGTTGCAGCGAGCGTCTGACTTGGCTTGCAATACGCCGCGTGTCCGTCGCTGTCGACTGTCCACGCGACCCTACGGCACTGCCACGTTCCGCACGCGTCGTCCAAGCCCGCCCCAGGGCATGTCGGTCGTGGTCATAACTTGCTGATATGATGACCCGTTCGTTCATGCACGGCGTTCAGTTTCTGACAGCAATAATCCGCTGTCAGAATTAGCTGCGTGTCTAACTCACCACACAGCCGCGCATCGATGAGTTTTGATTTATGCCGTTATGTCATCTCGGCTGAATATCTCTCATGTTGTGTCTGAAATAATATACGCCGTCGTTTTTGTCAAGCTATATACTGATATATGGAAATAATAGTGTTTAAACAAAAATGTCTGTGCTTATCGTTTAATCAGCAATACATGTACATTTATGGTGAAATCTAAAACGTGTGTTTATGCACTGTGATATAGGCAAACAAATTACGACATAATACCTGTCTATGCTGTTGTCTTATGTTTAGCGATTTTCAAAGTCATTTTAAATTTTGTAGACACTTTCAAAAAGAAATCTGCAATAAAAAGGTTATTGAATATTTCATCAATTCCAAGACGTTTAATTATTTCACATTTAATGCAATTTTTGGCTGATTGTACTGGTAAAATTGAACCAAAAATCTGTCAAAATATGGCGATAAGGAAACGATAACCTAATTGTCTTGGATATCAAACACTTTTTCAAAATTTTAAAAATGTCAGAGCAAAAAAAGGCTTTAATTATAACGTGTATTAAGCTGCGTTTTAACTCGGTGAACCTGCGATGCTCGATTATCCTGCAGTGACCGTCTGATGGAAAGCCTGATATATATTGATCTATATCGACTTTTTTGCACAGCAATTCGATCGCACCTTCTTGCCCCTATACGTACATGCGTGCACATACACAGACAGACAGATAGATGTCCAGAGTTTACTGTCGTCACAGTGTCGTGTTTCGTGTTCAATTGCAAGTTGCAACCCCGCACTTTAATACATGCTACTTAATTCGTTTACCCTAATAGCTTTCAAATTGTTATAGCTATCGTTATAACTATTTGTTGCGAAAAAATATAAGCTTACGAACAAATGTCATGATCTGTTTTATAAACGTTTACACGTTAAAGCTCAACATAATTGCGTCAAACACATCCAAAGTTCAGATATCTACGAAATCATGCATGACCCGTTTGGCAGCGCCGTTGAAGCGGCGTAGATAGATGGAGAACAATCGCTCATGCTGTTTTGGTCGCTCGAGATGCATCGATACTATTGGCAGCACTGACAAAATGTGTCGACATCGTTAACTATAGAACATATGTTGTAAGTGTGCAATTTACGCCAAGTCTACCGAATTCGCAACCGATTGTCGTACAATTACAGTACAGTGTACACAACGTTTACGAGATGATTCCTTTTTTGTGGGAAAATCGAAGCGCGCGCTATTACACACTGCACACCACACAATTAAACCATTTCTTCGCCGTATTCGGTATTTCGTCAGCGTATATATGGTGTCTACAGGCTACAGTGCAATAGGCCTATCTACCGCGATGGACATCGCTCGTCAGTCGGCGATCAAGTAGGCCTACGTGCACGCACGCGCAATCAAAGCACTACTACACAGTAGGCCTACAGAGACAGTAGATCATCGCGTGGCATGCGGTGGTGGAGCGTTGAAAGCAAAGAACTCGTCGATATATCGACGCCTTCGACCGACATCGTCGAACCATGCACCACGGCATCACGCCATCGCCATTCGTTCGAGAGCACCAGCCGCACACGCACGGAATACATGAATAAATGAATACGGATTAGACGAGGTAGCGGGCATGTCAGTCACAGCAGCCGGCCACGCCTCCGGACGCATCCCGGCGCTGAGCGGAAGCGACGCCGGTAGTCGCCGACTCAGCCTATCGGAAATCGACGCCGGGCAACTAGCGCGCCGGCGCCTGCGCGGCTGTATAAAGAGAGGCAGGCGTGCTGCGACAGACCGATAATTCGCTGCCAGTCGTCGGGAAGTCGGAAAAGGAAGTCGCTACCAACGTCCGTCCCTCCGTCCGTCTGTATACGTCCGACATACGCCGCCAGTAGTCGCTACGGTCGTCCCTCTGCACGTGACGTCACAACACCGCGCAGGCGCACTACGACTTCCTGTCGCCATCGGCCGCCGGCACGCCCGGAAGTCAACCCCGGTTACGCTGGTCCCCGCGACGGAAGCGCACCGGAACAACTTCGTTCGAGGCAGCGGCGCCGCGCGTCGAAAAGCGGATCGATATCGAAAACCACGCCGGTGCTGGCGGAAATCTCCAGCTGTTTGGCGGCAATTAGCGACGGAAGGAAGGAAGGAAGGAAACGGAAAGGCTCTGAACACGTGAATCGCGCTGAGTATAGGTACACACGACGGCGGCACGCTGGAGCAGTTACAGCTGATGAAATCTTCAATGCACGGCGGCATTGGCAGCAAGCCGTCACCGCCCGACTTCTACTGCCGCACGCCGTGCTCATTCCAACTGCCTGGAATGATGTTCTCGCCAGGTAAACATTATAAAAACTACCATTATGAGTCAAGCCGTCATCTAATACAGGTACACATGCAGGCGCGCACATCCATTACCCCAACGGCATGACGCCACGTGATCTCGCCAATGCGCGTTAACTGATTCCATTCCAGCAGCATCGCGCTATGTTAAGGCGTGCACAAAGCGCCAGTTTTGTTCAGCTATGCCGCATTGTAGTCTCTTTTAGAATACAAAAATGTTGCAAAAACGTGCGCAACTGTAGATCACTTTTAGCGGGTTGAAAAAGGTAAAAGGTAAAGTCCAATACTTGCTGAGTTGCTATAGCGTTTCTTACGTAAGACAAACACGTGGGCAGAAGCGCTTTGACTATCTTGGAAGTGGCAGCTGATTGGCATGAGCTAATGATACCGCAGCGCACTATGCGGTCATCCATTGCCCGCGCGTTAACGAACAATTGGACCCGCGGTTTGCATGCAGCTAGCATGCAGGCATACAACCCCCCCAATCAGCCACACTAGGCCTTCACCCCGTAGCCCGTAAGCTATTACTCATTTCCCGTCCCACGGAGAGTAGGAGGCTGAGTTGGCCTGACTACACAGTAGGTTAGCAACTTGCTCAAGGTTGCTTGCAAATGACGGCAGTGAGAATCGAACCGCAACCGGAAAGTTACGAGGTGACACTAACCACCAGACCACTTGCACCTACACAGGAACATAGGTGTGAAAAAACTTGCCCATACTTGGTACTGTTGGTAGTGCACTGGCTGGGAATTGAACCGTGGACCTTTCGGTCTTGTATCCAACGACCTAAACGCTGAGTCACCAAGCCAAGGACCGTGATATGTCACCATGAATGGTAGCAGAAAACAGAAACATTTTTCTACATTATTTGTTTGCGTGTAATCTCAGCTTTTGTGCATATTTAATATTTATAGTTATCGCATAACGTGTGCAATGTATAATTTCGATTTTGTGTGTACATCGATACAACAGTCACAATAATCAGTTGAACTGAAACAGGAACAATTTTGTAGGCGGTTCTGTAGCATAACGGTTAGGACAATGGACTTATGATTAAGAGGTCTTAAGTTCCACTCCCGGCCAGTGGCTACTTATGGCTGTGTTACTATTATACCGACTTGACTCGCATTCTCTGTCGCTTTCAATGGAACACAGGTCATAGACCAGGCTTTTTTCTGCGCTTTGATCATTAACGTGTTTTTAAAACTTTGACAGGTTAGGTTGGCAGCATTATCTGCTCAAAACTGTCGTTAATATCGCTATTTTGTGATCATACTGCACGCGCAAGAGTCTTTCTTTTTTTTATCGAGCGCGTCTCTGATGTGTTTGCGCGCAGTGTCTGAAGCGTACAGTCGGAGCCCGTGGAGTCCACCTCCCCCACCATCTCAACACACGTCCTGTCAAGGTACGTCTCAGTCTACCTTTGTTTACCTGTATCACTTCATCCCACCTACCTTGCTGCTGCAGCTGCTTGCATGGTGGGCTTGCGGACTGATAGCTTATCAGTGTATCCGCGCCCGTCACGCTGCTGCTACAGGGCAGCATTTATTGCTCTGTGCGTTGAGGAAGGGATGGATGCGCTGCTAGTGCTGTCATCGCTATAAATAACGTAATTACCCGATGAAATATTGCCGGCGACGAACAGGTAAACGTCCTATACACCTGTGTAGTAGGCTTTGCACAACCAGAGCTGTTCGCTTTCGCATGGGCGACAAACCAACTGAGGGACAGAATAAACGATTAACTATGATTTCACTGTTATTCATGGCAGCATTTAAACAAAACGACTTATGGCTCATACATTTATTCGATAAGGAGACCGCAAAGTTTTTATTACGCGCGACAGCATGTAGTGCTTCGCGCGTATTAGCCATCGTCGAGGTGTCTGTCTGTCCGTCCGTCACACCCTTGAGCCCTATCAAAACGGCGCAAGCTAGGATCACGAAATCTTCACTGTGGGCTGCCCCAAAGACTCTAGTTTTTAGTGACAAAATTTCGTGCCCCTGCAGGGTGAAGGGGTTTCCCTCGAACGAGGGCGTCAAAGAGGGGTACTCCCTATAAAGACGTTATTTTGCCGCTATTGGCTCTTATACTGTGAAAACGGTTGCAAATATGGTACAAACTTGTTGCATATCATAATAAGCACTGGTGACAGGCTTTTTAGATTTGTCAACATCGATGACCTAAGACGACCTTGAACTTTCAAAAAGAGGTTTTTGTTGAATTTTTCGCAATTTTTGTCTGCAGCGGACATTTCAACGGTGAATTGCGACGAAATGACTGGAGATAGACCAAGACAACTTGCATACGAAATTCTCAGCATTAAACGTAGATTTTAGCAGCTTAAGTGCCGACCCCCTAGATTCAAAAAGGCCTGCGCAGGCGGGCGTCAAAGACGGCTACCGGGCTACCTTCATAAAAGTGGTTATTTTACCATTGGCTCGTGTAGTGTGAAAACCGTTGCAAATACATTCTGCTTTTCATGACAAGCAATAGTGACAAGCTTTTTAATGGTGTTAACATCGATGACCTTGAACGACTTTGAACCGCCAAAATAGGAGGTTTAATGTTTTTTTGCAATTTGATTTCAAGAGTAAATTGCGACGAAATGAATGGAGCAAACAGAAAACAAAGCTACAGAAAGTGCATTTGCTCGTGTAAATAAATTGACTTATCGCGCAATTGACTCGAAGTTTTATTAGAGGTACAATGATATACAGTTGCCAGCGTCGTCTTGCTTGCTACTCGAAGACACTTTTGTTTATTTCATTTAGTCAAACGAGCGCGTTACATGTGTCTACTGCGACAATTGCATTTACTGAATTAGCTTTTGTAGCCATATAGAGTATAAGAAAACTATTTTCTGTGCAGCTTTATATGAATAAAATGAATGAATGAACGAATGAATGAAATTGTATTATTGTACAATTGTAAGTTGCTCGTGTTATTATTATTACGCATGTGTGTTTATTTATTTATTTTTCTTTTCCTATTGTTAATTGCATGCATGTGCGTATGTGTTAATCTATCGTTTCTTCGATGAATAAAGATGTATATATATCTATTCTTTTACCAAAACACCTCATCGCCAAAATAAAAAAAAATCGGCAGTGTCGAAAATCAAACTCTGTTATATTGTTTTTACTTTTTAGCTTTTACTAACTCAGCCAATATTCGGATGGAAAAGCTGTAACGTAATCTAGCTGGCAAGCAATTGGTTGCCCTTGTTTGCGTCTTTCTACTAACATTTTAATAACATATCCAGTAAAAAATCGACTTTTTGTTTTTTTTGATAGTCCATATAATGTAAAATAAGTGCATGAGAGTAGCAAGCGAAATGTTTTTTTTCATGCTTTTAAAGTCGTGGCTTTCTTTGACTGAACTGAACGCCACTGCCCTCTAAGATAGGTCCCCTGCATGCACAGGGGATGCCTAAAGCGTTCTGACCCGTGTAAACGTTGGGCTCGGTCTATTGCAGTTTAACATTGAGCACACCCGGTAGAAATAAAGTAAAGTAAAGTCCGGTACATGCTATATCCCTTCTTACACGAGTCAGACTCCTGGCCATAGCGCCTTGCAATCTGTGGAGTGGCTGCTGACTGGTATGAGCTAATGATACCGCAGCGCACTATGAGACCACTTATTAATGAACTTTATTCATCGAAAAAATTCGATAGCATCGCTGTTCGATTTAATTGACAAGTCTTATATGCACAAATCACGATGAAGTTACCTTGCAGAAAATATTATACAGTTTCCGATATCGGTGTTAACGCGTGGTCTCGTGTACCCATATATCATTGACACACGCAGCAGCAGATTTCAAACTAGGTGCAGTGACTTTCCTGACTTGCTTGACGTGCAATGTAAAGGCGAAGTTGCAGATATGTGCATGATAGGAACCGCATATTGTGGGTATAAATGGTGGTAGCCTAACTAATTGCGCGACGCTATACAGCGATGTCAATGTAAACGACGCATCAATCGCGTTAGCAGCAGCACCGCAACGCATCACTGCACGCCTATTGCTTCTGCTGCTGCTGCTATTGCTAAGGGGGGGGGGGTGAATAGCAGCGGCTTACAGGTGCAATGAGCAATGCGCAATGCTCGCACCGCACGGCGCCTATACACGCCTATGTCAGCTAGCAGCTGGCACTAGCGCGCAGGCACCATGCGGTCTGCTGGTAATGGCATTAGTGTCGTGTCGTAAGCTCGCCATAGTTTGACACTGTTGACTGCAGTGCATGCGCCGTCATTGCAGCGAGGGAAAAATGCGTGATATAAAAACGTATGACGTAAGTCGGTGATTACATTCTGGTGTTTTAAACTGAACACAATATATATATATATATATATA
>Ga0056128_1013072_pt1 | contig 10080 bp, 9 predicted proteins | sample WorMetLIZISLAND2_FD_71113 | JGI IMG/M metagenome (GOLD analysis project Ga0056128, IMG submission 71113) | Marine gutless worms symbiont microbial communities from Max Planck institute for Marine Microbiology, Germany - Olavius geniculatus... ... | reverse complement strand
GTCCGGGGGGGTTCGGTCCTACTTTCGAATGTTCAATAGTCCAAAGGTGGATACTGCAACATGCATTTCCACTAACTCTAACTTTCACCCTATTCTTAGTTGAGAGGAAATGTGGAGATTGAATCAACATCTGAAACGAAAAAATCTTGAAGCTTTCGGATTATCGAACTTTCAGATTATAAATATACAAAACACAAGTTTATACACTTGTTAGTGGCAACATTTAAGGACTTGCACATCGAAAACAGCAAAAATTACAAAAGCTGATATTGCCTGCATCACACTGACTGTGTTTCCATTCGCTTCCATTCTTTTTCTCCTTCCCCTTTCCCTTTCCCTTCCTTTTCCCCTTCCACTTTCATTTTCCCTACCCCCTTTCCTCTTTCCTTCTTTTTCTTCCATTTTTCTTTTCGTGTCCACGTCCATGCGTCCAATATTTGAAGCGCCATATCTACGCAAAGGTGCAAGATAGACGCATGGTCACTATGGCCACCCATATGAAGTTGACCCCTGGGAGTTGAATGGTCACGTGACCGATGACGTCACGTGACCCCAAAAGGTCAAACTCGTGACCCCATTATCTTTGAGGCACCGTATCTTTGTAACGGTGCCAGATAGACGCAGGTTGACGATGGACCTTTTATAGTAAAGCGCTGATGACGAATCGAATGGTCTTGTAACTGACAATGTTCATTGTTTAGTTAAAATAATACAGAAAGTATCATTGCTGCTGTACAATTTGAAATTAAGCTGTTTGATTTTTTCTACTGGTCTAAACAGCTCACTGATTATATTTATACGGACATAGGCCTACACTGTAAACTGTCTAAATGCATTGGACAGATTCCATGTTCAAATGAACATTATTTTGTACAAAATACAAACAAGCCTAAAACGTATGTGAATATGCAATCGCATATGCCATCGCGTATTTTGCCAAAACTTGCATATCGCATATTTTTCCGCATATAATGGCATTTTCAGAATCACATATGCGAAAATTATGCTGCATGTGCAAAAATTTGCATATATGTCGCATATTTCCGCATATCCGATCACATTTTTCAGCATTTTCTTTGTCCAATGTTGTTTTCAGACTACTAAATATTTTGGCAGCAAACAATTACCTGTATTTGCAAATCAGACGTTGAATAAATTGAAGTCAAAAACGTCAAAACTGTGCAGAAAAGGCCTATTAATGATCATGATTATGATTCTCCGTTACTCGAATTTGCATATGCCGGAAATATGCAGAAAAATTTGCCGCATATATGCGACATATGTGCAGCTTATATGCCGCATATGTGCGCCACATATTTCGCCAAATTCCATATATTTTTCCACATATTTTGCCTCCAAAAGTTCCGCTTATTTTAAGAAAATTCTCCGCTGTAAACCAACATTTTTATTGAGATGTACATATACTAACATCTCGTCTCGGTCTCGTCTCGAACAAAATCCTCAACGTCTCGGTCTCGGAGCAATATGTCTCGGTCTCGGCCCAGTAGGTCTCGTCTCAGGTCTCAGGCCATTGCGTCTCGTCGAGACGTTTTGTGCAGACGCGCGCCGTGCATACTGTAGCTGCAGTTAGAGCGATACTAACCAGCATGACATTTGTGGTTTAGACATATTCGTTTACAATGTTTTACAGTTGAGATGATTGAACTAAGTTGTTCGCTGTAATACTCTGGTGGTTTATTGATGATAACTCTCCTAACTGGCAAGTCACTGCATATGGCAGGTGACACTCTGTAGCTTTGTGATGGCTGACTATCTGTAGGTGGTGTACAGTGCAGTCTTGGGGAGCTGACAGTGAGTGATGGAGAGAGTTGAGGTCATCGGTTCAGTACAATACTCTGCTGGCTCACCTGATGATGTCACTTTTTGGTAGCAAGTGACTGTATATGGCAGGTGATGCTCCTGTAACTGTCTGTAGGTCGTGTAGAATGCAGTGCTGCAGAACTAACAGTGAATGATGGAGAGAGAATTGAGCTCATTTGTTCAGTGCAATACTCCGTTGGTTCGTCTGATGTCACTCGTAGCTGGCAAGTCACGTGGCACCGCAATGACTCAGAGCAACAGGTGACCCCTTCCCACAGTGTTGTCAAGCATTTAATTGATTTTTACCTCTGCCAAGGAGGTAATGTTTTTGCCGGACTTTGTTTGTCGGTTTGTCCATGTGTTAGCAAGATAACTCAAGATAACTTTCTGCAATTTTGAGGATATGTCGGGAATGGCACAGACTACCAGTGATTCAATTTTGGGGGTGATCCAGAAAGAATCCTGGATTCTGGATCACTTTGAAATTTTTGTTACCATTGCTTTCAATGCGGCATAAGGGAAACCGCTGCAAAACCGAAGATGGTGCTGCCACCTAGCAAACAACATGGTTTTGGCGGAGGTGTGCGGGCTTTGACTGCTTTCTAGTTTTAGAATCGTACTTAAGTAGCATTTAAATACCTTGCAATTACCACATATTGTTTTGATATTACTGTTCACAATAGTGATGACAGTATTTTTTTAGCATAGTCGCTAAGTTTATACGCTTGAAAGCAGCTACTGCTATAGCGCGTCTTTGCCATCGCAATTCTGTCTTTCCGTCTGTCTGTCTGTCTGTCTCACAGGTGGATCAGTCAATAAACGGTGCAAGTTAGGTTCACCGAATCTTCACTATCGGCTGCCTGGAAGACTCTAGTTTCAGGATCTGTAAAGTTTTCTATAAATTTGAAATGGGTCACCCTGAGCAAGGGCGCTAAATGAGAGAGGGGATAGGGAAAATTTGCAACTTTTAGCCAATAAGTATCTCAGAAATGGTGCGAGATAGAGCTTAGTCTACTATTAATCACTAATAGGTAGTCCTACATTGGCTTTTGATTTGCACCAAGAGCAGTAACCTTGGATGACCTTGAACACCAAAATATAGGTTTCTGTGAATTTCTGGGGCAATTTTGGATTGCGAGGCTCGTTTCAAGGGCTGAAATCACTATAGATAGACCAGGACAAGCTACATATGAAATTTTCGGCATTGAACATTGACTTCAACAGTCCAAGTCTCAACCTGCGCACAAGGGCATTAAAGAGTGGTACCCCCGTAAAAGTCGTTATTTTACTGCTTTTGGCCAGTCTATTGTGAAAATGGTTGCAGATAAAGGTAAAAAGGTAAAGGTAAAGGTCGTCAATTTGTATAGCGCATCGTCGCGAACATGCGCACGCCTCTAATGTGCTTTGGTCACTAACCAGAGCCGCCTGCCGCACGGCCACCGTGTGCAGCCTGCGGACACAGGTTGGCGCAGTGGCCGGCTAGGCAACCCCAGTCAGCTGTACCAAGGTCCCCACCTTCCGTAACCCATGCAAATGAGTTACTACTCATTCCCACGGAGGGTAGAAGGCTGAGTCGACCTAGCTGGCAGGCTTCGCACTGAGATGGTTTACCTGCTCGCAGTCAGTCACCCATCGCAGTACTAACCGGGCCCGGCGTAGAGTAACTTAGTTTCAGCCGAAACGTGTTACCAACTACACCACTATGCTGCTTAGAGACCGCTCGAAAAATATGTCACGCCTGAAGGGGGAGGGGGTCAGAAAGTGTGTCAGAGGTGAGGGGGAGAGTTCAGGAACATGTGATCTCACGCGTTTGTAAAACAAATTTATAGGCCTAAACAATGTTTATCGTATTTGTTAGTCTCTGATAAAATGCCTACAGATTCAGTTACACTTACGGACGTTGGCTGTTACGACTCAAGCTGTTCTTTCATTGCTAACTACTGTATGTATCGTAAACTGTAAAATAATGTTCGAAATGATTATGATGATGGATGGATGCATTTATATATATATTCTATTTATTGGTAGATGAATAACTTTTGACTGCTTTGGTGATTACGGTGCTACATTCGGTAAGACGCATACAGTCAAGAGGGTGGGTATTGTGGCCTGTGACATATTTTTCATAGGGGGGTTGGCCATGTGTGACAGTTTGTGAAAGAGAGGGAGGGGGTCAAATTTGGTAAAAAAATAACTTGACATATTTCTTGAATGGCCCCTTATCACAACAAGCACTAGTGACGAGCTTTTTAGTCGTATCAACGTCGATGACTTTGAAAGACCCTGAACTCAGAAAATAAGTCAACTTATGAATAGGCCTAGGCTTTCGCGCATCTCGTGAGCATTGGCTCAAATTTCTTGTTTTGTTTGTTTTTTTTCTGTTAGCACGATTACTTATGAACCAGTGCACTTAGCTTGATGACACAGTTGAACATACATGTTGACTGTCGCAAGAATTTTAGTCATAGGTCAAAGGTTAAGGTCACAAGATGGGATTTTTGGATATTTCACAATGGTGACATAGGGCCTTGTTGCTAATAGCCGCTGCTAGGGAGGCCCAGCTAAGCTGATAGCTATTGGCCAACGCTGATGTCATTGCTATAAATATCACAGCATGCAACAGTGCCCAGAGAGCCTTAGCCTTGCGTGAAGCTTGACGGTTTAGTTATATTTGTGGCAATGCTGTAGGTGCCACTTGCCAGCTTTGCGGATGACTCCGCGACAAGTGTGCGTCACTCACATCTGTTGATAGCAAAGTACGGACGAAGCGACGGAGACTATGTTTGCACTGTCGAAAGCAGACGACGTGCATACACTGATAGCTGCACCACACGACTCACTGTTCTGCGTAAGTCTGTCAAGTGCTACTGTTGTCGTAATATGTCACAAGTTGGTGGCGTAGCACACGGCGGCTGTGCGATCGGCGGCTCTGGTTAGTGACGAAAAGCGCATTAGAGGTGTACGTCGTACACGACGATGTGCTATACAAATCGACAACCTTTACCTTCTACCTTTACAACATGTAATGTATCAAACACGCATTAGTTGCTAAGTATGGACACGTTGACAATAGACTACCGGTGCACAGTCGACAGTAGACATCAAACAATCACCAGAAAGCGCCACCTGCCTTATGCAATGATAGCTGTACTATACGATTCACTGTTCTGCATAAGTCATTAGCTACTGCTGTCATAACATAACGGCACATGTCATATGTTATAACATACGAGGGTCATTAGATAAATAAGTTTACAAAATCGCCCCGTTCCATTAATTCCTAAAATAGAAAAACCTGAAATATACGTTTTGTTGGGAATTTTTTTCGAACATATGTGGAAATTTTGTGGATGACGATCACTATTGTGACATCAACTGTTGATAGAACACAGTCTATTTGTGTATTATTTTCTCCGCCAGTAGTCTGTCACCACTCACAAGTGACAAACATGTCAAACAGCATACAGGAGTGAGAAAAAAGATGAATGAACTTAAATCAGTGTCTCTTTTTTAAATGCTCTGTGTTGGGTTTCCTGTAAAGAGCTCTATAGCTTCCAACACCTTCACCTTCACGTTCCAACCTTCAGCCTTTTTAGTGAGACATTTAAGATGATGTAGAGGCGAAGCAATGCAGCGGCTGATGGCGTAGTTGAAATGCAGCATTAGACAGAGTAGATTATTGGTGCTCAGAATTTTGCAATTTTGTGCCTGTGTTTTCACAAAATAGGCTTACGGCTTTAAATTTTGCATTTTTGAACAGTTGAAAATTTTTGCATAAGAGGAAGATTTTTGGACTTTTTTCTCACGGTGAAAAATTTAGGGCACGGGACATTTGCCCTTCCACCCGCCACAATGTCACTATTTACTGTCACTGCTGTGAAGAATTGGTTGGTGGCATGGCGTAGTTGTTAACGCGTCTCGGATGAGACGAAGTTACTCTACGCCAGGCCCGGTTAGTACTTAGATGGGTGACTGTCTACAGTACGGAGCCAGCCAACTAGGTCGACTCAGCCTTTTACCCTCCGTTGAATGGTAAAATGAGTACTGGCAGTGATCAAGGCCATCGCTAGGGAAGACATGGCGAGTTCTGCGCAACAGTAGGCCCTGTGGCCAGGACTGCAGGTATACTGACTCAGTCGGTTAAAGGTGCTGGCTGTTAACTTGAGCCGGCCATCCAGCCGACTTGGGCTGTATGCTGGCTTAATTGGGCTCCGCCCTCGCTGGCTCAAAGTGCCGCCAAGGGGATGATCTCCCACGCAACGGGTCTAGTTCAGCTTCGCTGCCTAGTGCCTATGTGAAATCTTCTTCTTCTTGTGTGAAGAATTCCTGATGTTCTTAACAGAAAACTGAGTGGCGAAGAAGTTGGCAATCTGTACATTTTATGGTTGTGCATGGCTTGTCCTATGCTGCCGCGGTGCCACCTGGTGAAAACTGTTATTATTATAATCACTAACAGTTGTTGTTGTTGTTGTTTTTGACAGCCAATCATGCAGCAAACAAGTCGGCAAGTTGTCAAGAGGATGGAGACGAGCAATCGCTGGATTGTGCCAGTTCATCGGAAGCGGTAGTGATCGTATTGTCGCTGCTGTTGACCTTGTCACTTGTAGCGTCCATCATCATCATCGCATGTATCTTCACAAGACACAACAGACAGCTGGCTGCAGTCAGGTTATTATCGCAAACACTCCCTGTTGTCATTTTCTCGTTTTTTGTTTCCCGTTTGTATTGCTGAATAAAACCCAAATTCCATTAAGCCAGCTTTTCCCATGACACTCGTGACATTCTCGTGACAAGACTCGGAGAACTTTGTGACTTTACTGTTTCTGCCTGTGACAGGTCCGTGTCATGCCAAAGTGCATTTGTTGTGGCATGTTGTGTTCATTTCTACACGGCGTTTCATAAAAAGGACACCTTTTTGTTTTTTTTCATAATTCATGCAAATGATGAGCAATTTGCATGAAATTTCTACCAGTTATAGCTGAATAAATATTAATTCGAAATGTTTTAACAAAACGTGGCAGTTGATTAAATATTCTTTGCTAGTCGTGATGTAATGCTGACATTATAATGTGTCATGGGTACAAACAGGCTAATCCCAAAAGACAAGTGGCGAAATTTGGTCTACCAACAACAACGGTTAGCGAGTGGATGTTGACGCACCCTAAGTCGACAATGCGTGTTTTATTTTGCGTATGCTAACATATTTGAGTTCAGGCCATGGGACTTTGCTATGAGGGGAATTTTAATCCCGTGGACTTTTTCGCGCATCGGACTTACGGCGCCGGGCGGCCTCACGTTGGGCTCTGCCCCATGTTTCTTGTTATTTTTCTGTTACCCAACCGTTACCTAGCTACCTGCTAAGCTACCTGGTCGGCTACCTGGGTAACAAATTACTCGATAATGGCAGCTCTAGTTGGGATGCCACTGCTAAGAAAACAGAACTGCCCCAATATGTGATAACATAATTTAATAATTAAGTAAGTAAGTAAGTAAGTAAAGTGCAAAATTTATATAGCGCATACTCAAAAAGATCTCTAATGCGCTTAGTACATTTTGTCATCTATATTTCGCAAAAATGTGTGTCTTCAGCTGACGTTTGAAAGTATCGAGACTCAGTTCTGGGTCACGAAGACTGTCTGGCAGTGAATAGACTAAACATTGTTTGTATTATTTGTGTTCCATGCATGCAGACAACAACGGTCGGTCGAAATGACTCCGCTTAAGAACAACGGAACACCCAGCGTATGATAGCAGATCTCATGCCATCAGATCAACACAGTCATGATCGCAGACCGTTTGCGATCTTCTTCGTCTACCTGACTTCTGATGAGAGTCGGATAAGTTTTGGCCGCTCGCACCTCCTGCTCATAGCAAAACTAACGTTAGGGTCCTTGACTACTGTCCTCAACCTTGACTTTAGCTCGAGGACAAAAGATGATGACCTGAGCCTTGATCTTGACTTTGGCACCAAAGACCACTGGTCTGGCCTTGGCCTCGAAGGACACTTAACTGACCATGGTCTTTGAGGACCAGTGGCTTTGGCCTTGGCCTTGAAAATGCTGGCCTTGAACCCACCCCTGTCTGAAACTCCTGACATTTGAGTCATCATCATCGTCACTATGAGAGCATGTAGTCATCGGTGGACCGTTGTGCTTTTCATTTTTTACGATCATCAGCCGCTGTCCAGTGTTGAGGCCTCCTGAGCAGCGAGACCTGAATGTCACTTTGAGGACGTCACGTAACCAGCTGCTTTGTGGTGGTCTTTCAGGCTTTGTTCTCCAGACAGCACCTTTTCTTTTTGAGTGTCTCAAAACTAGCAGCTTCGTCCTGAAAATCTAAAAAAAAATCGTACAAAACTGGGAAAATTTTAAAATACGTAACAGTCAGAGACATGCTGCAGTTTCTTCAATCCCCTGTCACTCTGTGGAGACAATTTGGCTTACTTTTTAACACGTTTCATACAAGTTTGTTGAAATCACATATTGCATCAACCAACTGTAAAATGTCCGGCTAAATATCCTGAATTTCAAGGGTTTTTGCTGTCCCGATAACATTTTTCATAGAATGGGAAGCATGAAGAAAGTATGTAATTATGTATGATAGTCCGCCAATCAAAACACGAGCGTAGATGGTAGAGACACTAACCAGCATGCCGCAGTGTGTACAGTAGGCCTGTAGCCATAAGGGGATCAATGCGATATCGATAGGCTCCAGAGGATTTTGTCGCCAAAAATGCCATTCATCGTTCATCAAAAAATGCAAATTTTGTCAAAAGTTTTGCCCACAATTCTGAATTCTGCCATTTTTCGCCATCTGAAAATAAGGCCTTTTAACTGCTTTCAACTTACTTTCACTGCTGTTAACTTTTTTTACGAAGTTTTGCCAAAACAGTTTCGAGGCTCTTGGCTTCTACTTTTTTTTTCGTTCCTCAAAAAGTGCAGGTTTTTTTAAAAACTTTGCCAAGAATCTCGAATTTTGCTACTTTTTCGCCATTTGAAATTGAGTGCTTGTTATGATGAATTGGCTCCAAATATTTTTCCCGCATCAATGCCATTTTGGTTTGTCAAAAAGTGAAAATCTAGTAAATTTTGTCAAATTTTGGCAAAAATGAATATTTTTGTCACAACTGCCGGTTTTCGTCATTTCATAAGTTTTCATCGAAAGCGAAATTCTTTGGAGCCTAGATATGGATGCTAACTCCCTGCCTGTTTGTGACAGTCTGGCTGCAGGTCTGGCCGCAGATGCAGTCACAGGCCAAAGAGCTCAGCGTCTGCTCAATCAATCTATTGTCATTGTCTGTTCAGTCTATTGTGTTTTGTATCTGCTACGCTTGCTTGAGGCTGCCATATCAGTGCTTTCATTCTGTGTGCATTCAGTGGCCAATCTAGAAATCTGTGACGGAGGGGGTAAGGAGGGTCAAAGGCATGAGAATCAAGACAGGAAGGCAACCAGCCTTTCCTCACTGGGTAGGGGGTTTGAGTAGCCCCTCTTCACCAGCTAGGGGTTTTGGGGAAGTGCTGTAAGCTCCCCCATTGAGGTCCTGGTCGGAATACCCGGACAACTGAAATTTCAGCAGTTGGGGTGGCTTTTTGGAACGCAATGAAATGTTCTACTCTGCTACAAAAATCTCAGTAGAGATTTTTTGACTATGCACTATAGAAAATTATATTTTGCTTAGTTACTTAATTTCATTATTTCCCCGATCGTCTGTGTTTTGACCATGTCAATAGTTATGATTTTCGGTGTGGTCGTGATTGGTCCAGATCACATCACATGACATGGGCGTGGCCACTCCTTGCCTTAGATCCATCACTGAAGTACATGTCATATGTATGTTAACACTGTTTAAGCAGAGTAGCGTCTGCATGTCTTTTTATATCATTATGCGTATTTAGTCATTTTAATGTTTGTGTTGTCTGATGGTTGCTATCATTATGTAGCCATTCTAATAGGTTGCTTTGTGGCTGCTGTCTATCCAATTATTTCCGTATAGGCTCCTAGCTTGGAAGCGGACAGTTGCAGAAAAACCCGAAATTGGTGCAAATATTCCCGCAAGCAGGGTCATCTGCATGCCGCTTACTTTTGTGCGGGTTAGAACTGAAATCTCGCCATGAATACAAGCAAGTCAGTGGCAGCTGTCCATGTATCAGCCAACTTGAATGCTCAGTCATCTTTTGTTGTTGGCTTATGACAAGTTTATTACCTCCGCCAAGGAGGTTATGTTTTTGCCAGACTTTGTCTGTCTGTCTGTCTGTCTGT
>Ga0056128_1013071_pt1 | contig 10082 bp, 9 predicted proteins | sample WorMetLIZISLAND2_FD_71113 | JGI IMG/M metagenome (GOLD analysis project Ga0056128, IMG submission 71113) | Marine gutless worms symbiont microbial communities from Max Planck institute for Marine Microbiology, Germany - Olavius geniculatus... ... | reverse complement strand
CAGCTCAGATATAACCAAATATTAATGTAGTCAACAAAATAAATTGAGTTAGCAAGCACTACAGTGCACTAAATACCAATAATAGATTGCAAACTGAAAACAGCCATCACATTTACACATGAATTTGTAGTTTTATATTCAGTGATTTAAATCGTGATTTTTATTGTTGATTTAAATCATGATTTAAATCGATTTAAATCAATGATTTAAATCAATTGATTTAAATCAATTGATTTAAATCACATCAACCCTGCATAATACGCATTCAGTGATGTCCATTCCATGGTGACAGCAAGTGTTTTGGTGTACAGTTACACTACTGGTAGCATTAGACCTATATTGAATATCTGATGAGTTGATTTATAAGTAATACATTTGGTCAACTAGTCCAGCATCCTTTCATAAATCATAGCATTTGGTTTTTCTGACATTTCATTTCTAGCATTAGAAGCTGTTACAGCAAGTTAAATTTGTAATCACTGTATGAATAAGCTAAGTCTGTCTGTGCATTTATGTATGAAATGTGTATTGTGTAAGTATACATCAGAGTTATTTATCAAGATAGGTAAATTTTTTTACTTCTCGGATAGATTTTGGTAGTATATTAATGATTGAACCAGAATAATGGCAGAGTAGCTGCAAAATCGTACTTAACAGGTGGAAGAGGAACAATAGTGATCATCACTGCAGAAAAATGTAGTAAGATTCATAGCAAGTGTCACATGCAGATCCAGTTGAATTTGAATGCGAAAAAGCGTTTAAAGCAAGATGTACAATACATGTAGTTTGATCTGACGTTTTTGGAAACTTGGTAACGCTTCTGGTATATATGGCATTTTTGCAAATTTTCACGAATTTTGTGGTTTCAGGTTCTAAAGATAAAGAGGGCAAGAAATCAAAGAAGCGTGACACAAAAGACGCCAGTGATGAATCTGCAGCACGAAAGAAGAAGAAGAAGTCATTGTTGTACGTACATCAGTGTTCAGTCTAGCAACTTTTCGACGATTTTGTTATATTTGTGTTCGTTTGTATTTGTGATTATTGTAAAATGTCTGCCATTATTGTTTATTGATTGCACTTAGTTTGTTATTCTACGAGAAATCAGTTTTTTGGTAGTTGACAATAATTTGATTTTAAAATATATTTTGGAATGAAAAGTCGGTAGCAAGCCATCCATGCCAGCTCAGCCTGACCGTTCCCACGTTTTAGGCATAATGAGTACTGGTGATGGTTGTGGCTAGTGATGATTCGATATATCAAAAATATTGATATATCGTTTTCAGTATCGATATATCGTATCGTACTGTTGAAAAATGTAGAATTTTTCTATATATTGCAATATCTTTTATATATCATTTTTTTCATATGTTGTCATATTTTACGCTAGAAGTTTATATTTTTATAACTGCATTACCAAAATAAGGAGAATAAACATAGAAAACGACAAACTAAACGAAGCAAACTAACTATAGTGTCGTAATTTAACAACACTTATGACAGTCTATAGTCAGTTTTTAAGTTCACTGACACATTTTAGTATTTACATAAAGCGAACTGCCTTGCTGAGCGTTCACATCTTGTTCTTGTGCTTGTATAAGATTTACATACTTATCATTTTTAAAATAGCATTGATATCGTGATATTTTCAAAATATCGTATCGATATTGTATTGAAATTGAAAGTTGAAATCCTGATATTAAATCATCACTAGTTGTGGCTACTGTTGTGGAAGAAACGGTGCACAAGGGTGCATTCTTATTAAGCATGCATACACCGGGTACATAACGTTTGGGCACCACTGTTTGGGTGCTGCCCTTTGGGCATTCACTGTGCTCTGGGACATTTTGGCTGCAGATGTTTGAACGCCAAGTTTTGTCACTGTCACGTTGCTAAAAGTAATTTGTATATCGTTGGAGCTAAAATTGTAGTCACAACTAAGTTGGCAAATGAGATTTTTGTCGATTCTTTTACAATAAATCCTTGCTGCACTTTGGAATCACTGTTGTTGTCATCTATCGGCACGAAGGAGATGATGTCGCACTGCATCGGTCCTTCTATCTCTGCTGAAATCTTGTCGTTTGTGTTAGGTCGGATGAGAATGCTGCAGTGGCAGCTGCACTGTTAAGTCCTTCATACTCGCTGGTAGCCAGTCACTCGGACGTGCTTGACATGCCTGTAGACCCCAACGAGCCGACGTACTGTCTCTGTCACCAGGTCTCGTACGGTGAGATGATTGGCTGCGACAACATTGACGTAAGCCTCGTTGTTCTGCTGTCAAGGTAGCTACAGGTTCTTAAAAGTCCTTGGAAAAAATTTTTCCTTTCTCTCTGGGAAGTTTTTGAAAACCGAATTGGGTTTCAGCAGATTTGGAGTGTGATGTCTGATGGTCTTGGAAGTCCTCGAGTGTCAGTTTGATATCATAACCATTGAACACGATGTGACAGGGTTTTCGTATGATCAGCGCTCTTGCAGGTCCTTGAAAGTCCTTGAAAGTTTTTGAATTTTTTTCTAGATTTTCAATTCCTGGAAAATCCTTGAAAACAGACATGGTCTTTGAAAGTCCTTGAATCTGTGTCCAAAAGTCCTTGAAAGTGCTTGAATTTGATTTTTTAAAATGCAGTGACCGGATTCAGTGACAACTATTGATGCATGGTAAATTTGTCTGATAATTCCAGTTTTTGATTAATGCTTGAAGGTGTTAAATTGTCGAATGTAAACTGAACCTGCTTATATATGCCTATAAAAGTGTCGGTTTGATTTAATTCAGTTTTCCTTATATATCTTTCGTATGGTCCTTAAAAGTCTTTGAAAAATCCTTGAATTTGATTTTGACAAATCGGCAAGAACCATGTATGATCCCAGAAACAGTCTAGCATAATGTGGTAAAATATTGTTTTGGGAATGAGACTGGAAAAGGTACTCAAAAGTCCTTAAAAAGTTCTTGATTTTTTCGCTGAAAACTGGCTATTTTGTGCTATTGCTTTGTGCTCAATAGTGCTGAGGCTGTACAGTGTAGAAACTGTGTTAATTGGGTGGATTCATGATTACATTAAACAATATCTCAGCCACTGCTATTTATTAGATGAGATATTGACACTTTGTTGGTAAGTAGACTGGTTGTAGGCTTATGTCGATTCTATTTATGAAGTCCAGTAAACAGTTTGTGGGTCTGAGAATGTTGCAGAAAGCACAGTACAGCTTAGTTTTCTAGTTGCTGATTTTTGAGCAAAGTTTGCACATAATTGTTTCAAATTTTCTTTTTCCAGTTTTGTTACACTATTTCAGAACTTTGTAATTTTAATTTTAGTGTTATCTAAGCACTTTAATTTTAACACTGTTTCTTGTTTTGTCAACTTTTGTGGGTGTAAATAATTGTAATTAATTACAAAAACACTAGCAGAGGCAGCAGTGAAGAGGCAGCAGTGAATTGTTGTTTTGGTACACATCGTCAACATGACTTGATTTAATGTTATCGTCCTTTGTTGATGCATTTTATGCATTGTCTGAATAACATTGCTTTCAAACTGTTGCATATTTCAGTGTCCGATTGAATGGTTTCACTTCGCCTGCGTTGGTCTCACAACGAAGCCGAAAGGCAAGTGGTACTGCCCACGATGTACGGCTGAGAAGAAGAAAAAGCCTTAATGATACGCATCATGTAGAGACAATATGGAATATCTGCTCATTGTTCGTTCCATTTCTGTGTTTGCACCACAGGTGGACATTGTAAACAGATAAAGTGGCAGCATTTTATTCGCAGTTTGTAGTTTACATGCGTTTTAGTGAGGTAGCTGGAGGTAGTTACGGTTTAATGTTACCATCACAAGCCAGGTGTTAATTCCTGTTAAACTGTTGAACGTTTGTTGCATGACCGCATAATGTTTGCGGCATTCTTTGCTGTACAGATGTAATTTCTATTTAATACAGTGCAATGGTAAAAATTAAACCAGCACTAAATGCCTTATTTACTGGATATACATGGTGTTGCATAAAAAAGAACCCCTTTTTGTTTTTTTTCATAATTCACTCACATTATTAAATTAAAGCCAGGCATATCAGATATACACCATGTCTCAATTATTAAAATTGGCCAATGCTGCACAGAGTTATTAAAAAAATATAAGCGGCACGTTTTTAATGAGACACGGTGTATTTTATTTGCAGTTTAACAACAAAGCTTCAATCTTGAAAGCAGTTCAAGTTAATTTTCATAAATCAGCCAAAAATGACATTCGTGTATTCTGTTGTGTGTGACTTAATAGGCTTGCAGTAATTAAGACTTATGTATGTGCTGTTATTCTCATGCAGCTGTGTATATTTTTATTATGTTCACTGGAAAAATGATGTACTGTGCTTTAGATTATACAAGAACTGATTCTGTGATTTGTCTTTGAATAGCCTCATAGGTTGAAACGTAACTTAATAAGTTATAATAAATTCATTAAATTACAACCTTTTCTTATTGTTTTTGTTGACATTTTGGCAACCGCTGCTGCCTTTGTCGGAACGACGAGAAAACCCGATGGCCACGTCAAGTTATTAGTCTATAGGAAGACTACGCATACAGACCAATACTTACATTTCAGCTCCAACCACCCACTGCAGCATAAGCTCAGTGTGATTAGGACTTCTGGAAAGAAATAGAAACATCGTAACAGAAGAGAAAGATAGACAGCAAGAAGACCACCACATCCACACGGCACTCACACGTTGCGGGTATCCAGACTGGAGCATCAAAAGGGTCAGAAGACAAATGGAAACAGTTAAACAGAAGAAGGTTAATCGGAAAGCAGCCACGCAGCTTCCAGAAGTAAACAGGACGACAGTGGTTATACCATATGTACATGGCCTGGTGGAACCCATTACCTGAGCTTACAGAGGACATGGTATTTCCTCAGCCATGAAACCATTCCAGACAATAATAAGTCTGCTCATACATCCAAAAGACAAGCGCGGACAACAAGACGCCCGTGAATGTGTGTATAAAATACCATGTAAAAACTGCAACAAAACTTACATTGGAGAAACAGGCAGAGCTTTCAGCATACGTCTTCAGGAACACCGACAGGAAGTCACACAACATGATGTAAGGGCTTACACATGAAGCACCAGCAAATCTGCATCAACAGAGCAAAACAAGTCACAGACCACGCCATCTTTCTCAACCACATCATAGACTGGGACCATGCCAAGGTGATCGACAAAGAAAGCAACAGAATGGACCGGTGGAACAAGGAAGCAATACACATTAGAAAATAACACGACAAGTCGATGAACCGAGACAAGGGGTCCTACCAACTTTCACACATCTATGATTACTTACTGTCCACCACAGCTACACCTGGTGGACAGTCGTTTCGACGAAGGCAGCGCTTGCCGAAACGTCAACGAAAACAATAATAAAAGGTTGTAATGTGATGAATTTGTTATAATTTATTATGATTCTGTGTTTATTACTGCTACTGCTGTTGTAATCATTTTTTAGAATAAATTTTGTTATATACCCCTTACCAGTGGGTAAAAGCAAAAGTTAAAAGCAAAATCTGGCATGACTAGGGGTCTGGTGCTTCATCATGATCAAAATGGGAGTTGTAGCGCTGCAGCATGCTATTCATCTGTTGTCTATTATTACTATTATTATTCTTATAAAGTTGTCGTCTACATGTTATCTGTCATTCGTTTGTCTGTGTAACAACTGTTTGATAACATTCTCATCTTGATAATTTATAATTACTATCTTATTTGCTGACACTCTGTGATATGTACCGAAGTGCTTATAAACATTCAGTCAGTTAGTGCCTTGATAAGCAAATGACATTTGTGTGCGGTGGTCAGTACTTGCAATAGCTGCAGTGCATCCAGCTAATAGCTAGCTGGGTACTGTTTCACTGTGTTGTGCTTGTTGTTAATTCACTTATGGCACATGAGATATTGTCGATGTCTGCAGGTGCTTGATGAGTAACTGTAGTCATAGTTTGACAATCTGCTGAGATGTTTGGAATCGGTCTGATTGCCTTGTCATCTTAACCCATTGCATTACAACTATATTTGTCATTACATTCGATTTTAACAGGGTTCCTACAGGTCAGGGAAAGCTGGAAGAAGTCGGGGAATTTGTGTGGTCAGGGAAAGGTCAGGGACAAATGTTATTTTTGAAAAGTCAGGGAAAATGATCTTGGATCATGCAGACTGCAGATATTTGTGATTTTTTGTGTCTCCTAATATTAAAAGGCCGGCAAATTTGCAGCTTCCATTGAACATCCAAAAGCTAGTGTTTAAGCTTCAGGGGGTTTTGCCCACTCTGATCCCCCAACCATGGCTACCGTCGTTTGCATATTGCTTCATTAATACTGTTTCATTAGTTATGATATATTGTACCATTTCTGACATTTGTGCGATAGGGTTATTGTTTTGATAAGGTCGGGGAAATTTTCATTCCATGACTAGAAAAGTCTGGGAATTTTGCTATAGAAAAACTGTAGGAACCCTGTTTTAATTGTTGAAATTGTGAACCGTACACTATTATTATTGTTACTATTATTACTGCTGCAATCACAACTACTGTTGCTATTGTTACTTTTTTATTGGGCACTGTTGCACTCCAGCAATGTCCAAAAGTCTTTTTGCTGAAAGTCATGTCAGTAGCTGATGGTAGCAAGTCGGTGCAAAAGTTTTATGTTCATATTGAGACTTTATTTGTAGTTTTGTGCTGTCAGTTCTCTTTTCATTATGGACTGTTATTTCCCATCAGTTTTGTTTTCTAGTGTGTAAGGTTTTTAAAAAGTTTATTATGTTTCTAATCAGACCCACTTTACATACTATTTTGCGCAGAACGTGAATGTGTAATGGTGTTCTTGAACTATAGCGTTTATGTTATTGACTTTATGCCTCATGATGTAAAATTTTCTGATACATGTGCCAGGTAATGCATGTATTTTACATGAACAATAAATTGCATAAGATAATGCTAACTGGTTCTGGTAAATATATTTTATTTAAAAATCGACAATTATTTTCATAGAAAGTTAGCTGTTATAATACTTGAATTAAAAACACTCTAAACTAGAAAAGCACTCGGAGAGCGCAGACCTCCGCCAAGCATAGGCAATGTTAATGAAAATTTAAAAGTGATCCAGAATCTAGGATTTCTTCCAGATCACCCCCAAAATTGAATCACTTGTAGTTTTTGCCATTCCCGACATTCCCTGAAAATTTCAGAAAGATCCTTAACTTTTTGAGTTATTTTGCTAACACCCAAACAGACAAACTGGCAAAAACATAACCTCCTTGGCAGAGGTAAACATTATTGCTGGCTGCTGCAGTTGACAGACATAGGCCTACAGAAGACTTACAACTGGCAGTGAGCTTATGTCTTTACTATTTGTTGGTTTTTGTGTCCAGAATTGCTCAATGTTATGGGCGAATTTTTTTGTGAAAATTTTCTACAGTTTGCTCCTGAAATTGTCTGGTTTTATGGCTCATCTGGATATGATACTGTCTTCTACTTCGAAATACCAGTATAACTGTTTATAAAAATTCCTCTTTGTTGGTATGGAATGCGAGATAGAAGATTTAACCCATACATATCGTGTTTCATTCATCAAAGCCCCTTTCCCTCCCAACCTCACAGACAAAACATAAGCCCACGTTTAAACTTCACTAAATTTGCCAATTTGTTCAGTTGATTCTCAGGAAAATAAAACTGTTGCCACCATATCTCATATTTTAAAGCTATAATGCATCAAATTCGATGTCGGCTGGGGCTCCACCCCAAACCCACTTGTGGGAGCTCACAGCACTCCCCCAGACCCTTTGGCTGCATTTTAGGAGCCTTGTTTCTAGTGGGAGGGAGGGAAGGGAAATAGAAGGGAGGGGACAGGTAAGGACGGGAGGAAAAGGGAGGGCAGGGGAGGCGACGAAAGGAGGAAGGGAAAGGGAAGAGGAGGAAGAGAAGCTTTCTCAATTCACATTGCTGGCTACGCCACTGTAGTGTCCTATGAGATGCTCAAGCCGTTCTGAGATGAAGAGTAAGAACACGAGTGAAGTGGCGCAGCACGCGGCGCTGTGGAACGCTGTACCAGTAGCACTGTTGGTTGGGCTCTCTGGAGCTTCGCAGTCTTTGATGGCTGTCAGCTCGTCTTCATATAGCACTGCTCCAAGCGTCCACTCTACAATGTTCACACAATCGATGATCAACCGCCGTTTTGTTTCACGGCACCATATATTGTGAGGATACCAGAAGTGTTCTGTCACGCGAAACTTTCTCGCCATAGGCCATAGATGTAAAAAACGTTCCAAGAAAAATAAAAAACGTGGCAAAAATAAAAAAAACGTTTAAAACGTTGAATAAAAAACGTTGGCCATAATTTGTTCAGCTTCTTGTCTAATGCCTAATGTTGTAAGTGCAGTATACCTGGAATTATAGTTTAGATAGTAGAGAAAACTTCATTTAATTTCAATGTAGATGTGATGTCATAAGACCATAGCATTAAACTAACTAAATATACTGGTTAACAAAACTTTTTATTTAGTATATTTGGACTAACTAAGTAAACTATACATCACTATGATCTATTAATTTATTTCTGTGGTTCCAAAAGTGCTTCACAAAACCTTTAATGGAATTTTCAATGCAGGTTTTTTTAAAATAAAAAACGATGAGCAAAATAAAAAAGTAAAAAAACGTGGCAAAAATAAAAAAAACGTTTTTTACATCTATGCCATAGGCCTACCTTTCCACAAAGTTAATTTACCGCTGACGAGTATGCTGGTCAGAGAATTTTGAAAATCATTCAGTGCGACTGGCAAGATTAACTTAGTGTAGTTTCTTAAGGTGTGCACAGAACAACGTAGGCCTAACTGAGCTGAACTGAACGGACGTGATTTAACTGATTTTGATGAACTGATCAATGGGCAAGCAGTAATGCAATACAGTAGGCACCGTCTAACGGCGTCGGTGACCTACGCGACTACGCTCACGTACGTGACAATTAATGACAGTGGACTTGCCCGTTGGTCAGTTCGTCAAAAACTAAACCGTGTACGTCAGTTTAGTTGAGTTCAGTTACGTCGCTCTGTACGCGCCTTTATTCCGCGTGTCATCCAGTATATTGCAATCCGTCAAGCTGAAGACTGGTGATACCTATGGGCTGATTGTTGACGTCAGTGACGACGCGTATCTTCTGTGAGTCGTTAGCGAAGCCGTATCCACGGGTGAAGAGCGTCGCTGCGTACAGTGCGACCGCGCACCTGCCGCTAATGAACTTGCGTTCCTGACTGCTTGTGGACGGCGTGACGACTTCGTCGATGTTCTGCAAACACGTACACGTATAGTGAGTATTTCTGTACGGAATATTCTGGCCTAGGCCTAACTCGTTTTCTTCCAATCGATCGTGAAGTCGTTGGTGGGGCAATAGTGAGTTTGTTATAAGCTGAAAAGGAGATACAAGCTAGGCCATTGCGATACTACACTGTGTCCGGTAAAAAAGTAAACCCCTAGACATTGTACAATAGAAATGTCAAACCAGAACAAATCTGAATAAAATTTCGCGCACTTAATTTAATTCCAACAAATTGCTAAAACGAACACCAACTTTCGTTGAAAAATATTATTTTTAGCACAGTTAATTATCACAGGCTGAACGGTAGTTCAAGCCCTGTGTTAACGGCGACTTCTCTTTCTAATGGGAAAGCCAAAAATTCGACGCCCCCGCAGAATCAAAACCCCTGATCTGATTGAGATAAAATTTGGCACCGTTGATTACGTCGGCGAGATGACCCCTCACACAAAATTTCATGTAAATCCCTCCAAGGGGGGCTTCCCGGCAAATGGGTAAAATATACGCAAAAATTTTTGTAGCTATATACCTTTTTTTTAGTCAACTCACCTACAGGTCAGACCCTTCGGCGGATTTTTGGGTGCGATGGCTCAAACGACGCGGTCTCGCGCAAGGACGTGCCTTTTTGGGGTTAAAAAAATTTGAAATTAATATTTAACGTATTTATTCGCAAAAATCGAAAAAAATTACAATGGCGCCTATGGGGAAAATTAAGCAATTCTTTAAACGGTCATAACTTTGGCT
>Ga0056128_1013070_pt1 | contig 10082 bp, 5 predicted proteins | sample WorMetLIZISLAND2_FD_71113 | JGI IMG/M metagenome (GOLD analysis project Ga0056128, IMG submission 71113) | Marine gutless worms symbiont microbial communities from Max Planck institute for Marine Microbiology, Germany - Olavius geniculatus... ... | reverse complement strand
CTTGGACTCGGACTTGGACTTGCCCGTTTAAGGTGGACTTGGACTTGGACTTGGACTTGAGGATAGGGGACTTGGACTTGGACTTGGACTTGGCTGTTGCTGGACTTGTTACAAGTCTGGAATACGTGTATGATACATGATACACCTGTCACAAACATTATAATTACATAATAGCCAAATAATAGCCATGCAGTTTAACGGCAGATAATGGTGGGTTTTACATAGTGGAAATAAAGTAAACGGCTAGCGAGTAGTGTTCTAGTAACTTGTGTAATTTCCCAGTTGCATTGTTAATTATGGATTTTTTTAATTTCATACTATTTACTGACTTATTTCTATTGGCCGACAGTTAAGTCGAGCTTTGTCATGTGTCATCTGTCTGTAACGCATGTATTGTGGCTAAACCGTACACCGTAGGGGGTCGGCGACAGTACTGTTGGATAGGGCGATAACAAGTTCCTACAAGCTGTCAATAGTAACCATGTCTCTATCTGCAGCGGTTTGGCCGCAATTTTACATGCACTGTTTTTGCCTGCTGCCATTACCCAATTAGTGCACCGACTTACCGTGTTGTATTATAGCGTTTACCGTAGCGTTCGGTTCGATATAGCAGCGTTATCATAGCGTGTGTGGGACTATAGTCACTCTAAAATATCGCTTTTTACCGAGACCGGAAATCAAACGACGTCTGTCGTCGGATATAGCCGGTACGGTATAGGCCACTCTAGCGACAGCTGGGCTTCTTGTTTCAATTACTACTGCAGTTACAGTTTATTTACATGTTTTCAGTTAGCCTACTGTTAACTAAAACAACACCAGCTGCTGCTGCTAACGCGCGGATCGATAGTCGCCGTTGAGATGTGACGTGACAACCCAGGCCCAGATACACTCTTTACTCTCAATCTCTACACCCAGAACGTAGCGAGACTGACCACCCAGTTCACAGAGACATGGGTCCACACCGAGGGCGTGCCATCAATAACGTGACCCTGGCAGGCACACGCATGATGCAAACATACACTCGCACAGGATCGCTCACTCTCTGTAAATACTCCGCTATCCTATCATCTGTCGCCCCGATCAACGGCCCGGAAGACTCAAAAAATCCAGATAAATAGACCGACGTCGTTATTACATGTACAACTGCGCAGCTGTAAGTAGGCCTACACGTTCCTTTACAGTCTATAGTGAATTATGTGAATGTAACGAAGCACAATACACTATAGACCATGTTGAAATGTGCTTGTTTCATGACTGATGGATGCCGGATCGTTGGAGAAATCCGAAGAAAATTGAAAGAACGACTTACTAACCACAGATGCTGCATCCTTCTGAAGAAAAAACACATGTCAGGTTGCCGTGCCGTCGTCGACGACGGTGGCGACCATGCGCTGCCAGAGCAGTCTGTTCTCTGAAGCCCTGATGAGCTCTGTTGGGTTCACTTTGTCTTTCTATGATTCGCCTAAGCTGTCCAGATACTTCAGCCTCTGACGCCATCTTGCTCTCCTCCCATCTACCCTTCTCGTCACCACCAAATTTTTCAGACTATGTTTTCTCAACACGAGCCCCAGAAAAGCAAGCAGCCGTTGACGTATTCTTTTCATTATTGTGCGGTGTACCCCTGCATTTTTAAATACTTCTTCATTACTTTTTTCTGTCTATGATATCTTCAGCATTAAATTAAAATTTTAGAACCAAACTTCAACGGTCATTAATGCTGTTTTTCATCACTTTCGAAATTATCCACGTTTCACACGCGTACAACAAAACCGACCAGACATAACAAGTTGCTGCAGAACTTGTAGTCTTGTGGTAAAGTTGACTCTGTGATTTCAGTCACAAAGACTTTCTTTGCTTTTTCGCATTCTTTGTTTTATATCGTGTTCAATTTTGCCATCATTTGTAACAAAACTGCCTACATACAAAAATAAGTTGGACCTCATTTTTATTAACGAAAATCAAACACTTCGGTGGGATCTTTGATTTGGAGATCACCATACTAAAGGTTTTTTTAAATATTATTTATTTTTAAACCTCTATTGCCACTTTCTTGCACCACCACGTCCAACAACTACTGCAATTTGCATTCTGAATCTGCCATCAACGTCGTATCATCCGCATAACGCAGCTTATTCAGATTTCTTCCACCAACAAAAATTCCTTCATGATGCTCTAGGTGGGATAAGATATTGTCTGCACGTAAGTAAGTTGAAAAAGTTTGGTGATGTAACACATCTTGCAACTTTCAGTATCCTAATATTTCTGCCAGAATTCTTTTTATGAATTCTCATAATCGTGATAGATGCTGACTGTTTTTAATACAGCTCCGATAGTAAACGTAAATCTTTTGTATCCAATCCTGTTTCTGCCAAGTCCTAGAACAACTGTGCATGTCTAACATTGCCAAATGCTTTTTCGTAATCAATAAAGCACACATAAGTATCATTCTGCATTTCTATGGCCTTTTCACTTAGCATACAAAGAATAAAAATGGCACTCCTTGTAGCTTACCTGGCCTGAATCCATATTGTTCCTCTGTGATATGTTCTCTGATCTTTCTTCTTGCACGTGCCAATAACACCCTCAGGATTATCTTTGCCACCCGACTCATCAAACTGATGGTTCTGAGACTCGCATACTATGGTGCCTATGACGTGCAAGCAGACTGAAGAAGAGTGACTCAACAAGCAGTGCGATGAAACAAAAGTTAGTGCCATTCACGTTAATAATCCTTTACATAATATTTCACGTCTTAAAATTTCCCATTTAAACTTAGCATTGTAAAAATATCGAAAAAAGTTGGATTAAAAAATTAAACACCAACTAACTGTATGGCTTATATTTTTACCCAGTAACCTACGATAAAACTCAATGAACCTATTAATATGGTGTTTGTAGTTACAGATGAAGTAAGTTTTTTTACAATAAACTCCTAATAATACACACCCACTAATCTTAATATTATTTGTATTTTACTTATAGAAGAGATTGCCATGTTGCATTTATAGTTTTTTTTCGATGAAATGGGGCATGTGCGAGACGCGTTTTAGTTGTTTCAATCGTCATGCCTGACTGGAGTGAAATGGGTGGTTATAACATTGCAGACATTGTGGTGAGAGATAGGAGGACAAAGTGAGGCATGAAATAAACGGCGTTTGAACCAAGTGTTTGCTTTTTCTTGACTTTCTCACCGCCGCGTATATACAGAGAGGTACAAAATCCTCAAGTCAGCAAATCCTAAAAATGCAGGTCCGTTTTCACTTTTCAGTCCGCAGTTTGCAATTTCTTAAAAGAAATGCGTGGTTCGGATTATTTAGAAGTTGTTCGGCATTCGGGTAACCTCGAATGACCTCTACCTCTGCTGTAGGCCTGTGACAACTGCGCTATTAGCAATTTTTTAAAATCTTTAATTTTTTTACGAAGATTGATTATTTTTTTGCGATAAACTTTCTTGAGAATAACCTTTTAGGTTTATGGCTTATGGCAGGTCTTCAGCGATGAACGCTCTGGCTGGTTCTTAAATGCATGGTTTCCTTTTAGTTGTCAACAGTAACCAATAATCCAATGCTTTAGGTCACGAAATAATCGCTTCCATTAAAGCTATCTACATGATAACGATCACGAGTCATCTTCGCTAATGATGCCACTCGATATCCTGCACACTGCACGACTTTCTATTGCACGATAAACGGAAACCATTTGCGTTTAGCGTAATAGCTGCTTCGTCTTCAAGATATCGGACCATAAGCGTATAGCCAGAAGTTGGACTTGGGGCGGACCGAAAAAGCCAAATCGAGGCCAAAAGCCAAGAGTGCGGCTGGAGTTTTTGGCGAGAGGCAGTGAGCCCCCTTCCCACCAGCTAAGGGGTCTAGGAAGCGTCATAAACTCCCCCGCGGGGTCCGGGTGGAGTCCCGGCTGCAAACGCATTTTCGGACCTAAAAAGCTTTGAGAATACATGCAGCGGGTATAAAGTACGACATGTTACATTGAAGTTAAGAGACGCAGTCGCCTACTACCGCCCTTCTTGGCTAAGCTACTGTATTGGACATTCTGCGACGCCTCAGAGATGACTGTGAATTCACCATATGCACTGGTCGGAGTATATGCTCGTACGGATTTCTAAGTTTCCAAGACTCTGACCACCAGAATTCAATATCACTTAATTTCTCGGAGATAATGGCTTAGACGGTGCAGTCTGGCCGACAGATGGACAGACGCTAGCGATCAGCGGCGGTGTCGGGTAAAAAGTTGAGAGAGACAGAAGAGGAAGTCATAATCTTACATCTGCAGCTGCCAATTTCAAACTGAGAAAATGCGTGTGCTCGAAATTTCTATTTTGCTGCTGCTAAGTTTTTCCCAAAATGGCGATTTTTAACCCATAATTTTGTAGGGCCTATTTTAGAAGTTTACGACAAAAAAATTTTTCGACAAGCTAAAAATTTGCGAAAGGTAGCACCGTGTGGCCCTGCGCTCCCATGCACGCCCTGCCACGAAGCTACCAATACAGGAGGCTATTGGTTGGCCTTGAGAACTCGGCGTGTGTATATTCGGGTCGGTGTTACACGGAGCCGTCATCGTCCGCGGATCGCGGAAACGTCAGACGGGAGCAATATTGGATTAGCCTGCTGCCGGTGGGCGCCGCCATGTTTGACTGATTATCAGTCACGACGGTGTCTTTTAGGAATTGCAACGTTTTATCACGCCCCATCGCACCGTTCGTCTCTCACACGATGTGGGATGCAGCGGCTGCCCGGTGCTTGGCTTGCAGTACGCAGATATCCGTCGATGGAGGGATTATCTCACATTCGATGTAGTGCGACGACGCAACGTATAACATACGACAACGTAAGATGGCCACCCACGATCCTCTGTATAGTCTCAGTATAGACTGGGTCCTAGGCAGTTACACACCGTGCCACTCCATGTGAGTTGATTAAAAACGTAGGACGAAATATCGGTTATTCATATCAACTTATGAAGCAAACGTTTCAATAAGTAAAGGATCTGCTGTGTATGTGGTACGCATGCGTGATTGTAGCTTATTTATCCTACTCCAGTTCAGGGTTGTTGGCAATACTGGCACAAAGTACTGCAAGAGCAATAGCAATTAGCAATACTTGGTGAAAAAAGTATTGCAATAGGCCTACTGACTGCAATACTTTTTTCAAGTTAATATTGCAGTATTATTGCAATACATTTTGCAATACTCCATTATTTGTTTCCTCAAATTAATTTCGATTTTGCTGCTGTGTACAACTTTTTTCTAAATTTTGGGTTGACTACTGGACTATGTATTAATGTGGTCAACCCAGAAATTGAGCGATAAACAAGTTGTGTTGACATGTTACTTTTCGTTCAGTCTTTTTCAGGCGATCGAACAAAAAATGATTCTTTGCGTAATCAAACAGCATCCTCACGATTAAGAGTGTACTTTACACCAAAAAATTGCTTCCAAGTATTGCAATATTTCAGTTCTAGAAGTATTGTAATACCACAATGCAATACTAAACATGCAACCAGTATTGCAATACCTGTTGCAATACTAAAGAGTATTGCAATACTTATTGCAGTAGATAATTGCAATACTGCAATATTAACAACCCTGCTCCAGTTGTATAATGTTGCTGCTACCATTTTTTGGCGAAAAAATACAATAAAATGCGCACCGTGCTCAAATATAAAAAAATGCTATCATCGTCTACATAGTTCGCGCAAATAGACATTTTGACGACTTTTGCATAGTAGGTATTTAGTTTCTGCATTGCATTAAATTGCATAAAAACGTTGCACATTACATTGCACATGAAACGTACTCTTTGTACTCTTGCACTCACAGAATAAACAGTCCAGCTCGATAAAAACTGACTTTTCGCAGAGAGGCATGAACATTCAAAAAGTGACCTAATCCGGACTTTTGCGATAAAATGTTTAAAAAGAATATCAAACACAATATAACAACAAAGAATGATGAACAAAGATATAAAAAAAAAGAATGGGTATAGAGGTCAATATTGTGCAATGATGGAGAGGAGACAAAACTTTATCGGTTACGTATGCCGGACACAAAATGACAGGTTGATTGAGCAAGTTGTTTTTGGCGCAATGGACGGCAAAAACAAGAGAAGAAGACCGAAAAAAAGACGAACGGACGACCTGTTAGTAAATTGGTGCAACAAGAATATCGGCACCCTACACAGAAGGCGATGGACAGGACGAAATAGAGTCGTTTCGTGAAATATGTCATGGACACTAAAGGGCATTGAGCCCATGGAGCAAGAGAGGGACCAAACAGCCGTATTATTTAACTGTAAATAACAATTCTGTGTAGTAAATGGCTAGCGCAAGGCCCAGCGCGGCGTCCGCAGATGTTGCAGTATCCGTGCAATTAGCACAAAAAACGCAGCCACAGAACGCGTCAAAGTCGACAGCTGTCATTATCATCTGCTTTCGAGCGGCCGAGGGCATTCACTTACTGTTAAAATAAACCTTTAGCCATGAACTCCTGTATTCTAGCACAATCATGCAATTATCTATACCGCGAGTCAAAAGAAACATGGCACGAAACTTTTTTTCCGCATTTTTGCTAGCATAAATAGTGATCGATTTTCATTTTTTTTCATTGGCACACTCCGCCGAAGATACGGAAATAAACTCTCATTAAAATTCTGCCACATCGTAAACGCGTCGCTACACTACCGTGTGTTGTCTTGACTAACGGTGTAGAAGTTTATTGTAATACTTTAGCGGGGTGAATACTGGATATGATCAGGAGACTAATCGCACGGAGCACGCCTTAGCGCGTGACCAGGCTGGTTCACGAGATCGCCAGTCTTAACCAGACCCGACAGCCACAAAAAAATCATCAACATCATCGCTTACTCTCATCTCACTCACCACAGTGCGGTACGCAACCTGCACAAACACGCGATGGCATGTGACATAATTTGAACTGGATTATTTAGATCAGATAACATCACAACACTAAAAATAATTATTTGCATCAAAAAACTAAAGCACGCAAGCTCACAGCTGAGAGTCAAAAAATAATAACAATAATAACAATCATAATACAAAAAGTTGCAGTGCATAAATCATATCCAAAAACGAATTATAATGTAATGTAGACTGTAAACCGATGTAAAATCAATAGGCTAGTGTCAACTGTTCGTTCGAAGGGCGCAAACCGTGTGTCGCGTATAATAATATTTTTGCCGAAAGATTTGCGTTTGTTATTTTCTCGTCTCACATTTTCTTGTCACTATGCCATTGTTTCGTTAAACGCAGCTTTTGCTTCCTTTGTAACGCTGCAAACGAGCATTTGTCGTATTTTTAGTTCGCTTGCTACGCAACCAAAACAACCTATTGAAAACGACACCGCTGAGTGTACGCCAGGCTATTTGCTGCCATGGTAACGGTTGTCAATAGCAACCACCCATGCAACGGTGTCATTCAGATTGAGAACCGTCGCGTAAGTAACCGTCCGTTTTCAGTCGGTGGTTGTCCTCCCTCCGTCTCTCCTCCCCCGGTCACCTATTGTACATCATCCTTCCCCACGCATCATTTTCCTCTCCGCCTCGTCGCTAAGTGCTGCTGCTGCTGCTGAGTGCTTGTGTGCCGTGTGTCACGACAGAACTGTCTGTCACAGAGCGTACGCCATCACTTTATACAGCGCATCGCAGGTTTTCAGCATGTCCAGTGCCTGCGGATCAGTTGTGACACCGAGGATTGCGAATCGTTGTAGATGAGCAGCCGGACAAGTCTGCAGCCAGTGTTTCAGTGCAGCTGCTGCTGCTGCTGCTGACTACGCATCTCGCATGCACTCCAGCATCGTTCCGTGCCTTTTATAAAGCGTCGTCGGATTGATTACGCCGGGCCGACGTGACGGCGTTACCAAGCGACTATCTGACCGTCCACATGCAGTCACTGGTCGCTCAGTCCTGGTGCATGGTGGATCAGCGCAACGCGGGGGTACTTCTGGCTGGACGCTAAGTCACGGGCAGCCAACGACCCGAAACACGCCGACAAGAAATCATTAGCTGCAGCAGCGACTCGCAGCTTACGTGACGCGTTGTCTGTGCTCGATTTTATGCTCGCAATGTGACGTTATGGCAACCATTCTGCTCTCTAGTGGCCGGTATATGAGTTCAAGATATAGCAGGTATTGCCTTTATAGCAATTGGCTATATATTGCCCCGTACGTACAGTGAAGTCCGCGGTCTGACTCTGACAGTACAGATCAGACTAAGCATCATTGTCTTAAGTAGGCCCCATAGTGATTCACAAACACGTTGATAACAATTGCGTCATGATGTTTAACTGTCAATATGGATAAGTAGCAATAAGCAAGAAAAAAGTAAATTTTTATTTTCATAACTATATCATGTTCCACAACAGTTTCTTGTGGTTTGACTGTCAAACGTTTTCATATGTTGTTGCAGGACAACTAAAAATGTAGCACCTGTCAAATGCGGAACTTTAGAAATGAGGAATCAAATCGCAAGGCTGCCACCGAAGTGCAAACTCAGTGACCAAGTGACCATTTTTGTGCTTATGCGATTCAGCTGCATTCGTGTCCTGCCAGTTTCCGGTGAACAAAGCTGCGTGTAGTGCCAACACGCCACGAAAAGATGCAGTGGCGTAGTGGCAAAGGAAACACGGGTAAAGAAAGCAGTTCCCACATCCATTGTCAATTTTAAACGTTCGGAAAATTTTCTTGCAAAAATAAGAAATTGGAACCGAAAATACCCCATTTTGACGAAATCTAAGGGCATTTATTAAACACTCAGCTCTGTCGGAAATTTGCCTCAATCTTTCGACGCACGACGTCGCTGCAGAGATGGTTGGTTGTCCATATCGTCACACGTCGAGACGATTGAATTCCGGTCAGCTTACGATGCCACCACGGCGACCAACCGATGGTTGCGGGACATCTTTGAGTATGGACTGCTTGTCGCGGTCGTCAGCCTCTGCAGCTGTAAGGGTGGCGCGCCCACCGGTATATGGCGAGCGATGTCATGAACAGTGTTACCAACGTAGATTTTAGGACAAGCCCAGATTTTCCGACAAAAAATTAGATAAACTTAGATGCATTAGCTATGTCTAAGCTGTGTACAAATGCAATTGTTTTAACCTGTTCAACGTTATTTATAGTACAGGGAAGAAGTCAAGCGATGTCGTGAACGAAGCATGGCAGACAGCGGCACCAGTGCAGTAAACTGGAGTCGACTAAATGTCGCATCGAACTCAGGCACGATAAAGGGGTTCTTTTACAAACTCGTATATGTTACTGCATTCGGAACAGCGGCCTACATCTGCAGTGAAACTTAAAAACACCGATAAATAAAAACGCAAATTTTTACCCTATAGCGTACAAACAGGAAAATTCTGTCCGGGTAGGCTACGCACGCTCCGTCGTACCCTCCGAAGATAACGAAATCAAAAAAGAACGAGGAGAGAAATAAAGAAACAAAAAATGAATCATCCATTGAGCCTTTGTAGTCATTTGTCATGTGACGGCGCTTTAAAATGTGCGTGTTGTTGAAAATTAAATTATTATTACTGGCAAATTCTGCATAATGGTGCGTAAAGAATGACGGAAATAAAATAAAATGAAATAAAAGCCGCAAGCTTGGACTTTCATTTAATTTCATTTAGCTTTATTTTAGTTCATTCCAGTCCTGTCGATCTGTACGCAACTTAAGAAATCAAGAAGGCGGACCGCATTTTTTGAGAGTTCCTGCACCACCTGCCTGTATCTCCGACATCTTGAGAAACAGCTGCGAAGAGGCACGTCACAGACAGCAGGCGCTTTGACGAGATGTCTCGTTAGAGCAGCGACTACTCGAGTACCTATTATAGGTCTGTGGGAGAGACAGACGGATTCTCAGCACTCGACATGCTATCTCTTCCACAGTCCACGCTATCATGTCGTCCAGACACACACCTAAGCTTCGGGGGCGCTAAAAACGCGAGACTGGAAAACGCGAGACTGGAAAACCCGGCACCAAATCACAGGGGTGGAAAACGCGGGACCGGAAAACGGGGGAACCTCAAAGTTATGGAAAGCCGTCGCTGTAGAAAAT
>Ga0056128_1013068_pt1 | contig 10083 bp, 5 predicted proteins | sample WorMetLIZISLAND2_FD_71113 | JGI IMG/M metagenome (GOLD analysis project Ga0056128, IMG submission 71113) | Marine gutless worms symbiont microbial communities from Max Planck institute for Marine Microbiology, Germany - Olavius geniculatus... ... | reverse complement strand
CGGAGATACGGGGCTTCAAAGATTTTGGGGTCACGAGTTTGACCTTTTGGGGTCACGTGACGTCATCGGTCACGTGACCATTGGACTCGGCATATGTGGTTTCCTATTGGTGGTCCATTGTAACCAGGCGTCTATCTTACACCGTTATGGAGAGATGGAGCCCCAATGATATTGGGGTCACGACCTTGACTTTTTGGGGTCACGTGACGTCATCGGTCACGTGACCGTTGAACTCGGCATATGTGGTTTCCTATTGGTGGTCCATTGGAACCAAGCGTCTATCTTGCACCGTTACTGAGATATAGCGTTTCAAAGATAATGGGGTCACGAGTTTGATCTTTTTCGGGTCAAGTGACGTCATCGGTCTCGTGACTATTCGACTCGGCATATGCGGTTTCCTATTGGTGGTCCATTGGAATCTTGCACCGTTACGGAGATATAAAGCCTCAAAGTTGCATTTGCCCATGTTAAAGGCCAAAAGTTCACTGCGCATGCTCCGTGTCACGTGACCTGTAGGCAGGGGGGTCCAAAATTACCACATATTTGGAATTCCCAGGTCCACATCGCCTATTCACTATACAACTTCTATGAGGCTACGATGACGATTAAGGGCCGTTTGTAGGTGAAAATTTTATACATAGGCATGTTGTTAAAGGCCAAAACGTTGACTGCGCATGCCCCGTGTCATGTGACCTGTGGGTAGGGGGTCCAAAATGACCACATATTTGGAATTCCCAAGGCCATATTACCTATTCACTATACAACTTTTGTGGGCCTATAATGACGATTAGGGGTCGTTTATAGGTAAAATTTTTATACAGGAGCGTTTTTGGCCGAAAATTTGTCAGTTTTTTGGGGCCCAATTTTCGACTTTGGGGTTTTTAGGGGTTAGATATTAACTTCGAATTTCGGTTCTCGAAAAGTTTTGACCCTTGCGTGAGGCCGCGTTGTTCGAGCCATCGCGCGTGAAAATCCGCCGGGCGGTCTGACCTGTAGGTCGGTCAACAAAAAAGGTATATATATCGGAGTAAAATTTTCGTTATATTTCACCCATTTGCCAAGAAGCCCTTAATAAACGGATTTGCACGAAATTTTGCGCAGGGGTCGTCTCGCGGACATAATCACCTGTTTCAAATTTTGTGTCGATCCGTTGAGGGGTTTCGGATCTGCGCGGGGTCGAATTTTGCCATTCTCCATTGACTTAGCCGGTCGCCGTTAACACATGGCTGTGCTACATCACGCCTGTGATAAAAAGCTCGTCACCAGTGCTCGTTATGACAAGCAGCATATCTATGCCAATCTGCAACTGTTTTCACGTTAGACGAGCCGATACCAGTAGAATAACCACTTTTTAAAGGGGTACCCCTCTGACGCTTACACACGTAGGCCTCCTTGAACTTAGGGGGTCGGGACTTGGACTGCTAATATCAACGTTTAGTAATGAAAATTTCATCCGCAGGTTGTCTTTGTCTATCTCCAACAATTTTTTCGCAATTCACTCTTAAATTGAGCACTGCAGCCAAAAATTGCAAAACAAATTCATTAAAAACCCCCATTTGGGGGTTCAAGGTCGTTCAAGGTCATCGAAATTTATAAGCGTAAAAAGCTTGTCACCAGTGCTTGTTATGATGTGCAGCATGTCTATGTTTATCTGCAACCGTTTTCACACAATACGAGCCAATAATAATCGCTTCAGCAAATTATTGCGAGTTAAGTGTACGAAATGTTATTCAGATTTGTTCAAATTTGACATTTCTATTGCACGTTGTCTAGGGAATTACTTTTCTCGGACGCATGGTCGGGTTGTGCTTGTGTGATGCTAAACAATGAAATGCTGCTAAAATGTTGAATGCCTGTCCTGTTCAATTTCCAATAGGCCTAAATCATACATATGTCATGAGCGATTTCGTCATCCTATCTTTCTCCACAGTGTCTATAATGTTATAAATGCCCATAGTCTTACACTATAGTCGTGCGCGACAATTGATGTGATGAGCTGTGTGCGTGTGTTTTTTTTCAAATTTTCGGGGGTATGTTTTACCAGAAATTAGATAAATCGAATGACTACAGACAAAGATATCGCAAAATTAACAACGGTCAAAGTAATTTGGCAAAAGGCGGCATCACTGATCGATGCTGCCACCTAGGGAACCATAAATCATTTTTCTCGCTAGTAGGAAGCAACTGCATGTTTTGACTGCGGTTCGACCTCCAAATTTCTGCTTTCAGCAAAGGATCAGGACCTCTATCTGACATAATGCGTCATTGGACTCCGCAACTGTACTGCCAAATGGCACCTAAATCCGTCGAACACTTCGTGCAGGGTGCAGGAATGCGACAGACATACAGACAACACTACAGAGAAATGTGTCGCAACAGGCGGAATCGCATTCAGCGATGCCGCCTAAAAACAGGCGAAGTTCTTTTTCCGTGACGCAGTGTAAGCTTATAACGAGTAGTCTAATAATTGCTTTGTAATGATTTCTGTTGCAGTACATTGAAGCATAAGAGCAGAATCGCGATGAAGTGGAGTATATACGTCGTGTACATATCATGTTGTGGTAATGGGTAACACTTGAACGCTGATCCGTCGATCGATCATCGATTTGTTGATTGAGAAGACCGATTACTTTCGATTTTATGCACATGCTTGGACACCAGCAACAGCATCGGTGGAGTATATATCCGTGTACATAGACTTATAATTATTATATAAGCAACTTATAACGGCCGAACAAGCACTGTCTGATTGATTTTGATTTCTTGATTCATTAGGCCTACCTATCATCACCACGAGCATGCCCCGGGCTGGAGCGTAACCGCGGGTCCACGCGCTGCCTCCGCCATCTTGGGTCTTGTGCGAGTCTCCACGCCTAGTTCAATCCGTGGTTGAGCGGCAGGAGGTCTGCTTCCAGGTCCGCAGCCAGGTGTGACGTAGACGACCTGGGCAGCGTCTCCAGTAATTGATTCATTCATTCATTGAAAATGCCAAAGTTCCAATATGTTGTGCACATGCTTCGAGTTGAGCTGCATTTTCATCAGGGGCGTAGCGATGCGGAGTATTATGTCAGTATATACTAATCTAAGTCAAAATCAGGCCAAGCAAACTTTATGGAGCATCAGTGACATCAGAAAGGTTATTGTTAAACTTACTTTAGGCCTATACATATCCGAAAGCTTAAGCCTCCCCAGAACAAATTTTTGGCCACGCCCCTGATTTTTATTTGTTTTATAGCCTGCATCATTGAACACTTTCGTCGTCTGCGTTGACATCAGCAAAGAACACGTGTTATTAATTTATTATTGTTGATACCGATGACCTTTCTGCACTCGGTGACCTATGCGTGACCTCTGCACCCGTGGAGAGGGTGACGCACACCCAAAGACGTTCAGATATCAGTGTCACTTTTTATATTACGACCTCTTTGCACACACGTGACAAATACTGGGCTGCGTTGATAGAATAGATATTCTATGTAATGGCGTAAACAGATCGTGGTTTCGTGATTTTGTGGAATGGAATGGAATAGGCTAGTCTTAGCACGCGGTAGTTGCATTTCACCGTCTCGAGTGTCAACCGAAAATAAAATTTCGGCCATGAAATTTCGGCCACTGCGTGTGTGCTTGTCTGTGCCGAATTATTTTATTTGGACAGAAATGGTTTAAACCATGATTTGAACCGGTCTAAGCTGTTGCGCGCAACGGTTTGTTGCTAGTTTTTGTTGCTAAATACTGGCGTTGTGTGCAGTTTTATATAGAAAATACTGCGTGTTTTATTGCCGACTGACTTTGGCTTGACGAGGTCAGGGCCGGATTAAGCCCAAATGTTTTTGGGGCCACCTTACGCTGCGGGTACAAATTACAGTGAACCATTTGTTGAAGTTTTATAAGCATTTCATCAAACACCAATTTTTAAAAAGTTGTATATTACGTTGTATGTAACCCGTTAAATTCAGCTAGAGCGTTTGGGGGAGCGCTGTGAGTTACCCCAGCAGTGCCTGGAGCTCCGTTCCAGCCGAAATCGAATTTGATGCATTTTTCCTTTAAAATATGACATCTGGTAGTAACTATTTTTCTGAGAATCAACTGGCCACATTTAGTGCATCATAGCGGGGGCTCCGGGCCATGGCATCGTTGGCCTATGCTTAATCCGGCCCTGGACGAGATTATGATGGCAAAGCTAAGACTTTTGCTACGGTTGTTTGTTTGTATAAACTATTTCACGTTGCGTCATTGTGCTACTTACTTACTAGGCCAACTGAACCGGTTCTTCATACCAGTGACGTAGATAGAGGGGCAGGCAGCTTACCTCCCCCCCAATCGACAGACAAGACATAAAGCCCAGGTTTAATCTGCACTAAATCTGGTCAGCTGATTCTTAGGAAAATAATTAAAATTGTTGCCACCGGATCTGATCTCATATTTTAAAGCTGTAATGCACCAAATTTAATTTCGGCTGGGGCTCCGCAAAGGACCCTTCTGGGGGAACTCACAACGCTTTCCGATACTCTTAGCTAAATTTTAAGGGTCTTACGGGAGGAAAGGTAAGGAAGGGGAAGGGAAACGGAAAAAGAAGAAAAAAAGGAATCATAATGGAGGGGAAGAAAAGGAAAGAAAAAGACGAGAGGAGAGGGGAGGTAAAGGAAGAAAAAAGAGGGGAGGCCATAATTTTCACTTCTAGCTACGCCACTTCTGCAAATATGTTAATGCGTGGGCGGATTTCGACCGTCGTCAACATCGGTGCAAATTTCGTCACTCACGCCAGATCCGGTAACCGATTAGATTAGAGATAAACGATTAGTCATTAGTACTTAGGATCGTCGGACACGTAAGTGGCGTAGGACACGTCGCTATGCGCCTACCTTACCTTGTAAAATGAACTGGACTTTGTGGTCTGAAAGTTTGAAAGGGACAGAACAATCGCAATTTTCAGACAAAAAGCTGCAACTTTCTGACAGGAATATGCATAAGTTCTCAAAATTTGAAACAAATGCCGCTAAATCAGTCCAAAATTTGGGATTTTTAGCTTCAAATGTTGTACTTTTGCAGTAAAATTTTCTGACAAAATGAACATTTTCCAACAGGCTCGGTTTATGGAGAGGTAGTTGTCCTACCCGCTATCACGACGCGACTGAGTTTGACCACTGAATTTAACCTGTCTTTGTAGCTGAGTATGTGATATCAACTATTAGCTGATTGTGTAATATTCGTCATAGGCCTATGTAGGCATGTTGGTTCTTTCTGGATATTGCACGGCTTTCCTCTTGCCTTCATTGTCTCCTCCCAGCTCCAGGAAAACAGTCAGTAATCTCACGCCTTCGTACTTCTGTTAAATTTCCTAGAGTTTATACTCGTACAAAACGCCATTCCTCTTTCATTAATTATGCCCTTAATAACAAAGTACCTATTCCAGCACTGGCTGCAAGTAATGCACTGCATGCAAGTAGTACGCTGTCTTCATCAATCCCGTCCGGTCAGCAAACTACATAAAGTTATACTAACATTTAAAATACCTACTAAATAGTTGGAGCTGGAGAGGGACAGTTGGGGTGGCGGGGAAAAGGTTTGTGGTGTCTGGGGGACTTTTTGAGAGGGATTATTTTTTGACTACCAAATATCTATATTATTCCACTTTACATAAACTACTGGGACTCCTGTTGTTATTGTGTTTTTTGTATTTTTGCTGTCTAGCTATTAGTTTGTTTTTTGCTATTCGGAAATTTTTGCATGATTTGCATATTTCGCTACTTGTGTGTCACTGTACATATTCAGCTATTCAGCTTTCGAGCTGCAAGTGTGTTTAATAAACTCAGTTGAGTTCAATTCAGTTCAGTCTTGAGTTGGAATATTGTAATTTAATTATTCACGGTAATACAAAATATATCTAGTACATGTATTATTTCGTGATACCACCGTGTTTTAGTTATGATTACGGCCAGCGTTGATAAGCGTTTGATTTACTGGCATTATTCAGTCGGTTTGTCAAATAAATATTTTTTTTCTTTTTTTGCAACTTTGCGCTCACTACAAGCTGACCGAACTGCTACAGTGCTGCGTCTTTATCAGGGCTTGTTATGACATTGGTGGTTAAAGGGAACTACAAGAAATTTGAGCTAATGCTCACAAAACGCGCGAAAGCCTATAGCAGTTCCGGTTCGGTAGTTTAGCTAAAAATTAGAGTGTTCACGCTAAGTTAATATACAACTACCAAATTCTCTATCCGGATCGCATAACGACAGTTTCGTGGCGCCACCTTGTGAATGACATAGACTTGTGTCGCAGCCCGAAATCGCCAGAAAATCCACAAAACCCCCTATTCTGGCGTTCAAGGTGATTCAAGGAGATTCAAGGTCATTGAATTCGGCGCCAATCGAGAAGCCTGTGTACGACTTTCTATTAGTTATTAATAGTAACCTAGGCCCTATCTCGCACCGTTAGTGAGATACAGCGACTTATTGGCCAAAAATCGCAAATTTTGCCCACCCCCTCTCATTTAGGGCCCTCGTTCGGGGTGACCCCCTTCGAATTAATGGAAAAGCTTTACGGTTCCTAAAACTAGAGTCTTCCAGGCAGCCGACGGTGAAGATTTGGTGATTCTAGCTTGCACCGCTTTTGACTGATCCAGCCGTGTGACAGACAGACAGACGGACGGACAGAATTGCGATGGCTAAGACGCGTTGAAAGCAGTAGCTGCTTTTGCGCGTAAAAACTAAAATGAAAATCCATCTCATCGTGCGCGCGAAGGCACGTGACTAGGCCGCAGTGCAACTGAATCGCTTGTTTGTGATCTGTTGATGATACATTGGCTGTGTTTCATCGTTTGTCATCAGGCTTTCAGATTTCTGAGCGTATCAAATTCAATGAGTTATCGCTGACATCGTAAACCACGAACTTCGTTTGCGGAACTTGCGATGTCTACATAAACAAGTCAGTAAGTAATAGTTTAATGCACATATCACACGCATATGCAAACATAAACACCGTTTCTAAATGAAATATGACACTCCTAGGTAGCACACGTACAGTAAGTTATTTAACGTAACCTAAAGAGCTACAAATATAACATAGACATTTACACTGTGTATGAACAACGAAAAATGCAAATAAGAGATGTGACGCCGAACCTCAAAGGCCACTCCCTAAACCACTCAACTGTGCACCTCAAAAACATCAAATATACTGGCGCAAACATTGTGCTATAAAGGATATTTTGTGCAATTTAACTGTACAACCGGGCAACTCGAAAAAGTGTCCCTAGGTCTTAAACGGTCACAATCACACAAACAGTAATCGTGAGGACCATACATATAGACCATACAAGCCACGGCGTTCACTCTTTTTTCTCAAATAATGTTTTATCAGACTTCATTATTCGCTATACTTGCTACAGTATGTAGTGTGGATAGGATACCAGACAAGTAACCGGTTCATAAGCTGGTTTGAGTAACAAATTACAACATAAGAGTGCTCCAATAAAACAACTTCCGTAAAAAAAACTTCTGTAGCATAGCAGCGGCAGAACAAAATTGAGCCAAACTTTCGCATCTCTTACGCCATTTTTCGCACACCAAAAGCTATCCTGCAAATGTTATGAAAAGACATCTTGTATGGTTCAACTGACACAACGGTTCAAAACTTCAAACTTTACAATCCACTGTTTCTACGAGCATAGGGCCGACAGTTATGCGCTGAATATTCACAGAAAACGATCCCATACGTCAGTGCGTAAGTTACAGGCGGCCCTAGGACAATATGCCTTGAAGGAAATCTTCTGAAAACGTCTCAGAAGCCTCGGATGGGTGCAGTGTTACGCATGTACACTTTGTACAGTTTGTCTAGTTAAATAACTAGTCTACGAAATGCACGCACTTTATTAGACGATTTTGCGCATATCCACAATGCATATTATGAAAATAAATCACGAGTGACATGCTGTATATACAGGGGCGTCTATCCCCCCTAAGATTCTTGGAGCAAGTCCCCCAACTCAAGGTGAGGCGCCGCAGGCGCCGAGAACGAAGCGCCGTAGGCGTCGATGGGGGAAATGAGGAGGGGGTATTTTCCTTTCCAGCCGACTAGGGGGTCTGGAGGAGCGTCGTGAGCTCCTCCGCCCCGGCGAAAAAACGAATTTGGTGCATTTTAAACGTCACAGAACACTTCTGGCTGCAAGATATCGTAAATCATGAGAACAGCATATCACAAGCTGAAATGCAGTATGCTATGAAAACTGGGCAGCAGACTTGAGCATTGGTTACCGCAATGTTAGTTAATGTTAACTAACAACTAACTAGCAACTAACCAAACAGTAACAGCGTCATTAGCAACCTTATCATCATTATCATCATCATCATCAGCTGCAGCAGCAGCAAATTGACACTGCCACTGATAGACAAGACAGACACACAGACTAGAGACCAGTTTGTCATTGATATAGGCCTAAGCAGCTTGCATGAGTGTCAACTGCGTCATAATGCAACCGCACATTGTTAGTGAATTGTTATAACATCAATAGTGATAAGTTCACACAAAATGACACCAGTAAACAATTGAGTTAACATCATCATTCAAGTCTATGGCTCAACATCACTGACACTGGCGTGTTACTGACAGTCTGACACACAATGTTGTTTTTTTAGCTTTCAGACACTTTTGCAATAAGCTGCAATTGGTCACAAGTAAATTGTTTTGTCACTTCTGATATTTTGATCAAGTTATTCATCAAGATATTGCAAGTTTTTAAAATATTTACGGAGGGAAGAAGTTGAATATTATAAATCTGCATTTCTAATATTCAAAACAGTTACTAGAGGGAAAGTTTTTGAGAAATTTGGGAAAGTTTAATATTATTATTCTGCATTTCTGATATACTACATATACGTGCAATATATCAAAAATGCAAAATTACAATAATTATAATATTCAACTCTTTTAATTTAAAAAAAACTTTCTAGAGAAAAGTTTTTTAAGGGAAAATTAGGGGGAGGGAGTTTAATATTATATTTCTGCATTTCTGATATATTTCACACATGCTAAACTTTCCTCGGGGGAAAAGTTTTTAAAAAATTTACGGGGGAAAGAAGTTGAATATTATAATTCTGCATTTCTAATATATTGCATGTACACTCCCCCTAATTTCACAAACAGTTCCTAGTGGAATAAGTTTTTTTGGAAAATTAGAGAAATTAAATGCTATAATTTTGTATTTTTGATATATTGCATGTACACTTTTCCCCTAGCTTGACTTTACAAAAATTTTAGGAAAAGGTTTTTTTGGGAGAAATTAGGGAGGAAGCTGAATATTATAATTCTGTATTTTTGACGTATGCATGTACTCTTCCCCCTAATTTCCCAAAAAAACTTTTTATGAGAGAAGAGTTTTTGAGAAATTTAGGGGAAAATTGAATATTATAATTCTGCATTAATGACGTATTGCATAAACATAAGTTTAATATTATTATTAGCAGATCTCCAGTTAAACATTCCAAGGGGAGGTTTTGTGGGCAAATTAAGGAGGAAAGTTAAATATTATAATTCTGCATTTTGGCAGTGGAGTCAGGCAAGGCTGCACTGTTGCTCCTTCACTGTTTCTTCTCCCGGTTGACTGGATTCTTCATCGTGTAATCCACAGAGGCTTTCTTGGGGCGACGCTGGGCACAGAGATTTTTACTGATCTCGACTATGCTGACGACGTCGCTCTTCTTGCCGAAATGCTGGAGGTTCTTCTACTGGCCTTGGATGTACCGAATGACGAAGCCCGTCCTTTAGGCCTTGAAGTTAACTGACAGAAAACCAAGATCCAGTCCACCATCAACCCAGCTACTACCCCGTCATCGGTTTATATATCTGGCAACCCTGTTGAGGTTGTGGAGTCATTCGTCTATCTCGGCTCTGAAATTCATAGTTCAGGCAGCTCAGAACCAGAAGTGCTTCGTCGAATTGGTCTGGCCGAAAGCTGTTTCAACCTTTTGAATAAAGGAATATGGCGCTCCAGCATCTCCGTCCTCACCAAGGTCCAACTGTATCGTACCTACATCCAACCAGTCTTATTATATGGCTCTGAAACATGGGCCCTAACACGAGCCT
>Ga0056128_1013066_pt1 | contig 10083 bp, 5 predicted proteins | sample WorMetLIZISLAND2_FD_71113 | JGI IMG/M metagenome (GOLD analysis project Ga0056128, IMG submission 71113) | Marine gutless worms symbiont microbial communities from Max Planck institute for Marine Microbiology, Germany - Olavius geniculatus... ... | reverse complement strand
ATCTCATGCTACTAAGCCACAAGAAAAGGCTTTATATCAAACAGTTACAATTCTAACTGTACATCCAGGAGCCTCCTACCCCTTATTCTCCGTTTCCCGGGGTCTAAGCGAGCACTCCCCCTTTAAATCACAATCCTGGGGGTCCTCAACGGCCTCCCATCTACACACTTTTACACCTAGGGGCTACACAAGCACCCTATCGTTGATACTAGCCAAACAAACGGCTATACAACCTTGGCAAAATGTATGCAACAAAACGCGTATGACCATAGGTCTGCGTTCAGATCAACGTCTCACATCAAACTGACTTCAAAACAACACACTCGCGCCTGTCATCTCACGATGACCTGGTTAATGCTGGGACTACCCAATGGCAGTCAGCGATTTCAGTGTCCCACATACAAAGGCGCCAATCCTATAACTCGATCTACGATTGGATAGCATCCAGAGTCTTTTATAATAACACCGTCACGTAACGTAGAAGTCGCCTTAGCACCACAAGCTTACTTACTAGTACAGGTACAATCAGCCATACATTCACAGTGATATCTACACATAGCGTTAGACACACATCTACGATGCCAGGGCAGAGGTGCTACAAACACGACTGACGACTAAATCAACAAGAAAATGTAACGCATACGACGAGAAATACTACAGTAAGCTTAATCAGACGCGAAAAATAAATCGACAGCACGATTTTCTACAAGCGTCATACACATATCTCGGCCACATCTCACTAAGACACAACGCAGCTTGACAGAGGCGAACGAAATATTTAATCCGAAAAAATGTTTTAAAACATCCGAATAAGATTCCTGTAGAATAAAAGGAGTTTCTGATGATACTTGATCTTAAGAAGAAATTGTTTTTTTCAAATTTAATTATTTTAATGTCATTAATTGACGCAACAGTTAGCTCGTCAAGGCGTAGCTTATATCTTTGGGACCACCTCGTATTTACATGATGTGCGTGTACAGAAATAGAATCTCAGATTGCATTCGACTGACTGGCTGGTTGGTCGTTTTATCGCTACTGCCGTCGATTGGCGGAATTCATCGAATTGTCGCGTGCTGCTGTCACGCTGAACAAGCCCACAAGAACAGCACGTCAGCTGAGACAGTGACCCACGTCGTTGTAGGCCTACTCTAGGCTTCGACAGCCTCTAGTACACAAACTCGTGCTTGATCTTGGGTTACGGTCAACCGGTTCAGTGGGCTGCGATCGATCACGATAGCGTCACTCAGTCTCGTCAGTCAATCGTCGATAACGCACGGCAACGCGTGTACGCATGCACGCAGCCGACGCGTCGAATTTCAGATACGCGCACACGTTGAGAGACGCTGAGCTTCGCGCCGTCTTGTTGACTGCAAGACGCATTGTCGTTTGAACACAGGGACGTCGAGAGCCACAGTGGGGCCCGGGGAAACATTCTCGCGGGGCCACTCTGGGGACAAATTTTTTGACTTATTTTAAATGGCGCATTCTGGTGTACTTTATACTTTTGAGCGAGGGCGGGCTTCCCCCCCAAACGTCGTTGAGTCCGGGATAACTTATCCCTCTAGCCCCCCTTCTTGACTCTCCTGTTTGAACATTGTATTCGCGGTAATGGGCTTAATGATAGAAACAACGCACAGAAAAACAAGTGAGTTAACTAAATCTTCCGACAATGTTCAAGACTTCGCTTTTTAGTTACAAAGGTGCATACAGAGCGATGTAACTGAACTGAACTGACATGGTTTAATTTTTAGCGAACTGACCAATGGGCAAGCAGTGCATTACAGTAGGCGCCGTCTAATAACGATTATAGTCACGTATGCGTCAACCAATGACCAATGGGCTCGCCTTGCTCGCCTTTTGGTCGGCTCGTCAAAAATAAACCATATTAGTTTAGTTTAGTTCAGTTTAGTTAAAAATCGTGCTTTTCTATACATTCGGCGTTTTTGTCGCCATTTGCACTGTCAGAGTCGGCGATCTGCAGAATCTGTATAATTAGCACAAAACGTTAAATAATATTGGAAATGTATACATTTTTTATATTTTAAAGCTACAATATAAAATTTAAAACATTAATTAAGCCACATATGTGCCTACTAGTTGAACTAACTCACAGGAACATTTTATTGTTAAAATTAAATTGCGATAGAATTGTGCCGTTAAAAACTGAAAATGCAGCTGTTAAGTTGTAACAGTAAAAAGTACTAGATTCCAACGACTACAGGCGGATATTGATGCTTCATTCACAAAGTCGCTCATACACTCGTGTACAAGATAAAAAGCTGACATATAAAAAATCAATGTAGAGGACTAAGCAAAAAAAACTGCAAAATATCGTTTATCGACGTGATCGTATTGTTGTCACGCATGCGGCTAGCAGCTGGCGTATTGTTCCCTTTCATGCTGTACAGTTACCCGCCGATAACAGCATCATTAATATCAGACGATTGTCAGTCACAGTAGCGTCTGGTCGGTCGTCCATTGATTTGCGTGGACGGCTGTTGGTTGCCGTCTGTATCTGACGTCACTGTGTCGGTCGGTCGGTCGGTCCAGGACGTGTCGGCGTAAAATGCTGTCATTGCTGCAATAGACCGGCATATACAGTACGCTGCTTGTCTGCAACTTCCACAGCCATCGTCGGTCGGCATTGCATCGATTTTTGTCTTACCGCAGCGCCCTCTGGCGGAAAAAGCTATTTTAAAGTGAAGGAGGGCTACGTTTAGGACCGAAGATTGCCGTTTTCTAGGAAATTTGGATTTTTTTCGATCTCGAAGTAGCGTGTTTTTGTTATTCTTTGGCGTTAAATTCAACATTTTGGTTACAGTAAAAAGTTGTAAAATCGTACATTAAATGCACAGGGAACGAGAGCGGATATGACGAAAAGAAACAAACATCTGTTGTTTTTTTACTAACCTCGCCAATGAATACTAACCAATTAGACCCAATCTATCCGTCACTAATGTGTTTAGGAATCGATACTGAGGGCTACCGGAAGCATAAACTGATGGGGCCAAAATGGATAGGCCTACCTCCAGGAAGTTAGGCGCCCCTGGTCCCCCAGTTTCGCCGTCACTGGCAGCGCCAGGTTCGTTTGGGCTGCTTAATATCGACTGGCGGGCGCACGGACGATTCGCTGTATTAACTCGACATGTCGGCAAGCTCGACTGACTAAAGCGTGTTAAACGAACCGCGCGACACGACACTAGCTCGTCAGGACTGAGTCTGAGTCTATTTCCAGCCGAATAACTTGCTGCAACCCCAGTTATGTTTGATTAACGGCACGTGACGCGTCATCATAAAAGCACCGGTTGCCTAGCACTGAGTGCCGAACGAACGACCGAGAGAGTGCCGTAACGCAATGAAAACCATGATTAAACACACATCGGGAGACAGTTAAGTCGAATGTCCTTAACGCCCGCCTTTCTCCTAATAGGTTTCTTATATTCTTACTTTATCCCAGTGTGCTTTTAAATCATGTAATATAAAGCAGTCACTAACACACTGTGCAGTTAGGCGGCCAATTATAATTATTTTGGTTTTGCTACAAAAAAACATTTGAGCTTTGTTGTGCTTTGTTTAAACAGTTTCGGATACGTGGTCTGCCAGTTTGTTTACGTTTTTAGTTTAATGGTCAATTGCAGTTAAGTAATAATAGTAATACTAATAATAATGATGATAATAATAATAATGATATAATCTGCATTTGTCGGTTAAAGGCATCTGAAGATTAATTTGGGCACCCGCCGTAAATTTTCGTTAGTTTATTATTTAGCAGTCACATTTATTTTCGAATTTCAACTCTGCAGGTAAACTGTATGTGGCTACAAACCTATAACATTTGCAACGGTTTGTCCGCTTTAAATTGTTGGTAAATGGGATGAACTAAACTATCGTAACTTCAGATGGCAACAATGGATTGACTAAGATAATTGTACAAAACATCAGTTTATACACTTGTTAACTGCGACATGCAATGACTAACACATCGAAAACAGCAAAAATCATCAAAAGTGATATCACTCACCATCACTTCGCCTAACTGGCAATGTGCTATTGAATAATATCACCATTTTATGATTTTTGCTGTTTTCGATGTGTTAGTCATTTCTTGTCGCCGTTAACAAGTATATAAACTGACGTTTTGTACATTTAGGCCTATATTTGCTGTTTTGTTACAAGAGTAATGTTTTCCTGCTGGTGGTCAATTGCAATCCACCTGTCATTCACGGCCATAAAGACACAGAACCTTAAATACTTCGGGTACACGACGTTGACCTTTTGGGGTTACGTGACGTCATCGTTCACGTGATTATTGGACTTGGCATATACTGTTTTTCTATTGGTGGTCCATTGTAACCATACGTCTATATTGCACCGTTATGGAGATATAACGCCTCAAATTTGAGTTTAGCTCATGTTGTATTTCAAAAGTTCACTGCGCGTGCTCCGTTTCACGTGACCTGTGGGCAGGGGATCCAAAATGACCACATATTTGGAATATTGCCTATTCACTATACAACTTCTATGGGGTTATACGATGACGATTAAGGGCCGTTTGTAGGTGAAAATTTTATACATAGGCGTGTTTTTGAAGGTCAAAATAATGATTGCGAATGTCCCTGGTAACGTGACGTGTAAGCAGAGGGTCGAAAATGACCACATATTTAGAATTCTCGTTGCCATATTGCCTATTCACTATGCAATTTTTGTGGGTCCGTTTTATGTAATGTTTTTATGTAATGCCGTTTATAGGTAAAAATTTTATACAGTACCGTTTTTGCCAGAAAATTTCATTTGATCCCAATTTTTGAATTTTGGGGGATTTTTTAGGGATTAAGTATTGACTTTGATTTTTCGTTCTCGAAAAGGTTTGACCTTTGCGTGAGGCCGCGTAGTTTGAACCGTCGCGTGTAAAAATCTGCTGGACGGTCTGACCTGTAGGCGTCTCATTAAAAAGGTATAAGTAAATGAAAAAAATATCCGTTATATTTCACCTATTTGCCTGGAAGTCCACAATAGACGGATTTGCACGAAATTTTGCACAGGGGTGGTCAATGACTTGTTTTAAATTTGGTGTCAATCGGTTGAGGAATTTCGGATCTGCGAGGGGTCGAATTTTGCCATTCTCCATTGACTTAGCCGGTCGCCATTCACACAGGGCTGCGCTACGGCGCGCCTGTGATAAGACCTAGCATGAGGTCAGTACTACAACAGTGTGTTATGCTTTGATGTCAACAGACAGATCAGCACTGGCGTTGGTGATGGTGTTTGCCTGTCTCTTGACGCCGACCTGGTCACAGCCTGACGTGCCTTTGCGCTATCGCATCGTCGAGGAACTTGCACCAGGCACTAACATCGCCGATCTCATGGTAGACGCCGGCTTCAAACGCAAGTACACACCGGAAGTTCTGACACAACTCGAGTTTCGGTTACTGTCCGAGCGTCCGGCCGTGCCGCTGACCGTCAATTCAAAGTCCGGTGTTCTCAGTACATCCGGTCGCGTTGACCGCGAGCAATTGCCGGCGTGCCGCGGTCGCAACGTGTGCGACCTCACCCTAGACGTTACCGTGCGACCTCCTCGCTACTTTCAGGTCATCAAGGTCATCGTAGAGATCAAAGACGTCAACGACCAGACGCCGACGTTCCGCGACGCCTCAGCGACGCTCGGCGTGCGCGAGTCGGCAGTGCCGGGCACCAGCTTCGCACTTCCAATCGCCGCGGATGCCGACAGTCTCGAGCTGGGAGTGCGCGCCTACGAGCTACTGGACGAGGACGGGAGGCCGCCTGGACAGGATACGGAAACACTGACGCTGAGCATCGTGACTCGACGCGACGGGTCACTGGATCCACGGCTGGTTGTGCGTCGTGCTCTGGACCGGGAGACTCGGGACGAGTATCGGCGGCGTCTGGTCGCATACGACGGCGGGAAGCCTCCGCGCTCTGGGTCCGTCGATCTACTGATACAGGTCCTTGATTCCAACGACAACAGCCCTATCTTCGACATTCCGCACGGACTCAGCTACGAGGTGAACGTCACCGAGGACGTGGCTGTGGGCACGGTCCTGCTGCGAGTCCACGCCACGGATGCGGACCAAGGACTCAACGCCGAGGTCGTCTATAGGTTCTCCAGCCACACTCTGACGACCTACGGACGACTGTTTAGCATTAACAACGTCACGGGAGAGATATCTGTTGCTGGAACGCTCGACCGCGAAATACACCCGGTTAGTCGGCTGTACATTCGTCGATTGCAGCAAAATATTGTCTAAGTTATTATTATTATTTTCAGAATATGTTTACGGATTTACAAGGACGTTTCAGATGTTTTAAAAATCTGTTAACATTATCAACATATAGGCTACTAATAGATTTATTTTGGTAAAATAATGTAGTAATGTCACTAAGTCTTCGGGCAGAGACTTTGTAATGGAGGAGACCATTTAATGTGACACCAGTTCATACACATGGTCTTCTGATGTTGTGCGTAGGTGTACCAGTTGACGGTGGTGCAGTTGACGGTGGTAGCACAGGACCGCGGTCCAGACGCTATGCCGACTGACGCCGCGGTCGTCATACGAATCATCGACGTCAACGACTGTCCGCCGACCATCACAGTCAACACTCTGACCCACTCTATTATCAGCAGTGCAGTGTTTACTAGTACAGTCAACACGCTGCAGCCATCACGTGGCGGTGATGTAAATTCAGTCGCAGTGGCTGAAGTACCGGAGAACCTGCCCCGGGGCACGTTCGTCGCGCACGTCACGGTCTCGGACACCGACAGTGGAGATTTCGGACGAGTTAACTGCAACGTCAGCGACGCAGACTTCGCGCTTCAACGTCGTCCGGACTCCAACGAGTTCCAGGTTTGTAATCCTCCAGTCTATTAGTGTCGTTAAATCTATGGCTCTGAGACACGTACCCTCTGCTCATTTTTCTAGTGTTTACTTTTTCAGGTCACTTTAAACAACTTTATTCGCCTTTCGGTAAAAAGTACTGAAAACAATCATTAACAAAGAAAACAAAATAGTAATAAGAAAGCAACAAAATAAGGTGCAAACAAGAAACAGCAAAACGGCAAAATGACTTCAGAGCTACATAAAGTGTGAATAGTAAAAAACCACTATAGCGTGTTCTGCGTATAGTTTTCTGACTATTTATTGCACGAACATCTAATACTCCCACGCACAAAATTCTGGTGACATGCTTTAGGCCTAACTTCATCCTGTGTATTATACAAATTGTATTTGACATTTATGTACGTGGTAACTAAACTCCAATAATAATTCTTTGTTTCGTATTAAATTGTACTTTTGAAGAAAACTGTAAGCCAATTTTTTAACTGTCACAGCTATTAGGCTATTAATTTTTTTTCTATACTTGTTGTGCGATTTTGCATTTTATTTTTTACTGTTGCAAGTCTTTATGATGTAGAGAGCCAAACTTTGCTAAATGGCTTGCACTCTGCGTAAGAATCTGTTATTCTTTTCTGCCCACTAATAATAGAATTGCTGAGGATATCAGCAACAATAATGCGCTGCTATGAGAGTACCCACCAGACCAGTAGAAGGATAACATACGAAGCTACGATAGTTAGCAAGCTGATGCTTTAAGACAATTTACAGAGCTTAAATCTAGAATTTTCCGAGGACTGATTTAACCTGCTTTCTCCACGTATCACGTGCTACGTCACATATAGCAGAAATACAACTGTGTTAAGTATCGCTGTTGTTGATCATTACAGCTCGTGACGTCTGTATCGTTGGACCGTGAACATCAAGCCGAGTACGAGCTGTTAGTGACGTGTTGGGACGGAGGTCGTCCGGCGCTGTCGTCATTGGCACTCGTGTCAGTGCGTGTTCTCGACGTGAACGACAACCAGCCTCAGTTCTCTACGACCACCTACATGGCTCGCCTGACTGAGAACAACCAGCCAGGTACACGATTCACGTAAGATTTGTCCTAAGATTTATCTTAAGTTATTATCTCATCATCATATATTCGTTTAATGAAAAGTTGACACACGCAACTTTTAACACCGCAAACGTGAAATACATTTTAAAATGTGCAAAGATTTGCGAAAAACGTCTAACGTCTTAAGATATCATAAAACCAAAGTTAAGATGTCTTAAGATCCTGCTATGACATGTCTTAAGCGAATTCACAGAATTTGTTTTAGATGATCACGAGACTTGCCAAAAAATTGCAAAATTCCGTCTTAGAACATATCTTACGTTACCTCGTCAAGTGTTTCATGAATTAGCTCGTTGTTTTAAGACGACCGTAAAGGCGCGTACAGAGCGCCATAACCAAACTAAATTGAACTGACATGGATCAGATTCTAACGAACTGACCAATGTGCATTACAGCAGGTACCGTTTAACGGCGTCGGTAAAACACGTGACTACGCTCACGTACGCGTCAACCAATGACCAACGGGTTTGCTCTGCTTGCCCAACATCAGTTCATCAAAAACTAAGCCGTGTCAGTTCAATTCAGTTCAGTTACGTTGCTCTGTAGTCTGTACGCGCCTTAAGTATGAAACTTATCGCAAGAGTATCTCAAAATTATTTGTGAATGGGCGCACTGTACAGGAGTGCAAGTGGTGCGAGTCGTGGCGGCTGACGTCGACGAGGGTCTGAACGGCCAGCTGCACTACGTGCTGGCGGCCAGTGTTCCAGACGCGGCATTCGACGTTGACCGCGTGGACGGCAGCGTACGCGCCCTGACCTCCGTCAACCGAGAGCGATACTCCAGCTTCAGCTTCGCCGTCTACGCCGTGGACCACGGCAGCCCAGCGCTCACCGGCACCGCTCTGGTGGTCGTCGTCATCGCTGACGTCAACGATCAGGTTCCCGTCTTCGCTCGCGAATCCTACAAGTTTGACGTCGACGAAAACGCGCCTGAGGGCAGCGACGTCGGCAGCGTGTTTGCCGTGGACGGCGACGTAGTCTCCGCCAACGGCGACATCCGCTACTCTATCGTGGACTCCGGCACGGACGACCTCGTGCCGTTTAGCGTGGAGACACGTACAGGCAACATCCGCACCACGACCCCGCTCAACCGCGAGAAACGCGCAGAGTACCGGCTGAAGATAGCGGCGACCGACAACGGCAAGCCGGCGCTGACAGCCACCGTCGATGTCGTGGTTCGCGTCAACGATGAAAACGACAACAGCCCCGTGCTAGAGTTCACGTCACCGTCGTCGCCGTCGTCAACGTCCGCTGCCGCCGGTCTTCTGGACGTGGATACGATTGTCATATCGTCGGCCGTACCGCGCGGGTTTGTCGTGTGTCGCGCTGTAGCACGCGACGCCGACAGCGGCGTCAACGCTCACATCAACTTCCGATTAGTCTCGGCGGATTCGGATGTCAACAACGCCACGTCCAGTCGTCATCTGTTTGCTGTGAATTGGGACACGGGTGAGGTCGTGGTAGCGTCGCAGTTCGGTGGAGTGGGCGAGGGTGAAGCGCGGGAGTACCGGCTGACGGTGCGAGCTAGTGACGGGGGAGTCCCGGTGCGATCTGCCGACGCCGTGTTGCGAGTCGTCGTCAACGGATCTTTGCCCTACCCGCACGGCAGCGGCGCGCCGTTGACCGGAAGCAGTTTCGTCACCGGAAGTCACGTGACCCTGCTGCTAATCATCGCCGGTTGCTCGGCGCTGCTGACCGTCGCGCTGGTCGTCGCTATCGCCGTTCTGCGCACGCGCGGCCGGAAGTCGCGCGCTCGCCGGCTGCGACAGTACGACGTTCAGAAATCACTGACGACAGATGATGTGCAGCTGAAGTCGACCGTGACGAGCTTCGAGACCGTGCCGTTGAGTTCGACGTACTGTAGCAACGACGCTCTACACATAGTCAGTCTACCTTCGCCTCAGTCAACGCCGTGTGGACACATGACCAATGGAACTGCCGTGCACTTCACCGACAGTAACTTCCCAAACTCAACTTCTACGGTAACGTTTACTAATAATAAATGTACAAAACATCAGTTTATACACTTGTTAACGGCAACATTTAAGGACTTGCACATCGAAAACAGCAAAAATTACAAAAGGTGATATTGCCCGCATCACACTGACTGTGT
>Ga0056128_1013063_pt1 | contig 10084 bp, 6 predicted proteins | sample WorMetLIZISLAND2_FD_71113 | JGI IMG/M metagenome (GOLD analysis project Ga0056128, IMG submission 71113) | Marine gutless worms symbiont microbial communities from Max Planck institute for Marine Microbiology, Germany - Olavius geniculatus... ... | reverse complement strand
AAGGAAGGGGAGAGAGTGGACCCCCCAAGGATTTAGTGAAATGACGCCACTGGAAACTTCAGTTATTGAATGCTGCCATTGTGCCGAGTTAAGCTGGCCACATACAAAGAAAATTATCAATCTTTTTTTCTTTCTAAAAGTTATATCCAAATTGTGTTCATTTATGTATTGTGATAGCTATTTGTAGAGGACACAGAGCTTCAGGCGGTTTAGTTTGGTTTTTCAAGATAAAATTACATCATCAAGTCAAAGATAGTACTAAACACCGGTCATTTCTCAACTTCTGCAAAATTCCGCGACATACCGCAGAATTTTCCATGGCTTGGCTGGAAATTCCGTGGCCCACGGAAAACTGCGGAGCCTAAGCATCAGCATCAGTCACTGGTGGTTAACGCATTGTGCCTGGCCAGTACCTGGTTAGTGCCATCTGTTTTGTACAGGTACACCATCTTCATATATTATATTACCAACCATCCAGGTCAACTCAGCCTTCCATCCTTCTGTTGTATGTAAATCTGGTATTGGTCTGTCTGACTGGGGTTAAGGCAGGGCGCGTTCACCTGTGTCAAGTGTCAGCTAACAATCTGTGGTTGCCTGTGGCAGTTGACGTAAACCTGTGATTGATTCTTGTGGAGAGCTGTGTACAGTACACCTGTTTAACTCTTATTCCATCAGTGCCGATAGATGTGGGTGTATTGCAGGTAGCAATGCCATTGCTGTTCCAAGGTCGTGTTGATTTACTGGAGGAGTACTTGTCACGAAGTCGTGAACATCAAGTGGCTTTTGTTCAACTTGTTGATGAACTCATAGATTCTGAGACAAATATTGACATCATTGTCAGGTCTCTCCAGTTATGACTGACTGTCTTTATTAATGCTATCTAATGTGTCGTTGTCTGCTTGTGATGAAATTTATAAAACGTGTATTTTATTGTTATCTCTACCAAGAGAACGTTGCGAATGGTGGAGATTATGTCAGGATTCCCACATCTCGTGGAAAGTCCTGAAATTTTTTTCGTTGATATTTCAGAACCTAGAACATCCTACAAAATGAGCATTGTACTGCAGAGTTCTAGAAATAAGAGCTTATGGTCCTGGAAGGTGCTTGAAAATGAAAATTGTGGATATTCTCCCATCAGATGTGTTCATAAATGATTGACGGTGTTAGGCATAATAAATACTATTAATTACCTATCAGTCTTTGCGTAAGTTGTATCGCTTTATTATGAAATAAAACAGTGTAATGAGCATATAGTATGTTTGTGTGATATTTTGCAGTGAGAGTGAAGTGCCAAAGGTTCGTCTGGATCTGTTGCAGCAGAAAAGTCTCATGAAACTCGCTGTGAGACTCTTGCGTAACTACAACCTGCCTGAAGGTCGGTTGGACAGCACAGCTTAGTTCTCCGATTTGCACTTTTTATGCGCGAGAGCTAGCATAGCTATAGCACGATCAGCTACAGTAATTCTGTCCATTTGTCCGGCTGCCCGTCTGTCATGACCTGGTACCAATTCAAGCCCAGGTGAGATAGAGAGTTCGGGTTTTCACCATATGATAGCCTAGAGTCTCTAGTATTTTGTGACAAAATTTCATGCCGATGGGTAAAGGGGTCCCCACAAACAAGGGGGAGAAATAGGGGCACCCTTCTTAAAAAGGCGTTATTTTAGCACTATTAGCTCGTCTAACGTGAAAATGGTTGCTAATAGGCACAGACATGCTGCTTATCATAACAAGCACTGGTGACGAGCTTCTTAGGAATGTCAACGTCAATAACCTTGAATGACCTTGAACCCTAAAATATTGGTTTTTAGTGATTTTTTGGCAATTATTGGCTGCAAAAGAGTGAATTGCGACGAAATGCATGGAGATAGACCAAGATTACCTGCGAACAGGAACTGCTAGGCAATAGGCTTTTGCGCGTCTTATGAGCATTAGCTCAAATTTTTTGTTCTTTCCGTGTCCACATCTGTGTGTTTAATATTTGAGGCGCGATATCTCTGTAACGGTGCCAGATAGACGCATTGTCACTATGGAGCATTCATAGGAAGTCGATCCCCGGGAGTTGAATGGTCACGTGACCGATGACGTCACGTGATCTGAAAAGGTCAGACTCGTGACCCCATCATCTTTCAGGCGCCATATCTCCATAACGGTGCAAGATAGATGCATGGTGACGATGGACCTTTTATAGTAAAGCGCTGGTAATGAATCAAATGGTCTCATGACTGACAATGTTTATTCTTTAGTTAAAATAATACACAAGGATCATTGCTGCTGTAAAATTTGAAATTAAACTGTTTGATTTTTTTCTACTGGTCTAAACATCTGACTGATTATATTTATACTGACATATACAGTTAACTGTCGAAATGCATTGGACAGACTCCATGTTCATATGAACATTATCTTCTTTATGAACAAAGCTATTATTATAAACTGATGTTGTTCTTATATGTTTAACACAGTGTGTTAATGGGTTGCAGAGATGTGTCCTAATGTTTGCTACAAGAGAGCAAGCAAAGCAGTGCGATATCTTTTCTACCGAAAATACGCTGAAGTATGTGTGCTATGCATAGTTTTGCTGATTTCAGTTTTTTTGCATTGTTTTATTCATGTATGTATGATGCACACACTCTTTAGTTAGGTCAGTTGTGCAGAGGCTGCTAAAGGAAAGCTTTGTAGGTTTTGGGATCAGAATTTGTTGGAAACTGCATACTGTTTTTGGTATTTAGTCAGTGCATTACGGTGTGTCAGCATCATATTTGATCAGTGGCGTAAAATGTAATAATTACTGTTAAATGCTTACGGCCTGTCAGTATTTCTGTGAGTCACATTTGTCAACTTATTAATAAATGAATGTGATGTATATAATTTTGATGCTTCATGATGTTGACTGGGTGATATTGCAGCATGACATTGGTGACGAACAATGGGATGATCTTATGCAGGTTTCACACTGCTTTGTTTATTTAATAACTCATAAAACTGTTTTTCTTACCATAATTAATATGTTATTCTTAATTTCCTTACTCTGGTAGCTCTAATTAATTGAAGTAATTTTTTCAATCTATTGAACTTTACTGTTTGAATAGTCAACTTTGCTGTAAGTCGTCGCTGTCTGACATTATCGTTATTAAAATATTATTATTAAAAGCAGCAGTTATCCCACATAAAATACAGTAATCGGGTAGATATGTATATTACATAGCTGCGCCATTACTATTTCTAGTGCTACTGCTAATGCAGTTACTATCTGTCTTTCTCTTTACGAGAGTCTTTTCTTAATGTTTCCTAGATATTTCTATGTTCAGCCGCCTTCTTCAGATTGAAGTATAAATCTTATTTTCTGTTGTGTCATTTTCACTCAGTTGGCTGGAAAATTGTTATTATTGTATTATTATTGTTGTTGTGTTTTTCAGTCGGCAGTTGGAAGTGACCTTCGACTTCAGCTAGAGCTGATTCACCTTCTCATAGACTATTTGGACATCGATGCGGCAGTCGAGTGGGCGTTGTATTTTCAGCTACCAGTTGACATCGTGCCGCACCAGATAGCTTCTCAGCTCCGGTCTCGGCAACTGTACGACATCATCGTTGCTTCTCTGCCAGCATTTATTATGAGCATGTGATTACGCTGTATTAACAAGTAAAAGATGTCGGCCCAATGCTAATGTCGTATATATATGCAGCTGTCCACCTAGCATTGTACCACGCTTCTCCTGATCATGATCTTTGAACTGTAAATTGGTAGACTTACTGCTTCTGCCTTGAGAAATGTTCACACCGATTTTGGTTTTGTGTACCTTTTGTTGTCGAGTTAGTTATCTACATGGGATGGAGATGCATATAGACAGGCAAGTCCCACAGTGGCTTCTGTCCCTATACCTGGTGGGCACAGGTTGCGCCCAGTGAAAAATAGAGGGCAAGTTTTGATAAGGTTGTAGATCGAAACTTTCCCCCTATTTTTACTTTCTCCCTATTTTTCAATGGGCAAACTACACCTTGAAAAACTTCCTTCTATTTTTTTACTTTCCGCTATTTTTCAATCTGCACCTTTAAGAAAAAAAACTCTCCCTTATTTTTGTACTGCCTCCTTATTTTTCACTGGGCAATTTACACCCTTAACAAAACTCTGCTGTATATTTTATTTCCTTTATTTTTTAAATCTGCACTTTTCTTTATCCCCCTTTTTTTACTGCACTCCCCCTATTTTTCGCTTTGCAAACTACACTCTTAACAAAACTTTTCCCCTATTTTTTACTTCCCTCTTATTTTTTAATCTGATCTTTAACAAAAAAAACTCCCTTCGTATTTTTACTCTCTCCCTATTTTTCACTGGGTAATCTATGCCGTTAACAAAACTTCCTCCCTATTTTTTTATTTCCCCCCTATTTTTCAATCTGCATCCCTTCTATCTTTTTTCCCCTATTTTTATTGGGCAAACTACACCTTTAACAAAACTTTCTCCCTAAAGGGGAAAGAAGCCCAAAATGGCAGGGAAAACTCGAGTCAGAAATTTTTATTTATTTTATTTTAATATGTAATAACACTTGCGACAAACGCGCAAGAACAGTAACATAGGAAAACAGTAAAGAAAAACTACAAACATTACCAAGATAAACAAAAGGAACACAGAAAATATATGCTAAACATAGGATCTCAGCCCAAAAACTGGGGGGGAGTTGCACCCGATTTTGATTCCAGATTTGGGGGATAGAAGTCACTGAAGGCCCGTAATATGGCATATTAAGACAGCCGCATAATAGTTAATCACTGCATAAACTTTTTCTTAGCACTTACTCCGTGGACTATATTATTTACTTCATTCATGTCTGCTGAATCACTAAATTTATTGGCTGACTGCTGAGGCTTATTAATTTTGTACATTATTTCAAAATCTAGCTTTTTCGTTATTTGAGCGAATCTGGCAAGTTTTGTTCAAATTTCTCAACCCTTTCAAGCTGTTTGCCGATGCGCAAACAACAATTCTGTGATGAATGTTATGTTGCAGGATATATAAACCGGCAACTGCGGATCCTGTCAGTGATAACCTGAGAGCATCAGATGACAACACCAATGCTGCTGCTACCGATAATGACGATGGTGGCATTAATAATGATGCATATTACCAGTTTCCGCTCTTATTTGAACAGATTTACTGGGTTGATAGTGCTGACAGTTTTCACAGCGCTGTCGGTCACATTGTCCAGGTTTACATACATTCTACTGTCCTACATGCTATTGATCGGAGTGGCTACTCATTCGGAAAACCTGTAAAAGTCAGGGAATTCCAAAATGGTCACGGAAAAGTCAGTGAAAATGAATAAGTCATGGAAAACTGTTCTACCCTCCACTGGACAAAAAGTGGGGTCCAAAAATGTTTTTACTTGCTTCAGTTGTAGATTTTTTGTACCGCTAACTGGTCAAAAGCAATTGCATATTTTGGCTGGGGGTTTTATCTCCCAAATCTTCATGATGTGTTGATGAATCTTTGCCTTTTCTGCTGGAAAAGTCGGGGGATTTCATGTGCTCTGGAAATTGGTCAACCTGATTGATGCGGTTGGCTTATCAGAATTTCTTACTGTTTCGTGAAAAACACATATTGTTTCTAAATATACAATGTGACCAAAAAAGATCTCTGGCATTATCGATTGCGATTGACGGACGTTGGGTGAGATTGGAACTTAAACAGTTATTGTATTTGATGGCCAGTTGTGTCAGGAATATCCATACCAAAAGCCATGAAACTCTGCTAATCCTTCTTTAAGTTACAATCAATATTGGCACGAATTTTTTTTGGGGGGTACACTGTAGAAAAACATAGAGTATGTCTTATATAATTTATTACATATTTTCGTTACTAGATATAGAAACAAGTATGTGTTTTTCCTGAAGCATTATGGGAATTGAGAATAGAATCTTTTCATGCAGTTGCACTGTGCTTGGCTTCCCAAGATGTTTTACAAACTGTCAGCAATTGCAGCATTGCTTTTGTTAGCTTAACCTTTTTTAGATTCATAGTTTCTGCCGTCTGTTTTACCATAGCTAGACAGCGTTGATTTTGCACACTAGTTTTATTTGTATAAGTTATAGTGATGACACACTGGCCAGTTTCAGGCGCCTGTTTCTGGTACCAGTCAACTGGTACAGGAAACTGATCAGTCTGTCTCATACATTTCTGGTGCCAGATTTTTCTGGTGTCAGAAACTGGTGTCAGATAGAGCATGTTCAGTTTCGTGCCGGAAACCGGCTGGAAAGCTGAACTGTGATTGGTTAGTCCGAGCAGAAGATAGCACTGCTCGTTTGGTTATAAACAAAAATGAAAATGAAGTTGCTTTTTCTTTTTGATTTTTTAACAACCTATTATGATAAAACATCTGCTATAACATCATCATCCTAAAAATTCTGAAAATCGGAATTTATTTTTGCTATTTGTCTGTTGGCATCATTTGCTGGCAAAGTGTGTCATGGTTTTTTTGGCACCAGACAACTGGCGCTTGTTTACGGCGCCGGAAACAGGCCAAGAAACTGGCCAGTGTGTCATCAACTTTAGTTTTGCTTTGCTTTTGGTCAAGGTTGTGATGATTGTTATTGTTAATATTGTAACAGCATGATATTCAGCGCTTGTGTGCTTGTAGGAGGGGAAGGTGGTTGGCATTGATGGTGAATGGAGACCTGCAGTTGCCCAGCTCCGTGGCAGTCGGTATGTTTGACTTGTTTCAATTTTTGCTTGGTTATTATCATGCAGGGTGGGCCAAAAAACGTGCCACTTTACTTTTGTCCATATCTTTGCCAATTATTGACCAATTTTCAAAATCCTTTCCCTGGCATTATAGACACATTAGAGCACATTAGAGGCGTGTTCGCGATGATGCTTTATACAAATTGACAACCTTTACCTTTTTTACCGTTACTGGCACACTCTGCAGACAATTTGCAATAACGTGGTTATTACATATCCCACCATACTATAAACGCATAAATGCATCTCTACACTACCTTGTGAAATATCAATGAAATATGCATACATAACAATAATAACAAACATTTTGGCAAAATTGAAAAAAAAACACATCAGTCCAACATTGCAGTGAAGGGTCTGTATGACACTAAACTGTATGGGTCTAATACAGTCTAGTGTCATATGGATCATTCATTGCATTGTTGGTCTGAAGTGTTTTTAGAGCTGTCAAAAGCGTTAATTTTTTAAATGCATTAATGCACTGTGTTAATTTTTTTAATGCATTGCACCCAGGCCCGTCAAGTAGAAGAGTAGGGGGGAAGTTATCCTGGGCCCTGAGACGTTTGGGGCCTCGTCTGTAGAATATAGAAGGTTAGAAACACATTTTAAACGTATAATCAATAATAACTGACGTCATAGCTAGCTTAGAAATATATTGGCCTGTTAATAATAATAATAATAAGTGAACATTTACATAGCGCACTATCATTTCGAAGAAATCTCTAGTGCGCTTGGCGGTCGATCGAGTGTGAATACTGCATGTTCATAGTGTCCACTAGAGATGAACCGCGACAAGTCTTGTGATGACAGTGCTGGTGCAAATTGTTTAAGTCATCAGATGGTAGATTCTTTGACTGTCAACGCTGACGTTCGCTGATGACGTTGTCGATTGGCTTCCATGATCCGTCGTTGCACAGGAATCGGCTGGTGTACGTCTTGTACACGTTGGTCAGCAAAGCACGTTGTCACGGTCGAATGCGTACAATCGCAGACACGCGTATGGCCAGCCACGGCAGCCTGGCCTCGCGGCGTGCACGTCCAGTTCCAACATGCCGGCCAGCAGGTTATCAGCACACAGTAAGAAACATCGAGTGTCAATGACGGATAAAACATGGCGTCAAATCAGCAAACCAGAACAGCCAATCAGAACATCAGATGTAGCACTACAACACTGCAACGTATCATCTCGTAGAATGCACTCACGCTATAGCAAAACACCAAAACATGCAGCACATCTCGAAACACGCCTCACACTGCAAGCAGCACACATATCCCTGTTGTTGGAATAATTATTCATGTACAGTAAATAATTATTTATTTACAGTAGTGATGGAACGGCAACTACAGTTTAGTTACTTGAATTTATTCCATTGTCAAATAACCGCTGTTTAACAGAATATTGGAATTTTTGCTCCACAGAATTTAGTAAATTAACATAAATTTACACATGTGCGTTAATTGTTTTAACGCGTGTTAATTTTTTTAACGCGCATTAATTTATTAATGCATTAACGCTTTAATTAATGCGTTAATTTGACAGCTCTATTTTTTCATTTTGTGTAAATTTTTGTTATTATTGTTAGTTTTTGCTCACTTTTATATTTCACAAGGTAGTGTAAAAACGCATTTACTGTGTGGTGGGATGTATAATAATCACGTTATTGCGAATTTTCCACAGAATGTATCAGTGAAACTATTTTGAAAATCAGTCAATAATTGGTGAAGATATAGACATAAGTAATATGGCACAGTTTTTATGCCCCACGATGTATGTATTGCTAGCATTGCGGTTGTAAATTGAGATGGTTAGTCGCAGCTGAAGAGTCGTTTGTTAAACTGTTAGCTCATTAGCAATGTTATTCAAAGTCATTTATGTTAGGTTTAGGGTTGAACTTGAATTGCCAGTAGTCAGCAGCGATCTCTGACAGTTCTGCGATCGATGTTTCCATGGTCCTGAGCCAGCAGTGAGTGCAAAAATGTTGCGATCACTAGTCTGACATGCTATCGTTAGACTACAAGGCCACATTTATGTAATAAAGTAGAAAAATATGTTGTCCTAGTGTCCAAGCCATGTTTCAGTGAGATGCATCATCTTTTTAGTTTTTTGCCATCCAGTGAGATTTTTGACGTTTTGAACGGACAAAAATGGTGCTCTGGTTATTCTTGTGGAACGTTTTATAACAGTTGGTTTTTTAATCAACGGTTTTTGGTTTGTGATGTAGAAAATGTATATGGAACAAACAGATAGCAGGATGGGCAAAACTGATTCAGGTCCGCTATTCCGAAGGTCCGCTATTCCGAAAGTTTACTATTCCCACCAACCCTCAGCCTAACCCAACCCTAAACCTAACCCTAACCTTAACCCAAACCTTAGCACTGTGGCATGTATCTGCACAGTGGACTTTTGGAATAGCAGACCTTCCGAATAGTGGACCTTCGGAATAGCGGGCCGGTACCGCAAAACTTCCTGTTGTTTCCTGTTAGTACAGTTTATAATCAGTACTATATTTGTCTGTGTTTGAAGGCTGTCGGTTCTGCAGCTGGCCATCGACAAGGCTGTGTATTTACTGGATATTCTAACTCTGTCTGGCCTGCTCACTGGCGATGATTGGCGCCATCTTGTGGAAAACGTCTTCTGCAATGAAAGCATTTCTGTTGTAGGCAAGTTCCTGCCACTACTGAAAGTATTAGTTATAACTACATGTTCACATAATTAAAAAGTTTTTGTTAAAGTGTTTCCGATTATAATGTCATGAATGCTAAGCAACATCTTCTGATTTTTGTGTTTAGTGAATCCTAAGAGAAATGTGCAGTGTCTGTACTGTGCAAAAGACTGTTATTAATAGTTGTTATTTGACATTTAATTTGCAGAATCATTCAATTATTTTAGGTTGACTTAAGCAGGAGCGCCATTATAGCTCACTGACAGTCTCTGTTATTGTTGTCAGTGTGTGGCCCTTGAATAATCTTTACCATTTGTGTGAATTACTTGTTTTCAACTAAGCCTACATGTAGGCAAAGTGCCAGTTACTTATTTATTCTGCCATTCTGATTTCAAAGCCTGAGTCGATATATGTTGCTGATATAGTCGTATAATGTACGTATAATATGATAGTCATTCTGCTTAAGCGGTCAAAAAGAAATGCTGAGTGAATTGCCGTGCAATACATGGTGTTTCATAAAAAGGACCCCTTTTTGTTTATTGTGTCAGCACTAAGCAACATGGGGACACTCAGCGTGATCGGAGTCGAATAGGTACCAAGACGTCACACTTTAGGGATCAGGAGATGATACCATAACGTCACACTAGTCACAAATGCATTACACTCGCAGATTCAAGTGTTCTTC
>Ga0056128_1013061_pt1 | contig 10084 bp, 7 predicted proteins | sample WorMetLIZISLAND2_FD_71113 | JGI IMG/M metagenome (GOLD analysis project Ga0056128, IMG submission 71113) | Marine gutless worms symbiont microbial communities from Max Planck institute for Marine Microbiology, Germany - Olavius geniculatus... ... | reverse complement strand
CCAGTATACGATTTCCTATTGGTGATTAATAGTAACCTAGGCCTTATCTCGCACCGTTACTGAGATACAGTGAGTTATTGGCCAAAAATCGCAAATTTTGACCACCCCCCTCTCATTTAGTGACCTCGTTCGGGGTGACCCCCTTCGAGTTTACGAAAAAGCTTTACGGTTCCTGAAACTAGAGTCTTCCAGGCAGCCGATGGTGAAAATTTGGAGATCTTAGCTTGGACCGTTTTTGCCTGATCCACCCGTGTGACAGACAGATGGACAGACAGACAGACAGACGAACAGAATTGTGATAGCTAAGACGCGCTGAAAGCATAGCTGCTTTTGCGCGTAAAAAATGGGACTCAGTGACAATGTGCAATCCAACAAAAGTGCAAGACTTGATACACATACCAGTTTTACGGTATGTGTATCAAGTCTTTCACTTTTGTTCTAATAGAAGCCCCCGGCTTCTATTAGAACATTTTGATTTAGACCCCTGACTAGCATTAGAGACCCAGCTTTCATTTGAGACCCGGCCTCTATTAAAACATCATCAACCTGGCATACCAGAGTAATACATTTGTTCTATGGTTGGTGTATGCAATACTAGTATTGCAATACAATTTAGAGCAAGTGTACAAGACAGCTGCACATACAACTAATCACTACTACTACAACAACTGCGCTACAACACTTACAACAACAACAATGACTTGGATGTCCAGCTTATATTGGAGACCCGGCTTATACTAGGGACTCGGCTTTTATTTGAGACCCAGCTTCTATTAAAACAACAGACTCAGACCCCCTTCTTGTATTAGAGACCCAGCTACTATATGAGACCCGGCTTGTATTAGCAGTTGTGCAGTAAATAATGCAACAGTGACGCAGGCACATTATGACGCTGTATTAAACCGGCAGCGTGGAGTTTCATGATACCTCCAGCAAGCTGGTACAGCGTTTCTGTATTTCATCGGCAGTTGTTTCTCCCTGCTTGACGGCTGCAGCTTTCTGCAACTGCTGCTCCTCGATGGCCAGCTGCATCTCTGCTAGCTGCTCATTCAGCCTCACTCGAAACTCTGCATCCTTCACATCTTCCTGAACAGAATGTAAAACACATTAAAGGTCGATTGTTCCATGCCTAGCTTAACTCACAGGTTTGCTAACCAGAAATTAACTTTAACTCTCAGGTGAACCTCGTGCACTCTGATCTACGCAAATTTTGCGTACGCAAGTTAACCCCCAGGGGTAATTTCCCAAGTTAACCTTGTGGTTAACCATAACCCGTGCATGGAACAACCGACGCTAAATCTTTCCTGGGACATAAGGCCCATATGACAGCACTGGCTGATCTTAATTTCCTTAGCCCTCAGTCAGACACCAACTTACACTCTGAGACCACCGATACGAAGGGGCTAGTGAATTGTGCAGTTTATCTGCATACATCCCAGCTTTCATTGGTACTCATTGCACCTATCTATGGCTGAATTACACACTACACACTGAGATGATTTGCCCATCTGTTGTAGAGGGTTAACGAGTTATGTTTGCATGTACTTCGATGTCTAAATGTAAACACTACTTGTTAACCCTCTACAACAAGCCACCACAAGAGAAAGTAGACACTGAAAACCCAAAATTAAAAAAAAGAGTTTCAAAGCACCATGTGACACCTGATTCAAGGTTTGACTGAACATTCAAACTTATCAAAAGTACCAATAAACACTTTTACAAAAGTCAATCAAGCAGCTTCAATCAAGACTTATAAGCACTATTTGAAAAAAGCATTTTACTAGGCTGTCAAAGTGTTATTTTTTTAATGCATTAACGCCCTGCATTAATTTTTTTAACACATTGATTAACGCATTATTAACGCACCCAGGTCCATCGAGAGGGAAAGCAGGGAGGTAAGTTACCCCAAGTCCTGCAACGTTTGGGGGGCCTCACCTATAGAATAGAAAGTTAAAAACACATTTTAAACGTATAATCAACAATAACTGCCATCATAGCTAGCACAAAAATCTATTAGCCTGTCGCTAAAATAATTATTTATTTACAGTAGTAATAGAATGGCAACTAGTTTAGTTACTTGAATTCATTCAATTGTCAAATAACCACAGTTTAACGGAATAATGAAACTTTTGCATACGTGCATTAATTATTTTAACGCAATTAATTTTTTTAATGCGTGTTAATTTATTAACACATTAATGCGTTAATTAATGCGTTAATTTGACAGCTCTACATTTTACGAGCTTTGATGCTACATGCATTAAAATTTTTTGTGCATATGCAATACATAAAATTTCATAGTGTATTATTACATTAAAAGCACTCTTTGATAGTTCAACCACAAGCAGCGCTGCATAAACAGAAAATATGGCTACAGTCATGCCCAAAAAATATCACTTAATAATATGCATTTTGACTGCCAAAACAGGCACAAAAGTATACATCAATCAAAAAACATATGGTAGCTAACCTGACAAGAAATAACATTAATTTACACTAATGTAAAAAAAGCACCTGAAGATACAAACATTTAGCAAACATTAAAAAGAAACTGTCCAAAACCTGCTGAATCAGAATATCACTGGAAAAAGAATAAAAAACTTGCCTATGTAAGTCAAAAACGTTTCTGAAAAACAAAATGACAAAACTGAACCACAGCATCAGTACATTATGTACAATGACTTGCACTTGCATAACGGAAAATGTACACCACAGCTGAACTCAACATAGTGAGGTAATTAAATGAATTCACGTTGGACTGCAGCAACTAACCCTTTCCTTCCATTTCTGCTCCCACAGTTCATCTCTATCTGACAGTGCTTTGTCTTTGTCTACTTCCAGCTCAGCCACTTTGTCATCCATCTGTTTCTACAACCATGTGACAATCAATTAACAAATAACAGAGTACCTACTTTCAGATATATGCAACAAATGCAAATGCATTCATACAAAGCCAAACAGCTAAAACATAGAAACATCTTTGCATCACATGACTGATGAGTACTCTACATGGTCTGGAGCATGCACTGTGATAAAATTTTTAAAAATGCTGCCGATACTCTGTGCCATGTGAAGCAATTTAGAATTACAGCTATTACTCGCAATCTGTCTATCAATCTGTAAAATAAATGTGCAGCAAGCATCAAAGTTGTGTATAAATCTACACAGTGATGCAGAAAACTTGATTTCTGTAACACAAAAACCATCAACATGGTCCAACAGCTTAAAAGGCAAAGAAGCCTCCTCCACTTTCAGATCTTAGATTATAAATGCAAGAATCAAAAGCAAAAACTGTCATCATTGACCATAAATGCCTGAGCATTGATGCATCAAAGATGTGCTGTATATTGCAGCCTATACCAAACCATCATCACATACACTGCCAACATCCCTGCCAGATTCATGCTGTGATCAGCATCACACAAACAAAAAAAAGACAATCGACATCTCACATCTTCTTCCAAGTTTAAAGTAAGTCACTTGACATAAATATTAGAATAGTCATCAACAGTCCGACTGAACGAACCAAGACATACTGTCTCTGTCACTTACTGTGACCTAATTTACGAATCAGTAGTCATTTGCTGGTACCTACTGCAAATGGGAAAAAAAGATAAACTTTGAAAAAGAACAATTTCTAACTTTAAAGGTCTCGTGACTTTGAAATTGAATCAATCATATGACACTCATTGACCTCTATTTCTCCAGTACACCGAATTTCACTCAAATTGAAAGTACTTTTAGTAAATAAATAAAATGATAAATGAACACTGAGACAGGCTTTATTACGTTGATTCCTAGGAGTCAATATAATAACAAACAGGCAACAAGTGAAGTAGTTACCTGAAGGAGTTGTAACGCTTCTACTTTCCCACGCCGAAGCTCCTGCAGTTCTCCTGCTCTCACATTCTCCAACTTGCGCTCGGATTCTTCCAGTTGCCGCCTCGACTCCAGCTCAAGCCACTGCTTGTCATCCTGCAGCTGCCGAATCACTTTCTCGCATCTGACCAACTCTTCTTTCTCTGCACAAGTGCAAAAGTAATTAAAGGTACTGTCACCGACCGCAAAAAACATCTAAAATGTTAATACATCATACCTGTTCTAGTTAATCCACAACTTTAACATCAGTTACTAAAAAAACTGTAGATTAATGTGAAATATGTCATACATGGATAATTCAACTATCCACAATTTCCAGACACTGTTCAGTAACATCAAACAGAATATATAAACCTCCCTTGAAAGCTCTCGAACTTCAACTATATCTAACTATGAAATGATAAAAGTCAGTTTTGTAATGTTATAAATCACAAGAATGTTATAAATCACAAGAATATATTAACACTTGATATTTAAAATCATTCACCAAGGAATCAAATGCCATTCTGAGCACAAATACATTATGACCAGTTAAAGTGCAACAGAACATTTTAGACTTTCATGCAGCATTCCATCAAACTGCACAGATATTTGACAACAGCAGAAAGCAAATGTCAGCAACCTTGAGATATGCTATGCTTCAGTGCTTCATTTTCAGCATCCAACTCCTTGATACGTTCGTTAGCCTTAGTCAGCTCCTCGTCCTTGCTGTCTAGTGCCATGTGCAGTTCTTGTTTTGCAGCAGCAACTGACAGCGATTTGTCCACCTCGAGTTCTTCAATCAATTTCTTTGCATCGCTGAGCTGAGTCTGGTACTTGCTCGTAAATTCATCGTGCTGCGACTATCATTCGCAACAACAACAAACAAACACGCAGCAACTGACTGGTTAATTACCTGCTGAATATCATATTAACAAGTAATTTGAGCACAGCTCATGAGATGCGTGACAGCCTAGCAGTTACTGTTTGCAGGTTGTTTTGGTCTATCTCAATCCATTTCGTCGCAATCCACTCTTGAAATCGGTGCCGCAGCCACAAATTGCAAAAAAAAAAAAACAGTAAAACCCCCCATTTTGGGTTCAAGGTGCGCCTCTACAGGATATATATTCTACCAGTTCTGCTCTATGGGTGCGAGACATGGACCATCACCAAGTCTATAAGTAAGCATCTTGATGCACTTGATACCTGGTGCTTACGAAAAATTCTACGAATACCATATACCAGGCACACTACAAATGAGACAGTTCGAGACGTTACTGCTTGTACACCAGTCTCTGAAGTGGTCAGGTCCCACCCTCTTAGATTCTTCGGCCACCTAGCTCGTACACTACAACCCCAGCAGAAGATCACCACCGCATCGTAGCCGCCACGCTCGGTCCACCTGCTGACTGGAGAAGACCCGCTGGACATTCAAGAACAACTTGGCTCAGAACGGTTGATGAAAACGTCCAGCCCCAGAACTTTGGAGTTCACACTGCCTGAAGAAAGACCAAGGATAGGGACATCTAGCGACAATTCATCAGTACGGCAACGCTCTGACAGGAGTTCGCCAAGAAGAAGAAGGTCATTCGAGGTCATCAATGTTGACACCACTAAAAAGCTCGTTACTACTGCTTGTTATGATAAGCAGCATGTTTGTGCCTATCTGCAACCGTTTTTACACTACATGAGCTAACAGCGGTAAAGTAACCACTTTTTTAGGGGATAGCCATCTTTGACGCCCACCTGTGCAGGCCTCCTTGAACTTAGGGGGTTGAGACTTGGGGCTACTAAAATCCACGTTTAATGCTGAAAATTTTATATTGAGATCGTCTTAATCTATCTCCAGCCATTTCGTCGCCATTCACTGTTGAAATGTGCACTGCAGCCAAAAATTGTGGAAAAAATTCAATGAAACCCCTCCTTTGGAGGTTCAAGGTCGTTCAAGATCATCGATGTTGACAAATCTAAAAACCCATCACCAGTGCTTGTTATGATGTGCAGCAAGTATATACCTATCTGCAACCGTTTTCACACTATAAGAGCGAATAGCGGCAAAATAACGTCTTTTTACAGGATGTACTCCACTTTGACGCCTTCATTCAAAGGGAATCTCCTCACCCATGGGCACAAAATTTTGTCACGACAAACTAGAGTCCTTGGGACAGCCCACAGTAAAGATCTCATGATCATAGCTTGCGTCGTTTTGACACAATACCGCAGTGTGATGGATGGACAGACGGATGCCCAGACGATGGCTAAGATGCGCGAAGCATTGCATGCTGTCGCACGTAAAAACAGCGACACAATAATTCCATATCAATCTGCTAAAGCAAAAAACAAAAAATAATATCAAAAGCTGCAAATACACCACGTACCTCACAAACTAAAGTTTCAGTCAATCCATTTTGTGTCAGCAACTGTCACAAAGCACAAAAAATGCAAAAAAAAAGTTTTGGATAATTTTAAACCAACACTGCATAACTTTCCTGCTTACCACTTCAAACTCCTCTCTGTATTTTTAGACTCAACAGGTGCTATATGGAGGCTCTATCATACTATCAATAATATTACCTTCAGAAGGTCATGTTCCTGTGTTCTTAACTCCAGTTGTTTTTGTATTGTTTCCTTGTCAGAGACAAGCTGCTGGGTTCGTTCCTTATTTGCTTTAATCGTTTCTTTACATTTTGTCAGCAGCACTTCCAAGCGTTTCACCTACGCACATTCCCTCATTTGATAAAATCACTCTACATATATAATTCAAATCACATAATATTAACAGACAAGACCCAATGTAAGTCCGCCCGGCACCCTAAATCCAATTGGGGGAAAAATTCAGAGGGGGTGAAACTCCCCGGTAGCAAAGTCATGTGGCCCAAACTCAAATCTATTCGCATACACAAAACACGCAATGCCAACTTCAAACTTCGGGTGGGTCAACATGCACATCTATAACTTTTTTGTCAGTGCACCAAAGTTCACCAATTTCTTTGTTCAACTTCTGAGGGACACTGCTTGATAATGCTGTTGACTCCTTGTCGTTATCTCTATCCATTCCAGAAATATTTGCGGTCAAAATCAAAAGTTGTCCTAAATCGCACCAAATTTTGGACATTTTTTGCCATCTCAAATTTTAATGGGACAGTGTCCCCCCAAAAGCTGTACCCGCTTTATCACCCACATCTAGATACGTCACATGGCAAAGTCTTGTGGGGCTACTCCTCTTACACCCAAAGTTATAGGCACGGATTCGCTGAAGTTTTTGCCAATTTTGACCCCCTTTAAACAAAACTGTAATGGGGACCCCATCTCCGGTGAAGGGTGCACTAGCAACATTTGGTCATTCTCTAGCACGTGTAAAAATTTGGGAGCACAGTACCCTTAGGGGCCAAAATATAATCTTCCAAAAAAGTCGATTTAGGTTGGTATGATTACACCTCTAGATCTCCAAAGTTACTGGACCAAAGTTCACCCAACTTTTTTCGCCTAACGCGAGAAAAATTGCGGTAAAAAATGTACTTGTCCGATTCTGAATATCTCCATCCATTCCGGAGATATTTGCCATTAAAGTTTAAAGTCGTCAGAAATGGTGCCAAATTCTGCATGTTTATGGCCCCTGAAATTTTTTAGGGAGAGCCTCCCAAAATTTTTGACCGGCATTATTTTAAAAATTTGACCTACTACTGACTACGTTGCAAAATTTCATGGCGATCGGCAGACAAAGCTCAGAGATCTCGCATTTGAAATTAAAAAATTTTAAAATATCTGCGGCAAAATATAAGTTCGCTCCAAAAACTATCATTTCAAGCTGGACTAATAATAATGTTTTCTGATTAGTTGAAAAAAAGATGATAAGCACAAGACAACTTTCATGAATAGCTGTGGCAGTAGTTTTCATAGACCAGACACCCATTCTGTCAACAACCATGTAAAACAGAAAAGGATAACTGACTGAAGCTAAAAGTAAACAAACTACTGACAAACCTTTTCACGAAGAGCAACTTCTTCTGAACTTCCACTTGATTCTACCAAAGTATTCAAAGCTGTTGGACTCTCAGGTTTTGTCAGAAGTTCTGGTGGAATATCCTTCCCTTCCTTTAAAAGATTTACCTACATAAAACACAAATAGGAGAACACAATATAAATATGAAACAACAACTCTGCTAATATTCCACACACAAACCATCTGAATGACCAGTTTCCAGAAAAATGTAAATCACTCATTGGCTCAGCAATTTCTCTCTCCTTTTCACATGTTCTTAACATCAGCAATTTTCAGCATCCTCTGAGAACAAATCTTTTCACATCATCTTCGACACCACTTCACTAATAATAATTATTAATATACATGGCCAATGGCTTCCTACTTTGTGGACTTCAGGAGAAATAAAACTGCAAGGAATAATGCACAGACATCAATCAAACCAATGGAAAACAGCCAATGTGTATAACCAAGTTTTGCACATCAAACTATGTACATGTATACGGTATGTCACAATTCAATTCCAACATAACAATATGTTTTAAAATCAGTAGTCTAATGACTTGTAAATGTAAAACCTGAGTGCGAAGAACTTGAATAACTTCATCTTTTTCATCAAGCATCAGTTGGTAGTTGTTCTCAAGGTCTTTCTTTGCCTGGTAATCAAGCTGCGTTTGCTCTTTCAGCTCTGAAATTCGTCTCAGAGATTTGTCCTGTGACTGCGCTAACGTCGTCTGCAATCAATAAATTCACACAGCTTTCTCTTTAAGACATGTTTGATTTATTCATACTTCTAAATCCATTCTTCAACTATTCAAAAAAATATAAACATTAGCATAAACATTATTTATTACATCTACACAACTTAGACTATTTTTTATCACATTATGCAAAGAAATGAATTTTTCACAAATGGCCTCGAGTATTATGACAGCAAAAACTGTGGTCACAGCATGTAAGCCAATGTTTAGTAGCAAGACAGCCTTTTGTCACTTGATTATACCTACCTACAACACAGTCCAGATATGAGTCAAATCTGTGGGTAACAATAGATTAAAGTGATTACTAGTTAACAATGGATCAATTTGACTGAAAAACATAAATCATGGAACAGCTCTAGCTTATATTAAACTTGATCAATATTACACATCAAGCAGTCTTCCACACACCTTCAGCTTGTTCTTCTCTTCTTCCGACTCCTTGTACAATGCTGCAAGCTACAAAATAAGCAGCAATCCAAGATTAACTGCAGTTGATTTAACAGTAAAGAAATAATATGCAACTATAAAGACTGAGGAACTTGAAAAAAAATTTAAAAATCAACAAAATCGCACAGGAGTCTTACAACAGCCAAAGGCAAATTAATGACAAACACTGCAAAAGATTCATGACAGTGACAGGTTTAATACCATTACACTGTTAACCATCATCCCATACCTGTAACATGCAACCTTTATTCTTACAAGCCTAAAGAAAACTACTACATCAAATTACCAGTAAAATCATTACAGTTACTGACCTGCAGATATTTCATCTTGTATTGCTGACCACGCCGCAGTGCCTTGGAATAGACCTGATGCAGTTCTTCCTTGTTCATTGATGCCACAACAGAGGAGTGATCATCATTATCTGCCTCGCTGACTCCATCCTCTGCACCAATCAAAGATGACTGTTGCCTGACGGTCTGAGATGGTGATGCCAACATCGACGTATCACTAGCCTGGGAGCTAACTGATGATGTTCTTGATCTCCCAGTAACTGCATGTAATCCAGCACCGCAATCAGCCTGGCTGTCTACAGCACTTGCTGTAAGACTAACGTCCTCAAGTGAACCTACAGGAGTAGAACTGTCAGCTGTCTGTACCCCCGATACAGAACCAGACTGGCTTTTGCTACTCGGCTCCTGTCAAATACCAGTGCATTTACTAGAGACATACACATTGCTTGATTACAAAAACAGAACAAATTCTACATAAATTACAAACTAAAAGTAAGGCAAAAACAAATTCACTAATTAAATGTAATTAAGAATTACACATATTATAAATCAAACAGATAAAAAATTAACCAATATTAAATATATGCACTAAAATAACCGGACTAATATAGCTGCCAAAATATGAAAAAACAAAATGCGTGAGCTCGTTTCCCCTCTCTTTCGCTTCCATCTTTCCTCCCCCTTCCATCTATCCCTTTTTCTTCTTCGTTTTCCCATTCCGCACTCCCTTCCATTCCCCTTCCCTC
>Ga0056128_1013059_pt1 | contig 10085 bp, 7 predicted proteins | sample WorMetLIZISLAND2_FD_71113 | JGI IMG/M metagenome (GOLD analysis project Ga0056128, IMG submission 71113) | Marine gutless worms symbiont microbial communities from Max Planck institute for Marine Microbiology, Germany - Olavius geniculatus... ... | reverse complement strand
CCTCCGAGTACATGGTGAAGTGGCATAAGCAAGGCGTCGAGGTGCCGATCTACATCCAGCTGAACCGACTGCCGGCGCACGTGGACGCCAACTACCAGGGCCGCGCTCGACTGGTTGCCGATCAGTCGGGACACGATGACGCATCACTGGAACTTACGGACGTACGACTGAGTGACGAGGGCTGGTTCGAGTGTTCGGTCGTCTTCATTGGCAGCACGGACGACCCGAGCGCTAACGGCACGTGGGTCTACCTGGCCGTCACAGGTCAGTGCCGTCCACACAAACACACGCACACATAACAGTCAAACTGGGGGAATGTGCCGAAATGCCGTTCCCAGGCCCATCAATTCTCTACTCAAACGTTACGAGTCCCAAGCTTTCCCCAGGGGTACGCACTTTCCTGGGTCCGCAAATCCAGCCTTTCGCCGTTTCTGTGTCCCACACAGAACCATTTTTGCACGAAGATGCAAGATTCTGAGTTAAGCTATATATGATATGCAGCGCTGGAACACCGGCAGGCAAGCTACATGCCAGTTTAATCAGTTTAATCCACCACGTGAACCAAATGAACTCAAACTGTTTTAAACTGAACTGAAGTGAGAGAAGTAAAACAAATATAGGCCTAAGCCTACCAATGTCCTGCTTATCAGTATCAACCAGTCAATAAAATTTATTTTCTAGGCAGCGAGTATCGAAATTCAAAGATCAACTTAAGTATCAGTACTTTTGATAATGTGGTGTATACCGGGTATGTAATATGCTATACTTTATTTTTATGTTATTTCACAGCATTTACATGTACTTGCTTTGCAAAACAAACAAGAGATTACATGCTACATATACACTGTGTCTGAAAATGTCGGGGATGTTTTTTTGAGACACAGTGTATATTTAATCCAGTGGTTGTTTTTTTATGTTTACTATTGGCCGGTATACTCGGCAACTGTGCACTGAGAAGACGGCGTTTAGTAGAACACCTGCCAAAGAATCGTGACCTTTATTACAAACATGTAAAGTATGTTCAGATTTGATGTTTATTACGCAACCTTTGTAATAGGCCACATTACGGGTTCTGTTCATCCGTTTGTCCATCTGTCCTTTAATAGTACATAACTCGAAAACAAAATGCGTAGTAAAAAATTGAGGCTAAGGTTTTCAGGGGCTGGAATAACTGGTTTGCCAGTTTGTCAGTACCTCAAAAACATCGAGAAAATGACGCACATCTTGCGCAAACTGAACCTGAGCGGTGATTTAGTTAACTTTTGAACGCAATGCAGTGTAAAAGTAGATTTTCAGTTGAAATGAAAAAATAAGTTATGTATGTGCCTAGCTAAGCAAACGGCCGCATATCATGTCGGCACTGGGCCGACGTCTTCGCTATTTATAGAAGTGCAAAAGTCACAAGATCGCTGGCGATCAGCAAAAATGCGAGCGAGAATTCTCGACGGGAAGCAGTCCGGATTCTGCATGATCCGAGATCGACATGGATCGGTCGGCTGTGTACACAGAAAGCAACGGGGCGCAGAGCGCTCGCTGTCCGATGACGGACACGAGAGAATGAGATAAGTGGGAAGGAAGGGGAAAGATGTAGGGCCTACAATAGAGCGCGCCGAACGATAGCAACACCGCCCGGTCAGTTGTTGTTATTCGCGGTCGGAGCTGCAGGGCGATGTCGTTAATAGCTGCGATTTTAGTGCTCCGACGGGACTGGAGGCGCCCCACTGTCCGACAGCACCGCTTCCACAGCTGCGTCGGCAGATAAAGCACCACCAGCAGCAACAACAGCGTTGCAAAAGCTTCAGCGACTGCATGGAGGCAATGACGTTTGATGGTCGCATCGGCGTCTTGTATAACGACATATCGACTTACATCCAGCGCCGTCACTTATAGGGTGTTTACACGATCGAGCTGGCTCAAGCAGTCCTATTGGAACCCCGTCCCCTGGCTCAAATGTAGGCCTAGGCTTAGGCTCTTAGCCCACAGCTGATCACGTGTTATATAGGCCTTCCAATTACAACCCGCCCGCCCTCCTAATTAGCATGCTAATTACCATAAAACGTCGAGCCAGCTGCTCGATGTTTGCTCGATCGTGTAAACACCCTATTACCTTCCAGGGCCGACGTGTATCAATAGTGACGCGTTGATCACAGTAAAAGCTGGGTATATATCAGAGAATTACAAACAAAAGCGCAGGCTTTTAAAACGACGCAAACTTCTCAAAGTGACAATAGGGTCAAAAAGTCAAACACGTGAGTAAATACTGTTGACAGTGGACATCACTTGAGTTTATGTCGAAATCGAACAGTTTATCTTTAGAAGTGACCTGCAGAATTAAAATTTTATGCAGAAACCCAACAAATAAAATGACCCACAATTTAGCTCTGTAGCAGTTTTTACTGCAGTCTAGACTGTAAAGAGGCACAATAAACTGTGGACCGTGTTGAAACGCGCTTATTTCATGACTGTGATCGACGGTGTGTTCTGCCTGAAAGGTGAACGTTATGAACAGACTTGAGACTCGTTTCAACCCTCACGCTTGACTGGAGTGAGATTTCGGGCGGCTATAAGCCTATGACACTGCAGACTTTGTGTGGTGAAATAAATATGTACAATTATCGCGTCTAGTTTAGAACGGCATGGCTACGAATAACGAAGACGTCGATCGGCAAGCAGCAAAAATGCTAGAGCAGTAGGTGTGATGTCCGGGTAAGGGCGTTATCTCAACAGGAGCTCTAACTTGAGCTCGCCGCCCGCATCAATAGATGACTGTCGCCGTCGCTGCTGCTGCTGCTGCTGCAGTGAAGCGGCGACGCAGACGCTGACGCATTTCTATGCATGAAACTCGGAACCGCTCTATTCTCATTTGCACACACGCCCAGACACAGACACACGGTCGATGATGATGATGATGATGAATCACCTGACAGACATCTGGGCATGCAGTTGGCGCCGGCGGTGCTCCTGACGTCGAAATGACGTAGTAGAGCAGCAGCGGTAGCAGCAGTCAATAGTCGACATCATCATCATCGTCGTCTTCATCTTTGATCCCTTACGACCTCGTGCACATTGTTTTTGCAAGGCAAGGATCGCGACAAGATTGCGCCAGGTTAAGCTGCTCGCTCGGCGCACTTGAAGCCAACCACGCACAGTTTACATAACGGTCCAGATAAGGAATAGTAAACTTTTGCAAAAATGTCGCAAAAACAGTACTTGCGTCTTGTTGGTTACGTGTACAGCAGAAACACTTTGCTAATATTTTAGTCTTATCATTAACGTGTGTCCAAGACGCTGCAAATGTTCTATAAGATTTGCGCACACACATTTTGTAACATTTTCCCTAAAATTTTACGCATACTCCGAGGTTTAACGCCGACGCTATTTTCGAAGTAAAATTGCAGATTCGCTTGCGTTTTTTGGTATTTAGTGAGTGACAGTAAAGAGAAGAACACGCATATAGCGACTGAAGGACAGTACAGTGGACGAAAGCGAAGTCGTTTCACGCACGAGGAACTCGTCGACGAATTTTAGGACAGTCCGTCATTGGTTTGATGCTACGCGTCCCGCTGCTTGTGGTGAGGACGTGTGTGGAATAATGACAAGTCTGTCAGTCGCTTGACGGCGTCATTGCCGAGTGAACGCATTCGTCACAGTGACTATATTCAGCCGTGTGCGACTGCCGACACAGTGCCGTAGCAGTGGGGCAGGGAAAGACTAGAAGAACCTTCGGCTACACCCGTTTCCGAGTTCCAGACAATCTTTGAAATAAATTATATTTGAATACATTAACTTTGGTTTAATTTATTTCCGATCCGCTTAAGAATTTGAGGAATTGAATATACCCAATATGCCAAACCAGTGTACACAAAAATATCCGAGACACCTGACGTTATTTTTTTATTGGCGGCAACTTCCGGTAGCCGCACGAACGGAACGGGAGCGGAGGATAAGGAAGCGCACCTGGATATTTTGTTTAGGGTCTCCGAGTTTCTCGTTACGCCAGTGAGCGGATGTGTCACTGACGCCTCAGTCGTCACGGCTACAGACCACCACAGCTCACTGCTTTCCATTACCGGCCACGCTAACACAGTTAGTGCAGATCGTGAGTTGAAAGAGATACACTACATTATACTCCTATCCATATATTCACTAGAATACTAACTGGCTAAAACGTTCTTTTACTGGCACGCTAAGCAGAAAGTTTGAGTTGAAAAGGTACTTACAGAGTTTGTATATTTTCAGCAGGCGCATTTCTTAAAACATTGGAGACTCAGAGAACGATGAAAAATATTCTCATTACAACGGACTGTGCTTATTGGCGTGTTGAACAATTATCTGTGGCGCGTTTGAAATGTGAGATGAGTTGGAATGTGATATGATCTTTAATAACGACTTTGTCAAAAAATCATTCATGTGTTTTTGAAAGAACTGTCAAAATTGGTTAATATTTGACAAAGATATGGGAAAAAACATTAAGTATGTTTATCTGTTTCATCGTCCATGGAAGAAAGCAAAATAGAGGACTTGGTGACGTTAATAGTGCAATAATGTAATCAGGCGTTAACAGTGATTACGTGGAAAGACATGATCAGAGCTTTCTAAAGAATGATGAATAGTCTGAACTAAAACAAGGATTATTTGGCGAAATACTGCCGTATGAAAGGAGTCAAGATTATGCAATGCACGGTTCATGCGCAAAGCAAAGGCGTCCAGTGTTATCGATCTGCCATGGTCGCGAATCGGTTGTATCCATTTGTCTCTGAGGCAAAATAATGCCGAGATTAATTGCGGACGGATAGCCACGACGGAGCACAGCGCCTGCGGGTCGGTGTTTTTTTTCCGGCCTAATTGTCGCGAGGGATAAAACTAGAAGCTGCCGAGATAGGAATTGTTCTTTCGCGACGGTCGGCCGTTAACGCGACGCCGATTGGACGGAATCGAGTCGCGATGCCGACTATAGACGAGTTTTTATTAGCGCTCGGCGCTGCGTTTGGATTTTGGATCCTGGTTTTATCATATCGGCGTCTCTCTTCCTGTTGTCTGCCTCTCGATGTCAGTCATTCGTGCTATAGTCTATTTCTAGTCTACGCCGACGTTTGGTGCCGTTCAGCTCTGGGTGACAGCCAGTCATTCATTTGTTAACCCACCACCGCTGAACTCACCTTACCTTACCTTGTACCTGACTATGACGTATATTGTAGTCGGTCAAGCTGCAGAGCTGTGTCATTGGGTCCGTCTGTAACGCATATCGAGTCGTGGCCATATGGGCTGGGTTACTTTGATAATAATTAATTACACGAAGTAGCTTAGAGTCTTGGACTGTCTTCAACATGGAAAGTCTTAGGGAAACATTTCTAAATGTCGAATAGAATACTTATATAGTTATTTCTCACCATCGTAGCCTGTAACGCCATAAACACATGAGGAGCCAATGCGTCTACTCCGGAGTTTTCTCTTTTGGCTGTTCATTTATATAGTTGTCCAAATGTGACAAAGCACACAGTAAGCCGATTATAACATTTCCTATACGATAGATAACTAAGTATAGCTGCGCGGTTGTTCTTGCTGTGGGCGTTCAAAGAGTTGAAAGCGACGCACGGACGAAGGGCAGGTGAGCGCTCGGCGCATGTAATAACTACGATGACGTCGTCGTCGTCATTTCGTCTTTGTGCTGCTGGCACATCTGATGTCACTCGCTAGACGTCGCACTATCAATATCTGTCGGCCAGCTGAATACACGAGTCGCTACGACTCTTGACATTACGTATGAGACCTGTTCAACCCGCGGCTAATTAGCTGTCGCCGACCAACTGACGTCGTCCTCGTTATCTTCATCACCTGTGATGACATTACCCGCTTCAGAACCAGGCAGAGAACACTGGCGGTGCCAAGATGTAGACACTGAGGGCCTAAGGTGTTTGAGGAGATAACCGGACACTTCGGACCTAAGACACTTCGGACCTAACTTTTAGGTCCGAAGTGTCTTAGGTCCGAACTGTCTTAGATCCGAAGTGTCTTAAGACACTTCGGATCTAGGTCCGAAATGTCCGGACACTTAGGACCTAAAAGTACGAGACACTTCGGACCTATTTTCAGTATATATTTTTGTTACTATTTTCGACTTTGGGGGGATTTTTTATGAGTTAGATATTAACTTTGAATTTTTTTTTATCTTAAAACCATTTTCGCTGTTTTCGAGCTTTGACTCATATCGCCCTTACATAGCTTTGTGAGCTGTTAAAGTTTTCTTTTGCTTTGATATCAAATAAAATACAAATATATGTCATGACATAAACATTAATAAGCAGTCCGATATCGAAAAGTGTTACTGGAAATTCGCCCAGTGCGACTTTTTGTCATGTTTGTATCACTCTTCATGAAAGGTTAGAGTTTACACCAGTAGTGTTAGTGTCTGAGAACCGCATGCAGTCTGTTGCCCTCCTCCATTCGATTGAGTGCAGAACTAATCAGATCTACGCGAATCTCTGAATCAAACTCTGGAACGGTTGGGGAAGCTGTCCTTGCAGTTGCGTTTTGGTGACTGACAATTTCAATGAAAGAACCCGCAATGAAAGAACTGCTATTACACGTGTTCGTTGCACTGGTTGGACTAGGACTGTCGCCGCCATCGGCTGCTGTTGCTGCTGCTGCTAATTGTGATGGTTATTTGCAAATAGAATCCAATGCACTGCATGAATCTCATCACCAGTGTCCAGTTGTCAGATTTCAGCAGTGATAAATGCGGAAAACGAAGCACAGAACGCGAAAATGACTGAAATAACGGAGGATGTGTGCAACTACATAAACTGAAATACGTTTTTGCATTGCTTCATAAATACAAAATAATGTAGATGCCACGTTTCATTTTTTTTAAATTTATAAACAACATATTTACCGATTTTAACATTTAGACAAGTATTTTCTTCAGTAGTAATTGAAATCGGATGATGTATAGCTGTCCTGGATACGGAAGGCACGGTGGTTGTTGTGTGCGTGTGTGTGTCAACTGTCACGAACACAGTATTATGGTTTTGTACCGCAGCGCGAACTATCAGAGCCGGCGAGAGAGAAGGAAAGAAGGAAGATTTCCGGAGGATGGAAATCGTTCGTTCTATGGACGGACGGGAGGGATTACTGGATTAATACTGGCACCGATCGTTTGCTTCTCTGCGTCCGTCCATGCTTTGTTATCCTCCTGCCTTATGGGCCGGCTGCACCAACTCGTATGCCAGTCTTTTCCGGGCTTCTAACTCAGAAACGGGAAAAAACTGTCATTGAGTTGCAATCTTTATTTGTTGGCAAACGGCAGTCATCGTCCCGAACAAAGCAACAACGATTACCGAAATGTCGACGCAATAAGTAAAGATTGCAATGTGATGGATGAGTTTGATGTTGCTAATTCATTATCTGAATGTTGCATTTAAAGTTAACAACAGAAAGTCTTTAGCAGCGGAAACATTTGTGCAAATGTTCTCGACGTGGTTAAGATAAAACGCACGACATTTGCAACGTGTTCTGTAAAAACGCACGGACGGACCAGCTGATGCATTCAGCATCTTGGTCTTTACTTTACCACTCGCCACCGAACAGGAGTAAGGTTGCTGTTGACCGATCACCAGCAAAATGACACTAATGGGGTGTTTACACGATCCAGCAAACGTCCAGACGTGTATTTTGAATACATTTGCTGGAAGTTTGCTGGACGTTTGCTGGATTGTAAACACTCTATAATTCGTTTTCGATAGACACCAAACCATCGGATGACCTTCGGCGCATGCATTCACGCACTGTATCACATTAGGTCTACACGTTGTGTGCTTTTCGGAGCCACCCACTAGGCATACTGGCGAGTGTTCTCTGGAGGCTGTGATTGTGATTTCATTTTATTCTTTCTCGCTTTGAACACACCCTGAGAGGGGCGTGTCAAACGAGGGCGTTGTCGCTGCAGCTGTTGTTGTTGTTGTTGTTGCTGTGACTATTGCGTTTATTACGCGCTGGTTACAAACAACACAAAGTGAGCGAATGCGTGTGTGGTATAGCTGTTCAATAGCTTCCTTCCGTCGTAAACTCAAAACATTCTATTTTTCAACGTCTAGCCATGTCTAGTGGCCCGCCTCACTCCTTACCTCAGCGCCTCAGATTCAGTGAGTTTCACGCTGACATTGTGCGCTTTATAAATTAAATTTACTTACTTAAATTTACTTACTTAGGGTTGTGTGCATGTCGGTACAGCGCCTCCGACTCTGACGCACGTGTCGCCGTCGTTCATCGTCGGTCGTGATGGCAGCAGTGTTGACATGCGCTGTGACGCTACCGGTGTGCCTCCGCCTAGCGTGACGTGGCTCAAAGACTCGCGTCAACTTGACGTCAGCACCGACTCGCCTCGGGTGTCGTCGGCGCTCGACGGCCGACGGCTGGTTATCAGTCACCTGGTGCACGCCGACGCTGGCGTCTACCGCTGCCAGTTCAAGAACTCCGTCTCGCAGACTTCGCACGACATCCGACTCGTAGTCGAAGGTCCGTCCACCGAACCTATTACACAAGCGGTTTTCTCTGCTACTGTAAGCTGCAAAAGTAAAGCCAGAAATTATACGTTAGACCTCGCGCATCATAGAGCAGAATATACTTACATAAAATTTCACAAACATTTCAGATATATAAAACTGCAGTGTTATGTGCTATGTTTACTGTATGTCTATTCTCCGTAGGCCAGTTGTATTAAAAATTTTTACGACAGTATTTTCAGCTCGAAATTGCTGAAAAACGGCTGTCAGTTTTTTTGTTTAAATGAAAAAGCGGCTTATATGCTTTTTTATTAACAATCAGATATGAACACGTTTATTTGTCTTTGTTTAACTCTGCGCTATATTGTGACTAAATGCAGACTTAACCAGTAGAATAAAAATGCTTACATAAGTTTACCGTTTTTATTTTGAGATCACGGTTTAATAAAATAAGCGTAATAGCAAACATACTAGTTTTGTATGTTGTATTCTCGTTAACATTTCGCTTGCGGTTTTTCTCGTTCAGTAGCTCATATCGATGTAATAGCACGAAAACTCAGTTTATGTGGCTTGGCACTGCGGCACAGCTGTCAAAAATAAACTGCCGGACAATTGCTTTAACTGACGCTAACATCCAAGTATCTGGTGTGGTCACATGTCTTGGAGTTGTAATTGACAGCCAGCTGACGTTCGCGGACAATGTTAAGAAGCTCGGTGGTAGCTGCTTCTATACCATCTTCGACAGCTCCGCTCAGTACGCCGTTCTCTGACTACCAGAGCTGCGAATACGCTAGCGCACGCACGTCCTGATCTCCAGTCGCGTGGACTATTGCAACAGCGTCCTCTACGGCTTCCGTGAAGTCCACATACGTCCACTACAGTCGGTGTTAAACGTAGCGGCACGACTCATCACCAGCAAACGGAAGTTTAAACACATCCCCACCACCATGCCAGACGACCTCCATTGGTTTCCTGTGCGACAGCGCATCCAGTTCAAGCTGCGTACATTGGTCAGCAAGTGCCTTTGTCGCACTCCGCCGTCGTACCTTACAGACATGTGCGTCTCGGTGTCGGCAGCATCTGGTCGCTCGTGCCGACGGTCGTGCTCGCGCCGCCACCTCTGGCTTCCGCGCTTTCGAGTGACACGGTATGGACCGCGAGGCTTCTCCGTGTCCGGACCCAGATCTTGGAACTCGTTGCCGACGTCCGTCCGCGACCTGTCAGAATCATCTTCTTTCTGTCGTCAGCTAAAGACTGAACTATTCCGCAGAGCTTGGCGATAACCAGCACATTTGTGATAGCTTGCTGCTATTAGAACTAGCGAAACAAATTATCCTACTGAAGTGAACTAAAATGAATGCACGTGAAACTGTACACAGTAGATGATTACCTCCGCCAAGGAAGTTATGTTTTTGCCAGACTTTGTTTGTTTGTCTGTGTGTTAGCAAGATAACTCAAAAAGTTATGGACGGATCTTTCTGAAATTTTCTGGGAATGTCGGGAATGGCAAAACTACCAGTGATTCAATTTTGGGGGTGATTCGGAAGGAATCCTGGATTCTGGATCACTTTGAAATTTTCGTTA
>Ga0056128_1013057_pt1 | contig 10085 bp, 11 predicted proteins | sample WorMetLIZISLAND2_FD_71113 | JGI IMG/M metagenome (GOLD analysis project Ga0056128, IMG submission 71113) | Marine gutless worms symbiont microbial communities from Max Planck institute for Marine Microbiology, Germany - Olavius geniculatus... ... | reverse complement strand
TATATATATATATATATATATATATATGGCATTTATCTTGACGATTGATGCAGTATAAGCGTGAAATTTAATCATAAAAACTTGCAATTTTGTCCATCTTTATTTATTTACTGCAGAGTGACAAATGATGACGTCACTGGTTGAAATGGTATACGTAAACAAACATGTTGTGATGAACATGACGAGTTGCACTCGCAGACAGTCTGAAGGTTCTAGTGATAGTTCTAGTAAAAAAAAAACGTTCGTACGGGCCGAGGAAGTTTTCCGCAGCCTTACACATTTAAGCCGACATCTGTCAGAAATGAAATAGCGCCGTATCACGATGAATCCCGAGTCTCCGACCAGAGACGACTGGATCCGACAATGGCTTGGAACTGGCCGATCGGACATCACGAACTTTGTAATGCCAGTGCAGCAACTGTGTTTTGATGCCTTCGAACGCCGAGTGTACGTGCTGTGCTGAGATTGCCAATATTCAGCAGAGACAAATTGCAAGTGCACTCACTTGTGCTTGGGTGCGTCTCGGAAAACCCGTCCTTTTCTACCGTCTGTTTGGACTTTAAGATGCTGGACGTGGCTCTGTTTGTGCACGATATTTGAGCAGGAAGTCTGACGCGACCGTTTGCATCCAGGTCAGGGGTGAGAACCCCATCTCAGAGCTCCGGAGCGCCACCTGCCATATGGGATCACACACTGTTACATGCATCCTAACCCCAGCCAATCAGACTGGTACTCGATTTACCAAAGTGTGGAGGGGCTGAGTTGACCTTGGTATGGGCTATACCCAAATGGTTTACCTGTTTGCAGACAGTCACCCATCCCAGTATCGACTAAACTGTGAGTCGAACTCACGACCTTACGATCGTTTATATTCAGGCAAAACAGAAAAACTGTAATATTCATTGCACTTTATGAATCGATCAAAACATAACTGTAATAATCAATTTGTTTAAAATTTGCCTTAACAGGACAGCAGTTTCGGTCTCGGGGAATAATGGTTTCTGACGTTAATGTTTATAAGGTAGGAGTTGGGGTGCTGTTCTGACCAGTGATATTTGACCTCTAGAAATCGTTTGGCTGTGACTTTGACTTTTGACTTTGACTTATTGAAGAGATCAACAAATAGCGACATTTTATGGATATGCATCTTAGTTTTAGTGCTATATTGTATACTGATAGCTGTAATTAACTGAAATTATGTAGTTTCATTTTTTTTGTTTAATTGTTTCATTTTTGATACTTATTTTATTTCTACTCGATAGATTTTGGTTTATTAAGTCATTAACATTCACTGTTAGGTGTTAATACAAGTAAATTACATTTTTAAAATTTTGGTTTTTAAATGTGACATTTGACATTTTACACTAGTGACTAGGTTTATTGTTCATTATCACTCATCGCTCAATTTAGACAGAATTTATGTAGGTCAACATCCAGTGACTAATAGGACCTACATCATAACTAACTTGACCATGCTCGGTTAATTTAGTTTTGTTTGATACAATTTTGAATTTTATACATATTTGACATCATAGACAAGTCAGTAATTAGGCCTAAATCAACACAGTAAGTGATACCGTATAAATGCGGAACTTACCATTTTCTTCAATAAATTTATTGACTTGGACTCAAACTGCGTTTCAGTTGCTTCAAAGCCTGACATGCTACAGAAGTCAAAGTCAAATTAGTTAAAATTTATTTGACTGACTTTTTTGCATCAAAATCATTTGACTTTAGCTTTGACTTTGACTTCTAAAAATCATTTGACTTTGACTTTGACTTTAGTCAATATATCACTGGTTTTGACAAAATTAAGGTAGTACATTCTTGACTCACAGTGCATAACAGTAACAAAAATAGAAACTGAGAAGAAATAACTAAAACGTAATTAATATAACTGGCTCATACGGGTCAGAAACGTGTCTGTTCAAAAATAGATTTTAAACACAGTCATATTCATCAATCTTTGTATGGTCATATTAGCTGACGTTGAAAATGCTAGGGCACAGTGGCAGATTCAAAAATTTAAAATAGGGGAAGATGGGGTATGGGGAGGGGCTATGCCCCCTCCACCAAAAAATGTTGAATTTTTTATGCAAAAATAGTGCATTTTCGTGCAAATTTCACCTGTTTTAAGATGCAGCGGCCCTCCTTCCCTGCCCCCTCTATTAAATCCGTCATTGCTAGGGCACGCCGTAGGCTTTATAACATTTGTGCGTGACATTTAAAACGATCCATCATTCTTAAATCGTCGCTTTTCAACGAAATCTTCATCTACAAAGTGCTCACTGCATAGTCATTCATACTGCAGGTTCGGTATGTTTTTGTATTTTAATGACTGCAACTGATGTTTATCCGATGGCAAACGGTGATAACTAACGTTCGAATCCTTGCAGAAGTAATTTACACCCAGGGGCAACGCAATGAACGCCAGAATTATTTTTACTAGCGAGCACCAAGGTATTACTAGCCATTGTTTACGTATGCCATTTCAACCAGTGACGTCATCATTTGTCACTCTGCAGTAAATAAGTAAAGTAGACAATATTGCGAGTTTTTATGATTAAGTTTCACGCTTATAGTGCATCAGTCGTCAAGATAAATGCTAGATATATATATTCGGACAGTGTATTTGTACAAATGAAGCTGCCATGTAAGTAGAAAATAAACACGGTTTCACGGCCAAATTATCAGACTACGGTTTCGTGGCCAAATTATCAGGCTACGGGTTGACGGACAAATTTATCACGCTGCCGGCTTACAAACCAGGGCTTAAACGCTGGCAACCCCGCCCACGCCGTGGCTTGCTAGCTGCATTAGCTTATGTAAGCAATTGTTGGCTATATAAACCGGTCGTTTCCTATCATACTGCATTCAGCTTACGAACAGTTGACTAACTAGCATCATAAAGCCGTACCAGCTAAGCGATGATAAAACAGAGTTGGTTAAAAAGAAGGAAAGGCAGTTTACAGTTACTATCAAGCATAAAGACTGTGGACAAATTCATCGAGTTGCCACCTAACAGGTAAATATTACCATGTAGTTTGTTCTTTACGGCGTGTTTCTTATATATTGTTACTGTTGTCCTTTACGTTCACTTAGCGCATTTCTAGCACTAACTTGCATTGCTGCTAATAAAGTAATTTTTATAATACTTATTAGTCATAAATTGAGTTAACCCTGTCGTTGTTGCTGTTGTCGCTATAGATGGGTTCAGTTTCGTCTTGGTTTCAACGAAATTGATTTTAAAGTAAATGAAGTAATCAAAAACGCTGCTGAGGGTAATGCGCAAGTCAACTATCGTCAGCATATCGGTGGAGGATGCTATGTGTCAGTTACCACGGGATTCAAATGCGTTGATTTTCGTCAGCTCTATATACCTTATGGCGAGACCGAACTCAAGCCAACGCGCAAGGGTATCGCTCTACGTCTCGCAGAGTGAGATCAGATAAAGAAGGTCATGGACCTGGTCGACAGTGCCCACCCATCTCTGGCTAAAGCTACTCCCTGCTACTTGGGAGGTGATCACCAAAATCAGCTTGGGGCACTGGACTGTAGAGAGTGCTACCCGTTTCTTCTGTAAGTTCATTTGTGCTGCATCAGCATGAGGCTATTTTTGTCGTTTTACAAGCTTTTCAACTATAATACAACAAACAGGTTTTCAGTTTCGTCACATCATCAATCGTTGGCGAACAGTTCGCGTCTCTTACCACTACGTTACCATTAAAGCGTGAAGTATGAGCCATTAGCACATTTAGCACTACGACTCAAAAATTCATCGCAAGATGCATCACAACAATAATCCTTTCGTTTTAAAAAGATACGACGGTAGAATTAAAAACTGTCGGGGCTGCAAGGTTGTGTTTAAAGGCGCTACTGTCAGACCCAAATTCGTCATTTCTCATCAGGAGTTATGCGCCTACGGCCAAATAAATGGCACCAAGCGTCTTCTAACTACGCAGCGTGACGTTTTTTATCATTGTGATCCGGACTGTATACAGCCTCGCCATCCCTACTAGCACATGTGCGATATCGTAACCAATCCTGCTGTCACACATTATCTGAACCAAAGTAATATCGAACATTTACATTCGTTAAGCATTTTTCCGAAACTATTTTGATGACGAACATTGCATCATTATATTGACGTTTGTACAGTGTATATATTTGCTTACGTAGTTACTTAGTTTACGCGTTGCGTATTTATCGTGCCTTACTTTCTTACTAACATTTCATTGCGTATTCATATTTTTGTAATTGCATTTAGCTTGCATGCTAATAATATGTATCGTACTTTATTCGTAAAATTGCTTAGTTCATCATAATTTATAATCGTACTTATAATGATGATGATGATGATGATGATAAACAATATGTCTAGTGTAACTCGTAAACATTTCTTGTGCATATTCCGCTATTATCGGTGTATTGATGTATGCGTGTTTGCGAAGAAATAAAAAAGCGAGTTTGTTGCACAATATCTTTTCTTTTATTTACTCATTTATTTATTCAACACACGACATGCAAATCTATGAGCCAATGCATCATTAAGCGCAGTGTCCGTAGTGAAACTCTTTGCGATATTAGGCATGCTCATGCCCCTACTTCTAAGTACACAATAGCAAATACAATAGTGTCCACAAAATCTACTTATTACACTTTGCAACTGCCTACGGTTAAATGTCAACGACGAATAATGTCTATTCAAATATCGTTCAAAGTTCGCAGTAAGCGGTTGTCCGAACGAGTCGAAATATTCTCCGTAACCGTTCTTCACCCACATGCACACCCAATGACGGCCTGGTTTATGCGAATCATCGGTGTTGACGACGAGCAGGTGCGGCTTGGAAGGCAACGTATCGGCGCTGAATACGCCGTCAAAGTCTTTAACACGTGCACGTGTCAGCACGCGCTCGATCTGTTTCGTGTTCATACTGCAAAGTCGAAGACGACGTTCCTGTTGCGATCGATCTCGATGACGTTCTCAAATTCCGCATAGGCGATCACGGTCACTGTAGCCTCCAGAACTCGGGCGAATTTCAGCGCCAGACGTACGCTTCCCTGTTTCACCAAGCTGAAATGGTCATCTTCGCCGAGGTCGGCTGTCAGATCGAATGCGTACAAGTTGTATCCGTTTGCATATTCGTCGCGAGTGATAAACAGGCCTTCGTTGGCGCCCAGTTTGCCCGTTCCAGCAAATATGGTGTTGTACGTTCTTATATACTCTCCCGTTGCAAAGTTTGGCTAGATGGGTCTCAGAGCGTGTTGCTGCTGCCCGTCCAAGTAAAGTCCAATCTCGTGCAGATTGAAATTAGCAAAGTTGAAAGGATTCCGGTCTCTGCTGCCGTTAAATGCTCTGTTGTCCACCAGTCCGATTGCGATGCGCGTAGGTAATTGCCCGGAAAACAGTTTCTCGTGGTTCATATCCAGGTAATTCTGCGGAATCGTGAACGATTTGCATACCACGCGACGTATGAGGTACTTTGCCGTGCCCCGTTCCATAGCTTTAGCGTAAGCGAGGAATACGGAAGGCATAACCTTCATTTTTCGAGCAAACAGCGACGCGTGCGTGACCTTTACTTTGTAATTAGCGTCTCCCATGAAGCAGAACGTGTCTTTGCTGCGAATCAGTTTGATCTTTACGCCGGCCTCGTTCAGCATGTATCTCTCCTGGAAGAAGATGTCGGCATGAAGGCGGCCCATCATATCGATCACCCGACTTTCTCGCGCCATACGACGTCGCGCAGCCAGACCCTTGTTCACGTTGTTTTTGTTCTCAAAATTTACGCTATCCATATTGCCCGCAGTGTCTTTGTAGTAGAGAGCGGATGACAACTGGGACGTTTTGGCGTCCATACCGTAACTCAGCAATGTTTCGATCATGGCTTTGTACGGATACGTGTTGGTCGAGGAAGTTATCAAAGTGCCGTTGAGCGAAATGTCTACCTGAGAAAACAGGCTGTGCAGGAACAGATTAACGGGACCTACTGCGGCGCCGTCGGCAAGGTCCGTGCCGTTTTCGTTAGTTACTTTGGCTTTGACGTGTAGCATGGTGTTTGCAAAATCGATGTAATCGTCTCCAGAGTCGCACACATCGAACTCGATGGGTGAGCCATCTGCTACCGTAGTCAAAGGATGATACTTTACCCAGCTACCGTGCTCCATGCTGGTCTGAGTTGGCGGAACGAAAAACAGGTCCAATTCCGACTTTGTACATTCGCAAGACATGTCGTGCGCGAAAGCCATCATGCAAAGATGTCTTTCGAATGCAAACGCAACTTTCTTTTTCTCTTGATACGTCTTTTTCCAACGCCCGATCCGGACTGACGAATAAGATTCTGTGCCGTTTGTTTTATACCCTCCGGTACGCGTTTCTTGACGGATTCCTTCAACATGCGTCCACCCAGTACGTCTTCGGCAACGTTCACGCCGGTTTTCAAGGCATCCGATGCAATTGTTTTGCCATTCGATTTAAAGAATAGAATAACGAATCGACGAAAGATACCTCCCAAAACGCTTCCGAGTCCGTGGCCTTGTGGTGTCTGCTGCCGGCGAAAACAGGCATCAGCCCGCCAACCTGACGAGAGTAGTAGTCTTCGTACATGTGACGACTCGCGTCACAGCAATAAGATTTTCCCCTCATGGCACGCGTAATGTCTCGATGACAAATGACAAGGCGGACGTTGAACGCATCCTTTTATAACCCCAAGTACGATTGGAAGTTGCGACGGAATTCCAATACGACGAACGATTTTTCATATCTGAAAGGCACCGGTTGCCCGCCGTCCGTCATTATGTTTATTCCCACCGTGTCAAAGTTCTTTTTCTGTAGCGGCACGTACAGTATCGGGTTGAAGGTCTCATGCACGTTCCCGTATTTTTTCTTGGGTTTGTCCACTATGCGAAGCAGCGGTGCTTTTGTGTCTCCGACGGTAACGTGTTTCAGTACGTCGCAGTATATGTACACGAAGTTTACGTCGCCATCTTTTAGAGAAAATTTGCCACTCGCTCTCGAATAATTGTGGTCGTATGCTACGTCGGCACCCAGTATCTAGGCCAAACTTTCGCTGAATCAAATCGATAAGACCGTTTTCAAAAGTTCGGTGAACGTTATTTCTATATGACCGGCCTTGGGCGTAAACTTGATTTACGGCTCGCTGAAGATGTCTTTCGGTATCGTAGAGTGCATGACCGCAAGCAGGTCGCCCAAACGTCTGTAGTTGTCCTCTGGAACCACCGTCGTGCGAAAATGCACATTATCCAGCGGGATGGTGTAATAGCATTGGTTAGCAACGACGTTATATACGGCGCTAGAAAACGACATCTCCGCCAAACCCACTTCCCAGTTGCCCTCCAGTTCTACGGTGCTGGCTAATTTGGTCGTGTAGCAAGCCACCGTGTTCTCGGGGTAGTACTCCATGGAGCTGTTGGACGGTAGCGTCATGTAAAAGCGGCTCATCATCACAGCGATGTTACTTCATCCACCCACGAGTTGAACTTACTGGGATAACCTTTTTACGACACGAGATACTCTATCTTGCCGTTACGTTTTTTCGTCTTAGGTATGCGATTGATGGTGAAGCGCTCGCTATCAAACTTTAGTATCTTCTGCAGCTCCGTTTCGTAAAACCTGCTTTTTATAAGCTCGCCGTCGAGATCTTTCACTTCGTACGTAACAGGTGTCGTGGACAGTTGCGATGCAATCTAAAAAATTTCCTCCGACCAGTCGCCCAGGTACCCTTTGCGAAACGGCTGGCGTTGCATCGCTGTGCTAACTTTATCGCCGACTCGATGCTTTCACTTGAACGATTTCGGCTTCAGCGAATACAGGCAAGCTCTTACTTCGTCCTCGTTGTGCGGTCCATCTTCGGCCGGCGTCATTCCGATCGAACGGTGGTAAGTGTTGTTGTACGAGTGCACGAGATCGTCCAAGATGTCCACGTATCGGCGCGTATTTGTGTGGGTGAAATAGCGATACATTTTCGTTTTCAAAGTTCTGTTAAAAAGCTCCACGACGCTGGCTTTCAAGTCCTCGTTTTCGCTCGTATAGAAATGTATGCCACGGCGCTGTAACATGGACTGAAACGTCGAAATGAGAAACTGGGTACCTTTGTCGCTCTGCACCATATTGCATTAACCTTCGTCGACAATCTTTTCGAACGCGTCGGTAACGTTGCGGGCAGACTTTGCTTTGATCGGCATCGCCCAGGCGCGTTTCGTAAACACGTCTATACACGTAAGAAGGTATCGCATGCCATCGTTAAACGGGGACAGATTCGAGACGTCTGCCAGATCGATCTGATACAAGTCCCTTATGCCTTTCGAGTACGTCTTGCAACGAAGGAATCGAATTCTCCGGGGTTTGTGCATCGTGTAAGCGTCTCGCCCGCTGAGAAATTTCTTTACTTCCGTCGTCGAACGTCCGCTGTAACGCCGCAAGTTGCGGGCGCCGGAAAAACTGCCGGGCGCGCGAGGAGTGCAGTAGAATGCATTAATACTGGTCCCACTGTAACGTGCGCGTGGCAAGACGGCCGGTTTTTTTCTTCTGTTTTTTTTTCCGCTGCTCGTTTGCGCGGCTGCACGTGTTGGGGTTTCGTAAGCCAATTGATTGCCAAAGTCGGCTGCTCGGAAGGTGGTTCTTTATTGTTGATGTTTAGATACTTATGCTGCTCATCCACGTATTGCCTGACCTTACGATCGTCGCTCAGCAAACTGTTGCGTAGAGTGTTCGATAGACTAAGAATGTGATTGGCCTTAGCGACGGCAGCAGTAGGTTTTTGCAGTCGCTTGTATTTCCTATCGAATTCGTTGACTAGTACCAGCTTCTTGGCCGACTGCATCGGTTCTGCATGAGAAGACTACCCAGAACCGGAGAAAGTAGTGCGGCGAGCTGCAGAATCTTTCACATCTTCGATGTGTTGCATCAGAAGATTACCCAGCACTGTCAAAACCGGAGGTAGCAGCGCGGTAAGGAAGCCACCTTTCTGCAGAATCTTTCGTTTTCTTCGCAGCGAAGTTTTTTTCGCAGACAGAGCTCTGAGGTCGCAACGTCTGCGACGTAAGTTTTTTATCTGACGAGTTGTGAGCGGAACATTTTCTTTTATAACATTCTTAGCGCACTCGCTCACGCAGTGGATGAACCCGTTGTCGCATTTCCGCATATAGTCGCGTCTGGCTTTTTCGTCCAATCTGCGGATACGCCTGAGGGTGGGCAGATAGTTTTTAACGCGAGCGCTCATTTCGGTACGTAGACCTATCCGGTCTCGTCAGGAAATACGTTTGTGCGCAGTGTGCGCAGTCTTCGTCCTGCTCCGGTCGAAGGTCGACGAACAAATAACTGTACGGCTCCTTGGTCGCGTCTTTATATGCTTCCACGGCGAACGCGGACTTGTTGGGGGTACATCTGGCACGCCAAACTGGCGAACTGGCTCGCGTCGCGAGGGTTCTTAAAGAGGACCATGTAGTGTGCATTCAGACTGATTGTTCTAATGTGCTTATTCTTGTGAAATAGGTTCTGCATAAAAAATGCCACGCTGATGTTGCAGTGATGCGATCCCTTGGTGAAAAGGTTGGCAACAGAGTCATACGTTTCGTTCATCAGATCGTCCACGATGAGCAGCACGGGCTCGCTGCCATCAAAGTCGTCCGCGTTCGGCAATCCCTGATGAAACGTTACTCGCGGATACCGACCAAACAGTTGCTGATATTCGTCGTAGCAATTTCGCGCATTTTCGATCAATCTGAATACGAAGCGTGTTTTGCAGCAGCCCGTCGGTCCTGCTACGAGTGCAGTAAAGGGATGTCGTAGGGGTAGCTTCATATTCCTGATGCCGAAGAGGAAGTCGGCGACGAGCGTTGTCGACGTCGTCGACGCAAACCGAGAAAGGAGGCTATGAGTGCGCTTAGCGAGCTAACGAATAGCGTAATCGCTATGTAGACAATTTTCCGCTGCTGCTGCTGCTGCTGTCGCTGATCATTAACGAGGCACTCGAAGTAGTGCGTGCCGTTGGACATCGTTACGCAACTGGCACCTCGCTTGCACTAGCCTACCTTATTTATACCCCTCTCTTGCCCCTCCTTCCCAT
>Ga0056128_1013056_pt1 | contig 10086 bp, 7 predicted proteins | sample WorMetLIZISLAND2_FD_71113 | JGI IMG/M metagenome (GOLD analysis project Ga0056128, IMG submission 71113) | Marine gutless worms symbiont microbial communities from Max Planck institute for Marine Microbiology, Germany - Olavius geniculatus... ... | reverse complement strand
GTCACGTGACACGGGGCATGCGCAGTCAACGTTTTTGCCTTGAAAAACATGCCTCTGTATAAAATTTTCACCTACAAACGACCCTTAATCGTCATCGTAGCCTCATAAAAGTTGTATAGTCAATAAACAATATAGACTTGGTACTTCCAAATATGTGGTCATTTTGGCCCCCCTGCCTATAGGTCACGTGACACGGAGCATGCGCAGTGAACTTTTGGCCTTTAACATGGGCAAATGCAACTTTGACGCTTTATATCTTCTTAACGGTGCAAGATAGACGCATGGTTCCAATGGACCACCAATAGGAAACCATATGTGCCGAGTCGAATGGTCACGTGACCGATGACGTCACGTGACCCCAAAAGATCAAACTCGTGACCCCAAAATCTTTGAAGCCCCGTATCTCCCTACCCGTGCAAGATAGGCGCATCCTCATCATTGACCACCAATAGGAAAGTGCCCACGCCGAGTCCGATGGTCACGTGATCGATGACGTCACGTGACCCCAAAATGTCAAGGTCGTGACCCCATTATCCTTGGGGCCCAATATCTCCATAACGGTGCAAGATAGACGCATGCTTCCAATGGACCACCAATAGGAAACCACATATGCCGAGTCCAATGGTCACGTGACCGATGACGTCACGTGACCCCAAAAGGTCAAACTCGTGACCCCTAAATCTTTGAAACCCCGTATCTCCCTACCCGTGCAAGATAGGCGCATCCTCATCATTGACCACCAATAGGAAAGTGCCCACGCCGAGTCCGATAATCACGTGACCGATGACCTCACGTGACGCCAAAAGGTCAAGGTCGTGACCCCAATGTCTTTGGGGCCCAATATGTTCGTAACGGTGCAAGATAGATGCATGATTTCAATGGATCGCCAATAGGAAACCACATATGCGGAATTGCGGATTCTAATGGTTACGTGACCGATGACGTCACGTGACCCCAAAAGGTCAAACTCGTGACCCAAAAATTTTTGAAGCTCCGTATCTCCGTATCTGTGCAAGATAGATTCATGGTCATCATTGACCACCACTAGGAAAGTGCTCTCGACGAGTCCGATGGTCACGTTCCGATGACGTCACGCGACCCGTAAAGATCAAAATCGTGACCCCCAAAATATTTAAGGTTCAGTGTCTTCATGGCCGTGTAAAGCAAATATTTTATAATTGACCATCAACATAAAAACTGTGTTATTGTAATAAAACAGCAAATATAAATGTACAAAGCATCAGTTTATACACTTGTTAACGGCGACATGCAATGAATGACACATCGAAAACAGCAAAAATCATAAAAAAGGTGATATTATTCAACAGCACATTGACAGTTAGGCGATGTGATGGTGAGTGATATCACCTTTTTATGATATACGTACTGATATAAAACTAAAACTTTACTGAAACGGAATGGCATAAAATAAACCTGAAAATCGTGTTATGGTCGGTGAATTTCGGTTTAAAAATGCAAATTTGGAGGCCAAAAACCTTCATTTTGGAAACACGTAAAGACAATATTGAAATTTAGAGCACCAATAATTTCCTCTGTCAGAAGGTTAGAACTTCCTGTCGTAAATCTGAAAGTTGCAGTGTCCGTCGGTAAACTGACAACTTCCTGCTCCGCCCACATTTTAGACAAGGACGCCTCTGGCTTCTGCATAATCACAGACGAGTTAAAAGCTCAATAGCACTGTTTATATAGCATGCGAGTTATAAAATTACAGTCCGATAAGTGATTGTCATGACTAGAAAGAGAGAGACTATGTGAGCGAGGCCTAAGACTGTAATGTTGCGATGCCGTGAAGGGAGGTGGAAGCATAGAGTGCAGAACATGGTTAGAATTCATGCAGGACAGTAGGACAATAATGCAGGCAACAATAGCGTTTACAATGCTGCAGGGCCTACAGACACATTCTGGATGTTGCCAAACCATTTTAAGTAGCCTCTCCTCGTCTTGATAACACTGGTCTGGCCTATATTTAAAAAATGTCTGTTTTAGAAGCAAATCTAACCACTTCTTGTGTATTTTGATATGGTAAATTCAAATAAGCTCCTACGTAGGCTAAAGTAAACAAGAAGCTTAGCTGTCGCTAGAATATCCGACCGTACTGGTTGTCAGTGATTTTCAAGGTCATCCAAGGTCGATGACTTTCGTATCAGTTGAAAGCCAATATGCGACTTCCTATCAGTGATCAATAGCAACCTAGGCCTTATCTTGCACCGTTTAGCCACAGTACAATCTGTGACGGACGGACGACAATCATGTCAACTGCTCGACCGTTACTTAAATGTGGCCGGCTAGAGATTAAGATTGGCTCCACTTTGCAACTTTAGCTTTTTTACGCGCGAAAGCAGCTACTGCTTTCAGCGCGTCTTAGCCATCGCAATTCTGTCTGTCCGTCCGCCCGTCTGTCTGTCCGTCCGTTACACGAATGGATCAGTAAAAAAGGTCTAAGCTAGAATTGCCAAATTTTCACTGTCGGCTGCCTGGAAAACTCTAATCTCAGGAAGCGTAAAGCTTTTCCATGAATTCGAAGGGGGTCACCCCGAACGAGGGCCCTAAATGAAAGGGGGGTGGACAAAATTTGCGATTTTCGGCCAAAACTCGCTGTATCTCAGTAACGGCGCGAAATAAGGCCTAGGTTGCTATTAATCACTAATAGAAAATCGTACACTGGCTGTCGATTGGCGCCGAATTTAATAACCTTGGATGACCTTGAACGCCAAAATAGGGGGTTTTATGGATTTTTTTTCGTGATATCGGGCTGCGCAAGTCTATATCATTCACAAGGCGGCGCCACGGTTCTGGCGTTGGTGGCGTGGCGTAGTTGTTAATGCGTTTCGGCTGAAACGAAGTTACTCTGCGCCGGGCCCGGTTAGTACAGCGATGGGTGACTGCCTACGGGTAGGAACTGCTATAGGCTTTCGCGCGTCCCGTGAGCATTAGCTCAAATTTCTTGTCATATTGCGTGGGCGTAGAACAGTGTAACGTAGGTATCAATCAACCCATTCACCAAGAAAATGAAGCTTATATCGACAGCGTTTTTCTGAACTTGGTTAATAATATTATTAGTGTGTTGACTTGCCAGCAATATATCACGAACACGTAGAATATAAAAAAGCGGCATAAGAATAATAAAAAAAACAAACCGCGTATTTTAAATTATACGTAAAAATATTTATTAATCAGATCAAACTCGTCACTGGTAGCGGCTATAGTTCTCTACAGATATGAATGCAAGTGTGGTCCAACCTAACGTATATGCTTATAATGTAGCCACAGCTCTTTGACATTGAAGAAAAAATCACTTTTGCAAACAACCATACGGCGTAATCGAAAAAGTAACAGTATCGCGTTTTGGTCCCATATTTCGAGTTGGTAGAAACAGCTTAAAAACGAAACTTGGTACTATTTAAAAGCCGATCGCAAAGCGAAGCAGCCTGATACCGAACGTTAATGGCTTTGGGATTGGTGTCTCTAGAGTCTAGACTCCATTAACGCAAGACGAACGGAAATGGAAAGAAAAAACGTTCATCATGACGTCGACTCTACTAAGTGCGTCTAGTGCATTTGTTATGCACTTATGTAGGCGTATGAACAGCTGTGATTTCATTTCATTGCGTATAAGAACGGCCGTCTTTGCGAGTCTTTGTCTGTAGTACAAGTTCGGCGTGTCATCAATTCAATTCATTGATTGAGAAAGCTGCTGGTGCACATAGCTGAGTCAGTGATCCGTCACGGCACATCTCTGCTGTACGATCGATATCTGGCAACGTCGTCGTTGCGCCATCTGCGGGAAATTGGAAATGCCGACCGGAGGCGAATGTGTGTATATATAGCGTTAGCCACCGGCCGCCAGACAATCGACAAAGTAATATATTAAGCTGGACCGCAATGCACATTCTCTCTAGCGCAAAGTCACACACCAGTACACGCTGGTCTAAAACACTAAGCTTAACTGAGGGAATTTTTGTGATAACGTCACGAAACAGTGTGACCAATATCCAATGTTCTAGACTCTTTCGCTAACATTTTAGAACTAGAAGCAACCAAAGTTCTTAAACACCGGTTTAGAATGGCACCGCCTGGCCATTACTACAAAGTTTCATTGTACGCCATATTCTATCTCCTAACGTTCAAAAATTTTTGATAATTCAGAATCTATAAACGAATTCAGATCGCCACCAAAATACACTCGTTTTTGAGCCATCTCATACCATTATAAAATATTTATCATTACTTTTTAGTAATTTTTTGTAAACACGCTTCGTGAAGACACGGCCCGTGAACACGGCTCGTGTGAACTGTGAACTGGCCTTTAAAAGCAATAGTTCCGCCATTCAAGGCCGGCTCACACGAGCCGTGTTCACGGGCCCTGTTGACAGCCCGCGTGCACGGCCCGTGAACACGGGTACTTTTTCCCCACCCGTGTTTACGGGTTTGAGGTTCACTACTTTGAAACCTCCGTACGAAAGACTCCTAGAATTTAAAAGGCCGAAATTTATATTGTTAAAAATGGACATTTTATGCTAAAAATTTCATAGGCCTATGCAGGTTGTCCAGGTTTTTCTCCAGCCATTTCGGCGCAATTCACTCTTAAAATGCGCGCCGCAGCCGAAAATTGCACTGAAATCTCCTATCGTTTAAAGTTTACGGTTATTTAAGGTCATTCAAGGTCATCGATGTTGACGCCATTCAAAAGCTCTTCGTCAGTGCCTGTTATGATAAGCAACATGTATGTGCCTATCTGCAACTGTTTTCACGCTAGACGACCTAATAGCGGTAAAATGACCACTTTTAAAAAAGGCACCCCTTTTGATGCCCGTCTGCAAAGGCCTCTTTGGACCTAAAGGGTCGAGACTTGAATTGCTAAAATCTGCGCTTAATGCCAAAAATTCATATGCAAGTTGTCTTACTTTACTATCTCCAGCCATTTCGTCGCAATTCACTTTTAAAGTATGCGCTGCAGCCAAAAATTGTGAAAAAATCGCATTAAACTCCTTTTTGGGAATTCAAGGTTGTATAAGGTCATCGATGTTAATAAATCAAAAACCCGTCGCCAGTGCTTGTTATGATAAGCAGCATGTCTGTACCTATCTGCAACCGTTTTCACGTTACACGAGCCAATAGCAGTAAAATAACCGTTTTAGGGGTACCCCTTTTTGACGCCCGCGTGCGCAGGCCTCCTCGAACTTAGGGGGTCGGGACTTGGACTGCTAAAATTTACGTTTAATGCTGAAAATTACATACGCAGGTCGTCTTGTTCTATCTCTAGCCGTTTCGGCGCAATTCACTCTTAGAATGTGTGTCGCAGCCAAAATTGCGAAAAATTCACTATAAACCTCTTTTTGAAAGGTTCAAGGTCGTTCAAGGTCATCGATGTTGACAAATCTAAAAACCTATCACCAGAGCTTGTTATGATTTGCTCAAGTCTGTATACCTATCTGCAACCGTTTTCACACTAAAAAAGCGAATAGCTGCAAAATAACGTCTTTTAGCGAAGTACCCCTCTTTGACGCCCTCGTTCGAGAAAAACCCCCTCACCCAGGGGCTCGAAATTTTGTCACGAAAAAAATAGAATTCATAGTAAAGATTTCGCGATTTTCGCTTGCGCCGTTTTGATACAATGTTATTACAGCAGTGTGACGGACAGACAGACAGACAGACGGACAGAAGCCCAGACCATGGTTAAGACGCGCGAAGCATTTTCCTATCGCGCGTAGAAATCTTTTCAAATAGTCAATATTTGAAAAAAATGTAAAACTTCATTTTCGGATTATTAATCTCGTATACTGCGCAAATATCGGAAAAACAATATTTATTTCAAAAACACAAGCGCAACGCATAATACAGTATACACCGTGGTCCATAAAAACGTGCCACTTTTATTTTTTGAATAGCTTTCTAAAACACTGCCTGATTTTTAATAATTTTTGGCATACAACATCAGGAAAGAACTCGACAAAAGTGACTGTAGCTTTGCCCACTTTACTTTAATACTGTTGCTACACTACCTTGTAAAATGCAGACGTCGTAGTTTGGCCATTTACAACAATGAATTCATACTGGATAGCACACGCGTTGGCTCAGAAATTATTAACGGAAAAGCGACAAACACGATTGGCAACTATTGTATTTCAAAAAGTCACACTTGCTCAAAATGTCCTCCTCCAGCGAGAATGCAGGGGTCAAATGTTGGCACCACTCGCAAACAGCAGGCTCAACAACCTGCATTTCACAAGGTAGTGCAGCGACAGTATTGAAGTGAGGTAGCCAAAACTAAAGTCTTTTGCGTCAAGTTTCTTCTTGATGTTGCCTGCGAAAAATTGTTAAAATCGACCCATGCTAACATGGAGTTATTCAAAAAATAAAAGTGGCACGTTTTATGGACCACGGTTTAGAATTATAACTGAACTAGAAAAGCACTCGGAGAGCGCAGACCTTCGCCAAACGAAAATTTCAAAGTGATCCAGAATTTAGGATTCCTTCCGGATCACCCCCAAAATTGAATCACGTGTAGTTTTCGCCATTCCCGACATTCCCTGAGAATTTCAGAAAGATCCTTCTATAACTTTTTGAGTTATCTTGCTAACACACAGACAGACAAACAAACTCTGGCAATAACATAACCTCCTTGACGGAGGTAATAAAACAGTGTGTCGTGTGTAAGTGCTACTTGGTGACTGTATTATCAGTGCAGACAACATATTATGGGGCCTTTTCTGGCATTGGTGTGTTACAAAAATTGACGTTTTACTTAGTTAGTTAGTTAGAGTTGTTACGATACCGCGAAACAGCCGAGAATCGAACCTCCAACTTCTTTGTCGCAAGCCCGACGCCGTAACGCCGCTTACGACAAACTCTTTGAACTTATGCGGATGAATTCCTGATCGGATGAAAAGCAAATGTCATGTAGAAACATACTTCTTGGTCAACCGTTACTGCTGGCCCAATCAATCAAAAGCCTTAATATTTAGCTGACAGACAGTAAGCTAGTACAATAAATAAATAAATAAATATAATAAATAAAAACGACAGCAAAAGACAATAATCATATCAGTATAGGTTTCTGATGTGGTTTGCGGCCGATTCGAGTCGGGTCATCATGTTATACATTACCTATGCAAGAAAGCATGCAATAGTAACTGCCAAATCAATACTGTCTTTTAAAAGAAAAGAAAAGAAAAGAAAATAAAATAAAATAAATAGCTGACCGCCGGGGCCGGCCAGATCTTAAAGTAGGCACCCTATGTTATATAGGCTAGGTATCATAATCGTATCGAGTTTTTAACCCCGCGCAGTAGTCGCTTTTCATCGCCCACTGAATGTAATGAAGTCGTCACATTATTTCTGCGTTGTCTCACATCAACAAAAGAACGGGCAGTAGGTTCGTGAAGTCGATCGAAATAATTTCTTTTCGAGAGAAAATAGATTGAAAGTTCTCCCCGGCGACCGACATCTGTCGACAGGGGCGTCCACTACATTGACAGATAGAGGCAAATGCCTCGTGAAATGAGTTTTTAAGGGATAAAAAGAAGAAAGCTGTTATTTTCCGTGACAAACTGCCTAAAATACACATGGCACAGAATGCGAAAATTCTGCGTACAACAGCTCCATTTTTCCTGCTCGTCGTTTGCTGATAACTTACACCGCCTACAGGGTGCGGCAAAAAGTGGACCTCTAAAGTTTTTCGCCGTTTTCTCAGCAACGGGTTCGAATTTTAAGTTGAAATTTTATAAATTTATTTACTAAAACCTTTTACATTTCATGCTAAGTAAAATGTAATTCTGTTGAAAAACGACGAAGTTATAGACTTTTTATCATCACCGCCTTCCGATTTTTCAGCATTGAAAAATGTTCCGGCTACAGCACCAATTCAATAACATTGTTCAAACAACACAGTTAAATAATGCTCAGATGCCAAAATTCCATTGTCACTGTGAATGTTCGAAGTGTCCTCCGCCAGCTCCAAGCTACAACACCAGCCTAGAGTCGTTTTATTTGAGACATCTTTTACAGCCTTGTCGATCGGTCCCTGTGGCATGTTGCCCCAGATAACCTGAAGCGCTTCCTTGAGTTCGGCGCTTGTTTTCGGCTTTGATTTAAGCTTGCGAAAAGCCTCCAATATTGCACCCCATACGTGATAGTCCACTGGGTTTATATTCGGCGAATTTGGAGGCCACTGGTCTTTTGTGACGATATTTGGACGGTTGTTAAAAAAACGGCAAAAAACTTTAGGGGTCTACTTTTTTGCTGCACCCTGTACTTTATTATATTTAAATTCGTGGTGCGAGGCCACTGTTTTTTTCTAACGTTAAACTGCACTGAGTTTGGTCAGTTAATTATTTAAAAAATAATTAAAATGGTTGGCATTTGTTGTCACAAATTAAGGCTGAAATCAACCAAATTCGATTTCAGCTAAGGCTTTGCCTCAAACCCCGCTGGGGGAGCTTACAGCACCCTTAAATCCCCTAGCTGGATTCCAGGCGTCTTACTTTTAAGGGAAGGAAACGGGAAAGAAAAAAAGAAAAAGAACACAATAAAAGACGAGGAAGGGAAGAGGGAGAAGGGGAAAAGAGAAACGGCGTCTGTGTTGGATGGAAGGTTGCCTCCTGGTGCTGATGGGGATGGACGCCCCTGTCTGTCGACACATCATGACGACCGTGCCTTGTCAGAATGAAGGTCGCTACTGGGCTGGAAGTGATGAGTGCGCATAATAATGCTGAAACGCGTCTCGTTCATCACCGTTGAGTGCACAGCACGCCTTACATCTTCCAATCGACCATAATAGCGACTTCGGCGCACGCCGTACTTGATTACAGCTCGCTTGGCTGCGTCACTATTTAGCGGTGATTTCGTTTCATTTTTTTTGTAGCTCTCTCGAGCAACCGGCGGAAGTCGTCGGTCCGTGGTTCTCGGTTCTGCGGAGCGATTGTACCACGTACGCACGGTGGCGCCACTGTACTTCCAAATTATCCCTTCGATTCCGCAGCGAGTTGTCGCGCACGGCCTTACGTCAAACACCGATTGCTCTGGGCCAGACGCTACTTGACAATCACGAAGAATGACCACTGGAGTATTCAACAACGCGTCAAGTATCATTGGTTAACGCTCCTACGTCCGATGCAGTAAAATACGATAGAGCAAGAAATGCTTCAAAAACAGATCAGAGCAGATATAATTGCGAAGAAACTGGTTACCGACTACTGAGTTACAAATGAAGATTTTTTACAGCTCGTTGGAGAAAAAGACAGCCGTAATAAATTCAAGCAGAAAATAATATCGATCCAGTTTCTGCACCAGACCATTTTGAACTAAAATAATGACACACCAGCTAGGCCCTACTCCTGTTCTGATTAATGTTTTATACCGATACTTTTGCTTGTCTTTTTCTTCTGCGCCTTTTAGTTTTCATGTTATAAAGAAGCCCGCGTGTGGGACAGACGGACAGACTAATGGACGGACAAGCAAGGCTCGTAGTACGGCCTGTTAGAACAGCCGCATATTTAAAAGCATTTAAATACTTCTTACAATGTTAGCAAATATGCTGCTACTTAAACAGTTCGTTGGCATGAGGCGACATAGCATGTCACTTGGATTAATTGTCACGAAACCAGAAAATTAAAGTTGTTTCGCGGCGCGTAAGTAGTAGGCCGCAGTGCCTAACTAGTGAAGTGTTAGGTAATTAGACACAAAGTAGGTGTCAAGCTGCGTTGTGTCTTAGTGAGATGTGGCCGAGATGTGTGTATGACACTTGTAGAAAATCCTGCTGTCGATTTATTTGTCGCGTCTGATTAAGCTTACTACAGATATTTCTCGCCGTGTGTGTTATATTTTCTGGTCGAGTTAGTCGTCAGTCATGTTGGTAGCACCTCTGCGCTGGCATCGTAGGTGTGTGTCTAATGCTATGTGTAGATATCACTGTGAATGTATGGCTGATTGTACCTGTACTTGTAATGTGGTGGTAAGGCGACTTCTACGTTACGTGACGGTGTTATTATAATAGACTCTGGATGCTATCCAATCGTAGATCGAGTTCTAGGATTGGCGCCTTTGTATGTGGGACACTGATTGAAA
>Ga0056128_1013055_pt1 | contig 10086 bp, 6 predicted proteins | sample WorMetLIZISLAND2_FD_71113 | JGI IMG/M metagenome (GOLD analysis project Ga0056128, IMG submission 71113) | Marine gutless worms symbiont microbial communities from Max Planck institute for Marine Microbiology, Germany - Olavius geniculatus... ... | reverse complement strand
AGAGATATCAACAAGCGGTAAACAGCGTTATCAAATACGGTTAATTCCGCGTTGAAGAAAAAAAATTGTGTAAATTTCGGTCTTCTATGAACCAAGTTATAATGGCTCATTTTGACCTACCCTAAGTCGCATTACATGGAAGACCATATTTTGGCCACTAGGGAGTGCTGCGCCCCCAAATTTTTACACGCGCTAGAGAATGACCAAATCTTACTAGCGCACCCCCCACCGGGTACGGGGGCCACCCTTACAACTTTTTTCAAAGGGGGGTCAAAAATTGGCTTAAAATGGAATAAATGAGCCATTATAACTTCTGAGTTAGGGGGTATAACCCGACGAAACTTTGGCACTTGACGTGCCTCTATGTGGGGGTGTTAACGCAAGTACAAGTTTTGGGGGCACCGCCCCCCTTAAAATTTGGGAGGGCAAAAAACGTGCAAAAATCGGTGCGTTTTACGACAACTTTTGAGTTTGAGGGCAAATATCTCTAGCAGCGATTAAGATAGCGACAAAATCTAAACGGCGTTGACGAAAACGATCTTTTTGTCGTTGAACAAAAGAAAATTTGTGAAGTTCGGTCCACTACGAACAAAGGTATAAGCGCTCATGTTGACCTACCCTAAGTCGACAATGCGCGTTCGGCGTATACCAATGCATTTGAGTTCGGGCCACGTGACTTTGATGCCGGGGAAATTTTACTCCCCCCCAAATTTCCCCCAGTCGGACTTAGGGCGCCGTGCGGACTCACGTTGGGCTTTGCCCCAAATTTCTAGTTTTTTTAAACTTTTTTAAAGACATTTTCTTTTATTTTTGTCTTCTTTGTGTGATCCAAGCAATGGTCTATGGAGATTGACGGAGTGGTTTGTCGGAGAACTGGCGCAAGATCGAGAACGTGTGAATGGAGTGCGGTGATCGTTGACAAGGAGTATGTGTGAGTTCGAGTGTGCAAGGAGATCGAGATCGTTGGTGTCACGGACTCGCGTCTACATTTTGTATTTAGTTCTCAAACACTAGGCACTAAGCTATATAGTGACCTTTGTTTAGCTAGTTTCTAAAAACAATTGTTAGGTCTGGCCAAAGTTACTTCGAACATTAGGCTTAGGCCACAGTGTTTTGTAGAATTAACCGTTCAGATCAGGGGCGGCGCCACGGTTTTAAAGGTGGGAGGGACAATTTCGCTCGCTCCGCTCGCGAAAAAAATTTTTTGACCCCCCACCTTAAGACTACCTGGGAGGTACAAAAATGATTATGGTTGTACTAAATTTGTTCATAGGAATGGGATAATGATTCTCAAGAAGAGCGAAAAAAGTTTTGTTAAAGTGATAGTGATGACTGATGATGTCGTCCTGTGCACTTTTGTAAGCTTACACTAGTATTATAATTTTGCTAGTCTACGACTTACGTTTTCCGTGCGAGTCACTACTGTGACTAAAATTAAAACACTGGCTAATAACACTGGTAGTGAGCCACTACCAGTGTTTTTTTAGCCAGTGTTTTCATTTTAGTCATAGTCGACGAAAATAATTTTAGTCATGCTGTATAATGTAAGCGACAACTGTGTTTGTGTACTGACTGAACAGGCAGGAAAGAACAAGAGATGTTTTCCGACGTTGCTCTTTTTGGAAAGAAATAAGTAATAAAATTTTATCTTGGTGCTTATTGGGTTCTCCAGCAGTGCAAAATTCAAGATCCTAGCTTCCTAGACTGTATGACACGTAGCAAACTGTACAGGAACAGGAAGCATAATTTCCAAGTGCTAAAGCCAAATGTGAATTGCGTAACTTTAGCGGCCGGCTGTAGTACCCCGCAGGTGCACAACGTAAATTGAGTTGTACCCCCTGCGTGGTACATCCCGCAAAAGTGGTGGGGACATGTCCCTCCCAGCTCCTAAGGTGGCGCCGCCCTTGGTTTAGATCGACATAATTGGTCCGAACACTTTAAAATAGGCTTTCTTTTGTAGAATACAGACTTGAACTAAAACTGTCCAATATTGAGTGAACTGTTGTCTTTAATAATGAAGCAAACGTGACAACTGCGGGTGTTCGTGACAACATTTACGACCGCCAGAAACAGTCGAGCATTCAGGTCGTGATGCACGTACCCGTCAGTGCAGTAATGTTAACGATTGTCATTGTTTCAACAGAGCACTGCGATCGGCGCTTTGTTGTTAGTACTTTACAGCTAACTTTCTAGTATACAGCAATCGTAGACAGGCCTAGAGTAACTGTATAACTTTACGTATTTATTTAAGCCACACTCAACTTGCACAAGTTGAACTTCTAGCCTACTGTTTTCACAATTTTCAGCCGCAGTCGTGCATCTTAAGGCAAACGACGGCGTAGTCTGTGCGATCTGAGCGCGACACCGCACTGTCTGAAGTGGCATAAGCTCGTATACTTCTAACTCGCTTACAAATATACGAGGGTCGTTCGATAAATAAGTTACAAAACAGAGTAATTCTGTTAGTTTTGCAAATCTAAAAATACGAAATATACGTTTTGTAGGTATTGTCTACACGTGTAGAAATTTTTTTGATGATGACGTTTACAGAACACAGCCCACACGTGTATTATTTTCCCCACCAGTAATCTATCATAACTTTCAAGTGTGAAACAGCGTAGGAACGAAAAAATTAATAAACTTATGAATTTAACACCACCTCTTTAAATGCTAAAGACTAATGTTTCATGTTTTAACATATCGTCCGAGTTCGCTCAAACATTTGTTCTAACTGTCAGCAAACTTCTGAATGCCCGATGCTGGCTGCTGTCCATGCCACTGAAGAACGACTGATTGAACCTCGGTATATGATACAAATTTTTGCCCACCTAGCATTTTCTTACACCAGACGTGAACTGTTCGCTTCGGAAAACACTCGTCGCCATATACTGAATGCATCTCAGAGTGAATTTAATTTGCATTATTTTTTGGCTTACAAAAATACAACAGCGGCACGCTGTTCGCTACGGGATGATTTCAGTGGCAACATCGCCGTATTTAATGTTTATAAATGACGTCACAGTGACGTCATCGTCATAAAACTTACAGCTGCTACTCAGAATTGAATTCCCTACAAAACGTATATTTCGGATTTTTAATATTTGAAAAACTAACAAAATAACGCTGTTTTGTAACTTATTTATCGAACGACTCTCGTACATGCATACAGCTCTGAAAGCTACGTGCAGACAGATGTTTCCGGTGGCGCGGTATTTTCATGAAAACAGCTAGAAAATACGATGCGTGATTTCGCCAAATTTTCAGTCTCCGCTGTGTTACTTGTTTTACTGGCAAACCTTACTGACGGTAAGAACTTTAGTTGCACGAAAGATGTCAGCGATTATATGTTTTTATGACAAATCATGTATAGGCCTAGCCTTTGTCGTCGTCGTCATCAGCAGCAGCAGAATTAATCATAGACCTACAGTGTATAAAAGAGAAAAATAAATACGAAGAAAGGGCAGAAAAAAGTACATTTCATGGGAGCTCAATTTCCTTGGAGCAGACACGTTCAGCGCCTTTAACCAATATATGCTAGCAGCCCTGATAACATGCCATACAATTATGCCGTTTCTTTCTTCGCAATGGCGGTGACCATCGGCAGTAGGCTACTCATTCTGCCTATCGAAGGAGGGATGGTCAGGCAAAAACTTGAACAAAACTCGCGGCGTAATCGTGGCAAACAACGCAGAATTCCCGGCAGATTCGCGGCGTCGTGTGTTTCCTATAGTAGACCCTATTACTTGATGCACGTGCACAGCGCAGTGGAAATCGAGATTTTGCATGCATGCATAACAAACGTATAGTTTTATACATGTTCCGTGCTTTATCGTTTATTGTTTATGATGATGTTCGTATGCAGTTGTGAGCGCGGAGAATCTGGTGGTAAAAGATGTTCTGCGTGCGCTTCAGAGCAGCACTAATTATTACAGCAACGACAGCAGCAGCAGCAATGCAACGACGTCATCATACGATGCACGAATGAATTACGCCAACAACAACAACACGTGGTCAGTAGAAGCAGCTTATGGCGGCACGGAGGATACGATATCAGGTCCAATCATCGTCTGGCTGCAGCAGCTGACCAGCAGTGGCCGACACGCGTCATCAGCAGCGTCATCTTTTCTCACCAGCAACATCCTCACTCACTTCATACGACAGGTTAGCACTCAATATAGGCTACGCTGCGTCGTATATGGTAGATGCACAGATTGATAGAAGAGCCGAGCAAACTAACGACGTCCGTCTCCAGGACTTCATACTCCAGAAATGACTTGTTCGTCAGTTATAACTGCTTTAAAGGATCTCAGGTCTTTTTTCGGTAGGTGCGGAACACACATCTACGGTTGTTCGAATTTGGTTCGGAAAGTTCGCGGTCACTTTCTCGGTCCTTGTCCTCGGACAAGCGAGGGTCCGCGAAACATCGTTCGATCGACTGCAGATCATTCAGACCGTTCTGGCAACGGTTTAAAATGTCCAGAGAAACTGAAAAAGTGGGAAAATATTGGCTGAGGAAAAGTATCAAGTGTAGTATTGTTCCTCGATGCGCACTCGCGGAGTCGCGGTCCACTCGCAAACAACCCTGAGCACTTTCTGTGCTCGAACAAACCAAAATGCATTAGGCTAAAGCTTACGAGTTACGAGGTGAAAGTTTAGTGTGTCAGAACAAAGCAGTGGTGTGTCTGCTAGTTGCACCGTGCATGGATGCAGTTGTTCGTAAATCGTCAGCGTGGGCAGTAGCGGAGTAGCCAAATAATGCGCTGTCGTATCATTAGCTCATGCCAGTCAGCTTCCACTTCCAAATAATAATATTATATCTGCGACGTAATGGTAACGAGTTGTGCATGACCAGTGCTATAGCCAGTACGGAGTCTTCGAATTACTTAGACCTTTACCTTTAATCCCTAACTTTATAATGTAATTGTTACGTGTTTATATAGGTAACCAATCGCACAGTGCTGTGCGAGCTGTTAAACGGCACGTGCGTCTTGCCGGAAAACTGCGCCGTTCTCGGTCTGACTCTTGGCTACGACTACGGTCGTGGCTCATCTTCAGACGTCGGCAAATACTTCACTTGTGACGACGCGTCGACCATCTGCTGCTACCCGTTCCTGCTGTCCAGTCTGTCGTTTCTCCACAACCGTTATGCTGGCAACTACTACGGATACAACGACTCTGACGACGACGACGACGACGACGACTCCGGCGGTCATCTGGAGGGGTTCGACACGGTCTACGAGTACTGGTACCCGAATAACAGACGTCAGCTGGCGCGCCGCCTGCGCAGACCGCCCGGCAGATACGGACGACGGCGCCCAGACAACAAATACCGAGACTCAAGGCGCAGCAGATATCATCGCAACAATCGCCCGCCATTCCCCAGGTTCCAACAATCGATACACACATCGTATGCATTTGGGCAATTCGTGTTTCGCATTTTTTCTTTTTTTGTTCAACTTTTATTCTTGTTCTTCTTGAACAGGTCTTTGTCCCAGTCAAGCCAGTCGAGAGGGTGGGGTAGGAAGATAAGCTGCTACCCCGGGATGTCTGGAGGCCCCGCGAAAATGTTTTCCCGGGCCCCGCTGTGGCTCTCGACGGGCCTGGTCCCAGTTTGACGCTCGTTCGGAGCGAACATTTGAAACCAAAATCGTATATGTAATGTTCGTATTTTGAACCGTTTTACGTGGCTTACAAACGTGACAGACAGACAGACGGACGGACGAACAGACAAAAATGCAACAGCAGTAGCTAGTACAGGTCATACAAAGCTTTCTATAGTGTTGGAAACTTGAAGCCGTTGGTCGTATTTTTCACATTTTGTGTATACGACGTGCTCTTCATTATAACAAGCACTGCTGACGAGCTTTCCACGGCATGAACATCGATGACCTTGAACGACCGCGAACTTCCAAAATAGAGAAATTTTACTGATTTTTGGCAAGTTTTGGCAGCGGCGCACATTTCAAAAAATCGCGCCAAATTGATTGGAGATAGACCAAGACAATTTGCGTGTGAAATTTACAAAATGGATATCAACAATCTAAGTGTGGACCTTCTAGGTTTAATAAGTCCACCGTACGGAAACCTCAAATTTGGGTACCCTTTTAAAACGTATTATTATTGTATTGCACGTTGTACACTGATTACCCAGATGGAAGCACTGATGCTGTCGCGCGTTACGTCAGCTTTGCTCATATTACTTGTTTGATTACAGGTGGAAGTAAGATCGCTACTTCTCTAAGCCCACAAGTTGCCGACGAGGTATCCCTTGTGCCACACAATCAACGGAACTCGTTTATCGGCGGCACCTCGCATCACTTCCGGTTCCAGTGGCGCCTCTAGAGTCAACACTTCCTATTAACTTCCGCTGCTAACTCACGACTGCGAATAATGTCTATAACAACGATTTGTCACGTCACTCGACTAATCAAGAGATGAAATTCATCGATGTTTTATGTTTATTTCAATGCATATTTTCCTTGTTCGTTTTCCACAGATAGTGCAAAAACGGAGTTCGGTGAAACGGAAACTTAAACGGCCGTTTGATAGCCAGTTGCGTTAGAAATGTTCATATAAAAACTATTAAAATCCAACAGTAATTCTTTAAGATATAATCGATAATGTCAGATACATGTTTCAACGTTTTTTTTGTTTAATTCAACGCCCATTACGTGTGTACTGTTTTCCCCAGGTAGTGTAGTCTGCGGTGGTCTGGCTCAGTTGGTAGCGTCGTTGACTGAATCAACGAAGTTAACCAACACCAGGCCTGGTTAGTACTTGGATGGGTGACCATCCCGGTATGTAACCAGCCACCCAGGTCAACTCAGCCTGGCCATCCCTCCGTGGGTAGGCGCAATGAGTACCAGCGAAAGCTGGGATGTAAACAGGCACACCACGCGATGCAATGGCCCCGTATCCATGGTCTCGCAGTGTAAAATCTGGTGTCTGACTGAGGGCTAAGGAAACTGAGATCAGAACCATCCAATGGGCCTTAAGGCTCGGGAAAGACTTTACGTTTACGTTTTTAGTGTAGATGCGCATGTTGAGTAAGGTGGGACTTGATTTGTCGTTTTTATAGCCAGTTGTGTCTGGAATATTCGTACCAAAAGTTATTAAAATTTATTAATCCGTCTTCAAGTTACGATTGATAAAGTTGGGGGGTTTCTTTTTGAGAAACAGTGTACAACGTCTTAGCAAACCGAAATATTTTAATCGTGATTTGTGAGTGGTTTATTCTGCCAAAACACAACACGACTATCTGCTGCTACTCGGCCCGGTGCTGACAAATTGTGCGGTCGTCCGCCTAGCTGTGCATGCCATTGCCCAACCCTAACCCCAACTCTGGTAATTTTGAGCTGAAAATTGACACACCGAACAAAATCGCCTGTACTGCGGATGACATAAAATTTATGCCGAGATGTTTTTGCAACACGCGCAATCCAATCGTGAACATTTTGTACGATTAAAGAAAGCATGATTATTAGGGCTGTCGAATTAACTAATAATTATTATATTATGTCGCAGTTAGCTTTAAAACAAAATTTATTGTCGACATCGGCAGATTCTGATACAAACCTGTGTTGGCCTACAGTTGGCCTGACGCGTGAGTAATCGATACTTGATAGAGAGCCGGTCTAAGCACCTGTGTTGTACTGCACACACTTACGTGGCCGCCGTCAGTTAGCGAAACATGTTTCAACAAGTCTTGGCGACATTCCTCGCTGTCTGTAAGTTATTACGTTTAAGCCTACGTTTGGCCTGCATGCATTTATTTGCTATAACTGCGCGCCGCTCGATAAAATGCGTATAATACAGACCTCTTCGGCAGTTTTGATGGTAATTTAAAGTAAAAAGATCGCGCGTAGTCGTGTTTTGGACCTGGTAGGTATCTGGTAGGTCTATGCAAGATCGTCATACGACGACTACGTAAGGAATACATTAAATACAAAACAGTTTACCTGCATCTGGCTCGGAGTAGCCTTCGTACCTAGTGTTTACACACGTGCGTGTATAATAACTACAGCTTCTTCTACTTCGACGGAACTTGCCCGTACATTTATTGTTGAAAATCTGATCAAAGCTGTCAGAAATACTGGCCAATATTACATGCAAATCTACGCCTGCATAATAGCGACGTAAGAAGGTTGTTACGTAAATAATCGCAAACAGGTGTGGGCATATAAGAAAGATGGCGGATGGAGAGGATACGGACAAGAGTGAGATAAAATTGCAGCACCAGCAGCAGGAGCTGTTGATGCCTCCAGCCGAGGAACAGCGAGCTATCATCTGTTGTCTGGAGTCTGACACGACAGAAGAAAGTCTGCACGTCTATACGGTGTCTCAAATGTGGTACGAGCGCTGGAGGGCGTACGTCGGCCTCCTGCAGTCCACCGCACGGCTGCAGAGCTCCGACGAGGCAGCAACCGCGGGTCGGGAGGATCTCACAGTCAGCGGCAGCCCGTCGTCCACAGGTGAAGCTTCGACAAAAACTTTTCCCGTGACTGCAGCGATGCGCTCTGCGAGTGCTGAGACTTGTGAACCCGGCAAAGAAACGAGTACCGAAAACAAGCGCCCTGCGCCCCCGCCAGGACCAATTGAAATGGATCTAAACGACGAAGACAACATCTCAGTCGACGAGAAGGTAAAGCTACTCGGATTAATTAATACGTCATAACCATCGTCGTCGCATAAATTTCCGTTTCTGCAGCTGCAGCAAGTGAAGATACGCATGAACTTGCGTATAGGTCTAAATGTTCTTCAATTGGTTGTTCTGGCACAGAAAATACCACACTATTACAGCTATACAATCGCCGTTAAAATAAAAAATAAGCATTAGGCTCAATCAGTGTGCAAAATAAAAATTATTTTTAGCAATGACAGAACGCCAATGGAGATGAATACGAATGTGATAAAGCTAGTTAATAGCCTAAAGGCAATGTTTGTGCTTGTCGTCGCAATGTAAAAATTTAACTTTTCAGTCGACGAGCAGGTAATTGATGTAAAATCAACTAGAAATTTGGGGCAAAGCCCAACGTGAGTCCGCCCGGCGCCCTAAGTCCGATTGGGGGAAATTAGAGGGGGGGGGTAAAATTTTCCCGGCATTAAAGTCACGTGGCCCGAACTCAAATGCAATGGCATACGCCGAACGCGCATTGTCGACTTATGGTAGGTCAACGTGAGCGCTTATAACTTTGTTCGTAGTGGACCGAATTTTACAAATTTTTTTTGTTCAACGTCGAAAAAATCGTTCTCGTCAACGCAGTTTAGATTTTGTCGCTACCTTCATCGATATTTACTTCAGAGATATTTGCGGTCAAACTCGAAAGTTGTCGTAAGACGTACTAAATTTTTCACATTTTTTGCCCTCCCAAATTTTCAGGGGGGGCAGTGCCCCCAAACTTCGTACTTGCGTTAACACCCCAACCTAGAGGCGCGTCAAGTGCCAAAGTTTCGTCGGGCTACACCCCCTAACTCCGAAGTTATAAGCGCTAATTTATTGCATTTTAAGCCAATTTTTGACTCCCCTTTGAAAAAAGTTGTAAGGGGGCCCCCGTCTCCGCTGGGGGGTGCGCTAGTTAGACTTGGTCATTCTCTAGCGCGTGTAAAAATTTGGAAGCAAGCAGCACCCCCTAGGGGCCGAAATATGGTCTTCCGAAAAATGCGACTTATGGTAGGTCAAAATAAGCGCTTATAACTTTGTTCGTAGTGGACGGAATTTCACAAATTTTTTTGTTCAACATTCAAAGGATCCTTCTCGTCAACCCCGTTTAGATTTTGTCGCTATCTTTATCGGTTCCAGAGATATTCGCGGTCAAACTCGAAAGTTGTCGTAAAAGTACTAAATTTTTTTCACATTTTTTGCCCTCCCAAATTGTAAGGGGTGCGCTAGTAAGACTTGGTCATTCTCTAGCGCGTGTAAAAATTTGGGGGCGCAGCACCCCCTAGGAGCCGATATATGTTCTTCCGAAAAATGCACTTTGGGTGGGTACGATTCAACATCGAGATCTCCAAGGTCACTGGACCAAACTTCACCGGACTTGTTTCGTCTAACGCAGGAGGAATCGCGGTAGACGGAATAAAAATCCG
>Ga0056128_1013054_pt1 | contig 10086 bp, 3 predicted proteins | sample WorMetLIZISLAND2_FD_71113 | JGI IMG/M metagenome (GOLD analysis project Ga0056128, IMG submission 71113) | Marine gutless worms symbiont microbial communities from Max Planck institute for Marine Microbiology, Germany - Olavius geniculatus... ... | reverse complement strand
GATACAAAGAAGTTTTTTGGTCAGATGATGTTGGAATCATATAAATTAGATGTCATAAGACACCTAAAAAGTGATCGTAAGACTTTTGTCGTAAAATTGTCGTAAGATGTTTTGTGAATTTAGCCCCAGGTTGCGGACGTGAAACATCAATGCCGACGCTATACGGTCGATACACGGCATACTGTCGACACAGGTCGCATCGACATACCTGTGGGCACGTCGCCGGGCAACAGATCGAGGGACTATCCGCAGCGTAACAACGGGAAAAAGTAACAGGCCCGGAGAACAATGCATTACGATATTATCAAACAGTACATGGCGCTAAGACGTCATTCACCGAAACATGATGACGTACTCGAGCGTTATCCATAGGAGCAATGCGCACATCAGCGATGCTCCAGGACGTGTTGTCCACGAAACGCCGAGGGACCGAGGACAATCGGGGAGACGCGATCAATCGCAAAATATCTACAACGCGTCGCTAACGACATGCTGAGATGCTCAAGCGACGCGTAACAACATCATTTTCCGGACCGACGCGCGCGAGTAATCCACAACACCTACGACGCGCGCAGATCAGCGCCGTCAGCGCAACACGTCAGCCAACACAGTGCTGACGCTATCTGACGCCATCATGAACTCGTAGCCAGCGCACTGGTGAAACGAGATAGCTAGTGTGCCTACGACGAGAACAGTACCGGGACATTCACGAACATACGAGGGAGCGACCTTGACTGCTGGACAGACATACAGACTCGGAAACGTACTACAACACCAGAGGAGCGACAAGACATGTTGGTGCGACGCCTGACCGAATCGCCGTCGAAACGTCGGTGACGCCGGCAAGAAACGCCGAGACCAGGACGCTCGGTCAGCGAATTACCGCGACCGACGGTTCAACGCCATCGCACGGAGACACCGGACATCGCCAGCCATGAGCGCGCCAGGAAACTGAAAGCTAGCCAAGGAACGAACAAAAACATGGCAGCGTGATAAATGGGATGCAGTAATGATAAACTGATCATCAATTGACAAGATCGCGAGAATTGGACATTTGGAAGGCCAGATGCCAGCTCACATAACGTTAATAGTACCACCAGTTAAAATGAATAATACTGTAATAATCGCAGTCTATAATTTTACGTCGCGCTTGACCATATGACATTGGCGCTATAGGCACCTTTGTTGCATGGCCAAAAAACATTGATGTTAAGCGGTTATACTGCGTTAATGTGCAAAGCGATCTGTGATATTATGTACGTAGAATTGTTGCACCGTATAGCTGAGCCAAGATATAAAACGCGACAGCATTCACTTTTGTTGTCAACCACCTTTTTCTTTCAAGAGCAAAATTCTCCATTAAATTACTCTTTTTGGAATTTTCATTTAAACGAAAAAGGGGCTATTATTAGAATAACATATGCAATTTTATACAAGAATTTTTAAGCTAACTAAAATATCGTTGAAAACAAATTATATTTCATGGGGAAATTTTTTTTCCTTTTAACCTTTTTCCCAACAGGCAACGACGAGAATTTTGTTGTTATAACTATGGTCGTCTGCGAGCGGCTGACAAGTCAGTAAGTAAAAGCGGTCGTTTAGAGTTAAATTTGTAATGTTTTAATTTAGAAATTTTTAATATTCTGACTGCACAATATCGAGTACATGGTGTTAACATAGGTGCTGATTTATTTTTTTTATTTGTTGAGATATTTTTATTTATTCAATGTTTTAAAAGTTTTATATTTTTTATAGTTTATCAATATTTACTAGTTTTTAGTGACAATAGGCCTGTTGAAAGCTGTACAAGGTTGGGAGAGGTGAACTATTTGAAGCATTTCTTGGCCGTGGCACGCTCTGCTGCACTCTCTAGACAGCACGTGGTAGCGATTGCATTAGCTATTTAACATTTAGCTACTACACTAAATAGTCGTATAGAACCTACAACGAAAGAAAAACAGCCTGTACCAATCACCGATGAACACCAGTGGACTACGCAGTTTTATTTTGGTATTGTGGTACTACCAAGTATCGCGATATTTGAGTCATTATCATTAATTCATTTGTCGCACAGCACAACACTACATTGTATTATTTTTTATTCTATGTCCGTTGTCAAGATATGTGTTGACATGGCTACGGCGTAGCAACGGTCCATTGCCAATGCAAAGTGCTGTTTATTTATCCATTAATTAATTTATCCAGCAAAAATACCACGCAAAACAGATATAGTATAAATGTGACATTTCTAGATTACAAGTATCATTGAATTAAAGATCTTATAAATAGATACAAAGAAGTTTATCTTGTTGGATGATGGTGGAATCGTATAATATGGAATGTCGTAAGACACCTAAAAAGTGATCGTAAGATTTTTGTCGCGACGGAGTTTATTACCGGATGCAGCATCATCAAGGAGATGGCAACCTGGGAGATGCAGCATCAGTTGAGGACCGCGCAGAGTCGCTGCGACCGGAAGCTGAATCTATATTCAAAGATGTGAGAAGAGAGAAACTTGTAACCCAGCTTGCGGTTCATAGCGCGTCCGATGATCTACCGACATGGGCGTGGCAAGCTGGAGACGCTAGTTTATCTAATACATCAGAAGGTAGCCAACCCACCAGTAGAGAAAGCAGAACTCCGTGAATTGTTTTGTGTCTATGACAAGGATGGTCGTGGCTTCGTGTTGGTGGCTAAAGTAAAGCATCTGCTGACCAGTGTGGGACCGGGTGACAAACTGACTGACAACTAGGCGGAAGAACTTTTACGTATGTCTGAGTGTGTTTACAACAACATGGTCCAGTACGACAGTAAGTCACTCATCGTTTAATGTCTTTGTAGTGCTGAGACACTCTGACATGGGTAGATACCCAAGAAACCAGATAGGTTTTTACGCGTAAAAGCAGCTACTGTTTTAGCACATCTTAGCCATCGCAATTCTGTTTGTCCGTTCGTTCGTCTGTCCATCTGTCAGATGGGTGGAGCAGTCAAAAACGGTGCAAGCTCGGATCATCAAATCTTTACCGTCGGATGCCTGAAAGACTATAGTTTCAGGAACCGTAAAGCTTTTCCATAGTGGTCACCCCAAACGAGGGCGCTAAGTGAGAGGGGGTAAGGAAAATTTGCAATTTCTAGCCAATGAGGTGTTGGCAGAGTGAGACTGGTCATGCCCTCTGGTGAGTACAGGTAAAACACTATAGATAATTAGCCGCCAGTTGTTTGGCACCCTCTGGCGTCTGAGCTTTTAAACATGCACCGCTGTTGCGCTTTCCCCTTTGCGTTAGCCGGACTTTTCTTGTTTAGAATTACTAAGAAGGATTTGAATGAAAGGATATTAATGTGACATATCAACGTGATGTTCTTCTTTATTCTGTTTGCTGTTTAGTTGAGCTTAGTTAAGTTGTTTTGACTGCCATTTTCTGACAACCTGTATATTTTAAATATTGCGGAATGCTCACCAAATAGCAATCAAGCTTGAGCTATTCTTTCATATGATAAAGTTCTTATTTGCTCTAATTCACTTCAGCGGATTGTGAAGATATTAGCTAGTCTCTATGCACTATTTACTTATGTAGACTGTAAAGGTTGCTTTGTCTATTTATTGATACTTGTTGATAAAACCAGTGTTTAAATTGCTGGGGGTTGAGGGTTGAACCCCTAACTGTTTTCTCAACCCCCTAACACTGTCAAATTATGTACTGGGGAGGGGTCAGCTATATACTGTATACATAACGATCACCCAGCATGCAGAAAAGCAGACAAGGCAGCATCATGAGCAGTCCGTGACTCTAGACAACATTTTGAGAATATGCTAGCACTTAAAATAAAGGAAGACAAGAAGTCCTTCTATGCAGATGCAAGGAGCAAGACCAAGAGTAGAGCTCAAATAGGACCATTACGCAATGCCGAGGGAAAAGAAATTAATGATGCAGAAGCAATGGATGAGAGCTTTAATGAACAGTTCCTGTCAGTTTTCACAACAGAAGACATGACTAACATCCCAGTGCCTGCGAATGTTTATACCGGAAACGAGAAGGATAAGCTAGTGAATGTTGAGATCAGCGTTGAAGATGTGAAGAATAGACTCGCTGGGTTAAAAGAAGATAAGTCACCAGGTCCCGATGACTTCTCACCTCGACTCTTGAAGTGGATCAGTGCCACTGCGGCTAATAAAAAATCGTTGTTAATAGAACAAAAAACTCAGAGTTGAGGACAAGGTTACTACTAATAGCCCTTTCAGATGAAATGAAAATCATCGACCTTGGATGACCTTGAAGGTCAGTGACAACCAGTGCGGTGGGCTATCCTAGTGACAGTTGGGCTTCTTGTGTAAAGCAGGTATTTGGCTTTTCCCGCAGCGCACTTTAGTACGATATAGCACGTTTTAATAAGCATGCAGCTGACCACCCACGATGGTGTGACTGCAGTGTGTAGTGATGCACCGCTCATTTAATGGACTTCTTCCGTGAATTTGCCCAACCACTACCAGCACCACTACTGCTGCTGCTGTTGCTGTTGTCGTTGCTTAGATCAGCCTGCGTGGTGCGCCTAGCCTAGCGATGACGTCACGCTTGCGCAGGTGGGTGGCCCGCGCGCTGGACGGCGGGAGATATACTGCAGTCCGTCTGTTACGCTCTTAGCGTGAATTGTCTGCGCCCGGCGCTGTCGCTATTGTTCGAAAAAGCGATTGCGATGCTTGCGATTAATAAGCGCGGTGTTTAGAGTCGCCGGCAGGTAAAAAAGCGACGGCATACCTTTCAGTGGTGATGACCTCGAACTCGACACTACTCACTTCTGTATATAGTTTATCTCGGTTGAATGACGATGGGCCTAGCTGGGACTACTGCTTTTTCACTCATTTCAGCCATAACATTGCAAAATATTACACTCTTTAATATTTCTTCTTTAAAACGTGACGCGTGTGATGATAAAGCAATGTAAATGCTACATGACGAACATTTTTTCTTATATAATTTCAATCACTGTGACTGTAAAATGGCAATGGACATTGCAGAGTCCAAAGAACGTCAATTTCATGAGAAATACCCATTTACATACAGAGCACACACCGGACGCCGCGGCGTGAAACAATGCAATATACACAATTTTGAAGCTTTTGGCATATTATGCGCCTTTCCACCAATAAACATCGCTAAGTTATAAAAGCTCAAATGTCCATGTTAAATCCATGTGTTACAGTTAAATTTGGCAGAATTTCAGCGGTGACGAATATTTATGCAAATTAGGCAAAGAATATTTAAATGCTTCAATATGCAAATTTGTCGCAGCATTTCGAAATTTTTTACATATCACACATCTTTCTACCACTAACCATTGCTGAGTTATCAACGCTCAAAAAGGTCCGGTTTTTTTTGGCCCATTATGCTTAGTTTACGTGTTGCCATTTAAAATTCATTAATCAACCAAAGTCTATTGCAAGCACACATGTCCTGTGTCTCATCAGAAAACTACTGTAACACAGCAAAAAGAACACAAATTCGACACTTTAGCTGTTTCACGTTTAATCAAAAGTACAATTTACAGAGAAAAAACTGAAATCATAAATCCTTGTGGGGTCTGTAGACCCCCAGTCCTCCTAAATGACGCCCCTGGATGTTGCTAATAAACAGTTCGTTCAACTTCAAACGTTGGCATTATAACATTTAATGATTTCGTAACTGACGTTGTTGGTTCGTTGGAGTACTGCAGTGCAGTTGCCTTTGCTGTTGGTGCCACAGGTAAACCTCAGCTGGTACTGTTTTTAAAATTTCTCGCAAAGTAGCACATGCAATTAAGTGCTGATTCTCTAACGATTATTTTTGTCAAAATCTATTGCTACTGAACCAGGACTGTTGGAGTTATTGCAAAAGGTAGCAGGGGTCGGGTTTTTTTTGAGACACAGTGTAGTTTCATTCACTCGTTTTTTTTCAAATACTTGACGCTTTGTTGAGTATATGCTGACAAGTGAGCAAGTGATTCGATTTTGCTCATGAACTCCACTTTGTCTCGTGACAAGATCCCGTTACCAACTTATCAAGTTATTAGCTAATTCCCAATTAGATAAGATCACTCAGTTAACTCTCCATATCCCATCATCCACCCTACCTTCCGATCTTTACAATATCTCTGACGTGCTGCTGCACTAAAACAGATTGTGCAGTCTGTCACGATGTGAGAAGAAAAATGGCAAATTTTCTTGTACGACAAGTTCACAAATGAGTCATAAAAACTGATCATTTGCGGAGAGGTATGCACCAATAGCCAGTTATGTGGCTGCCAAAAACTCCCCTCAGCAGAACTTGCACACATAAACCTGTACCTGGCCGTCTGCAATTGCACACCATTATGTTATTAATACATCATCTTATATGGCAATGTCCAACATTATCGAAGAGATACCAGCAGAATGTATAATACCCAGCAAATTTTATATCATATACAATGATAAAAGTGTGTATCTTTAATAAAAGCAAGTGTTTGGAGATTAGACACTGTCGAAAAGATCTTTGACTGTATCAACTCCAAGATATCTCTGACGTGCGGCATTAAAATATAATGTGCAGTATGTCGAGATGTGAGAAGAAATATGGCAAACTTGACACTTCAATCGATTCTCTCCTTTCATAAAATAAGAGATGGTGGAATGTGTCTTGTATGAGAAAGTCACAAATAAATGACAAAGACTAAAAACCAGAGAGACCTGTAGTTATGTATCAGCCATAAATGTGGCATCTACAAACTTTCCTTCACTTGTTGGCTGGAAATACAACTTGCACATATAAACCTGTATTTAAAACCTTACAACAAAGCAACTATTATTATCAAATAATACAGTAATCCCGGTACATTAGCAGAGAGAGACCAACAAATTTCACCCAGTGATTTGCTGGCTGGCAAGATAACACTCAACGACACCACTGTTTGGACCTCAGACTAAACCTGTGTATTACGAACCTATTCCTCTATGGTTCTGAGTGTTGGGCAGTTACTAGATGTGCGCAAGATCGATGCACTTGATCAGTGGTGTCTGAGAATGCTGCTAGGAATCAATTACCACTTTAGCCAGGTTAGTTCGGCTCAACTTTGGTCTAAGTAGGTAAGTTTAGGCTCAGTGAAAGTCTAAGTCAAAAAGTGAAGTCGCTCACTGCAGTAGGGCTGGGCCAAGTACTGAAATACTGAAGTTACTCAATTAGACTAGGGTACTTGCACATTATTGGGTTCTAGAAGAAGTATTACAGCTATCGAATTAGCGAGTTAGCTTAAAGGTCCATGGTCATGGTCAAACTCACTTGCACAATTTCTGTAGATTTAAATTAGACATTTAACCTCGCATATATAATATGTCAATTTGAGCTTCATAAATATATGAAATTAATGCGTGAATTAAAACGAAATGCGGCATTACGTTACGTTATGCGAAATATTCTAATCTATCAGTGCCTGCGATGACGTCATGACCTTAGCCCATATAGATCATGAATATTAATGGGCTAGCCGACGACGTCATCATTCTAGGCTAGGTCATTAATATTCATGACGTTTATAGGCTAAACTCATGACGTCATCGCAGACCGTCATGACGGCGCATTTTCTACGTCGTTTTCATAGATCATCGACTTCAAAGGTAAATTTTTCCATGTTGCCAAAACGCTGTGCACCGATATTACTGTCAAAGTTATCAGAAAATTCTGCAATTTCAGGAAAATGGATAAAATATATATGTTAATTTTGGCGTCCACGGACCTTTAATGCATTAACACACATATGTAAATTTATTGAATTCTTTGAGGCATAAGTTCCAATATTCTGTTAAAATGTGGTTATTTGACGTGACATAATTAAACATTGTTTTGTTGCCGTTCTATCACTAATGGTGTGGAACACAGCCAGCCACGAGTTCATCGGTCATCATGCCAGTCACCCTGTCAATGAAGCCCACCCATAACTTCAGCAATATAATGATGAGTTAACTAACGTGTTAACGCATGCACTTAGAAAATTAACACCTCCACAGCACTAAAAAAATTAATTAATCTAGACTGTCACTGTCAAGTCTTGTGCAAGGCTAAATCTGTCTGCTATAGCTACCATGGATGCTGTGATATTTATAGCAATGACGTCAGCAATGGCCAGTAGCTATCGACCTAGCTAGCCCCGCTAAGCAGCAGCTAGTAGCAGAATGGTTCTATCTCGCAATGACGAAGTATCTGAAAATCCGCCTTGAAATTCAATTAAGTACATTAGGAAAGAACAGAAAGAACAAGACCGACAACGGCGACAAGTTGATGAACCAAGACAAGGGGTCCTATCAACTTCCACACATCTAATCTATGATTACTTAACTGTCCGCTGCAGTAACATCTGGCAAAGAGTCGTTTCCAAAAGGCAGCTGCATTAAATAACTTTAGTTGACGAACTACTACGTACAATTTAAGTACCGTTTCAATTGACAAGTCTATTCAATGACGTAGTTATGATATTGTGTTCCTACCATGTGCCTCAAATGAACAGCATTTGCTCGAGCGTCATTGATCGAGCATCAGATTGGAAGTGGCAACTCGCACGCAACTGCTGACAGTGGCGTAGTGTTAGACGCGATCGACCAATGTATTCAGCGGCTTGTCATCACCATAACACGCAACGATGCTGAAAACAATACTACTGTCAATGTCACTACTAAAGATGGTAAAAAATTACAAACTGTAAATGAAAAAAATGCCACAGTACCGAGTAACAAGCTTACTTTCTGTCCATTTGCTCAAGTTCAGAAACGTACTTGAAAAATCCACCCGATTCCACTAATAATGAAATATTTTGTCATGGCTAAGATTTTGAAACAATTTAACCTAAAATTTGCAAATATTGGACAGTGCACAAAAACTCATATAAATCAACCAACTGGAAATCCATAAAAAATACCAAAACCCATAAATGATGTCTACGTTCTGCGCTACGCACTCTTAGTGGTGCTTGCCAGAAATGATGATGATGACGACTTTTTAACTGAATGGTTCAGTATACCAGCACTCCTGGTAACAGGGCCTACTGTTATGCTGACTCGCCATTTCTAAGCAGCAATGCATGTATGTACCTATCTATGTAAAAATTTACATTAGCTCCGCCACCCCAGATTGCTTCAGAAGTGACTGAAATAGGTAGAATTAGTGTTGTTATGCATGTTTCAGACTAACTTAATTATGGGAATCTGCAAATAATTGACTATTGAGATGCGAGAACAAAGTTCAGTTTTTGGGTGAATTCCATCATTCTAAAGAGAGATTTTTGATGAGGCCTATAAAGAAAAAAAAGGCTAGATCTTTTTGGGGGAAAACAAAAACAAACACGAAAAAACACTAACGGCGCCACGTGGCGAATGAAACGCGTACTAAATTCAATAAGAAAAAAAATAATTTTATAGCTGAATAAGCCACATCTACAACCCATAAAACTAGCTAAATCAGCTTAATGGCACCACCTAGCGAATGAATATTGTACCAAAAAAATTAGAAAAAAATAAATAACCTGAGTCAGCAGCGATGTAAATCACAAATGAATATAAAAATCGCAAAAAAACACCAAAATCAAACTGCCACCCCCCTCGGAAAAAGCAACAAACTGCAGATACTGAATAAGCAGAATATAGAGAACGAATGAATTAGTATTAGTGCTTCTCCCCACTCAAAACCCCAAGTTTATTCTCGGGTAGCAATATGTCAATCAATTGCAGTTTCCCATAATTAAACTAGTCTTAAATCGGCGCAGAAATCGACCCCGACTTCTGTACCGTCTGTCATGTGAATTCGGATCCGAAATCGGCACGAAAACTCGGCGCCGAAAACGGGCGCCGATTAGAACACTGGTCTATTCTAAGCCGCTAATCGGCGTGAAACTCGACGCGCGATTGGTCAATGGTCACTGTTGACATTTTCATTTGTTTTCAGGCCGACTTGTGTCACGGAAATTGGTAAAAAAACAGTTATTAGCATTATTGCAGAAAATTCGAATATAGCAAAGTTTTCATTTTAATTTTCCATTTTAAACGAAAGAATATTGCTAATCATAATTATTGCAAGCAGTTTTGAATAT
>Ga0056128_1013048_pt1 | contig 10088 bp, 5 predicted proteins | sample WorMetLIZISLAND2_FD_71113 | JGI IMG/M metagenome (GOLD analysis project Ga0056128, IMG submission 71113) | Marine gutless worms symbiont microbial communities from Max Planck institute for Marine Microbiology, Germany - Olavius geniculatus... ... | reverse complement strand
ACGTTACGTTATGCGAAATATTCTAATCTATCAGTGCCCGCAGTGACGTCATGACCCTAGCCCATATAGATCATGAATATTAATGGCTAGCCGACGACGTCATCATTCTAGGCTAGGCCACAGCCTATAAACGTCATGAATAACGTCTACAGGCTAAACTCATGACGTCACCGCAGGTCATCATGGTGGCGCGTTTTCTGCGTCGTTTTCATACATCGTTGACTTCAAAGGTAAATTTTTCCGTGTTGACAGAACGCTGGGCGCCGATATTGCTGTCAAAGTTATCATAAAATTCTGCACTTTCAGGAAAATGGATAAAATGTATATGTTAATTTTGGTGACCACGGACCTTTAAAGTGCAGCTCAAACCAAAGCTGTTTTTGTTGTAAAAACTGTGTGTCTCCGAATGAATTTCATTTAATGTATTGTAATTGATAACAAAAGTGCCTGATTTCAGTTATAATTATTACTGGCAATGGAGTGAAAAAATGTGGCTGCATTCTTACATTAATAACGTGATAAATGTAATCAGATGAAGTGGTGATCTACCGCTAGTAATTTTCTGCTCAGTAGTGCGAGATCGCTGATCTACCGCTAGCACTGACCTTAAAATAATTCTAAGCGCAGTTGAAGCTGATATCATACAATAGATAAAATTGTCTATTTCTGTTCGTGTGGCTTAGTTCACATAACATGTTGGCATAGTGTGTGATTGAAATAATTAATTGCGTCACTATTGCAATTACAATGAATTAATCATTGTGTAACTCTAGTTTATCTGTGTGAGATATCTCAGGTGTCAACACCAACATTTAGTTTCATGGATCTCTTGCGTTTAGTTTTTCTGCATGGCTCTTTGTGGTAAAAATGTAGACCCTGGTGCAAATTTTTTGACGTTAATGTACAAATCCTACCTCAAATTCAGCATTACAGTGGTGTGCAGTTTTGCACCAAGTGAACTTTTGAAGGTCGCAGTGCCATGAAGAGGCTCTTGCAGGTCAGGAAATGTTGTGCCGCTGTCCAACATTTTTTGGCCTGTGGGGGACCCACAGAAAGGGGTCCCCTGTTTAGCCAAACGTGCTTAAATACACCTTTATGCCTATGTGGTAGATCGTAGGTGTGAACACCAATATTCAGTTCCTGGACAGGTTGGCTGGTCATGCAGAGTTTCGTCTGGGTCATGTACACACCGGTTTTATAGCCCAGCACACTAATGACCTGTTTCCACTGCAGCGCACTGTACCTAGTGACATTGTATGCCAAGCAGCGGTCGCTGTAGCTTTGATGCAGGCTCAGACAAATGCCCTTCGACCTTCCACTGGTCAGTTGGACTGTATATGCACGTCGTATTTATGGCTGTTTTCATAGATCACCATTTCGTATTTTTGAGTTTTTATGATCAGATATTATGCCGTGCAAGAGAATTTATAGCTAAAACAGTGTTGTTGACTTTGGCTGCTGAATAGTGAACACGTTTATTTGCCTTTATGCATAAACAGAACTTTACACAGAAAGTCGGTATAAAACTGATGTGCAACTAGTAATTTTTTGTAAGATTTTCCAAAGTTTTTTCTAAGTCTCTCTAAGTTGATTTGTTCAGAGCTAAAACTGTCAGGTTTGTGAATTTGAAGGGATCTTCCATACCTGCATCTCAGTCGTTTTTTTTTCAATGCCAGGAAATTTTTGTCAAGACCGTGTTTTTTTTATCTTTTAGGAGAATGTAGTATTTCTGTGCTTGTTTTCAGCATTTTTACGTCATATTTCATCGTTTTGTAGACATATTTTCACCATTTGTTCATGGCACCGAAACTCGAATCAATCACTTGCATAGTCATCAGCTTCACTTCACAGACTTGCCCACAGGTGAGCTTATCAATTTTTCTCAATTTTTATCAATTTTTTTTTTACTTTATCAGAATTTTTGTAATGGTATTTTCTTCCGTTCTTTTTACGTCAACAACTTAGCAGTGAGTTTTTTTTGTTTCATGCATTTTTAGCTGTGTAGCCGAATAGCGGAATATCAGTGCAAAATGCATGTCATGCGTCATATTTTTTAAAACTTTTGCCTAAGCATTTCTTAACTGTTGCCTAAGTTTTTCTTACGATTTTTGTTCAACAAATGTGTTTTTTCTCGAGATTTTTAGAAGTCTGATTTTTTAACTTTGTCGTAAGTTATGATTGTAAACATAAACAAGTTCTGTTTTATGTGCAAAAATTGCAATTTTGTTACGATGGTTGTATTAACCAACGATAAGCACTGTTTGATTCACAATCTGAATGGAGAAACACTGGGCTTTTGAAAGAATTTTGAAAATGTTTTCAAATAAATGAACACATGCATAGCATGAATGATTTACAGCAGATGTAACATGTAATTTGAGCTAAGCTCACGAGACGTGCAGCAGCCTTAGCAGTTCCTCTTCACAGATTGTTCACGTCTATCTCCAGCCATGTCGGTGCAGTTCACTCTTGAAATGTGCGCCACAGCCAAAAATTGCAAAGAGAAATATAACACTTATTTAGGGGGTTCAAGGACATTCAAGGTCTTCGTTGTTAACACTGTTAAAAAGCTCATAACTAGTGCTTGTTATGACAAGCAGTATGTCTATGTCTATCTGAAACTGTTTTCATGCTAAACGAGCCAATAGCGGTAAAATAATCACTTTTTAGGGAGTAGCCGGCTTTGATGCACGCCTGCGCAGGCCTCCTTGAACCTTGTTGGTTGCGACTTTGACTTCTGAAATCTGCGTTTAATGCTGAAAATTTCATGTGCTGGTTGTCTTGGTCTATCTGCAGCCATTTCGGTGCAGTTCACTCTCAAAATCTGTGTTGCAGGTCGAAATCGCGAAAAATTCACCAAAAAACCCTCTTTTGGGGGTTAAAGATCATCGATGTTGATAAATCTAAAAAGCCTGTCACCAGTGCTTGTTATAATGTGCAGCATATCTGTATCTATCTGCAACCGTTTACACACTAAACGAGCCAATAGCGGCAAAATAATGTCTTTTTAGGGGGGTACCCCTCTTTGATGCCCTCGTTCGATGGGAACCCGGGGGCACAAAATTTTGTCATGTAAAACTAGTGTCCTTGGGGCAGCCCACGGTGAAGATTTTGTGATCCTAGCTAGCACCGTTTTGATAGGGCTTGAGTGTGACAGACAGACGGACGGACAGACAGATGCCTAAACGATGGCTAAGACGTGCAAAGCGTGACATGCTGTCGCACATAAAAATGTTTGAATAGTAACAATATCCAGTATTTGCAGTTTATGTTGCATCATATTATGTAGTCCAAATGGGTGTCACTATTTTTGGCCCACCTGGTATATTGTGGGAGTAATAGTTTGAGTGTTGCTTGTGTAGTTGATATCACGTTTCATCGAGATGACACATACAAAGTCATTGTCGGCGATGAACAGTTTAAAGTGCAAGACGTTTCCCTTGTTGAAACTGACAACAAGACAATTCTATCGTGTGACGTCAACGGAAGAACAAGTCGCTCGAATGTTATGTTCAGCAAAGATACGATCCATCTGTTTACTCTGGTATGTGCTCTTCTGCTGCATTACATGAATTCCAAGCCATGCAATGCTGGTTCATTGGATTATATCGACTCCTCCCCCTGATGGGGCCCTGAGTTTTGGCCTGCCAGAAAATTTTATTTTGGTCCGAAAATTTCTCCCAAAAATACAAAATTAGGGGTCGTTCATCCTCCATTTTTTGGGGTAATTTTGGAGCAGAATTGAAATTTTGAGCATCCGTAATGTGCTCTGTTGAAAACTAAATTTGCAGCTGCGTACAGAGAATTGCAACTTGAGATACGGCAGGTTTCCCATGACATTCTGCACAATAGAAATATACTTACTTACTTACTTACTTACTTCTTGCCCCCACCCTCAGCTTTAAAACCCACTGCATCACTGCTTCGGCTGGAACCTGGGGCTACAAATTGATAGCTATAGTGAGAGTTATTTGGCTTTTATTTTCCTAGTTCTTCTTTTTTTCATTAATGTTCTGTATTTGTCCTATATGTGTGCGTGTCAGAACGGTTCATATCGGCTGCAGCTGGCCAGTGCCAAGTTCCTAGAGCTTGGAGTCACACAGCAAGGTGAAGGCACCAGCGGGGGTGGAGGGGCCGTGGCACCGATGCCTGGAGTGGTTGATAAACTTATTGTCAGTCCCGGAGACGCCGTGAAAGCTGGAGACCCTGTCGCTGTCATCATTGCAATGAAGATGGAGGTCGGTCAACTTGATTTAGTTTTATTATTAGATTTCTATGAATATAATTTTACACTTTGAGTCACAAAAATATTGTACCAAACTTTTGGCCATATCATACAGCTTTTGGCCATACTGATTGGTAAAAATTTTACGAATAGATTGATGTTTAGCGAAGATGTGGCCAAAAGTTTGGCTTACATAGTATTATGGTTATTATATGATATCATCCTCATATTACTACACTACATTACATCATGATTGCATTTATTTATTAGATTATATTAACCATGTTATATTATATATACTGTATTTGATTGTCATAATTACTAATTATATTATATAATTGTACACCACGGCTTTTGCTAAAGTTTAGTTTTGGGGACCAACCTAACCAGACATAGGCCTAATCTAACTGAATTATTCCAGAAAGTGGTTTGGCTAAAAAAACTGAGTGTGTGGGATCTTCTGTTTTGGTTTGATTATTGTTTTCTTTTCTGTTATTATAGTTTGATGGTATGCTGCTGATGTATCGTTGCAGTATGTGATCCGAGCACCAAAAGACGGGTGCATTAAACAGGTGCCACATCGGGTCGGCGAAACTGTACAGAAGGGAACTCCGCTAATACTGCTTGAAGACTAGTTCAGTCTGCTTCTGCTCCAAGACATTCCGGCCATCGCATATCAGTTTAGCACAGCAGATGATACACTTGTTGGCATAATAATCATGTTATTTTCTGTGTTCAGAAACGTGATAATTTAATATTTATTGTGGCTGGTATTCCGGCTAATATTACATTTACTACTTGAACTCAGTTAATTTTTCACTAATGGCCAGCCATTAGTGATAACCCCAGCAGAGATGTGCGGATCCTAGAATTTTGGGTCTGCGTCTGCAGGGCAGTGTCTGCATCCGCAAAACTAAGCTGTCTTGCGTCCGCATCCGCACTGCCAGCAACAGTGACAATGTTTAAAATATACTGGAACCCAGGACCAGCTTTTAACAATGTGGCATGTGCAAAAAAACTGCAAATGCAACTAGAATTTTGTAGTATTATTGTTACTAGAAAGTAGAAGCGTTACGGTAAATGAATTTGTTCTTTTTTCAGGAAGCATCCGTGTGAGCGAAAACATCAAAAATTGCTTGCGGACATGTGTCCCATTGCACATCTCTGAACCCTAGTGGCAAATTGTCAATACAAAGTTAATTATTGTATGTGCATATATTTTGCTACACTTGTGTTCAGAAATATTCAGTTTGCTACATGTTTATTTTATGTGTAGCCAGACAGTTTTTCCAGTGCCTTAACTTTGCTGCGTAGATAGATTGTTGCAGCTCGCAGCATAATAATCAAGTTATTTTGTGAACTTAGAAATGTGATAATTTATTAGTTATTTTAGCTAGAGTTGCAGTTGATGTTGCATTTGGTGCTTGGCCAGTGATTATTGGCTGTTATAGTAACTGGCATATTGTATGATCCCGAATCGTAAAAAAATTAACAATAGACAATTTCCCGGATCTGATATCTGAGATGAGGGGTCCTGTAATCTTTCTCATATGACAAATTATTTGTGACAGCGTCATGTATAGGCAAACAGAAATTGTTTCATGGATGAGAGTAGTTGCTGAAGGGTCAGTAAATTGGTAAACAAAGGTGACGATTTCGAAATAAGTGGCCACCTTTCAGAGGGTAGATTTTGTTTAGACAGAAAACTGTCCCCAGAGGTGTGACAACCAGGGGGCCATGGTTGCTCAGGACCTTCGACTGAAACTGCTACAACACAAGTAGCAACTAAACTGATGCTACAGCGTTTATATCGTGTGTCTGTATATTTACTGTGCTGTAGTCGTCCAGAATATTCTGCTTTGTGGATGTTTGTTTTGTATGAGGACCAACTGCTATGCCTTTGATGCCTTGATATTGTTGGTTTGATGCAGGGGAGGTATCTGGGCTATAAAGGAGGTATTTATTCTCCCTCCAAGGGTTTGTTGTGTCTTTGACTAATCCAATAAACCTGGAAAATCCCTCTTGTCCTCTTGTTAAGGCAAGGATCATGCAATATCAGATGTTTATTTTGTAAAGTTAAAGATATTTAGCTGGATTAGTAGTGCCCTTGACATATGCAACCTGGCGATACAAATTGTTCAATGAATCTGATGCATTTTGCAGTTTTAGTGGCATATGTAAGACTGGTTACATTTTTACATTTAAAATATAAAAAAGCATTACTACATCAATGTAGTCAAAAAGATTGCTTATCTTAAAACGCTGCTTTGAAGTTGCATGGTTACGTGTCTAAAACTGTAGTCGCTAAACCCTTATTTTCATTACAGTAAAATAAACACTGAAATATTTGTAGTACCAGTACAAGGCTTTTCTTGTATGTTTCCTCGACATGTGCCACATGCTTTACTTTTGCTTCACATCTCTATATTTTGTGCACCCATCGTAATAGGTTGCAAACTGATTATTTATGGGTCCGTGTCCCATGCAAGCTTCTAGCTCAAAAACAGATATAGGAAAAGAAAATATGGTAAATGTTCCCCAAGGAGTAATTGCTATGAAAGTGTAACCAGTGAGCCACTTTTCAGGTCAAACATTCAACCGTCAAGCAGACAGCTGCAAAATATGTCAGCACTCGGCTGACATTACTTCATCACTGTCTACATCACTGTCATTTATAAACAAAATAAATTGCTGTTTGTCAAAGCGTCACTGTGACGTCATCGGCAGTAACGTGGTAACCAGTTTTTGAAAATTAAATAGCATTTTTAGCTGAAACATTTTTTAATGCTGAAAAATCGGTAGGCGGGCATGTTCAGAAGCCTATAATTTTGTCCTTTTTCAACAGAATCATATTTTTGGATTACGTTGTCGAGCAGATAATAGCAGGTGTCACAATTTAGACGGATTGTAGTTGCAATATTTGGTCGTATTTTTGTTCGTCGTGTTCACTTTCCAGTGATGCAGTACTTAAGAGTCTGTATTTTTCATGACTCAGTCTAGAGTCTTCATGACAAGGAGTCAAACTAATAGGACTCGACTACATCACTGTCATTTTATGAGGACCAAGACTTAAGCCATAATCATCACAAGATCAGTAATTTTCGTCCACTGTTTTCTTGGTCTTGACTTTGATGTGTACTGTACTTGCTGCGCTGTTGTCTTTGTTTTTGTCATTTGGTGATAAAATCTAGGCAAGTCCGGTACATTACATAGTAATATGCATGTACCAAGTAATGGTGATATTTTGTTGTGTCATATATTATGAGGTCATCTATGACTATAGTTTGGTACTGTTACTAATTGATGATGATGATACTCATACATATAATAATCACTAATTTCAGAATTGAATCAACTCAATATGACCAACAAAAGCTAAACTACAACAAACATATCATGCACAAAAACACTGAAATTACTGCACAGTGTTAAACTAACGAAACAATCTCAACAACTCTGAAACATCAAAGGTTCCTGTAAACGAGGTAAAACAACCAAAGGCCAAATTTACAAAGCTTCTTGGGAATCTTCCTGAGATCTTCCTAATTTTTAACTTGTTCCTAAGTCAGCAAATTATAATTTCCTAAGTTTGAGTGAGTGAGTGAGTGAGTAGGGTTTAACGTCCCACCCTACACAGCATAGGTCATTTCGGGGACGGCCTTTCCAGGCGGAATGCACACAAACACAATAATGGAACAGTAAGTTTAACCTTTACAGAAACACAAAACACAAAAAAGCTAAACCTAACATTGTAAGAACTCCACTATATGCATGCATATGTAATTAACATAATGGTAGTTCTAATAATCTACTTAGACTAAATGCCACGATAATAATTTTTGTGCATAATAATAATAAATAATAATCCTCGTTATCCTCCAGACAGTCATCAGTCTCATAATGCTGTCTATTAGAGGACTAATCTAGCTTTAGAAAGCTATATTTTAATACAAACCATGCTAACGGTTGGTTGTCATGGCAACAGTGGTCGTAATGGGGTAAATTTAAAAGACACCATAAGGTAGGTAAAAACGGCGGTGAATCTAGCTTTAGAAAGCTAGATTAGTCCCCAGGAAAACAACGAATGATAACAATACCATATACAAGAACAAACAGCTGTAACAAGTTCAGTGGTAGGCTAGCAACAGTTTCTTGAAAACGATCGCCATATTTATAACGTGAAGTATCGTACGAAGGACATTCAAAAAGTGGTAGCCGGATGCAGTTAACAAACATAATATTTTGTCACTTTTCAACATTCATTAGCCCCTGCAGCGGCGTTTTTCCAGTTTCGATTATGTTGTAAAAGAATTCTTTATCTTGGTCTTTCAGGCAGCAGTTTGCTGTGCAGTTAACATGGAGGGCCCTCAAAAATTACACAGCTCGAATGCTTGATATAGAAGGACATTATAAATGTCAGTGACACTGTATTATATTGGTTAGTACTATCTTGCACTGCAATGCTGCACAGCTTATTAACGGCCTTAATTGGAATTTTGGAATTCCTAAGAGGATGAAAATTTGCTGCCGAGGAAGTACCTTATTCGAAAGACCAAGATCAACAATTCTTCTACAGTGGAATATGATTGCATCTTGGTTTCAGGAAACTGTGTGTCTGCTATTGTCCAGCAGCAGAAATTCAGGAAATCTTTCAATAAAAATTGCATTATAAAGCAGTCTAATTAACTCAGGTATACTGACACATGGCAAATACATAATTCCTGCTACAATTACAGTCATTACCAAGTACAAAACGTTCACTGCTGGAGGAATTAACATCAGCCAGAACAAAAATAAATTTGTGGACGTATCTGCATACAAAACTACGAGAGCTGTCCAACAATTAATCTTTTTGGTCACATTACTGAACGCTTGAACCATAGCAGTTTCAATGCAAATCTGGTGTCTGTTGCAAATAGGCCCTCAAATGGCAAAAGGCCGTCTTACTGCTAAACGTGAACTTGCATACTGCAAACACAATAATTTCACGCAGGCATTGCTACTGATATAGCTTCTAGCAACTAACAATTTTGCAACTAATTTGGACAGCCCTGCGCAAAATGAAATACTGCGCAAGAATCTACTGCACGCTACAAAACTGATAAAAAACTATCAACATGCTGTTAGACAAAAAAACCCCCAGTACTCGATACAAAAATAAATACATCAGGTAATACTAACATTGCTGCATAACTGGCTGAAAGAATTATGGCTGCTACAGCAACTACAGATATCCATACACTGCCATGAAAGACAACAATTGAGGACAACACTAACCATGTACACTTCATGTAAGTAAAAGCAAAAATACTACTGAAATTGTTCCTGAAGCACTTTTACCAAGCGATACACTTTGATGTCAAGCATCATGTGTGGATGTCTCCACCACCGCAATAACAACCAGCGGCATTATGGCTGGGGTGGGATTGCAGGGGGCAATTGCAACTGCCCCCTAAACATTGGGCTGCCGTGAAATTGTTGGAAAAACCTGTCTGAAAACTTTCGTCCAAACGTGCTTAATTCGAAGATGGAAAACTCACATTTGAATGAAATTTAGGGCTTGAATTCGAATTTTGACCACCAATAATCTCCTGTGTCCAAAATTTGCATCTGTCTATAACACATAATGATGCTGATAACATATGATATGATCTTGACTTTGACCTATTTGGGGTGAGCTTATGCTCAATGGATTGTCAATCCAGTGTGCTCCTGCACTGAGAAACTTGTGTATGAAAAGTGAGGTGACCTCATCATCAGTAGCAATTGTAACTAGAAAGCAGTCGTAGCCTGCAGGTACCTCCGCCAAGGCAAAGCTATTCGCCAGGTGGCGTCACCATCTTCGCTTTGCCAGCGGTTCCCT
>Ga0056128_1013046_pt1 | contig 10090 bp, 7 predicted proteins | sample WorMetLIZISLAND2_FD_71113 | JGI IMG/M metagenome (GOLD analysis project Ga0056128, IMG submission 71113) | Marine gutless worms symbiont microbial communities from Max Planck institute for Marine Microbiology, Germany - Olavius geniculatus... ... | reverse complement strand
AACAGTATTTTAGTACTAAAACAGCAAATATAAATGTACAAAACATCAGTTTATACACTTGTTAACGGCAACATTTAAGGACTTGCACATCGAAAACAGCAAAAATTACAAAAGGTGATAGTATTCAGCAGCACATTGACACACAGTTAGTGTGATGCGGGCAATATCATCTTTTGTAATTTTTGCTGTTTTCGATGTGCAAGTCCTTAAATGTTGCCGTTAACAAGTGTATAAACTGATGTTTTGTACATTTATTCCCTAGACAATAGCCATTCACTGTATATCGTTGTTCATCTTGCTTTAGTATAAATTTTATCAAACTGTATGTGTTTTTTGAACAAGTGCAATCTGAGCCACACAAGCAAAAACGTAAGACAGTTTCTTTTTTCAGAATTGGAAGTTTTATGATGGTAATGGTTTTAGTACTTATGCTGTAGCTTGACATGTTATAATGTACATCTGTATGTCCATGTTGCTAGTATTTCTTGATGCTGACATTTGTTTTTCACTGCAGGTGTCAGAATTGAAGCAGCTGAATCAACTGATCAGTGATCAGGAGGTTCATGGACTTCGTACAATCCGAGTTCCAGTGAAGCGGTATGGTTTGGTAGAAGAACTGATCAAGGCTGAGATGGAAGAGGAGCAATCTAACATCAAGCTTGGTATAGCTCTGTACTTTGTGTCTTCTTGTGAGCTCATCTTAACAGGCTGCAGTTTACATTTTGCTCATCTGTCAAATCGTCTGTCCCTTTGTCTATTCATCTTTCTTATATGGGCTCTGCATATCTGTTTATATAAGTCTTAATGTCAGTTGAATGCTGATTAAAAAGAGCATAAAAAGAACATTAATTGCCATAGCTGTGTTAGCTTCTAGAGCCTATAGAATTAAATTGACCTGGCTGTTCTCTAACACATAGTGTTCTCTGACACATAGTAAAGCAGTGGGACAGATTATCATTGTAGAGTACTGTATGTTGTGTGTAGACTCTTATGCAAGTTACACAGGACTCAGTACATTAGCGACAATACAGATTGTTAACGCAACAGATATTAGCGTAATGGTTTACTGACATATGGTAAAAGTCTGTGTTGATTCATTGTAATATTATGTGTTACTGTGATCGATTAAATGTGTGTTAAGTGTTGATAGTTGTTACTGTTGTATGCAATGCAGGGGTTGCAAAATTGAGTGGCAGTGAGACAAGTGATAACGAAATGGCAGATGACGATGGTAATGAAAACACATCATCAAACAGTCTGCGACAACCTCTACTGCAGCATGGAGAGGACACACCTGATGCCAATCACTTGAGCAAGCAAGCACGACGAGCTTTAAAACATCTTCATGCTGTTGACAGCAATGTTCGAACAGTCGTTTCTGCCGTAGCAGCTTCACGGACGTTTCGTCGCAATGCTAGTAATCGTGTCGTAATGTATGCTCGGAGGCAGGAAAGCATGCAGAGCGTATGGAGCAGAATACGCTGGTGGGTCGTTATTGTTGGCACGACCTTCATCGTCCTTCCACTGATGATTGTACTCTATATGAAATTCGTCAGGACCTGATCGTAGTCGTAATTTCTGTGTATTTTTCGATGTCTTTCCTGCATGTGTTTCACTGTGTGAAATGTAAGAAAATGTCATGGAACTTAGTTACTGTGCTATAATTCATTGCATTTGTGAACTCGGGTAAAGTAATACCGGTAAATGTTTTTAATGTTTAATTAGCTGGTACTATGAATTTGACTTGTAACTTTCATATGACCAAAATGTGGCGTGGGTATCATAGTGCTTGAAACTGTTTAGTGTATGTAAGTGTTCAACATAAGAGTTCGATAACAAAGGTGCTAAATTGCATCACATTTGTGTTTGTCAACAGCATTCACACGTTTGTTAGATTGTGTTATATATATTACACTTTACACTGTGTTATTGTTTACATGTATCTTATTTCATCTTTATTTGTTAGCTTCTCTGAGATCCATTAGATTCCAAATAGATGCATTGCATACCAACTAGTATTTCACAAATTGTGTAGCTTAAGAACGTAATACTTAGCAAATGTACAATTAAGTCTTTACAGCTATGAAGTTTGGTCTATTTCAGGGATGTGCACGAGACCTTCTGAGCCGAGACTGAACAAGACCAGAGACCCATGCCCCCGAGACGAGACCGAGATGTTCAAAATTTTGTTCGAGATGAGACCGAGACGAGGCGTTTAAAATCCAAGTCGAGACTGAGATGAGACGTTGCAGCTTCTGAGACGCTGGCCGAGACCTTGAAGCTCCTGAGACTATCGAGAGTCTTGGGAGCTTTAACGTCTCGTCGAGACGTTTTCCGTGACGTATGGTGAAACATTGACAATGAAAAATGAATTATGCGGATTAATTAACTCACACCATTGTAAGTGCTTTGTGATATTGTGGGTTTTGCAGTTTATTTTGACACAATTATCACTGAATAATTAACGGCTTGCACCATGAAGAATTGCAACTGCAGTGTTGTAGACATGAGCCATCATGTTTATCGCAATTTGCAAGCAACTACAGCTGATATGCCTTATACGCCATCTACATTTGGCTGATAGTACTCATTCTGACATCATACACTTTATCTTCATTGCAGCTAGGTTATTTAATGATGAAAAAACTGACATGAAATAATTCTGCTTTATGATAAATTAGTAGATGAAAGAATAAAAACGCTGTAAACGAATATTGTCTAAGCCACAAATGTCATGCTGGTTAGTATCGCTCTAACTGCAGCTACAGTATGCACGGCGTGCGCCTGCACAAAATGTCTCGACTAGACGCAATGGCCCGAGACCCGAGACGAGATCTACTGGGCCGAGACCGAGACATATTGCTCCGAGACTGAGACGAGACCCGAGACGCATCAGTCCGAGACGAGACGTTAGTACATCTCGAGACCGAGACGTCTCAACCGAGGCCACATCCCTGGTCTATTTGTATTAACAGATCTCTTGGACTGTCTTATTCACTATATGCAGTTTATGAGTATCTCTATCATGATGAAACACACATATTAACAGTTGTTTTATATTTGCAAGATAGTTGTATCAAACTGTTCTGCATATAGTCAATAGTCATTATTATTTGAACTGTTGGGTATACATGTAAATAATGTGTATATGCAAGTCCTCAGTGGTGGATCCAGAAGTTTTGGAATGGGGGAAGGATAGGGAGTGGGCTCTGGGGACTCCCTTCCCCAGAGCCCTCTCCCCGGAAAATTGTGTAAAATTTTATTCAAAATAGTGCATTTTATGCAAAATTTTCACATCGTTCAAGATGCATCCAGTTGATAGGGGAGGGGTGGCTGCCCTACTTCCCCCCCTTGAATCAGCTACTGCAAGTCCTCAAGGATTTGAGTCGGTTGGTGGCAGATGCAAAGAGCACCCAGCCTGCAGAAACCCTTATACAGCAATCTGTCTAGGAATAAATTATGGATAACTCTCCAAAAGTGAGCTCTTAGGCAGAATTGAAACTCTGAAAGCTGGATTAATGTAAGATTTAAAAAGTGTAGATCCATATTATATTTTAGTTGCCACCGCCATCACTCCGAAATGACACAGCGTGCGGTGGCAGAATTTTGCACACAGACCCGTGTTGTACTTGGCCGGCCTGTGGGCTAGGTCAGATGTTCCTGAGGGGTTGTTCATTTGAGAAAATTTCACTTTTTCCAAAATTTTGCTGCGGAGCAATAAGCACTTGCTTGGGGCATGTCTGCTCGCTGGATGCAGATCGAGGCTGTAGGATGAAGTAATGCCCAAATGGCCAAAAATCAAGCTAACAGGGAGCATAAGACATAAACAGTTGTTAGACATAATTCATTGTTTGTCCAAGGACAATATGTTAACAATGGTTGTTTGTTGTTACCGGCTTACACTGCATGTTTATCATTCGGAAGTTTGCATGTTATGGTGTTATTGTGTTCCATTTCAGTTCACTGCTAATTGTATCAGCACTAGGGTTTCCAACCCGGGTTAACCCGAAAACCCGGGTAACCCGGAGTTTTTTCAAACCCGAAAACCCGGGTTTGGAGAGCTTGCAAACCCGGGTTTTCGGGTTTGAATTTTGACCTACATCATGTTTAATTACACGTTAAAATAACTCGGCAGAATACGCAGTGGACGCTGTCAAACTGGCTTCTCGCAGATTTATTAATAATCAATAATCTGTACCTTGCCGCCGTTGCGTTACGTTTTGTGTGCGTAGGCGGGAACCAGCCCATCTCGGCTCATAGTCGACCGCCGAAATTTTTACTTACTGTTTGTTTACACCGCAGTCTTGACGTGTGTGACGTGAGTCACGTCGTTGAGTAGAAAATCTAGAAATTAATAAAACCCGAACCCAAAACCCGGGTTTAAGATTTTTGAAACCCGAAAACCCGGGTTTGGTAAAGTGCTCCGGGGTAGAGTGGAGTTTACTTGGCGCCATAGGAATACATTGCGCCTATTATTTCACATATATACCGTATAACTACCAATAGGGTTATGATTAGGATTAGGGTTTAGGGTTAGGTGTAGGGTCAGGGTTAGGCGTAGGGTTTAGAGTTAGGGTTAGGTGTATTCCTATGGCGCCCAGTAAACTCCACTCGTCCCGTGCTCCGGGTTTCGATACCCTAATCAGCACTGTTGTCAGTGCCTGTCTGCATAGAGTAGGGATGCTGGTTATATGCAAATATGCATCACATATGCAATTGCATAATTTTCCAAAACCCGCATATCGCATATTTTTCGCATAAATAGCATTTTCAAAATCACGTGAAAATTATGCCTATCTGCAAAAATTCGCATGTATGCCGCATATTTCTGCATAGGCTTATGTGATCGCATTTTCGTTGTCAGGCGTCCATTTAGGACTGTTAAATATTTTTGGCAGCAGACGATTACCGATATTTACAATTAGTCGTTGAAGAAATTGAAGTCGAAAATGTTGAAGCTGCAGAATAGGCCTATTAATGTTAATGTTGATTAATGTTAATGATTCTCCGTCACTCGAAGTTGCACATGGCGGAAATATGTGGCAAAATATGACTGAAAAGCTCATCACTAGTGCTTGTTGCCCATGCCTATCTGCAACCAACAATGGTGAAATAATGACTTTTACGGGGGTAGGGCCTACCACTCTTTCATGCCCTCCTGTGCAGTTTTGACTGAACTTAGAAAATCGATACTTTGGACCATCGAAATCTACGTTCAGTGCTGAAAATTTCATACACAGCTTCTGCATGTCTTATCACAATTCGGCACAATTCGCTCTTGAAATGTCTCGCAGCCCGAAATCGCCAAAAAGTCCGTAAAAACCCCTATTTTGGCGTTCAGGGTCATCCAAGGTCATTGAATTTGGTGGCAATCGAGAGCCAGTGTACGACTTCCTATTAGTGATTAATAGTAACCTAAAAAGGTAGTAACCTAGGCCCTATCACAAATTTTCCTACCCCCTTCTCATTTAGCACCCTCATTCGGGGTGATCCCCTCCAAATTTATGGAAAAGCTTTACGGTTCCTGAAACTTTCCAGGCAGCCGACGGTGAAGATTTAGTGATCCTAGCTTGCACCGTTTTTGACTGATCCACCCATGTGATGGATGGACGGACAGAATTGTGATGGCTAAGACGCGCTAAAGCACGCTAAAGCAGTCTAGCTGCTTTCGCACGTAAAAATTCTCCGCTATAAACCCGCCCAGTCCCCAAAATGATCCATACTGTGTTGGTCGGGACATTAAACCCTACTCACTCACACTGGCAAAACTGGCATAATAAACTGGCATAATAGAGGCCAACTTATACTAATTGGTAGTGGGCAAATTGCCAACTGGTACTGAATTTTGTTATAATGTCAAACTTCAAACTGCAAATTGTTGACCTGTTCTTGTTTGCATTTGCTGGCCATGATCAGTTTTCATGTCTCTAAACTGCAGCGGCGTCGTGAACTGAAAAAGTAGACAGGCAGCAAGTTGAATTTTTGCAACCGACAGCTGCAAATGCAAATGGGTGCTCAGAATTTTAATTGTGCCCCTAAATTTCCCCAAAGTGGGGGTTTCGGGCCCAAATTTTGCATTTTTTTGTCAAACTTTCAGAAACAAAGAAAATTTTCTGACAGCCATAATGTACGAGGCACAGTTAAACTTACATTCAACTTTCATTTGCATCGATAATTACAATTATAATTTCTAGTATGTCTATATGTAGAGGTTTTTATGCCTCTGCCAATGTAGTGGCCGGAGGCGTTTCCAGACTGTTTATGCGTGCATCCGCGAGTCCCGAATAAACATTGTTAGCACGATATCTTGGGCATTTGTTGATGGAATTTGACCAAACTTCCACCACTAACAGACTGGGGCAAAGATGGATGCAATTTTGAAATTTTGGGGTCAGGTCAAATTGCAAACTGGTGGGGTCAAATATGCCCCCAAATGCACTTTTGGCCTGTAGTTCACATGTTGGCGGAGGCATAATAGTTGACACCACCTAGTTTCGGTTTATCCATATGAGATATATGTAAAAAAACTTACCAGTTTACAACTGTGTGTAAGGACGATGAGATCTGGTGGCAACAATTTTAATTATTTTCCCGAAAATAAACTGACCAAATTGGCAGACTTTGTGCAGTTTATGCATATGCTTATGATTTGTCTGGAGGATTTGGGGGGAGGGGGGCTGGGCTCCTTGGGCCCCCTGGCTACTCCACTGGTGTCAAGTCGTTTGAAGTCGACATGCCGCTGTCAAGTCGAGTCGGATGTGGTCAAGTAGACCGCCGTCGACTTGGTCATTTTAGCCTCAAGTCCGGTCACGTTTCTGTACCTCAGCGACTTGCAGGTCTACCTGCAGGTCTTCATGGTGATTATCAAGGGTGTAGTGAGTGGGTGTGTGGGTTTTTCCAGAGAGGGGATTTCCCCACTATTTTCTTAAAATTTAGTACTCGGTTCTTAATACTTTTCGCATAAGTGCAGACTATATGATGATTCTTTGTACCAAAATTCAATATTGAACCATGAATGTTAAAAGTTATGTCAAAATGTGTCAGGTGTCCATTTTTTATGGGACACATTGTATTTATTACTGCAGCTTGTATGTTTATTATTACTTATTACAACTGAATGTTAATTTCAGACACCTTACACATGTACATGGTGGAATTCACAACTCAGCTGCCTAGCATTCCACACTGCTCAAAAATGGGCAATGATGCTTTTCCAATACACAGAAAGCCAAACAATTATTGTAATTTCAGGAGCAAAGTATCGCAAGTTTGAAAATATTTTCCCGACATATCAGTCAACACAACCATCATGTTACAGTTTCTGTTTCAGTTGAAGATTTCTTCTCCATCTACTTCACAACGTATTTACGCAGATCAAAGCTAATAACCACACACATCTGGGCCTGCAGTAATTGTCAGAAACAGTGAAATACACAAACTATAATCTGTATGTAAGAATTCAAGAATGACAAGAATTCGAGAATGGTTATTAATTAGTAACCAGATGTAAAAGTGTAATAAGATGCAAAAATTCACTGGAGTGACATTGTAAGTTACAAATTTCAAACAATTAAAACACAAAATGAAAACTGAGGAGTCTGCATGATGTTGCAGTGCTTTGCTCTAGGCAGAATAAGAAATGCTCTGAGTCGTAACGAATGCACCACTTGCTAATGTGAACATAGACTTGGTGGCCTACACAACCTCACATGCTATAAATGGCTACATTCAAGAGTTCAAAATTTTCACGGTTCACTCAATTTTGTTCAGCACAGGCTAATGCATTACCGTTATATCATGCTACCAACAGCACAGTAAATGATTAAGAACAGCAAGCACAATTATCCAGGGTTCCTCCAGGTTTTCTGTAGCAAAATTCACCGACTTTTCCAGTCATGGAATGACAATGACATAATCGAAAAAATAATCCTATCGCACAAATGTCATAAATGGTATTAAGTAATGAAACGATACTAACACAGCAATATGCAAACGACAGAGGCCCTGGTCAGAGGCTCAGGGGGGGGCAAAGTCCCCCTGAAGTTGAAACACGTCTAGCTTTTGGACGTTCAATGAAAGCCACAAATTTGCCTGCTTTTTAAAACTAAAAGATGCAAAAATCACAGTTATCTCCTGTCTGCATGATCCAATATATTTTCCCAGACTTTTCAAAAATAATATTTTTCCCTGACATTTCCCAGTTTTCCCTGACCTGTAGGAACCCTGAATATCCCTTGAAACCAACGAGGCCCTGTACTATCTATACACATGACAAGTAACACCTGGACAATGGCAGCGGCCCCTGGTGCATAAGAAAAGTAGGCAACACGACAGAAAGACAGCTGCAAATTAAGGGTGCTCCAAATTTCAATTCTGCCTCTAAATTTGACGAAAATGGCGAGGTTTCGGTCCAAATTCTATATTTCTGAATGACAATTTTTGGACAAAGAAAATTTATTAGACAGCCCAAAATATAGGCGAGAAACTGCTCCTGGAGCCTCTGCCACGACAGAACTAAACAATGGCAATGACATTGAAAAGCAACAGCAAGTAAATTTTAATTTATAAAGCGCACAATGTCAGTGAGAAACTCACTGAATCTGAGGCAGTTGGTAGATAACAATGACTACCAGTATAATACCACTGAATGTACAACAATCACTGCCAAGAACTTTCGTTCACTTTCACTAAGTTAACTGATAAACACCGTGGGCCAACAAAAAATGTGCCACCTTACTTTTGTCCATACCTTTGCCAATTATTGACCGATTTTCAAAATTATTTCACTGGCACACTCTGCAGACAATTTGCAATAATGCGATTGTTACATATCCCACCACACCATAAATGCATCACTACGCTACCTTGCAAAATATAAATGTAAGAAAAACCTAACGATAATAACAAATATTTAGGTATACCAAAAAATTCTTCAGACCAACATTGTTGTGAATGATCCGTATGACACTAGACTGTGTTAGACCCACACAGTCTAGTGTCATAGGGATCATTCACAACAAAGTTGGACTGAAGAGTTTTTTTGGTTCATTTACCAAAATGTTAGTTTGTTATTATCATTATACATGTATATTTCACTTATATTTTACAAGGTAGTGTAGAGATGCATTTATGGTCTGGTGGGATGTACAATAATCACATTATTGCAAACTGTTCGCAGTGTGTCAGTGAAATAATTTTGAAAATCGGTCAATAATTGGCGAAGATATAAACAAAAGTAAAGTGGCATATTTTTTATTGGCCCACCCTGTACATACATGTGGGAGCAGCTAGGGGCACAGTATACCAACAACTTCTAACAATTTTTGTAAGAATTGCTAAGTTATTGCTAAGTCAGCAACGCCTTAAGTTTTCCTGATCAATTTTGTATGAAAGCCAACTAGAGACACATTTCTCAAATTGCCAGCCGATGAGTACAATGAGATGGGCCACATAAAAAAGACAAGAGAATGGCAAATTCTGGGCATCGACAAAACTACACTCATTACGCTACAATACTACAGCGACTGATTGGGTGTGCCATCGTTTAACTGCCAATGCAAACAGTGCAAGATTTTAATACGATTCCAAACTGACTTTCATTACTACATTCCACAGTAATAATATAGAAATGAAAATCAAACTAACAAAAGCATGCACATTTCCTGTTTTCTTTAGCCGTCTAAGATGCTTTCTGAATTACACATAAGTATGTAAGAAATTTTTCCGAATACTGTAAATTTTTCTAAGGTCATATGAAATTCTTGGTAAATCGTGCCCGAGCTCTCTCTCAGCACTACACCCCGGTGATGTTGGCTTTTAAACTGATGAACGAACGCAAAGCACATTATCAATAGTATGCGCGCTCGCATACTTTGAGAAATAACCGTAAGAAAATGTCAGCAGCCAACTGACAACACAGCAATGCGCCACGCTGTGGTCATGAGAGTGTTGTCTCTAGTAATGTGCCGAGAAGCCGGCCGACGGTGGAGGGGGGATGGTGTAACTGCCAACGACGCTACGCATGGCCGACGGATGAGACGGTCTACCACCGAGGCCACCGCCACCCATCGATCCAATCCTACCAGCACCA
>Ga0056128_1013044_pt1 | contig 10092 bp, 8 predicted proteins | sample WorMetLIZISLAND2_FD_71113 | JGI IMG/M metagenome (GOLD analysis project Ga0056128, IMG submission 71113) | Marine gutless worms symbiont microbial communities from Max Planck institute for Marine Microbiology, Germany - Olavius geniculatus... ... | reverse complement strand
TTCCTACCAAGTTTCGTATACGTAGGCCTTTTCGTTTTCCCTCTAGGTGGAGGCACGCTGGCTTTCGGGTACGGTCGGCCCACCCAAGCAACAGCTGGGAACCTTGAAATTGGTCCACGGAGTGCTCGTGTCCCGGGGACCCTTCCTACCAACTTTGGTCTTCCTAGGCCTTTTCGTTTTCCCTCTAGGCGGAGGCACGGGACAGACAGACAGACGGACGGACAGACGGAGAGCATCGATATATGATGGGGCATTCTTTTAGGAAGGACGGCCCCATAATAAACTTGTAGCACTAACGGCTGAGTACGTTATACTTAGAACGACTTAAACCGATCATACAGACAGACCTAAAGTATTGGCGAGCTTTCTGACGTTAGTTGTGGACATGATGTTTCTGCTGCGCATCCAATCAGCGACAATGCCGCTAGCGACTGTGGCGAACCACGAGACGAGGAATGGCAGTCCCGACAACAGACCGTTCTACGACAAACACACGGCAGAACTATGCGTGCCAGCTAAGCTATAAATACATCCACGCTGAGTAAGGTATGCCAAAAATAGGCCTACCCCGATCTTAATTTCCCGACTTTTAATTCATTTTTTTCTTACATTGCGGTTACTCACTGACGTAGTTCTATACTAACAGCGTAAACCAGTAAATGTAGTAATAAAATGCAACGGAATGTTAGTATAAAAATGCGACGCAATGTACAAAAAATGCAAGTACTAGACATCTCCTACGAACAGTTACAACTGGCAGTATTTAATAATTATATATAAAAAAACTGCAAACAATTTATTTAATGTTGTATAAACGATAATGTAAAACAGCAAAAATCCAAAGTATAAGCACGAAGTAATGTATTAGCTTAGACATATAATCTGTCCTCAGTAGCCAGATAAAAATGTCTAAGCTAATACAATGTTTGTGCTGTGTCTTAAAAAACATCCCCGACATTTTTGGCTGTAACTTTTAAACCAATTATCAAATTTTGATAATTTTTGGTACGAATATTTTCGACACAACTTGCCATTAAACGACCGTTCAATTTCTCACCTCACCCAATGTATGCTTCTGCACTACCTAGGGAAATCAGATCAAGCGAAACATGTGTTGAAATAAACAGAAAACCTGAAAAACATCCCCGACGATATCAATTATTCTTACTTAAAGGAAGATTAGCAGATTTTAATTATTTTTGGCAAAAATATTTCCAAACCACTGGCTAATAAATAAGTGTTTTAATTTTTACCTCACCCGACGTCTGCTTTTGCACTACCTGGGGAAATCAGACCAAGCATAATACGTGTTACAATGAATGAAAAACCTAGATAAATTCCATCTATCCTAATCTGTAAACTCTGACAGTTGGTCTATTACAAGGTTTGACTGTCATGCAGCAGTGTATCTACCAGATAAAGTTTAGGAATGTTTGTGAAATCAAGAAGCGACTGGTACAGCCTGGATTGGTTTGGATTAGAACATTATCGATATTGCTGTCAATAAATGGAGAAAGCATCTCCTTGCCTGTGTTCGCATAGTGGAACAACACTTTAAACAATTTTACTGCAGGATGTTAAAAAATGGACAACTACATGAAATGTCAGCAAAAGTGTCAGAAATGTGAACAAAATGTGTTTTTACGTGTTATGTTAATTAAGCAATCATATCGCATTGGATAAAAAAGTAATTTTTCGCTGCTTGTGATTTCCTTAAGTAGTGCAAAAACAAACATTGGGGGGAATGAAAAATTGAATAGTCATTTGATGGCAAGTTGTGTCAGAAATATTGGTACCAAAAACTGTCAAAATCTGACAATCGGTTTTCAAGTTACAGTCATAAATGTAGGGGATGTTTTTTGAGCCACAGTGTAGATCGTAACATTTAGTCCACCTGCCAAATTTCGCGCAAATACATCTAGTAGCAAGCGAGTTATAGGCGATAAACCCAATTCAAAATGGCGGCCGCCGCCATTTGGAATTTATTATCATCGCCAATTTTAGTCACATGGTCTATTTCTAGTAGTGACTAGCTACATTTCTGCAAAATTGCATTAATCTACCTCAATCGGTCGCTTCTGTTTCTGTCCGTATCCTCTGCAAACTCCTGTGAAGGATATCACGCAGAGTGGATTTATTACTTTCTGTGCAAAAATCTTAAATTTTATTTTTGTTCAATATTATGGTATTTCCGAACGTAAGACCATAAAGTGAATCCACTTGCTAAATTTCGTGTGAATATATGCAATAGCAAGCGAACTATGGGCGATAAACGGAATTCAAAGTGGCGGCCGTCGCGATCTTGAATTTTACAAATAAACATACTATTGCCAATTTTGGTTACATGGTCCATTTCATGTAATGGCTGGCTCCACTTCTGCAAAATTAATCTAACTTAAACGCAAGTGAGATATTAGTGTTTGCAATCATATCGCTTAGTGTTTGTGCAAAAATCCAAGATGACGGCCGCCGCCATCTTGGATTTTATTTTTGTTCAATATTATAGTCATTTCGTACATAAAACCATAAAATAAGTTCACCTGCCAAATTTCGTGCAAATATACGCAATAACAAGCGAGCTAAGGACGATTAGCTGAATTCAAGATGGCGGCCGCCGCCATTTTAAATTTACTACTGTTGCCAATTTTGGTCATACCACTTGTTTCTCGTAGTAGCTGGTTACACCCTTGCAAAATTTCATTAATCTATCTCAAACGGCAGCTGAGTTATTAGTGTTTGTGCAAAAATCCAAGATGGCGGCCGTCGCCATCTTGCATTTAATTTTTGTTGAATATTATAGTCAATGCGCATGTAGGACCATAAAATGAGTCCACATGCCAAATTTCGTGCAAATATACGCAATAACAAGTGAGCTATGGGCGATAAACTTAATTCAAGATGGCACCAGCCACAAAGCTCCTTCAAGGTCCTAAACTTGCCCTTTAAATTTTGCGTTGATCGAGTTTATACTTTTCAAGATATCGCGATTTGAAAATTTCACAAATTTGGCTTAAAATGCCTATTCAGGCCCCCAAAATCATGTTTTGGGGGAATTTTAATCCCTAAAGTTTACTTTTTATTATCGAGACCCTCAAAAGGCACGCGTTTTGAGCCCTTATTGGTCGTGATCGGTTCTACGGTGTGATCTGGACGCGACGCGAAGAGTACAAAAAAAGAAAGAACCAAAAGTAAGCCAAAATTCACCATTTTTGGAGACCCCCTTTCCGTCGTCCCACATCAACTAAATTTTGCGTGCAGGGTCGTATCCCGAATATCTTTCTTGGTTCTGAGTTTCAGAAAGATCGGTAGAAAATGTGGGAGCAGTGGTGGGTCGAATTTTTGGCTTTCCCATTGACTTGGCACATCGCTTATACAACAGCTTGTTGCTATCGCACAAGCCGTGATGCCATCGTTCATCAACACAAAGCGCGCTTGCATTTGCGCTTGCTTAATCGTTGTTTCTATGTTTCAACTATAAGTCTATGATCAAACAGTTGACATGACAGATAGAAAATGCGCTTTAGTATCGACTTACAGTTGTGATGTCAAAATGCAATATGTATTTGAAGTAGAGCGGTAGGCAGGTCTGTAGAATGTAGAAGCCCCAATCGAATGCTATGTTCGCTACCGCAAGTGCATACACCGGCGGACTTCTAGCAAGCGAAAGCCACGGTACGGGCAGACGTTCAATCTGAAGCAAACGCCAAACACGTCCACTCAGTTACTCATGGTCACGCAGTAACTGAATAAACTAAGTCGAACTAAAACAAACTCTCAATAGTCAATAGATCGAAAAACACATCTTGGTGTTTACTAAAATGGGGAACTTGAAAATTCTGCAAAAGACACTCGAATTGCTATAAAAAGTGCAAAATGTTAAAATCATAGCAAAACTTCAATACAACTCCTGCAAGCAATATTTTTATTTACAAAAAGCAATACCGGCAATCCAGTAATTGCGCATCTTCAACTCTGCCTGGTAAACACACGGAATTGTTGTAAAGTTTTCTACTTTTTTAATAAAGTCGTGATATTGCTGTAGTTTTCAAATTTGGCAACAAAAAGACGTAAATATAAAACTCGATTTACAGAAGCTTACCTTTTCACGGTCTCTCGCGTTCAGCGCTTTTTCTATGTACTCACGCTCTTCGTCGCTAATGCGCGGATGTTGAGCCGGCGAATCGTACACCAGAAAGAACCACATTATTGAACAAATTACGCCAATTGCACCTACACGCAGCACGGCGTTTATGAAACTACACTGAGTCTCAAAAACATCCCCGACTTTTTCGACTGTAACTTGAAAACCAATTGCCAGATTTTGATAATTTTCGGTATGAATATTTCGGACACAACTTGTCATCAAATGACAATTCAGTTTCCCACCTCATTCAACGTTTGTTTCTGCACTACCTGTGGAAAGCACAACCAGCGAAATATCACTTTTTTATCCAATGCGATATGATTGCTTAATTAACATAACGCGTAAAAACACATTTTGTTCATATTTCTGACACTATGGCCGACATTTCATCCAGTTGTTTATTTTTCAACTGCCTGCAGTAAAATTGTTTGAAGTGTTGGCCCACTACGCGAACACAGGCAAGGAGACGCTTTCTCCATTCACTTGACAGCAGTATCAATAATGTTCTGCTCCAGACCAATCCAGGCCAAAATAAATGGTAATTTGATGGAGAGTTGTGTCAGGAATATTCGTACTAAAAATTATTAAAATCTGTTTATTGATTTTCAAGTTACGGTCGAAAATGTTGAAGATGTTTTTTGAGACACAGTGTAGTGGGAAAAAATTGTTTTATATATCAGAAATTTGCATTGCTAAACAGACATACGCATTTTACTCATAGACAGTCAATGACAACTTTTTAGAAAACAACCTAAAATTTGCATTTTCAGAAGCGTTTAGTTTAATTCTACAAAAATGATTGTTTTTTAATGCAGCTACGGTAAAAGTTTGCCGTCGACGAATAAACTGACAAACGAAAAAGTATCTTCTTAGAGTTTAACTACGTTTTTTCGCAAGCTCGAATAACTTGTGAAATTTAACTAACTCTGAATTTACAAATAATATTATGAAGGCAAACATACATTTTAGCAGTCATAAAGAAATCTTGCGATCATCAGGATGAAGTGTACTCATAAAAGAATCACAAATGTTACTAAACTTAAATACGTAATAAGCTAATTTCAAGCACGTTAAGCAACGTGTACGCTTGTATTTATCAAACTAAAATCAGCAGACAGCTGACAACAGAAATCTCAAAAAAAAATAAAATCGGTTAATGTACCAAATACGTAGAAAATTGATTTCCATCCAGAATAGTGACATAAAACTCCCGACGCTAACATTCCCTCCATTGTACCGATTCGAGATCCTGTAAAAAGAACAGACAGCTGAAAAATACAGTTTTTGCACGAGCGCCAAAATGTGGCCACAAATAAAACAATGTAAAGATCTCGCATCGCAATATTTGCAAATTCTAGCTGACTGTGGTATTTCAAAATAATGCAACAAATACTAAGGCAGTCAGCCACAGGGCTAAAGTGAATCGCGAAAACAACAACAACACACAAATTAATAAGAAAGAATAGGCTAACGGTTACCTGCATATATGAAAGTGGAGAGTTTGCTTCGTTCCAGTGGTGGAGCCCATCGTGACAACATTGCTATTATTGAACCGTACATCACACCCTGTTACAAATGCACATAACGCATTTCGATGATGCACACAATGTTGTGTAATGCAAAATGTTTGGTTTAACATGACAGTTGGGTGACAATTATAAAACTGCAAATATTATTTTTGTCACTTAAAAAATATGTACGGCCTAATACGACAAATAACATCAAATGAAGAAGGCTTTAGACTATGTTAGTGATTACCAACTAAAGTCAGTTTGTAAGGACGCCATATGCATCTAAGGTTACCCCCGTCTAAGGTTACCCAAATGATTTTTGCTGTTTTAGAGGACTGATATCATCACATCGTCCTTACACACAGTTGTAAACTGGTAAGTTGTTTTTTACATATATCGCCATAACCGTGCAAGATATACGCATTGTCATCATTGAACACCAATAGGAAAGTGCCCTCGCCGAGTTTGATGGTCACGTTCCGATGACGTCACGTGACCCCTAAAGATCAAAATCGTGACCCAAAGATATTTAAACTTCAGTTTCTTCATGACCGTGGAAAGCAGATGGTTTATAATTGACTATCAACATAAAAATTTTGTTATTGTAATAAAAGAGCAAATATAAATTTACAAAACATCAGTTTATACACTTGTTAACGGCGACATGCAATGACTGACACTCGACAACAGCAAAAATCATAAAAAGATGATATTATTCAACAGCACATTGACAGTTAGACGATGTCATGGTGAGTGATATCACCTTTTTTATGATTTTTGCTGTTTTCGATGTGTCAGTCATTGCACGTCGCCGTTAACAAGTGTATAAACTGATGTTTTGTACATTTATTTTGTATAATATCAGCATAATATCAGTACAACCAATGTGACAACTGTTTCATGTTTCAAATGGTTTGTGTCCATTTCTAATAATAATAATAATCTGACTTGTAAAGTGCCAGTAGCCTGTGCTAAACGAAAGACTTCAGTGGCGCTGAAGACTTCCGATGTAACTAAACCTTTTACATTTTAATCTCTTGCAATTATAAGCACGTGTAATTTTCGACTTTGTTTAAAAATAACGCGTGTTAAGATTTTCTAAAATGGTTTGTTTTTGTGCTGCCTTCTGTCTCAAGCATTTTGCGGATTTTATTTCGTACTCAAGCACGGTCACTCTCACATACCGCGGCCATTCCTCCTAGCACACGGGTGGTAAACAGAGCTTTGTAGCCGCCAGCGCCGGTGATAACTGGTGATAGCAATGTCAACAGTGACATGAAGCTCAAGCCGAACAGCATCAACCGTTTGCCGCCGAACTTCTCTGCAATCAACCCGCCAATGATTTGCGTGGCGAGGTAACCGTAGTAGAACGCGCCGAGAACCAAACCCTGCGTCCGAGAGTCCCAGTTGAATGTTCCCTGCTGTGATAGGCCCCCCTATGTGTGCACACGAACACGGTTAGTCGCTCAAAATTAAGCAGAACGTCAGACGGTAACAGAAAAAAGTGAACATACGACGAAACAGCACGCGACAATAGAGACAAACACATCGACATAACTCGGCAACATAAGACATCCATTTAACTGAGCTGTCTAGGCCTCTACGTGAGTGTCAAATAACGACAAAAACAAATTCGAACTATTATCACAACTTGATGTAAAACTCGTTTTGCTGTCGAATTTTATCTGTTTTGGATTTGTTGTATAAGTTCAAAACAAGTTGTGGAACTTGTTTCAATTGACTAAACTGTGGGTTGAATGACGCGGCATCAAAAGACTGAAAAAAGCAGCAGCGGACATGAAAATTTCGGATTACACCTGCGTAAGCTAGACTGTTTTTAAGTTCATGTTTCAAAATGGGGCAGGGCAGCCAGTTTCGCCCCGTAGGCTTAGGCTGCCACGTGGGCCCATCAGCCATCCCCAGTAAGTTCCCAGCAACAACGCTGAGAACTGAAAAGTCAAGGCAGGAATAGCAAAGAGCGCAACTACCTCCGCCCACGACTACTCCGTATAGCGTGGAGCTAATCAAAGAATTTTACAGTCCCCACAGAAAACCACCCACATGGCGGCCCAACCCATCAGAAGACCATCCACATGAGCAGTGCAGCCACACCACCCCCGCCACGTCCAAAAGCCAAATGGGGCGAAGGAGAGCTCCCCAGCGGTTTCTAAACCTGACAGGAAAACCGTAGTCCCAAACTACAGTGCAAAGTTCGGTATCTATTGGAATCCTAATCTGACCCATTATACCCGCAAGAGTTTCTCCAGTGTTCCACCCAACTCTGAGACATGGTAGGAACAGCGAAGCCACCCAGCGCACGCTATATACCAGACCACAGACCAGTCAGGCATAAACCAAGTAATCATCCATAGGTTTCTGTAAGATCCTGTTAAACCCCTTTACTAAAAGTCACAGCAGGAATAGCAAAGAGCGCAACTACCCTCGCTTTCACGACTACATCGCCAGTCAGGTTACATCGCCCTGACCAAGCAAGACTATGGGGCCCACCAAAGGACTTTGCAGTTCCTTTAGTGAATCACTTGGCAGGCGGCCCAACCTGTTCAGCAGACAAGCCACATGAGCAGTGCAGCCACACCACCTCTGCCATGCCCCAGAGCTAAAAGGGGAAAGGAGAGCTCCCGAGGGATATCGAGGCCTGACAGGAAAACCGTAGTCCCGAACTGCTGTGCACTGGCTATCTACTGGAAATCCTAATCTGACCCAGCATCCGACAAAAGTCCCTCCAACGCTCCGACCAACTCCAAAACACGACGAGAACAGTGAAGCCACCCAGCGCACATACATGTAACCAAACCACAGACTAGACAGGCACCAAGTAAGCAATTATGCTAGAGCAAATGAGCCCCAGCAAGGCATTATCTCAAATCAGCACCCCAAGCTAGCTGAGAGAACAGCCTTCCTTGAACTACGACTGTTCCACGGTATTACCTCATATCAGCACCTTAGGCTGACCGGAGGGTCAACCTTTTTGCGCTACTTCATAGAAGTAGCTTCTGGGTACTGTTAGTACACGGTGCTTTATGTTGTATTATTCGGCATAACCCTTCGGAGTCACCGCATGATGAGCTTCAGGTCGGCCAGCCGGAGGACGCGGCCCAACACACCGTAGTACCAACAGCGCGCGGTAGATTGTTTTTATGGTTCATACATTAAAATAATGTTTCTTTCCAAAACAGCACTAACAAGCCAACTATAAGCTACAAAATGCAATTTTATGTTTATTTTTCTGTTTACAACGCTTTTAGTAAAGAGGGTTGTATGCGTGTTTTGTACCGCAAAAAGTTTATATTTTGACCCAAAAATGCACCAGAATGCACTTGATGGCTAGATTGCATCAATACAAGCTTTGTTGCACAATTTGTGTATTTTGCTGTGCAATATTGTTTTTGGTCCCAAACTTTATTAGATTTATACTCGTGTATGAAACAAGTTTGGACTAAACTCCATTACTTCGATTGGTTGAAAATCCAAAACAAGTGGCACAAAACTAGTTTGCAAAAAAAATCGGAAGCCTACTGAGCAAGTCCTTAACATTTCGATAGGCTTATGTTAAGACGATGCGCAGCTTGTTGTGCGACTTTGTTATCCAACAAATGTATAGCCAACTGAAATGATGGAGTACAAACTTAGAATATAGAAGCAAGTAGGGTTAGGGCACTTATACTTACGTTTTCTTCATCGTCGTCAAACTGCTCAGTGAGAACAGTCTTATTGTTTTTCCTATTGTCTTCATCGTCTTCGGTGACAAACAGTGCGTATTCGTGTGACAAAGGAGACCAGCTGATCTCGTCGATAGAGACGTTTTCAAGAGCGGCTTCATGTTTAAGTACATAGGTTGTGTTGACCATCTGAACGATCGCCACGCTCAGGTTGACTCGAAGTGCGAAGAAGTTGACGAACACCAAGAAACCCATTGCCGACAACGCAAAACGACATGACGGAAACTCTGCATAAGTTTACACAGATGATCGGAAACATATTATATCGGGCGGTCGTGCACAATCATGCACTTCATTCTAAAACTGCATTTTGGCATCACAGGCTGAACGGTAGTTCAAGCCCTGTGTTAACGGCGACTTCTCTTTCTTATGGGAAAGCCAAAAATTCGACCCCCCACAGAATCAAAACCCTTGATCTGATTGAATAGCACGGTTGATTAGGTCGGCGAGATGACCCCTCATGCAAAATTTTATGCAAATCCCTTCAAGGGGGGCTTCCCGGCAAATGGGTGAAATATACGCAAAAATTTTTATAGCCATATACCTTTTTTTCAGAAACTCACCTACAGGTCAGACCGCGATGGCTCAAACGACGCGGTCTCGTGCAAGGATGTGTCTTTTGGGGGTTAAAAAATTTGAAATTAATATTTAACGTATTTATTCGCAAAAATCGAAAAAATTACAATGGCGCCTATGG
>Ga0056128_1013039_pt1 | contig 10094 bp, 2 predicted proteins | sample WorMetLIZISLAND2_FD_71113 | JGI IMG/M metagenome (GOLD analysis project Ga0056128, IMG submission 71113) | Marine gutless worms symbiont microbial communities from Max Planck institute for Marine Microbiology, Germany - Olavius geniculatus... ... | reverse complement strand
TTCAGGGACAGAGGTCGGTCGTTGGTCGGTCGGTCCTCAATATTACACTGATCTCATATACTCCTCTTCGCTACGTTAGGAACGTAGCGCGAGGAGTAAAAAATAGTTCATTTTAATCAAAAATAAAACAAAATTGTGCCTTTCACCGATCTTCACGCTTGTTCTTATGTATAAATGTAATTTGTTTTTGTTTTCTTTACTTTAAGAGTATTAGTTACAGTAAGTTATTACGTCGTTGTCTTGTCGTCATTGTAACTGCTGCTGTCTGTGTAGTGTTTTGTGCTTTTTCTTGACAATGAATTCATTCTTTTGTCTAGAAGTCCAAGTAGGTGAGCTGATTTTTATTTTCAGTCTCTCAGCTTGGATTCGTATTACTTGTGAATTTGGTTTTATCGAGCATTTTTGCTAACTGCCAACGATATTAGTCTAGTTGTATACCGATTCTCATAATAAATGTTTTGTAAGCTGCGGCATGGTTAAAGGTCACTGTGATTTTGGTGGCAAGTCGGATGTTGACCCTGAAATTATAGCAGGTTGTGGCAAGTCAGTTTTGTTCTCTTGGTGTCAGCACTATAGCATAGGTTTGTGCTGTCCCGGCGCTTCTAGTGTTGTCATTACAGTAAGTTTTTGCATAAGTGTAGCCAGGAATCTGTCTTGGCTTCGGGTACACCTGAGGTTCTTTCTCCCTATTCCCGCCCCTTCTTTCGATCCCTACTTTTTGTCTTTCCCTCCGTAGTACTGATTTTCAAGGTCATTCAAGGTGAATGATTTTCATGTTATTTGAAAGCCAATATGCAACTTCCTATTAGTGATCAATAGCAATTTAGGCCCTATCTTGCGCCGTTTAGCCGCAATAGTGCATAACGGCCTTCACGGTCATCCAAGGTCAATGATATCCATCGTTTTACAATACGTTTCCGAGATACGACCACTTATAGCTTTAAACATTTCCATTCAAAATTGTGGCCAAACCGCTGCAGATGGACGCATGATTACTATTGACAGCCTATAGTAAGTTGCCACCGCCCTATCCAATGGTAGCATCGCAGACCCCATACGACTTACCACTTAGCCACAATACTGCACGATTGGCATTGCATAGTGTGTTATGACCATTCAAGGTCATCCACGGTCAGTGATTTTCATCTAATCTGACAGGCTTATCTGACCGCATCTTCCTATTGGTGATTAATAGTAACCTAGGTCGTATCTCTCACCGTTCTCTCCTATCCCCCTGTCGTTAAACCCTACTCACTCACTCACCCCCGAGACATGGCCAGTTTTCCGTTGAAAAATGCACAATGGGGCATAAGGGAAACCGCCGCAAAACCAAAGATGGTGCTGCCACCTAGCGAACAACATTGCCTTGGCGTAGGTGTGCGTGCTCTGACTGCTTTCTAGTTTGACTTAGATATTATTGCTGTTTTACATCTTATATACAGGGTGGCCAAAAAACGTGCCATTTTACTTTTGTCAATATCTTCGCCAAAAATCAACCGATTTTCAGAATTCTTTTACATGTGATAGCATTATCACATTGATGACTATCTGGAGGATAACGGGGAAGATTATTTGAACTCCCATTATGTTAATTACATATGCGCGTGTATAATGGAGTTCTTACAACTTTAGGTTAACCTCATTTTTGTGTTTTGTGTTTCTGTAAAGGTTAAACTTTCTGTTTATTGTGAAGTTTAAACTTACCGTTCCATTATTGTGTTTGTGTGCATTCTGCCTGAAAATGCCGTCCCCGAAATGACCTATACTGTGTCGGGTGGGACGTTAAACTTTACTCGCTCACTCACTCCCGAGACGTGGCCAGTTTTCCGTTGAAAAACGCACATTTTTCCTACCCCCCATTCAACCCCCAATTTGAAAATGCTTCCCTTGAGTAGATGGATGAAATTTTGCGTGCCCGAAATTAAGACCCATGGCTAATTATTCGTGTAAAAACTTTTCCCCTACTCCCTGCTCGTTAGCCACAATACATCCGTTACAGGTGGACAGACAGACGGACGACAATCATGACAACAGCTCGATCAAGTATGGTCGGCTAAAAACCAAAGTTATTTTGTGTTAGAAAGTTTTTTTGATATACCCCGTGTATTTTTTTTGTTTATTAGTTGCATTGCTAAATTTGGTTAACCCAGGAATAGTAACGCTTGGTAGTTTGATTTAGATATTATTGCTGTTTTACATCTTATATACAGGGTGGGCCAAAAAACGTGCCACTTTACTTTTGTCCATATCTTCGCCAAAAATTAACCGATTTTCAAAATGCTTTTACTTGTGCATTTTGTCGACAATTAGCAATAAAATGATTATTGAATATCTTGCCACACTTTAACCGTGTCACTACGCTACCTTGTGAAATAAAATGCAAGAAAAACTAACAATAATAGACAGCAAGCGTATTAATAAACAAAATACACTTCCGACCAAAAATGCAGTGAATGGTCTGTACGATGCTACAGTTTGTTATATCCGTTTCTTTGGATGGATATCTGGCGTATTGAATGATATGTGTGTTTCTGGCCTTTGTGGTTTAGCAAGCCTACCATTTGATCCACAGTGATCACGTTCTCTTCAGTACGTGTATGCTTCAGTCTGCCGATCTCATGCCGTTGGTCGGTGCTGCATGTTTCCAAAATCTGTCTTAATAACATTCCCACGATTTCCCTGTTGCAGTTAATTTTCAAAAATTTTGCCAGTATTTTCCGAAAACTGTATTTTTTGAACCGGTACACGTTGTTAATCAGAGCCTTGTCTCCACTGCTAAATAGCACATCACATCACGGTTATATCTTCAATGCATTAAGAATTATTATTTACGACAATATCATCTGCTTTTTGTTTACACACATCAGAAATGTACATAAAACTAAACGTAATTTAATTTTTGTATACAAATTAGTGAAAATTGTCCCAGAATATGAATTTTGTTGTATATGTATTATAGTGATTTTTAAAAATTTCTGTTTTACATGGTAGTGTAGCGACACAGTAAAAGTGTGGTGGGATATTTAACAACTGCTTTATTGCTAATAGTTCACAGTATGTGACAGTGAAAGAATTTTGAAAATCGGTCAATAATTGGCGAAGATATAGACAAAAGTAAGGTGGCACTTTTTATGGCCCACGGTGGAGAATGCATTAGTTTTGATAATTAATTAGGCTTATCTTGTAATTCGCTGAATACAATTGTATAAAACTGAATAAAAATGCGTGTTGACTCTGATTACTTAACGTATAGCTTAGGCCTAATGAGAATAACATTTTATTCGTATCTGGATTTCAATTATCTTGGGCACACATACAGGATGGGCCAAAAAATGAACCAACTTGTTTTGGTGAGAACTCCACCAAATTTCATAATTTCTGGCACACAGATAGCCAAGACGATAAAATTATGACTGTGAGGTACATTCACTGTTCACCTCGCCTAATTTATGTCAACGCACTACCGTGTAAAACGCAGATGCTCCAAGTTGTTACATTACACAGTGATTATCAGTATCAGATTGCTCACCTTTTCATTATCAGTTCAACAGAGAGTGCCACGTGATATAATAAATCTGCGGTATTAAATATTTTACACTGAAAATAGCAGACAACGAAGTAGCTGACTTATGAAGACAAAACACGTCTAATCCATGAATGAGTGCCATACGCGGATTTAGGGGAGGGGCAAAAAGGCCATGTCCACAAGATGCCAAAAGTCGTCCTTTTTGCCTTGTATATGCAGTGCATAATAAATTTGTGCAGCAAAACTAATAAAATTTATACTCAATATATGCATTTTAAGGGGATTTTAAGCCCCAAAAAGCGTTTGCTTCCGGGGCTGCACCCGGCGACCGGCCCCTACCCAAGAAGTTCACCTTTGTTCTCGGCTTTCGGCCTCAATTTCTGGTCCTTGTTTGCCTTTTGTGACTCCAATTTCTGGCTACGTTTACGTAAGAGTTAGTGACAATAAACAATAAATAACGCCAGGCGCGTCTACACCATATAAACCTTGCAGCTAATGCAACATCTCAAAAAATTTTCTGGGGTGTTGCCCGGATGATGTGATGTTAGTGTTACTCTGCCTGAGGCGCAAAGTGACGGTAGTGTCACCGCTGGGTGTGGCGCGACCAGCGAAGCGTAGCGAAGTCCGTGATTGGCTTCTGCGAATGCTGGCAATCATTACCCTAACCTACCGAAGTTGTTATGACAACGAAATTTGAGTCAAAATGGGCTAGGCCCTATGATCTAACTTGTATTAGAGATATGTCTCGGATCCTTAGTATGTGTTGTAAAACTTTTTTTACATAATAGCACGATTGTAGGCCTGCTGCGCTCATTTCTGCAGTGTGATATACGAGTTACTAGTGTGACTCCATGGGAAAACGGTAGTTTATTTTATGTCGTTAGGCCTACAAATCATGTAAAGGCTGTTGCTTTTGGGTCCCAGAAATACTACCAGTGACCAGGGACGTCGGCAGCCACAGCTGGGCCCGAGGAAGAAAACATTCTCGCGAGGCCCATTTAAGGAGAAAATTTTAATTTTTTGCCTTTTAAAACGGCGCATTCTGGTGCACTTTATATTTTTGAGCGACAACGGGGGGCGCAAACGTCGCGGGGCTGGGGTAACTTACCTCTTACCCTTCCTCTTTCTCGTCGGGCCTTTGACAGACGTCTTAGCGGTCTGGACCGCTAAGCCACCGCTAAGGCTTAGCGGTCCGGACCGCCGCTAGCTCAACGGCTTAGCGATTTAAACAGCTAAGCCAGCCGCTAAGGCTTCAGACCAGCCGCTAAAGCCCTATAGCAAACGGTTCCAGGGACTACTAACAATGCCAGCCGACAACATGACACCAACTTCAGGGAACCCGGAAAACACCCAGCAGGAGACCGCGTAACGAGTATTCATTGTACTATAGCTCTGCCAGCCAGACGATTAAATAGTAATTCGTAGGCCTATACAACGCGTTTGAAGTGTGAAACGATTGGTAGACGCCAGTCTAAAGCATCAGCAGGAAGCAAACTGAACGAACTATTTGAAAACTTGGTCATCCTCAAGAAGAACAAGCCGCTGAAGCCCCTGTACTGTAGAAAATGTTTGACTTATGACTCTATCTTATGATAAACGTTAAGCAAAGTTAATTCAACCATGTAACGGACAAAGTTGCCACAATGACGTTAACAATTAAATATTGAACTTATGCCAAAACGTTACTTTTTGTCAGGTTATGCTTATGCTTTAGTAATTTAATTTGCCATCATCTGTCGTATCGGCACCATCGCTTGAAATTTTCAGACAACGCCTCAAAACTGAAATATTTTTTGTAGTTTTATGTCATCTTACGCTTATACGCAAACATTCTGTTTAATTTTCCATTTCGTTCAGTTTGTTGGGTGTTTTGCAGTTACGTTGTAACTTTACGGCACCTTAAACTAAACCGTACAATATTAGGCCTAATAGTACCCGGGATAAAAAAAAATAATACCCGTAGTTATTGAAAAAAATGCGCATTTATTTTGTAATTCAACTTTTTAGCCGACTGTGCTTAAGTAACGGTCAAGCTATTGGCATGGTTGTCGTCTGTCTGTTTGTCCGTTTATAACGGATATACTGCGGCTGAGCTTTAGGTCGCAGGGGAAAACTTTTTTACACGAATAATTAACCCTGTGTGTTAAACTTAGGCAAGCGAAGTTTCAGCGATAAAATGCAAGGGAAACATTTTTAAATTCGGGGTTGAATGGACGGGAAGTAGGAAAAATGTGCGTTTTTCACAGGAAATCTGGCCATATATCGGACACGGTGAAATATACGGTAAAAATTACTACTAATCACTAATAAGAAGTGGCATATTGGTTTTTAAATAATGACAAGAAATTTGAGCTAATGCTCACGAGACGCGCGAAAGCCCATAGCAGTTTCGGTTTACGCTAAGTTAATATACAAATATCAAATTCTCTATCTGGACTGCACAACGATAGTAGGTAACATGGCGCCACCTTGTGAATGATATAGACTTGTGTCGCAGCCCGAAATCGCCAAAAATCCATAAAACCCCCTATTTTGGCGTTCACGGTCATTCAAGGTCATTGAATTGGGCGCCAATCGAAAGCTAGTGTACGACTTCCTGTTAGTGATTAATAGTAACCTAGGCCCTATCTCGCACCGTTACTGAGATACAGCGACTTATAGGCCAAAAATCGCAAATTTTGCCCACCACGTCTCATTTAGCGCCCTCGTTCGGGGTGACCCCCTTCGAATTTATAGAAAAGCTTTACGGATCCTGAACCTAAAGTCTTCCAGGCAGCCGTAGGTAAAGATTTGGCGATCCTAGCTTGCACCGTTTTTGACTGATCCACCCGTGTGACAGACGGACAGACAGACAAACAAGACGGACAGAATTGCGATGGCTAAGACGCGCTGATAGCAGTAGCTGCTTTCGCGCGTAAAAATCATCGACCTTGGATGACCAGTACGGCCGGCTATCTTAGCGACGGCTGAGTTTCTTGTTACTTTTATTTAAGTAAAAAGTGGCAAAAACTGTTACTTTGAAGCACTCATGTTCTGTACTTTGCACAGCGCTGCTTTTTGTTGTGGAAATGTACACTGTGTCTCAAAAAACATCTCTGACTTTTTCGACTGTAACTTGAAAATCATTGTCAGATTTAGGCAATTTTTGGTACGAGTGTAATGTAACGCATTGCATTTGCATCGAGTCGGGTCGGGTCGCGGGTTGAATGCTTGTGGTTCGGGTCGGATTCGGGTCCAAAAAAGTGACTAGTGTCTATCTCTGATATAAACCTACAGTGTGTGTCAGAAAAATTGTGATTCATACATTATTACATGACCAGTTTAATACGAATTACAATAAAGGTCAATTTTTACAGTGGTGCTTTAGTACAACAATGGATTTCATGGATTGCAAGTTTTACGGCTCACAAAATTTATGTCCATCATTGTCGACACATGAATAAGCCGGTGTACTATATGGCCGCCCCCTTGAAATGTCTCCCCAGGAGGCTCTGTTCCTGTACAAATTTTTCCCGGAGGAGACATTTGTCCGGCTCTATGACTGTTTCTGTACTACTTTCAGAATATAACTGCTGCTATTATATGGGGGCCAACACACTAGACAGTCAATTACAATACGCACATAAGCCTACTCAGTACAGTTCTAAGTAGCAGGTATAAACCGCTAGCTACTAAAGCCTAATCATTTTGTATAACAGATAGATTCATTATATGCTTCGGTCGTTTTTGAAACTATATATGCCTAAGTTCGTAACCAAAATAGTTAACAAAAACACGTCGCTAAGCGTAGTCGATTACAAAATATTTAACAGCGTTAGAATCGCATAATGCCATGCACTAGGCCTATACAGCACCTTGCAGTCGTGGGTAAACAAAAACGTGGTTAAAAGAGGAACCTAGCTGCGCGTCACACGTTGGTCAATAAATTTACAGCTGGTCAAATATGCCGCCAAATTGCGGATATCCGACGATTCACAATAGTTAGGCCTATGCAAAAATCTCTCATAAACTTACTGTTTCGCTGTTGTTGCTGTTGTTGTTAACTTAAATGTAACAGGCTAACAGCTACCATAGTTCTATCTATAGGCTAGTTACAACAACGGCTACCAGTCCACTGCGTCGCATTCGCTGCTGTCAGGCTCGTGTCTTCTACAAAATATATACGGTGGCGCGAAAATAAACGACGAGCGCTCTGGCAAATTACACACATGCAGACAGCCGCAAGCACAAAGCTAGGATATGTCGATAGAATTATAGCAGTCACCGACGACACGACGTAGGCTAATAGGTCTACAGCATTGCTCAAAACTCGCCCTGTACTTCGGTCCGTGAAGACAGGTTGTCATAGAGCGACTGTCTGGGTACCAGGTAAGCTATGTTAACAGTGATGTAGCGGCATAGTCGGGTTTTTGGCTTGGGGAAGCTGGGAACTAGGCCCCTAATTTAGCAAACGAACAGAAATATTTTGCCCCTTTTTACTGGGTTTTAATTTTAACACCCGTCATATATTTTTCTTGCATGCCAAGTTGCCTTTTCTCAGTTTAAATATGGGCCTCATTCAACCGTCCAGACATTTTTTTCTTGATATAATTTTCTTCTCGAAAGAATCATGGACAGGGTTAATACGAGTATAGGGCCTACAAGCCATGCTTCAATAAGCCCCTGTGGAGATAGAGAACCGTGGCCCCGCAAAAAACGACCGTAAGTCCAACTAGACTTTGAGCTAACCCACATTAAATCTAAACTCGATCCTCCAAGAATTTTGGCATGAAACTCTTAAGGCGTTAAGATAGCATACCTTATCATCGTGTGTATGTTTACACTAATGAGTGCACAGCCTACAATATATTAACGCAATGTTGCCCAACACAATCATAATACGATTACATCAGCTGCAGGCCTATACAAAGCGTCACAGTCGATATCTCAAAAACATCACACAACAATATGCTAAACTAGGCCTACACACCGCTTATTTCTGAACGTATACGCTGCTACGTCAGTTTTGCGAGCACGGCGGGATTAAGTGAGTGGGGTCAAAAGTTAGTAACCAATCCGCGTTCATAAACAGCATGCACAGTCGCTACCAGTTTATCGCTCACAATTTTAATTCACAGAAATGAGTTCGTAGCCTATAGTATTCAAAATATCCGTAGAAAATTAGAATAAGTAATTGCACTATCAAATTATGCGTTGAAAGACTGGTTGCGAAAAGCGTTTCTGTGTTTTCAGAAAATAGTTGTAAACGCGTCGTCGAAGCTGTTTGATGATCATGATAATCGTTGTTTCAACGCCAGTAAACAAAACTAAGATGTGCCTACAGGGCCTGCCGTTTGAGTCGATCGATCGGTCGATCGCCTAAATCGATGGCCTAAACGCCCGCCAGGCGATCGAGTTTTCGATCCCCACGCTCAGTGATTTTTAGTCATTGGATTGACGCAAATTTGCTATCGGTCATTTCTCACTGTGCCATCGTTTGGTAATTAAGAAGCAAACTTTAGCACACGTAGACAATACGAGAACTCTTTAGAAAGATATTCGTTTTCTACAATTTTTTCGGTCATTACGTTTTAAAATTTCATGTGTTGCATTGCTGCTCTGTTATACATGATTTGTCTGTTTTTTTTCTCTTGTCTCTGGGCGTAAAGAGTGACGTCAGTGGGCTTTAGTCTTAGCCGTGGGCGTCATTTCCATTGAAAGGTGAAAAAAGTTGGGACTAAACTGGGAGAATTTTTGCATTCAGCACCAACGACTTAATAATGTTGCCATGGCGTGCGCGTTTCAAAAGTCCGACAATCAGAGAAAATGAATTTGCATCTGAGGCGGAGCAGCGGATGCAAAACACTAGCTAAATCTTTTTTAAAAAAATAGAAAAAAAGTAAAAGGAGAAGGAAAAAATAAGAAAAAGAAAAAAGAAAACAAAAATTGGAAAAGCTGGGAAAGAAAAGAAAAAGAAAAGGAAATGGTATGACCTGGGGCGGTTACTGCCTGACACTGGGGGGACGGACGACATTGGACGTTTTTGAACATATAGCGTCTACAGGGTGCGGCAAAAAAAGTAACCCCCTAAAGTTTTTTGCCGTTTTCTCAGCAACCGCTTAGAATTTTAACATGAAATTTTACAGGTTTATTTACAAAAACGTTCTACATTTAACTGCTGAGCGAAATATGATTCTGTTGAAAAACGACGAAATTATAGACTTCTGAACATGACTGCCTACCGATTTTTTAGCATTAAAAATGTTTAAGCTAAAAATGCGTATTTAATTTTCAAAAACCAGTTACCACGTTACTGCCGATGACGTCACAGTGACGCTTTGACAAACAGTAATTTATTTTGTTTATAAAAATCACTAAATTGTCGTTTTTTTCAAGCAATCGCCGGCTGCCCACCGGATTCATCTTCCAGCAGGACAGCGCACCAGCACACACAGCGCGCAGAGCAGGTAACTGACTGCGGGCCAACTGTCCAGATTTCATCAGAAAAGACCAATGGCCTCTAAATTCGCCGAATGCAAACTCGGCGGACTATCACGTGTGGTGTGCAATGTTGGAGCTTACTGCAAGC
>Ga0056128_1013037_pt1 | contig 10095 bp, 5 predicted proteins | sample WorMetLIZISLAND2_FD_71113 | JGI IMG/M metagenome (GOLD analysis project Ga0056128, IMG submission 71113) | Marine gutless worms symbiont microbial communities from Max Planck institute for Marine Microbiology, Germany - Olavius geniculatus... ... | reverse complement strand
TTCAGTCATTTTTTGAATTTTGTCATTTTTACATTTAACACTATTTCTATTCTCAGTATCTCTCATTTCATTTTTCTTTTAAACGTTTCAGTTTTTTTAGTTTATGTGCTAAATTAAACTGACAGTTTGTTTGTTAATTTTTGAGTGCAAATTCTCCATTGTATTGTATTGTATTGTTGTTGAGAAGTTTTACGGTATTTTTCGAGTTGTAGTACAACCATTTCCGTTTTACTCTCAGTCTCAGTTTCATATTTCCGGGTTTGGTTTTTACTTTTGGCTTTTGTTATTTTGTTTGTTTACGTTTTATATCTGTTAATGATTGATCACTGTTGCCCAAGAGGATATGAACACGGAAATGCAGTGGACAGCCATTGCTATCACTCATGTGGAATACCCTGAAGGTAGGTTTACATTACTGGCGGGTCATTGTGATCTTGACTATGAATCGAATCGAACACCGGTAAACCGACAGTGTCACTGCCTCTCGGTTATCCAGTCGTGTTACAGTCAGACATTGAAAGTGAAGTGCATTGTGCGATTGTCATGTAAACCACATTAGTTATTTATTGAATTTGTCAATTCTGCAGTATCTTTGCAGAGAATAAGGACAGAAACAGAAACAGAAACCCTTACGTAATATACTTAGATGCCTACATCATGGCTGGCCTCAGCCAATCGGCGGCCCTGTTCTAACTGTGCATGAGTTAAATGGAAGTCAGCCCCTTGTCCTCTCTCTCCCTTTTTGCTTTTCTTTTTTCTTTCTTTTTTTCTTTCCCATTCCTGGCCCTTGCCTTTTTCTTTCCCTTCACCATTCTTGCCAATAGATCTGGGCTCTGGGGGAGGGTTGTACAAGGTTCCCATACTTCCTGGAAAATCCTGATAAATCCTGGATTTTTTCTTAAAATTTCTAGCACCTGAAAATTCCTGAAAAATATCTTTGATTTTTCATTGGTGCAAATAAAAAACAAGCAGCAAGCTCTTGTCTATATTGCTGATACAAACACTGCATGTATATGGGGGCGGTTACAATCACTGATTGGTGAAAATAAGTCAGAAGGTTAGTTTCACCGATTGGTGATTTTAACCTTCTAGGCTAAAATCACCAATTGTTGAAGCTAACTCTCAATGCCAAAATTACCGATCTGCCAAAATCTGCACTAAAAACAAAGCCGAAAAAGTGGCAAAGTTAGAAGATCACTATCACTGATGTATATAAAATAACTATCAAAAAACATCAGCACCATAAAAAGATTAAAAACTCGATCATGCACATCCTATATTATACAGAGCTAGTCTAAAAGGTGCTCTAATTGTTCAGCAGCGTGCGCATATGAATTGTTCATCATCGTTTGTTGGCAACTGAATATCACGCACACAACACTCATGGTACCAGTAAAAACAGATGTCGCACTCAATTAGGGTTGTAATCCAAAATGCGATTATTTGGTAGTTGTTCGATTTGTTCGAATTTCGAATTATGTTTTGGGTTGTTTGATATTCAAATTTATTTGTTAATTGATGCACTACTACATGTTGAAGGTGCAATAAATGGCTGTTTGCCGCCAACAGTGTCTTGCGTTGTTTATTTTGCTTTGCACGCATTGGACTAATTAACGCTGCACGCGGCCTTTTTCACTGTACTGTACAAAGCAGCCCACATCGTCACAGGGCACACCCACCCGTATGCAGAGATCTCTGCACACATTATGTTCCCGCTCTGTTGTGCAGTGCTGCAGCAGTGCTGACTGCTGACCGCCCAACCACCTAGTCCAATAAATGCATTAGGCACGCTGAGTGCTGATTTTTGATACTCTCCAGTCACACGGTTGCTAAAGCCACTTCACAGGAACTGACTGTCAAAGCTCAAACATGGACTGTCTTTTAATGTGCAGCGGTCAATATAATTTTTTTTTATCATTTATGCAACACATGATTGTAGGCTTATATGTAGACATGCCGCATACTTAGTCACTTGTTATTCACTGTGGCATCAGGTAAATTTGAACAAACAAACAAAGTAGGTCAGTAACTAAATGTTTCTTCTTATTACAAATAGATAAAACGCTTGTATGCCTTGAAACAACTGTGTGCTGGTTGCGGGTTGCCACATTGTTGAACATGGTAAGTGATTAGGCTTTTCATTTTTTTGTTACTTACTTTATGTTTACAATCTGTGGTCATGTTTTACTTACTATTTGTAAGTCATGGAATTGAACAATAATTTCGTTATGCTGCATGTATGTCGTGTTTTTGAAAAAAAATAACACAGTATCCAATGTCACAAAGCGTTTATCACAGTGTAGCACGGTAGTGTGTAACACTGTTGTAAGGGTGACTATCAAAGTCAATGGGAAACCCCAGATTTTGGGCACCCGTAGCCCCCAAACCCCTGAATCAATCGACTTAAAATTTGACTTGGATGATTACGTCGGCGGTCTGACCCTACGTGCCAAAAATGGTACAAATCGGCTTAGCGGGGTCAGCGGGGCAAAGGGGTGAAATATAATGTTCAGTTGGGTTATTTTTCTTTTCTTTTTTACTTTTCTTGCCATGATCTAGAGAACACATTTTTGGGAGTATCGCCGCATTCTTTGCACTGGATGACATGTTTTGGTGGGGATTGATTTCCTAGGGGGGTCTCAACATTCATCTTTTATATTTTCCCCCTTAAAACTCCCAAAAACCGAAAATTTTAGGCCCATTTTCGGACTTTGAAAAATTATGACTGGAAATGCTTAACAATGGAGATGCTCATCTACAAACTACCCTTAATCATCATCGTAGCCTCACCAAAGTGGCATAGTGAAAGACATTGTGGCCTCGGGAATTCCAATGCAGTTATTTTGGACCCCTGCAATCCCTGCATACAGGTCACGTCACACGGCGCATGCACAGTGAACTTTTGGCCTTTAACATGGGCAAATGCAAGGTTGAGGCTTTATATCTCCCTAATGGTGCAAGATAGATGCATGGTCAAAATGGACCACCAATAGGAAACCACATATGCCGAGTCAAATGGTCACGTCACCGATGATGTCATGTGACCCCATAAGGTCAAAGTCCTGATTCCATTATCTTTGAGGCCCCATATCTCCGTAATGGTGCAAGTTAGATGTATGGTTACAATGGAACACCTATAGGAAACCACATATACCGAGTCGAATGGTCACGTGACCGATGACGTCACGTGACCCCAAAAGGTCAAATTCCTGACCTCATTATCTTTGAGGCCCCATATCTCCGTAATGGTGCAAGTTAGATGCATGGTTACAATGGAACACCAATAGGAAACCACATATGCCGAGTCGAACGGTCATGTGACCGATGACGTCACGTGACCCCAAAAGGTCAAAGTCGTGACCCTATTATCTTTGAGGCGCTATATCTTCGTAACAGTGCAAGATAGACGCATGATTACAATGGACCACCTATAGAAAGTCACCCACCGCGAGTCAACTGGTCACGTGATTGGTTTGGTCACATTGTTGCTTTTAACTCACAAATTAATAATTTAATTTGCTAATAAAACAGCAAATATTAAATATAAAAAAACTTACCAGTTTACATTACTGTGTAAGGGTGACCAAGTCACACATCCAAAACAGCAGAAATCATTTTGCTAGGACACAGAGTGATAGAATGACGAACTGGCTGCCTTTACAAACCATGTGATGTGACCCTCTAAAATTGGCGGCCTAGTTCGGCTGAACTGTTCGAATGTGTCAAAGGTTGGCCCTGGCCTACATTCAGAGCTGCAGAGCCGTAGAAATATTAGCCCCAGATTTGAACTAAATTTGACAGATGAAAAAATGTTGACATTAGTATTTACTAGAAGTGTTAAATAGATGTTGATTGATATTGATATTTGTCTTGTAGGCGATGCTGTTGGTTACATCTTGGCCTGGTGTAGCCTACTTCCAGTATTTATATGCATTGTGTTTGCTACTCTCATTATGTCTCGACGAGATCTGTTTACTGCAAGTATTTTCATTTGAATATTTTTGCCAGAGTAATATGTGATAGTGATAGCATCACAAATTTTTGTTAGATTTTTTTGGCATTGCATGGCTTTTTAGTGGTGCCATATTAAAATGACCTATACTGTGTCGTGTGGGACGTTAAACCCTATTCACTCACTCACTCACCATTTATAGTCACTTTGCTTCAGTTGTACTTGGATGTTTGTGATCGTTTTAACTGTTTAATTTCTCGTTCTGTCCCTGTCTGTCTTTTTCTTTATCATTTGCTTCTGCACTTGTTGTGAATAAAACGTAAAAACGTAAAGTTTTTCCCGAGCCTTAAGGCCCATAGGGCAGCGCTGATCTTCATTTCCTAAGGCCGTCAGCCAGACACCAGTTTTTACACTGCGAGACCACGGATATGTGGCCAGTGTATCACACGGTGTGCCTGTTTACGTCCCAGCGATGAAGCCGGTACCAAATTATACTGCTTGGTGACAGAGGCACATGTGTGTGAACAACTTGCCTAAAGTCGTTACCTGGCAGTGTCCTGGTGCGGAGTCGAACCTGCGCCTCTGAGTTACCTCAGGATTACAAGTCCGACACGTTACTGTTAAGACTACCGAGCCACACTGTGAATAAAGTGTTATAAAAGAACCGGAAACTGAACCTAGGTGATGAATTATGCTTACAGGGGTCAGCCTTACAGCTTCAGTTATGCTAATTGTAATTTTGCTGGTTCAATGAACATAGGAGCTTTGTGTTGTATTTTAAAAAATTGGGCCAGTTGGCATTGCTTTTCAAATTCTTAATTAATAATAGTATATTAGCAATTTGATATCATTGTTTTGTATAGTTTGTGCAGAGTGCTGTTGTTAAATGGCTTTGTAAAATGTTATTTTGCTCTGATGCAGATATCATTTTTGGCTGGATTATTGATAAATGAAGCTATTAACTGGGTCGTGAAACATTCCATTAAAGAATTTCGACCATGTCGAAGTTTGTTGTTTTTCTGTGCATTACTCACTTATTATGCAGTTGTCCTCTTAAGCCGTATTACCTGTCTTGTTTGTCCATCCACTTGTCAGTTCGTTTGTTACGTATGTATGGGCTCTCAGCTGAATACAAATTTGAATTGGTTGATTTATCACTAGAACAGAAATAACCAATGTGCCAATTTTTAGTTTAGAAGGTCAAAAATGAAAATCCATCTTAAAGCTATGGAGCATCGCTTGCCATATTAAATGGTTGTTTATGGTATCCATTAGCAGACAGTCACTTGTCCAGATAGTATCCACTTGATAGCGACCCAACTGAGAGTCATACTTGCAATGTCTTCACTCTAAGTCCAATGTCTTAACCATTACACACCAAGCAACCGTCAAAGCGAACAGTAGCACTATATGTTGGCTTGCTGCTGTTCTGTTTGCTAGGTAGAGAAATAGTGACTACAGGTTATGGAATGCCGTCAAGTCATGCTCAGTTCATGTCGTTCTTAGCTGCTTTTTTCGTTCTCTTTCTGTTGATCAGGTATTTGCCAAGAGCATCTATATTTGCTTCTGTTATAGTTTAAGCTGTAAATTTTGTGGGGCAAACGCCAAAAAATAGGGTTAGAACAATACCAGTCAAGCTACCCAATATCCAGTATTATTGGGTCCTGCCCATGCCATCATTTAATACCAGTACCGATAGTGCTACTCACAGATATGGTGCTACTCAATAAAGCACTTTGTTGATTTTGTTGGTGACTAGCATACATCATGTGGCGATTAAAGTGACCATGTACATTGGCATCAAGATGTCTGAGCAATATTGGTATTGGGTATGACAGCCAAATAAAATATCACCCAGTACCCAATACTACCCAAAGTCTCCTTGATACTAGTATCGTTCTAACTCTAGTCCAAAAATTCAAGGCAAGCAATGCTGAATTTCAGATGAAGGCTATGCAAGTAAAATGATGTAAAAAAAAGAAATGGCAAATATTTTTTGATATAAGAAATGTAACTAGGTAATATGAGTCATCAACTGAAAACGTCAAACAATGAGCATTTGTTAAATTCTATAAATTTTCTGTACGAAAAAGATTAAAGGCTCTTTGTAGCTCGTAGCCAATTTGCTGCCACAATATTGATAAATTACGCTATTTGCTAATTTGCAGCATAATGAAAAACATTGTGTCAGGTTTAGGCTTTTTTGAAATGGGGGTAAATGACATTAAGACTCGTCTGTGATGTCGTTGTCTGTTATGTGACAGAATTCATGATCATAGTTGGTGGACGTATGTGTCCATGTTAACAGGTGTCACTACTGCAGCACTGGTAGCTTACAGCAGGTCGATATTTGCTCTGCTTATTGCCATTTATCACAGGTTGAGACACCCGGACAGATACCCAGAAAACCGATTGAGTTTTATTTTATGAACCAACCCAAACACCCACCCTAAACTTAATCCAAGTTTAGTTCTTTCTCACTAATAATGAAAGGTTTCATTATAGTTAAGTTTTTAATACTTTAGAGCTATAAATTTGAAATTTCTATGAACTGCTGGTACCCGGATACATTGAGAAATAGACAGAAGAGGTGGTTAGGGCATGTGTTACGTCATGATTTTCTAGCAAGAACAGTATTAAAAGGACAATTGTCAGGGAATTAGAGAAGAGGGAGACTGAAGGAAATGCTTCTAAGCTCAGTAAGGTGGTTACTGAAGACAATTGAAGGGAATGTCGATTATCCACAACTCAGGGAACTGGCACAGGAAAGAGCAAGATGGAGTCGATGAAAACAAAAACCTGCCCACAAGAGCAGATACAATAGCAATCATAAAATACATCTCAATTCTCTGATGCTTTTAGTTGGATGTCAGGATGTGATAAGTTGGGTGTTGATTATTGTGCCAAATTCCCTGTATCGCCTCTGTCACTTGTACTGTACCGAGGACAAGGACACGGCTTGATGACAGATCATTCGTCATCACCAGCCCACGAGTCTGGAACAGTTTGCTGGCTGCACTGCGAGCTGTAGAGGACTACGAACAGTTCAAAGCGCAACTAAAGACACATTTGTTTGACTGATTGAAACTGCGGCGCCTAGTGACTTCTGCTTTTAGGCGCCGTGTATAAATACGCTTTATTATTATTATTATTATTATTATTATTAATTAGTGTAACCCTTCAAAGATTGGCCAATTAAACGAAACTGAAAGCAATAGTAGCAGATGTAGTGAATTATATACAAGGACTAAATGTTTTATCTTCTGCACAGAAAAGATTAAAGGCTGTTTGTAGCTCATAATGGCCAGTATTCAAGTTTACCTACCCCTGAGGGATGGAAGGCTGAATTAACTTGGTTATATAGATAGATGGTTTACTTGTCTGACTGTTTTTTCCAACCATGATTGATGTAAATTGTATGTGTTGTAGGGTATACCTGATGTACCACACTGCAAGACAAGTTGTGGTTGGTTGTGTTGTTGGCTCAGCTCTTGGTCTAGTCTGGTTTTTTCTTGTACATCTTGTGTGCACACCGTTCTTTCCAGTTATTGTCTCATGGTAAGTATTATTAGTCTAGTGTTTTATTTTTTGCAATCCAAATTCACTAAACCAAATAATACCTTGTAACACCATATAAGATCGATGAGTAAACGACGTAACTCTAGACTATGCAAGTTTGATTGTGTAAGACGCTGTTGGTAAGACATTGATTTAAGGCCGACAAATCTCTTGGTAAAATGCTTTTGGACTTTTTCAGTGGCAACAATATCTTGCTTTCGGTAGGTGACCATATAACACAATTATATTCTAGTAAAGGCCTAACATATGTGAGGAAAGCTCGAATCAGTAGAGTATTGTTACATGAAACCACGCAAGTAAAACAGCATTTGCTATCTGGTGTGCTTTTCCAGTTGCTTCACTGTGTATCGCAGGTGACAAGTTGCTACTGATAGTAACACCTAGATCACGACAGGCGGTAACATTGGGTACAGGAATGACTTAGAGGCCAAAGTGTTTCTTTTTTGCCAGTCATGCAGTCTTAGTGACAGTGACACGAGTGACAGATTTAATCAAAAACTTAATATCAGTGCAGTTTTGTGAATCGTTGTGATCACAGTGTAGCCCGGTAGTGCACAACACTATTGTAAGGGCGACTATCAAAGTCAGTGGGAAACCCCAGATTTTTGGCACCCGTAGCCCCCAAATTCCTGAATCAATCGAATGAAAATTCGACTTCGAACATTACATCGACGGTGTGACCCTACGTGCCAGAAATGGTACAAATCAGCCCAGCAGGGTCGGCGAGGAAAAGGGGTGAAATATAATGTTCAATTTGGTTGTTTTTTCTTTTTCTTTACTTTTCTTGCCAAGCTCTGGAGAACAAATTTTTGCGAGTATCGCCACACTCTTTGCACTGGATGACGTGATTCGGTGGGGATTGATTTTCTAGGGGGTCTCAACATTCATCTTTCATATTTTCCTCCTTTAATCCCCCCAAAGCCGCAAATTTTAGGCCCATTTTCAGACTCAGAAAAATTACGACTGAAAATGCTTAACAATGGAGATGCTCAACTACAAGCTACTTTTAATAGTCATCATAGCCCCACCAAAGTGGCATAGTGAATGGGCAGTGTGGCCTCGGGAATTCCCCTGCCTACAGGTCACGTGACACGGCGCATGCGCAGTGAACTTTTGGCCTATAACATGGGCAAATGCAAGTTTGAGGCTTTATATCTCCCTAACGCTGCAAGTTAGATGCATGGTTACAGTGGATCACCAATAGGAATTTGCCCACCGCGAGTCGAATGGTCACGTGACCGATGACGTCACGTGACCTTAAAAGGTCAAGGTTGGCGGAGAAATGCCCATTTTCAGAGGTAGTCGACTTCAGCGAGGGCATGGATTGGGAAGTGTTTTGAGTGTTTTTTAGTCGATTCGTCATTCTATTCTTTCGCGATCACAGCAAGACTCTGGCATTGAACAAACAAACATCAATAACTCCGCCGCCGATTGACGTAGATGAATGAAATTTTGCAGTGATGTAGCCGGCTGCCACCGGAAATAGATCATTTGACCAAAATGGACAAAAATAACAAATTCAAGATGGCGGCGGCCGCCATTTTGAATTGCATCTATCGCTCATAACTCGTTTACTATTGCACGTATTTGCACAAAATTTGGCGTGTGTATTACGCTGGAGGTGCTACATGCGGGTATGCCAAAATATTGAACAAAAAATAAATCCAAGATGGCGGCGGCCGCCATCTTGGATTTTTGCACAAACATCAATAACTCAGCTGCCGACTGACGTAGATGAATGAAATTTTGCAGTGATGTAACCGGCTGCTACCGGAAATAGACCATTTGACCAAAATGGACAAAAATGATAAATTCAAGATGGCGGCCGCCGCCATTTTGAATTTCGTTTGTCTTTCATAACTCGTTTACTATTGCACATATTTGCACGAAATTTGGCACACGCATTACGCTGAAGGTCCTCCGTGCAGATATGCCAAAATATTGAACAAAAAATAAATTCAAGATGGTGGCGGCCGCCATCTTGGATTTTTGCACAAACAGCAATATCTCGGCCGCCGATTGACGTAGATAAATGAAATTTTGCAGAAATGTAGCCGGCTGCCACCAGAAATAGACCATTTGACCAAAATGGACAAAAATAATAAATTCAAGGTGGCGGCGGCCGCCATTTTGAATTTCATCTGTCGCTCATAACTCGCGGCCGCCATCTTGGATTTTTGCACAAACAGCAATATCTCGGCCGCCGATTGACGTAGATAAATGAAATTTTGCAGTGATGTAGCCGGAGGTAGTAGTAGTAGTAGTAGTAGTTGTTGTTGTGTACAAAGTAACTGTTCAGTGACCTTTCAAACTTTAATAAAACGGCAAATATTATATATAAAAAAACTGCAAGCAGTTCATTTAATGTTGTATAAGCGCTGATGTAAAACTGCAAAAATCAAAAAGTATAAGCACGATCATTATGCATTAGCTTAGACATTTATATCTGGCTACTGAGAACAGATTAAATGTCTAAGCTAATACATTAGTTTGTGCTTATACTTTTTGATTTTTGCAGTTTTACATCAGCGCTTATACAACATTAAATGAATTGCTTGCAGTTT
>Ga0056128_1013036_pt1 | contig 10095 bp, 4 predicted proteins | sample WorMetLIZISLAND2_FD_71113 | JGI IMG/M metagenome (GOLD analysis project Ga0056128, IMG submission 71113) | Marine gutless worms symbiont microbial communities from Max Planck institute for Marine Microbiology, Germany - Olavius geniculatus... ... | reverse complement strand
GGCCAGCTGTCCAGATATCATCACAAAAGACCAAATTCGTCGAATATAAACCCAATGGACTATCACGTATGGGGTGCAATGTTGGAGGCTTACTGCAAGCTTAAAACAAAGCTGAAAACAGCGCCGAACTCAAGGAAGCACTTCAGGTTATCTGGGGTAACTTGCCACAGGGACCGATCGACAAGGCTGTAAAAGATTTTTTAAACAAGGCGACTGGAAGCTTGTGTTGTTGCTTGGAGCTGGTGATGAACACTTCGAACATTTGCAGTGGCAATGGAATTCTGGCATATGATCATTATTTAACTGTGTTGTTTCAACGATGTTACGAAGTTGGTGTTGTAGCATGATCATTTTTGAATGCCGAAAAATCGGTAGGCAGTCATGTTAAAAAATCTATAAATTCGTCGTTTTTCAACAGAATCACATTTTATTTGGCTGTTAGATGCAGAAGGTTTCAGTAAATAAAGCTGTAAAATTTCATATTAAAATCCCAAACAGTTGCTGAGAAAACGGCGAAAAAATTTAGGAGTCCACTTTTCTGCCACACTCTGTACACTTACTTACTAACTGGTTGACAAAAATGTCACTTCTAAGTACTACAGTAGTACTTATTTAAGCACTTTTTTGACCATCTGCTAAATATGACACTGCAAAGCCTAGCTAAGGTGAGGAATAAAGATAAGAATTAAGATACACACACCATCATGTTCTGCTGTACTGCGTTAGCTCAACTATGTATCAGAAATTGAAAAAAAGTGCTAAACATCGTAAACATTATTAACGGCTAGCAAATCCTTATTTAGCAAATCCGATTTGCATGTACATAAATGATTACAGTCAGCATAGCAAGCACATACAGTAGGGTCTGAACTCAACCCAGGTTCTGAAAAACCCGGACGTTATACCAAACCCAATACCCATGTTTTACTGCTAAAAGCCGAGTCAGTAATTATTTCTCAAGTAAGTACCTTTGGTGGGTGGCAAACTGCCTTGCTGAAAATTCACCTAAATGGCAATCTTCCCATTATTAATGTACGGCTTAGGAAGAATTTCACTAAATGCTCGCCCAATTGCAGCAGATCATCGCAGATGCAATTTTAAACACAAAAAGTCATTTTACACAGAAAAAGAATTATCACATACTTCTGAAATGTGCACAAATTAATACAGTGCAAACTTGACTATAACATAATATGAATGTGCAAATACAGGAAAAGAGGCAGACATGACAACACACTATATATAATATATGTAAAATTACATATATAGATATATATTTTAGGGATGTTAAATTCGTTTTTTTTCCAAATTCGAATTTTGACCGCTAGAATTTGGATTAAATTCGAACTTTGTTTATATATTTGTGGAGAAGCTTAAGCAATTTGCGTTTGATGTCTGCACCGTGGGGCGAGATGAAGGTCACAGCACGCACACCGGGATCAGTATACAACACACGCCAGGGGCGCAGTGCAGGACGGAGAGAAATTGAACACCATGGCAGTATGCAGGGAGGGGAGAGGAGGGGTAACCAAACACGCGGCGGGTGTCGCTTGAATTGACGGCCGGCAGAGAACAAGGAAATCGTCACACAGTGCACCACTGAAGTAAAAGCGACACTTTCAAGGCAAAACTGTCTGCATCTAATTAGTGACGCTTGGAATCGAATATCAAAGGGCTGAAAAACGTATACGAATTCGTACTTGAAATTTGAAGTTCGCAAATCCGAACTTCGTTTAACAACCCTAATATATATATGTATGTATGTATATATATACAATACATATATATATAAACTAATTTGTACTTGTAGCCGAAAACAGAATTAGTAATACATCAACTAACTAAAGCCGTGATTTCAGTAGGTCGAACGGTCGACCGTGGTTACGTTTGCGCAACGAGTTGTGATTTCTGAGAGCTGTTTGAGCTAACCGACGAACAGTGTTCGCCAAACAAGTCAACCGACGCTAGTAGCTGTTTACACTTTTTGTTTCGGCTATAAAGCTATTAATAGAACATCGCGACGCCAGCCAGTTATGACATAAAATTCCAGAGTTACTAGTTCTGAGTCATTGCAGCCTGGGGAAGCTGGGGTGGGCGTAGTCTGGCTGCATAATTAGCGTTTCGTAAACATTCGTGATTTTAGACAGTTGTCGGCTGTTCACGAAACGACTCATCACCGACCAATGAATGGAGGTTGAAAGAGTTTATGCCGTTTGACATGTTTGACCTACCGAAATCACGCCTTTAATATCATGATAATGACATACGTACATGTTGTAACTATCTAACATAGTCAAAATAAATTTTTAATGAAACACCGTGTTTTTCTATTAAAACTAATACATACTTAATTATTTGCTAATATAATCGTAATACGTGTACACCATTTGAATGCCTTTTGTTGCAACAAAGAAGTGAATGAACAAATGATGCCTCTACAACGTAACTTAAAATCAGTGGCACTGTGGCTTGGAATATTACATGACATGACATGTCCCGACAGACACTGCAAATTCCAACAGACACAGCAAATTTCTGACAGCAGAGATCATGGGTGCTCGAAATTTCAAATTTGCACCTAAATTTCCTCAATATGGGAATTATTCGGCCTTCAAGTTTGCACTTTCGGATGATAAGTTTATAACGAAGGCCTTCTGACAGCTCAAAATTTAGGGAGTCTGCTAGCCACAATGCTATCGATGGAACACAAAAAACTCCTGCTCACACATCAAGGCACAATAAGACAGGATCGTCGTGACACAACAAATTAAGTACTTTGGATTAGTGATGATTTGATATATCAAAAATATCTATATATCGTTTTCAATATCGATATATCGTATCGCATCGTATCATCGAAAAAAATATTGAATTTTTTGATATATCGCGATATCTTTTACATAGCACGATATTAATGATATATCGCGGTATTTTATGCCAGAAGTTTAGATTTTTATTACTGCATTAGCAAAATAACGAGAATAAAGTGAGAAAACCACAAACTAACCGAAGCAAACTAGTGTCATATTTAACGACACAACTATTTTAAAGTTCACTGACACATTTTCTTATCTACCTAAAGCAAACTGCCTTGCTGAAAGTTCACGTCTTGTTCTTGTGCTTCTGAAAGATTTACATATTTATCATTTTAAAACTATCGATATCGCGGTATTTTCAAAATATCATATCGACATCGTGTCGGAATTGAAATCCTGATATCGAATCATCACTACTCTGGATCAGACAATTAGCTACTCAAATGGAAAACTAACATATTTACACAGGAGTGCTGGATGAAACATCTCACATGATCAAGTTATATTCCACATGCTGTTATTAAATCAAGTGTTTCATAATTACACTGTATGATAGTCCGAAATGCAACGATCAACAGAAACAAAATAATAAACTGAACAAAAGGAATCTAATTACAGATGCTCTGAAGCCACCAATTCTAACTGGTCACATCAATGCATTGGACTATAGACTAGACGTTAAGAAACATGAAAAAAATCCATTGATGGATTCACTAGATTTCTGCAAAGAGGCTCACATGGGTTCAGGAATTTCCGGTAGTAATATTTGGTCTGATTTCTGGATCTGGGAGATTTCAGTACTGCTGCAGTGTATGCTGTGTTCCGTGCAATCTGATATTCAATATGGTTACTACAGTTAGTGTTGGCATGGGAAGCTAATTGTGATAGTCCAATGCACGGTTAAGTTCCAACAGCTGATTACGTATAAATCTGCCAATGTTCGAGACATCGCAGTCGGAGCTGTCGCCAAATCATGGTTCCTCCGGCCTCGACCGGAAAAACCCATCAACAATGCTGCTCTCGCGGACAGTTACTGTAACACCGGAACAAGCTGTGACGTCAGTGACACAGACCGCATCAAGAACCCGTTTGGATGCCGGCTGCCAGATTGGAGAACTTAAACTAGGCATCACTGGCGCCGCTGGATTGGTGCCCGTCTCCATTGGTGACTCGGGTTTTCCCAGGTCCGAGGTCTCCGAGTGTTGCCGTTTCCATGGCGACAGTTCGGCTATGATCGGAGGAGGCGATTGGAATGACTGTCTTGCTGATCCGTTGATCTTGGAGCCGGGCCGCTTGACCAAGAGCCGTGCCATTCCGCGCGGACCCTGCTTCCGTCGTTTCTTCACCACCACTGGTGATTGTTCCAGTGGCAAGGGTATTGGAGGGCTTGGAGCAGGTTTTACCGGCGTCTGCGGCTGTCGTTTATCGACATTTGTAGCTGTCGACAGTGGTTGTTTGGTGGACTCTGCTGGAGGGTGTGATAATTGCTGTTCTTGCATTCGACGTTGCAGGGTTTCAGGCAACGGCGGTCGACCACGTGGCCGCTTCACTCCTTCGATGCTCACCTTCTTTGCCTGATGCGTAACAAAGACACAGGCATTCCAAACACTTCAAGAGCAGTATGGCAGTACAGCATACCTAAAGTTGTCCATGGCCAAACATTCTAAGCACAAACTATAACGTTCCTCGAAATGCTAGTTGAATATTTATTTTATAACAAAAAAAACAACAGCAAGCAAATCTCTATGTCACTATCATCTGTTAACGTATTTTTAAGAACAGTACAACACCAGCCAAAAAGTCGGAAAAAGTTACTACATAAAACGTTTCTAATTTTTTTGAAATGTCATCGGCAACAGATGGGATGTTCGGCCATTCTACCCTCGATTTATTGCAAACAGCCAACTTGTTTCAACAGTACCACAGAGAATGTTTGGAAAGTGCTGTAGCTGTTTTTTTTGTGTGGCTCGGTAGTCTAACAGTAACATGCCGGACTTGTAATCCTGAGGTCACTCAGGGGCGCAGGTTCGAATACGCACCAGGACACTACCGGGTAACGACCTTAGGCAAGTTGTTCACACACATGTGCCTCTGTCACCAAGCAGTATAATTTGGTACCGGTCAAAGGACGGTGATGCCCCAAGGCTGGAAAGGTAACCGTAGGGCTGGCGTCACACTGGCTATGCGTCACGGACTCAAGTGTTTTATCCACCTACGGGCTCAACGGCCGCAAGTGGGAGATGAGCACCCCGCCTACGCCCCAGCTGGGGCATGATTCCCTTTACCTTTGCAGCTGATTTTACAAGCTGGAATATCTTTACGGTCGATCAACAGTATCACATCACAGCAAACTACCTTAGCTAACGAAAACCACACATAATGCACACACTTGGCTTTTGCTTCACTTAGTCCCAGTTGCTAGAGCTACTACTAGTTACGCAAATCTGCTACCAGTTCTGAAAAATTTGGGGGGGGGGAATTATTACAGCATTACACCTTGAAGACCAGATGCCCTTCTCACTGCCTGGCCATCAACATCAGTCAGTTACCTGATATATAGCTATAGAAAAATGTGTGAAAACGTCCACTTCATGCTTGCATTCAACATGTAGAATTTGCAGGTGTTGCAAGGTGCTTTCGTGCACAATTAATCAACACATAACTTGAACTATGACTTTCAAACTAATCCCTATAATTGGTCATATAATTGGTCATCTTTGCCTGCTTTGTCGTTCCTATTTGGGTTCTGCCCTGCTAGGGAAATGAGTCTGTAGCTTCTACCTCGCGTACGTCGCTGAACGCATGGATCAATGCAGGGGGTTCCGTGAGTGACCTTCACGCTTGTGTGGGGTTCCGCTGCAGCAAAAAGGTTGAAAAACACTGCCCTAAAGGCTACAGAGACTACGACAACTAGTACTACACTACATGTAGTTCATCTTGCTTGTGGATAATTTTTGCAGCACATCATAAGTAAAAACATGGACATGGAACTAACCAGCTGAGTTAAGTTCAATCCTCAATACTGTAGTCACACAGCACTCGCAGTGAAGCAAAATTTAAACCCAGTTGAAAATCAGTACGTACTTTTAGCACACTTTTCCTAGCAGTGGCTGCCCCAGTCTTCCTGGATTGTCTAAAAAACACAGCATACAGCTTCAACTCACAGGTGTCAAATAGGCTAGCCAATAGTCCAATGGTCTTGTAGACTAATTTCCCGTAATAATCAGTTCTTCAAACTACAACATTAAGGCGTGTGATACGCCAAAAGTTTCACATAAGTGCAACATCTAAATATTCTTCGCCTTTTTTTGCATAAATAAGGCTGACTAAAATTATGCTGAATTTGACAGCAATATTATTCAACACTTAACTCGATTTTCAAAAGAAAAATTTAAAATACTGATATGCAAGTTCTACTACACTTCTGGACAAAATTCCAAAATTTTCACACATCACACCTTTGTACCACTAACACTGCAAAGTAAACACTGCTCAGAAATAGTCAAGTTTTTTTGCTCCTCTGCAACAATAACATTAACAATACAGTATAACTTGTTGTTTACTGGTGCATTTTATCAGTTATAGAAAGTAAACAAATTATGTCCGCCAACAGTACATTTTCCAACAAAGCCAAAGTACACAGATCTCAGTTTGAGACATATAGCTCCACATTAAATCTGATTACTTATAAAAACGACTGAAACATTTACTGTATTATACACTATAATAACAAAGTTAATTCTATTTTATTATGCCATAAACAAATCACAACATTACTGATAAAAGAGTAGACGTTTCTAAGCAGGTTTTTAAAAAACCAAAACCACTTTTAAAACCCCAAACCCAGTTTTCTTTAAAAGGGCCAACATGATGGGCTTTAGGGTTGTTATGAGAATATGAGTTAGATTATTAGAATAAGTACTGCTAGATAGCATCTATGCATAATAAATAACTAAAAAATTTCACATTTATAGGATTAACAATTTTAAAAACTTACACATAATAGAATATTTCATTATTATATTATTATCAGAACAAGAAACTATAATTGGATGAAGTTTGGCTACATTTCCAAACGTGGTTTACAAAATAAAACCAACTGGTTTTTGATACATGCCTAAGCATCTGAACCCTTGTTATACACACATCACAGTGCTAATAGCACTAATGCACACTGCATTTGTATCAAATAACATGAGCAAGGGTACTGGCAGTGTTTTACGCAACCTTGTTAACAGAATGTAACATACTTTCGATGAAAATCCTTCAGAAGTCGTTTATCGATAATGTTCCTCTCTGGCTCCCATGTATTATACCTGTTACAACAAATAAACAAGAAACTCGCAACTTTAACTCAACTCAGCAACTAGTCTTATCAGCTAAATGTACATTATAAACAATGATCAAATTTACCATGCGCACGCTGCACACACGATCCGTATGCTGTCACAGTGTTATTTACCATGCACAGATCACACTCAGCGACACACAGAAGTGGAGAGTTGCATGGCCGCTTTTTATGTTCACGTTGCTGCTATTAATTAGTTATTAGTTCAGCACCTCTGCATCTTCGAACTCTATGGCACTAAAAAATCTTGTGCTAGCATTATTATTCCTAAAACTCAAACTCTAGAAATATTTGATGCTGTTCTGGCTTAAGCAATTTCAACTACTAAATATTCTGGTCAGCTGATATTCTGTTTCAAATCATGTCAAACATTTTATTATGAAAAACCTGCAGCCCAAGGAACTATGCAAGGCGTCCATCCTTAGATGACGTAATACCACCCAAGATGTCATACAATCCACTTAAGAAGTTCAGACTGTGTGTAGGCACAGAAATTCAATGGACAGGCAGCGCGAGCTTGCACAAGCAATAACACTTTCTGTGCATCAGTGTGCGACATCGGACCATACGCGTGCACGGTCAATAACACTGTGCTTATAACAAGAAATTTGAGCTAAAGCTTGTGAGACTCGCGAAAGCCTACAGCAGTTCCTGTTCGCAAACTGTAAGTCTATCTCAAGCCGTTTCGTCGCAGTTCATTCTTAGAGTGTGCGCTGCAGCCGAAGATCGCAAAAATTAATAAAAACCCCTTATTTTGAAAGTTCAAAGTCTTTCAAAGTTATCTATTTTGATACGACTGAAAAGCTCATCGCTAGTGCTTGTTGTGATAAGCAGCATGCCCATGCCTATCTGCAACCATTTTCACGAAAGAATGGCCAACAACGGTAAAACGATTACTTTTATGGGGGTACCACTCTATGATGACCTCATGTGCAGGTTTCCTTAAACCTAGAGAAGCAAGATGTGGACCATCACAATCTACGTTCAATGCTGAAAATTTCATATGCAGTTTCTCCATATCTATCTCAACTGATTTCAGCGCAATTCGCTCTTGAAATGTTTCTCGCAGCCCGAAATCGCCAAAAGATCCATAAAAACCCTATTTTGGCATTCAAGGTCATTGAATTCGGTGGCAAGCCAGTGTACGACTTCCTATTAGTAATTAATAGTAACCTAGGCCCTATCTCACACCGCTAATGAGACGTAGCAATTTATTGGCTAAAAATCACAAATTTTTCCTACCCCCTCTCATATAGCACCTTTATTCGAGGTGACCCCCTTCAAATTTATGGAAAAGCTTAACCGTTCCTGAAACTAGAGTCTTCCAGGCAGCTGACGGTAAAGATTTGGTGATCATAGCTTGCATCGTTTTTGACTAATTTGCCTGCATGATGGACAGACAGATCGACAAACAGATAGAATTTTGATGTCTAAAATGTGCTAAAGCAGTCTAGCTGCTTTCGCGCATAATAAAATACTATCAGTTCTGCACTAAACCATGAACAACATATTATAAAAACAAAATGAGCAGACTCAGCAGAAAATATTTCTTTAGCGTCCATGCCTAGCAGCTAGAATAACTTGCCTAAGAATCTAAAAGATATGACACTTTCTACTGATGCTTTTAAATGCTATCTAAAAGCTTTCTTGTTCACATTCTATTTCTGATAACACATAGTGCATATTTATCTACACAAAAAACTCTCTGTGCCTGTACTACATAAGTTTAATCACTGTGCTGTCTGCTGTATTACACAGCTACACTATACTGTAATGAATAACAACATGCACTACGCACTTGTGTCCCCAGCCCTTCCATTTAATGAGGTACTCCACACGATTCTGCAATACAACGAAAGCAATGCAATCATACATTAGCATGCATGTACTAGAAAAAAATTACAGCAAAAATTGTGAAATTTCTATGTGACTGATGTCTATCTTTAACATGTAGGCCTATGCAATTCTGATAATTTGTGCGAGATCTGTGCAACATTTCCGAGTAACTATGGCCCGAACAGCCAAAGACTAGCATGTATGTACGCCGACGTTTAGGCCAGTTTAATCCACTGAGCTGATCGCTGGGCTGATCGGAGTGCTACAAAACGCCATCAAGCGGCTGATAATTAAGTCAATTGATTTGATATATAATTACACATACATTTATAGACGATCAACGATGATCCATTGCAGGCCTTTTGGGTTGACCTGTTAATTTAGCTGATCTACTGCCATGTACATCAGTGACATATACCACGGCTGATCTGGTACCTAGCTGATCGTTCAATTAAACTGGGCTAAACATATCACTCATCCACGTTTGGGCCAAAAGTTATCAACATGTCTGCAGATCAATGTTGTGTTCTAAGTGAATGTTGCACACTATTTCGTCTCAAGAGTCGATATTAGAGCTGTCAAGGCGTTAATTTTTTTAACGCATTAACGCAGTGCGTTAATTTTTTTAATGCATTAATTAACGCGTAAATTAACGCACCCAGTCCCGTCGAGATGGAGAGTAAGAAATAAATTACCCCGTCCCAAGACGTTTATGGGACCCGCCTGTAGAATACAGAAAGTTAGAAAATGAAAAAAAGTTTAAAAAACACATATAATTTTTATTTTTTAAATGGTTAGCCGGTCAACCAGTTAACTGTTAACAACCCTAACTTTGGCCCACTAACAAAAAAGTTAGAGGTGTGGATGTTGACCCATCCTAAGTCAACAATGCACATTCTGAGTATGCTAATGCACTTGGGTTCAGGTCACGTGATTTTCCTACCGGGGAAATTTCATGATCATTTTTAAATGCCGAAAAATCGGTAGGTGGTCATGTTAAAAAATCTATAACTTCGTCGTTTTTCAACAGAATCACATTTTACTTGGCTGTTAGATGTAGAAGGTTTCAGTAAATAAAGCTGTAAAATTTCGTAT
>Ga0056128_1013034_pt1 | contig 10096 bp, 4 predicted proteins | sample WorMetLIZISLAND2_FD_71113 | JGI IMG/M metagenome (GOLD analysis project Ga0056128, IMG submission 71113) | Marine gutless worms symbiont microbial communities from Max Planck institute for Marine Microbiology, Germany - Olavius geniculatus... ... | reverse complement strand
CAATGACTGGCACTTCCAAAACATCAACATCACATTGACAGTTAGGCGATGTGATGGTGAGTGATATCATCTTTTTATGATTTGTGCTGTTTTCGAAGTGTCAGTTATTGCACATTAGAGATCTTTTTGAGTATGCGCTATATAGATTTACACTTTACTTACTTACTTATGTGTCGCCGTTAACAAGCGTATAAACTGATGTTTTATACATTTCAGTTAGTTAAGTTATATTACTATGTATTGTCTTATTTAAAAATTATCAATATTTAAACTTGAATATAATTTGTTTTCACAGTGAACACATAATTAATCTGCAACTTTGTCCTAAAATTAACATTCAAGTCTTACAAACGTATTTACAGTGTACATACTATTCACTCGTCTATAGTAGGATTTTTAAAATATGACGTTATTTCTAGCGAGTGGTTAATCACTTGATTGATTGAGATTGGGTGATTCTGGTGCAGAACAGGTGACGGAGTTGTGCGGCAATAACCGTGTGGAAGGTAAAGAAAAGTGCGATGCGGGGCTTGGTGATAAATGCTGTAGTGAGTCGTGTCAGCTCATTCCGCCTGCCGTCTGTAGGTGCGCTCTCAGTCATGATGCACCGTGTATTCTGATAATAGGCTAGCGTACCTGATTTATCATTAGTATTTACTATTTCTTAGCAACTTTCGTCTTAGTTAGAAAACGGTGGCACCTAACTTCTACAGCAGAAGCAGCAATAGCTGACTTAACTAAAAATTGCAATCCCGGGATTGAATTCTCAATCTCGGGATTGAATTCTCAATCCCGGGATATGGGATTGAGGAATTTGTAATTCCAGGATCCTGGGATACCGTTTTGGAATTAGACTTACGCTTTGGTCGCTATTTTGGTATCCTGAATTGACGTATATCATGCATATGATGTAGTATAAACTTATAAAGTCCTACAGAAGGCATATCCATACTGCAAAAGTGACAGTAACTCTCAAAATACAAATTACAGTGCGCAGCAACAAATAAAATTATGTAGGGCACATAAAATATTTTATTCATCAGACAGCTGAAATGCTTGTTTCTATTATTTATTGCGTGAAAAAAATACAATTTCAGCTAAATTTTGTAATCCCGAAATCCCGGGATTGGCGGCGTGCCAATCCCGGGATTCGAGATTGGCGAAAATGGCCGGGATCCCGAGATTTGGGATCCTGGGATTGCAATCCTTAGACTTAACTACAAAGCCAGGTAACAGTCAGAATTGCTCGGAGCCAGTGGCGAATCTAGAATTGTGGTATAAGGGGGCGAAAATGTAGGGGTAAGATCTGGGCAAAAAAGGAAAAGGAAAGTGCATTAATAATTTTTTTTCCGCTTTTTAGTTTTGGTTTTTTAGAAATAACGCTGTGAAAATTTTTGTGTGTTAGTTTTGCAAACGACGTTTGCTGTACGAGCGACTGTAAGTTTGCGACGTCGTCGGTCATGTGTAACATTTCGTCACCAGAAAACTGCTTTATGGACACCAAATGCTCGTATCCTTTATGCGAACTACATAAACGCTGATCAAACAGCGATTCCAGCTGTTGATATATTATCAAATCAGTTAAAACCGTTCACGTGTACACAGCTGCAAAAAGTCGTGCAAATATTCTGTCTGACAGGGCTGCCGTGGGAATTGAATTTCACTTCCCATACCCATCCCATATCCACAGAAAAACTTGTGGAAATTCCTACAGAGTTCCCACTGAATTCTCACAGACTCCCCCTATCCACTGAGCCTCAAAATCTTCCATACTTGTATTACACACTTCGCGTTTTTTTATTAGATGCTTGTTGCTGTTTGTCATGTAATCTTCATGTGCATATGCTGTAGTAGCTTCATGTGCAGTGGTATTCGTTGTCCGTTGTAAAAGATAGGCCTATTCGTAAACGTCACCATGCTGCAGCGACGGCAGCGTACCGGCCAGAGGCTTCAGGCTCTCACGAGGCTGTAAATATACGCGTTTTTGCTTGATCTCGCATTCATTCAAAAATTCCTACAGAACCCATGGGAATTTAGCACAGTTCCCATGCCTATCCCGTACCCCATATCTATTGGAATTCCGATGGGAATTTCCATAACCACGGCAGCCCTGCTATTTGATCTTAGCCGGCATGCTGATACGTTCGTTCAAGTTCACGACCAACGTCAAACACTAAACTTAAGACTAAACAAACTAGGTATATCAAAAGTTCAAATGTGGTGAAACTGAATTTTTTTCAGACACGTTTAGTTTAGTTACATCTTAGGGTAACAGTAAAAAAGTCAGGTTTTGAAGTCAACGTTAAAAGCCATATTAGATGTTTTGGAGATGAAATGTGACATATTTCAAGCGAAAAGACACTAACTACAAACTCGGGCGCCATAGAGGACAAACACACTAAAGCAGAAGATGTAAGTTTAATTTGTCAGGGTCAACTTATTACTGTCGCCCCTTACCTGGTCTCCTCTCTCGCACCTCAACTACGAAATGGCATGTAAATGCAATAGGTCTGAATAAATAAATGAAGATAATAAATATTTAATGCTGTCAAACACTCAGTTTATTCCTACTCGTTTAAAGTAAGACAGTGTTATAAGTTCGGTGTTAGATTCGGTAACTATGCGTACGTTCAGAGGAAAATCGGGAAACTGTCCAACTGCCCAGAACAAGCCTGATCATTCAGAGTGCAACACAATGTAAGTAACATTTGCAATACACGCTGAATACGTTTGGTACGTGTTTTCAGTGTTTGCGTAGACTATACGCTAAAACGGAGTATGTTGAAATACGTGCTATTAAAAATAATGGAATACTGTTGTAAAATACGTCTATTAAAATAGAATACGTTAAAATACATGCGCATGATTAGCTTATGGCGGTAATGACGTTCCAAAAGCATTGACAAAACGTGGTCGTCAGGCTTTGTTCACAGCTAGGCCTTTAAGTACTGCCGCGGGTAGCCTAGTGGATTCTGTGGGCAGTAATAAAGTGGCGCCATCTAGCAAGCGATCTTTCGTGAATCCAGATTAGCTGGTTTAAACAGTATCGTGCACAGAAATAAAACACGAAAAAAGTCACTTGTGACTTTAAATTTTGACTTATAACCTTGATATTCAGTAAGCTTTAAAAGTGGTCAAAATAGATATTTGTGCAACGTTTCACGAGTTGATGGGGACAGTGAACAACAGCGACTACGATGCTGAAAACGATACTGCCGTTGCTTGCGCTAGCTGGCAGTGGCCTAACTATTACTGTTGTCTGTGTGCGATGTAATTACAGCGGTATGTGCAAGGACGGCATATGCGTTTCTCAGTGCGAAATGAATGGTCTTTCTCAATGCACTTGTGACGATGACGGTAACTTATCTCTAACTCTTTCCATCGTCTAACATAGTTATATTCTGTTCAATGCATTGCATATGGACAGATTCACTGATGCTTCCTGTGTCCGTTCGTCGATGCGTTTGTCTATTCGTTTCTCATTCGTTCATTCGAACTTCAATAAAAACAGCCAAACGCTGTTACACAATAAAAACGACTTGACACTCAATGAAACAAGGACGAAAATAGCACGCCAACACAAATTGTCACTATGGAGAATTTCCAGTTTTTGTCGTTGATGACCGATGTATTATCAGGTAGTTGGAAAAAAGAAAGTAAAAAAGGTAAAGTCCAGTACTTGCTATAGTGCTTCTTAGGCGAGACGAACTCGTGGCCAGAAGCGCTTTGACAATCTCGGAAGTGCAGATGATTGGCATGAGCTAATGATATCGCAGCGCACTATGCGGCCATCCATTGCCCGCGTTAACGAACAATTGGACCCGCGGTTTGCACCTAGCAGACATACCATCGCCCCAATCAGCCACATTAGGCTTCCACCCCGTAGACCGTAAGCCGTAAGTGGTGACTTCGGTCGCGAAGACTGTAGAGCTGCTCGCGTTCGGAAGGAAGGAGCAGATGTTGCAGGTGCAGATCCAGTATTAATAGACCTAGAAATGTGTTGCTAAATGCAGCGGTGTAACAACTAATTGAATAGGTCCACATTTTCAAGCGTTAAGCGTAAAAAAATTCCCGTGCTCTCGGTTTCCGTCTGTGTTTAAAATATTTGTTTATACTGTCCCTAAAATTTTTATTTGACTTTAAAATATTGATGCGTTATTTTTGTTTTCTTTCAGTGTTTTAAGGTCCATTTCCACTACGGCTGCGCGTTGCGTTGCGTTTGAATGCGTTGCGGCTCGTTGCAGCGCGTTGAAAAGGGCGGAGACATTTTTGGGAAGTAGGCCTATATTAATGAGTTAATATGGCCGACAAATACAAAGATTGTTGCTGTTGGGAGCAGCAGCTTGTTGCACATACGTGTTGCGTAAGAAAAAAAGAATACATAGGCCTAGATTTTGGATTCACCCCGTCATCGCCAACCGGGATGACCGAGGCGAATATCAGCATCTGATACAGTAGCTACGCTCCGACCCAGCTCTGTTCCAGCGATACTTTCGGCTGTCTGTCGATCAGTTGGATGACCTACTCGGGTTAGTTGAGCGTTTTCATTGGTCAACGCAATTACTGTCGCTCGGATAGTAAACAAAAAATAGAACCACTGTCGACGTTTCTATTTTAAACGCAACGCAACGCCGTAGTGGAAATGGCCTATTACTGAAACAAAACTGTCTGCATTTAGTTCGTTACGCGACAGTATGTTTGCCTTAGTTTTCGTAAATACTAGGCCTATTTAGTCAGTGATTTCGTTTTTATCAGCTGTTGTGTAGCGTTACACAGAATGTCGTGAAATAAAAATTGCAAAAAAATACTTCCGTTTCTACACCTTCACCAAACTGCAACCAAAAGCACAGAAATTTCAGACCTTATTCTTAAAATAAACGTTATCAGGAATGTTAAGGGCCAAATTATTTGGCTTTGGCCTCGTAGTATGTGGTTCCGGCTTCAGACTTATTGCATCTTACAGAAATTGGCCTCGTATGCACGAAAATTTCTAGTGTACGTGACATTAATAAATTTATATTCACAATTTAGCCATCGATGAGATGCTCATTTCCGATGTATATCGGTTGCTTACTTAAAACTATGACGTATGTACTGCTGACGACTGGCAAATGTGTTTCTGAACTGCAATGACTGCTAGCACTTTGAAGTTTAAACTTAAGAAGTTAAGACAGATCTACGTCTTGAAGTTCATAGTTAATACACAGTGAGTTGTTCTTTAACGCATCTCGTTCCCCGCTGGCCTCGTCAATGATTCCTTGGAGCGTTGCACGTTTTCTGCAGGTCGACAATGTACAATATGCTTGTTGGTAGTAGGCCTACGTTTACGCTGGTCGTGATATGTCTTACAGACATAAACGCGGCCAAGTTGTGTCAGCTCTGCTGTAAGCAAGGTAACCAATGCAAACCGTTTGTCGGTGCCAGCAACAAACCCATACAGCTGAACGACGACATGGGTTGCAAGTACGGCGCCTGCAACAAGGTGCGTATTCGCCTGCGTACACCGTGTCTCGAAAAAACGTGCCACTTCTATTTTTTTAAACAACTCCGTGAAACATGGATCGATTTCAATATTTTTTGGCGTGCGACGTCGCAAAGAAACGTGACCTAAATGATTATACTTTTGCTCATCTCACTTTAACCCTGTCTTGCGAAATCCCGAAATCGTAGTTTGGCCGTTCACAACAGTGAATTCTTACTGGATAGCGCATATGTCGGCTCAGTATTGGTAAACTAAATAGCTACAAACACTACTAGCAACTATTGTCTCAAAAAATCACACGTGTCACGTCACATCATTTTCATTACTACATATGCTCAAAATGTTTGTCTCTAGCACGAACACAAGCGCGTAGACGTTGACGCCACTTGCCAACAGTACGTTGTGGCTCACAGCGGCCTACTTGCTGTTGATACGTTATTTCACTTCGCTGATATCCAAGATTTTGGATAAGATTAATGTTGAATAGGTAACAGATTTTTATGCGTGATAGCAGTCAATTAGCAGAATGCTTCGCGCGTCTTAGCCATCGTCTAGGCGTTTGTCCGTCTGTCTGTCCGTCCGTCACACTCGTGATCTTAGCAAAACGGTGCAAGCCAGGATCACGAAATCTTCACAGTGGGCTGCCCCAAAGACTTTACACCGTGAGGCATAAAAACACAATTTTTTATCATAACTTGTAGAAAGGTTATTTAATTTTAATAATTTTTGGTACACGTATTTATGACAGCTGGCCATCAAATGGCCATTCAGTTTTTCACCTCACCGAACGTCTGCTTCTGCACTACTTGGGGAAAACAAAAAAAGCAAAATATAACATTTTTATTTAATGCAATATCATTATTTGATTAAAAAAATACACATTTGGCACATTTTTCCAAATTTCTAGCACTTTGGTTGAGAGTTTGTCGAATTGTTTAGTTGTGCAGCTGCTGGCAGTAAATATTCGAAATATTGGCCATTAGTGCAAGCACAGGCAGGGAGATGCATTTTCCATTCGTTGATAGCAGTGTTGATAATGTTCTGCTTCAGACTTCAACCAGTCGCTTCTCGAGTTCATTGATATTTCTAAACAGCGTCCCATAAACTTGTTGCTGCATAACACTGCAAATACTGTCGAATGGACTGTGATCAGAGCTGTTACATATCTGTAATGATTAAATTTACTGATTTTTTTGTCTTTTTTATCTCATGTTGCACTTGTTCTGTTTCCCCAGGTAATGCAGCAACAGACGTTAATTAAGCTGGGAATTTGAATGGCCATTTAATGGCCAGCTACGTCAGAAATGTTTGTACCAAAAACTGTAAAAATCTCGTTATTCTTCTCCAAGTTCCTATCAGTAATGTCACGATATGCTGTAATTAACTAAGACCGTTATTAATTAAGAGTTATTATTTAACTGCAAAACAGCATTTTCTCTGCATCTTATAATTTTGCGATTTAGCAGTGTGGAAAACTCGCGGCATTTTAATTTGGCATTCTGCCCGGTGTATTTTATGTCGGTGTTGTGAACGCAGGGCAAATGTGAGAAGCAGTCTTATTTTACGGCACGCACGTGGTCACTCGTCAACTTTACATCGATCGCAGGCGCCGGTCTGTCGGCATTACACTGTTCATCTATAGCTTAGCCGACGTGTTTGTTAAACTTGTGCAAAACAGGAACAGAATTTTCGTAGTATACACGCATAAAATGTTACCCACAACTGGCTTACACTAGAACATTATTACCAACATACATGAACATGCTTATACATGTACATGTATAAGCTTATATTTAGTTAGCGTGCGCAGGATTTCGCAGTAAGACAACGCCATCTTCGTTTAGTTTTGTTTTTTTCAGAACATTAAAACATGTCAGTTCTCTGTTTGTTTACGCACTGGCTCAGATTGGGCTCGAAACGCTTTGACCGCGTTTGATAGTAATAGGCTTTCAGTGGCGTGGCGTAGGCGTAGCGGTAACGCGTTTCATCCGATCATCGAAGTTATTCTACGCCGGGCCGGGTTAGTACTTGAATGGGTTGCCTGCTGGCAGGTAAACCATCTCGGTATCTAACCAGCCGCCTAGATCAACTCAGCCTTCTATCCCTTTGGGGTAGGTAAATCAAGTACCTCCCTACCTGGCTGGGGTTAAGGCGGGGCGCGCTCACCTGTGTCGGATAGCAGGTAACTCTCTGTGATCCCATACGGCGGGTGACGCTCCGTAGCTCTGTGATAGGTTATACGTTTGACGTAGGACTTGCGATCAGAATGTCTTGATTTCGATTACAGTGTGTGGCTAGACAGTCAGGGCTACTGGAAATTCTTATTTTGAAAGTGGACAGTTTCTTTTTTTGTAAAAAATAAATCCTCGAAATCCCTTTTTTACAACTCTCAATTATCACACTTATTAGCGTGCAGTGCTATTACTGTTATAAAAGATGTCGTTTTTAGGCATATCTGTGAAAAATGTTTATATTCCTTGACCTGCAAGAATTTACTTTCGCGCAAGTTATTAGTTTTAACTTTTTGCATTATTTTGCGGATGAAAAAAATCTGGAAAAAATACAGAAAATGTGTATTTTTACAGAATCGCCAGGAATTTCCGCCGGAATTTAGATAAGACAAAATTCCCTGGTGATTGTTTGCTAACAGGCGAACTTTTTCGGTATATACCAACTTTGCCTTCCATTTTTTGGGGGTAGGTGAATCGAGTATTGAATCTAGTATAGGCTTGGCACGTTCACTTGTACACATTAGGTAGAATCGGTTGGTAACACTTTGTGATCGCATGAGCAGGTGACGGACGCTGAGGAGTAACTCTGCAATAAGTTTCTCATATTAATACACCTTTGTCGATGATTATGGTGACCCGTCTACTTTTGGAGGCCTAGTGGGATTGTATGTACTAGATACCGCACTGCTGGAGTGGATAAGGCAGTACGCAGTACGAGCTCATACCACTCCAGACAGTGCGCTATCGTAGGCTACTCAAACCACGCTCAGATGGCGAAAAACTGCACCGTCGTTTGCTTTATGACGCATGACTGCAGCCGAAAGTTGTGAAAACAGTCAGCGGGAGGGTGAGTAGTTTCTTAACGGCACATCAGCACAAAATAGGTCATTCAGTGCCATAAAAAAACAGTCAGGGGCTTCTGTCCTATACCTGCATGGAGGACGCAGCTTGCGCCCAGTGAAAAATAGAGGGAGAGTTTTGTTTAAGGTGTACATCAAAACTCTGCTTCCATTTTTCACTGGGGCAATCTACACCCTTAACAAAACTTCTCCCTTATTTTTATCCGGCAATCTACACAGCACACACAGAGCGAAAGAGGGATAAACACAAGAAAAATGTAAGAAGAAAAGGGGGAGGGAAAAAAGGCGGAAAGGGGAGAGGCAGGGATAAAAAAGCACAAAAGGATGAGGGACTTGAGAAGTAAAGGGACTTAAACTTAAAAGTGGGGGGGAAGAACTTGCACTCGATTTTGATTCCAGATTTGGGGAGCTAGAGCCGAGAAACAACTAAAACATTGCCGGTGCAAGCTGAATGTGGTTGAAGCTGGCTAATTGTGTACCGTATTGTGTGTGTGTGTGTTGCAGTCAACTTCATGAAGAAGAACGTTGCGACTTCGACAATTTTCTTCTCGCTTATCATATATGTTCCAATTGCGTACTTCGTCGTTGATCGCAAGGTATGTAGCTGTTGTTATGCTTCATATAGCAGTCTCGTATCGTCTACTTCGCACGTGCTTACGTTATAGGCTATCACATCTACACTATGTTTTGAAAAAAAAAAAAACTTTTCACTTATCATTGTCACGTATACTTGCCAAATGTTAGCCGATTTTCAAAATTCTTTCGCTGGCACTGTTTGTAAAGAATTTGCAGTATAGCAGTTAGTAAGCTTATAATGTTCCAACATGCATTAAAAGTTTTAGAGACGGCATTTTCAGAAGTATATAATTATACGATTCAGTAATCGGGATGACTAAGGTCCCGTTTTTCCATGCACATTTGATGGCCAATCAAATTGATCTTTGATCAACTTTGGGACTTGATCTAATTACCATAGCTCGTCGAGCTAGCTGAATGAATGCTAGCAAACATTGAGCAGATGTCGAGCAATTAGCACGTGTATTTTGAATACATTTGCTCGACGTTTGCTCGATGTTTGCTCGATCGTGTAAACGGGGTATAATTGACAAGTTGTTGATATCATTTGCTGGCAAAGTGTGTCATGGTTTCTGGCACCAGACGACTGGCGCCTGTTTCCGGCGCCAGAAACTGGCCAATGTGTCATCAACTTAAGTCCAGTCGAGTGGCCAATGCATGGGATGCATGTAGCAACTGCTGCTCTGCCGTACAATAGCAAATGTGCTGCTATTGTGTCGGTCGGTCGCCGTCTGTTTCCGGTCGGTCTCGGCAGGCGTTTCGCCGTTCGTCTCTGGCCCGTGCCGGCCTTTCGCCGTCTGACCCCCATTCGACCGGGGCTCCTGCCGTCCATCCCCGGCCTTGTGCTGCCTCTGGCCGACCGTCCCCAGTCCTCCGTCGTCCGTCCGCCGCCTCATGTCAGCCTTTCGCCGTCCATCCGCCTCATCGACCGCGCCCGCCTCGCGCCG